>Ga0136617_10000228_pt1 | contig 44930 bp, 42 predicted proteins | sample AntDrymUQ3222106_2_FD_129672 | JGI IMG/M metagenome (GOLD analysis project Ga0136617, IMG submission 129672) | Polar desert sand microbial communities from Dry Valleys, Antarctica - metaG UQ322 (21.06) | ecosystem: Environmental > Terrestrial > Soil > Desert | place: Antarctica: Dry Valley... | reverse complement strand
GGGCTGAACTTCGGCGACTGCTTCGGCTACGCCCTGGCCGAGCGCAGCGGTCTGCCCCTGCTCTGCACCGGCGACGACTTCGCCGCCACCGACCTCGAGGTGCGACGCCCGGCGGATCCGTCGTCGGAGACGGGTCCGCCGTAGGCGACTTCAAACACCTGGCCATCGGCCCTGCTCATTGTCGGTAATGGCACGGCATCGGGTAACTTATGGCGTCAGTCCGGTGTTTTCATGCCGTCGCACCGGCAGCACTCATACTCACCGCCCATCGCTACGCCACCGTCGGTGCGCATCCCACTCTCCTAAGCCCGGCCAGCGGGAACCCAAACCGCCGGTATGCCTGTTATGCCGCTGATGTCTACGAAAGCGAGCTTCTCGACCCGGCGCCGAGTTCGTCCGAATTTGTCCAGTATTCTCCCATACTGGACGCCAGCCGGCATACCAACCGACGGACAAATCGTGCGAACCGACCTCAGCGACACCCGTGATCCAAGATTACTCACTTACTGCAGCGATACAGCTTGCGTTCATGAGCGTAACTTGCGAGCATCGCAGGCGCACGGATCAATGAGGTCGTGCCTGGAGTCTCGGGGACGGAGACAGAGTAACAACGACCCTGGGCTCCAGGTATGGCGAGCAACAACCACAGATCCGCCGCAGAGCCGCGGCGGAAAAGGGGGAACACGATGACACTCAACCACGGCAGGACCGGCCATCGCGGCCTCATGGACACTCCCCGGTCGCAGTTCCACGAGGGTCGGTTCGGTCGCCTGTTCCGCAACCTGCAGCCGTTCACGCCGGATGATGCCGATCTGATCGACCTGGCGGAGACGATAATCGAACAGCCGGTCAACGTGACAGACACCGAGGCAGCCTCGAACATCCAGCAGAACCTGTCGGCCGGATTCACCTACCTGGGCCAGTTCATCGACCACGAGCTCACGTTCGACCCGGTCTCCCAGCTGGACCGCATCAACGACCCTGACGCCTTACGCGACTTCCGGACGCCGCGCTTCGACCTGGACAGCGTCTACGGCAGCGGGCCCGACGATCAGGTGTTCCTCTACAACGAACAGGACCGCAAGCACCTGTTGTTCGACGAGACGAACAGCGACCTCCAACGCAACGCGCGGGGCACGGCCATCATCGGCGACCCACGCAACGACGAGCACGCCATCCTCGCGAACATGCAACTGGCGTTCATCAAATACCACAACTCGGTCGTCGACGAGCTCGGTGGTGCCGGCACGTTCGACACCGCCAATCGTACCGTGCGTTTCCACTACCAATGGCTGGTCGTCAACGACTTCCTCACCAGGGTGGTCGGCAAGGACCTGGTCGACGAGATTCTGGTTCCCGTCAGGAACCCGCAAACGGGCGCGATCATCCAGTGGAACGGCAACCTCCGGTTCTTCCAGCCCCGGAAGCGACCGTTCATGCCCGTGGAGTTCTCGGTCGCGGCCTATCGTTTCGCGCACAGCATGGTGCGCTTCGGTTACAGTCTCAACAGGCTCAGCGATCCCGAGGACACGCCGGGTGCCAGCGTGCTTCCGATCTTCGACATCGGGAGCTCACCGGTGCGCGACCTGCGTGGCGGTCGACCGTTCGATGCCGAACGCCGCGTGGCGTGGTTCCGCTTCTTCGACTTCCCCGAGGTCACCGATCCGGACCAGCAACAGAAGCGACAAGCGGCGCGGGCCATCGACACCCAGCTCTCCCATGGTTTGGGAGGCTTGACCCCATCGGTGGGTGCTGCGCCCACCGGCCCGATCTCGCTGGCCGAACGGAACCTCCGGCGAGGTAAGGCCCTCGGCCTACCGACCGGCCAGGACGTGGCACGGGCCATGGGCGTCCCCGAGTCACTGATCATCAGCAGCAGCAACCCCGACTTCCCGTTCTCGATCGGCACCGGCTACGACAACGACTCGAGCGTTCCCACCATCGACGATGCCGTCAGAACTCGCCTGACGAAGATCTTCGCCGACACCACCCCGCTTTGGTACTACATCCTCAAGGAAGCTGAGCTGATCCAGAACGGCCAGCTGCTCGGGCCGGTAGGAGGCAGGATCGTCGCCGAGGTCTTCATCGGCCTGCTCCTCGGCGACTCGCAGTCCTACCTCGTCGCCCAACCCGGTTTTCAACCCCAGGCCAGCCGCTTCGGAGCCCCTGCCGACGGCCAGTTCGGGATCGTCGACCTGATCCGCCGAGCCGTCACAGACCCACTCACCAACAACTGAGAAGCTCAGCCGAACCCCACGACCCCGACGACACCTCGCAGACCGTGTTGGGTCCTCGCACAGGTTGGAACGTGTGCGAGGACCCGGGAAGGTATGCGAGGTGGAGGTAAAGTCCGTCCGGAGACGTGCAGGGTCAGCGCATGGCAGGGCGGACCTGGTCCGCGTCGAGGCCGAGCATGGCCAGCATCTCGGCGCAGTCGGTGGCGTCGATCGAGCGGCCCGCCACCACGCGGGCGGCTCGCCAGTTCTGCAGATCGTGGGTCACGGCCAAGGCGGCCTGGGCGGCGGCGAAACGACCGTTCTCGTCGGCGCTCGACGGGTTTCCGGTCCAGCTCATGTGTGCGTGACTCCTTCTCATCGTGCCGGTCGATCCCGGTAGCAGGGAGCAGCAGGGGCGGCCGTCCGTCAGGAGGTCTGACCTGATGACCCTACCCCGCGGCGACCCCTTCCGGGGCGATGTCGCGACGGCGAATGCGGGCGCGACAGGCGAAGTCGGTGATCACGGGGCCGGTACGCTGCGGTCCGCGGCCCAACCGGCGAGTCGGGGCGCAAGGGCGGCGTAGAACTCGGGGTCGATCCCCATACCGGTGTGGCTGCTGCCCACCTCGACCCACTCGGCGCTCGGGTCCTGGCAGGAACGCCAGCCGACCACGCCGTCGCGCCGGGAGTAGACCGCCACCGCCGGAACACGCAGCGGCGCGGCGAGCCCGACCACCGCGGCGTCGCGACAGGAACCGACCAGGCAGTCCCCGTTCAACAGGCCACGGACACCGAGCGTGGACAGCCGCACGACAACCCGAAGGATCAAAGACGCGACACCCCGCACGTCGAGAGGGTCGAGCACCGGACTGCCGAACATGACCAGCCCCCGCACGAGATCGGGGCGCCGCACCGCGACGAGCCTGCCCAACCAGCCCCCGCGGCTGTGCCCGAGCAACACAACCGGACCGCCGGTGGCGCGGGCGTGCTCGACAACGCGCCGTTCGAGCCGCTCCACGAGATCGGCCGTGCAGCCCAGGTTCATCCGGAAGCGCACACCAGCGGCCACGTAACCGCGGCCCCGCAGCCAGCGCCGCAGCACCGCCATGCTCGCGTCCGCACCGCCGAAACCCGGGACGACTACCACCCCCAGGCCGCCACCCTCGACGGCCGCAGTGGTCCAGACCGGGTGCCGCAACAGCCCGAGAAGGCCGAGCCCAACGACCGGGCCCAGCTCACGCACGAGCACAGACACCATGTGCCGCAGGCGCACCCACAGCCGCGCCGATGTCCGTTCGCGCACCGCCACCCTTCCCGCCGATCACAGTGTCCACCAGCGCAAGGACTGCGGCAGGACGGCCGCGACCGGCGCTGACGCCGACGTCAACCGGTGATCACGGCACGGCGACCCGAGGACGAGTGTGAGAGTCAGTCGTCCTCGTCACGCCGGTAGGGGCAGCGGTCACACAGTGGACCGCCGAACTCGGGGGCCTCGAGTACCGTCAGCCCCTCGGAGTGCATGATCCTGCGCTCCGCCGCGACGCGCTGCCACCGTCGCCGGTGCGACTCGGTGTCCATCGAGGCCCCGACGTTGGCGACCAGAACCATCAACACCGCGATGCCTCCGATGATCACCAGCATGAGCGTCATCGGACCCACCCCACCCGCTGCTCGTTCATAGTCCCCTCCCGGGAGGCCGTTCGGCGAAGCGATCTGGTTCCCCCTTCGCCGTCCTGCAAGTATCGGCTGCAAGGGCCGGGAAAGAACAGCGCCATTAAGGGGATTACCAAGAGCAGAACACCCGTCAGCAAAGGCAGGAGGTGCAATTGCGGCGACGCTGAGTCACGGATAGCCTCTGGCGTCCGATGTCCAGACCTCGGACGGGTGAGAGCAGGGAGGCCTGTGGATGCACGCAGCTCATGGCCCGGTCGTACTCCGGCGGCGGCTCGGCGCTGTCCTCAAGCGCCTGCGCGGGGAGAGCGGGCTGCACCTCGCCACCGTGGCCCGACGCCTCGAAGTCTCCCCGTCGAAGCTGAGCCGTCTGGAGACCGGGCAGGTCGCGCCCAAGATCAGGGACGTCCGTGATCTTCTCGAGATGTACGAGGCACCGGACGACCTGCGAGATCGCATGCTCCGGTGGGCGAGCGAGGCGAAGGAACCCGGCTGGTGGCATCCCTACTCCGACGCCACCGCCACCGACCTCGACCTGTACATCTCCCTGGAGGCCGAGGCCCGGACGATCCGGATGTTCAGCCTGCCGATCGCCGGGCTGCTCCAGACCGAGGGGTATGCGCGGATGGTGCTCACCGGGGCCGCCCCGAACTGCTCGCCCGCCCAGCTCCAGCGGCTGGTGGACATCCGGGTCCGACGTCAAGCGGTCATCGACCCCGGCCGGAACACGGCTCCGCCGGCCCGACTGCACGCGGTACTCGACGAGGCAGCCCTGCACCGCGGAACCGGCAGCGAGATCATGCGCGGACAGCTCAACGAGCTGCTCGTCCGGTCCCAGTGGCGCAACGTCCAGCTCCAGGTGCTCCCGTTCCACGCGGGCTACACCCGGGCGAACGGCACCTTCGTGATCTTTGAGCCGCGCGAGGCCGGCGACTGGGACGTGATCAACGTGGAGAGCACGGGACAGGACGCCTACTTCGAGTCACCGGGCGAGGTGGCGATGTATGAGGCGATCTGGGCCGACGTCCTCCGCTCGTCCCTCGACCCCGAGCAGTCGCGTGACCTCATCACCCGACTCATCGAGGCCTGACGCGGCGACCTACGAGCGCAGCGCCGCGTTGTCGAACTCGCCGTGCCGCACCCCGGCGAGGAACGCGGCCCACTCGTCGGCGGCGAAGGTAAGCACCGGACCTGCCGCTGCCTTCTCGTCACGAACGGCGACCCCGCCGTCGGACAGGGCGGCGACGGCGACACAGCCGCCCTCGTGACAGTAGCTGCTGACGATGAATCGGGGAGCAGACACCGAAACCTCACGATCAACTTCCGCCGATCCCGGCGATCGGCCGTTGGGGCAAGATAGTGGACTCGACGTGCAGCCACCACTAGGCCAAAAGCGCTATATCCACCGCTCGGGGCGGTAAACGGCCTGAACACCACGCTCGCCGGTCGGAGCCCTGGCAACCAGCGCCTCCGGCAGGCAGCGGCCGGGCATGATCGGCAGTTGGGGCCGTGTAGTAGTAGGAGACACGGTTCCTGGTCCCCAACCGACGATCAGTGCGCGCCGCACGCAGCGGACCATCCGCTGCCGGGTAGCGTCGGCGGGGTCATGAGCGCGACCTTGCAGGCCACCGATCTCGCCGCCGGCCATGGCGCCCGCGTGCTGTTCTCCGGTCTCGACCTCGTCGTCGCCCCTGGTGACGTGGTCGGGCTGGTCGGGGCGAACGGCGCCGGGAAGTCCACGCTGCTGCGGCTGCTTGCCGGGGAGCTGGATCCCGAACAGGGTACGGTCGCGGTCAGCCCACCGGAGGCGACGATCGGGCACCTGCCCCAGGAGCCGCAGCGCTATCCAGGCGAGACCGTCGCCGCGTTCCTGGCCCGGCGCACCGGCGTCGCCGCCGCCCAGGCCGCGATGGACGCCGCCGCGCACGCGCTGGCGGACGGCGAGCCGGGCGCCGAGGACACCTACACCGCCGCGCTGGACCGCTGGCTCACCCTCGGCGGAGCGGACCTGGCCGAACGCGCCGCCGAGATCGCCGCCGACGTCGGGCTGGCCGTCGACCTCGACACCGCGATGACGGCGCTGTCGGGCGGGCAAGCCGCCCGGGCCGGGCTCGCCGCGCTGCTGGCCTCGCGCTACGACGTGCTGCTGCTCGACGAGCCCACCAACGACCTCGACCTCGACGGCCTCGACCGCCTGGAAAGGTTCGTCACCGGGCTCCGATCCCCCGCGATGATCGTCAGCCACGACCGGGAGTTCCTCGCGCGCACCGTCACCCGGGTCGTCGAGCTGGACCTCGCCCAGCAGCAGGTGGGCGTCTACGACGGCGGCTACGACTCCTACCTCGCCGAGCGCGAGGTCACCCGCCGGCACGCCCGGCAGGCCTACGAGCAGTACGCCGACACCCGCGCCGGGCTGGCCGACCGCGCGCAGACGCAGCGCACCTGGATGGCCCAGGGCGTGCGCAACGCGCGGCGCAAGACCACCGACAACGACAAGATCGGCCGCAGGCACCGCGCCGAGACCAGCGAGAAGCAGGCCGCGAAGGCGCGCCAGACCCAGCGCCTGATCGAGCGGCTCGATGTCGTCGACGAGCCGCGCAAGGAGTGGGAGCTGCGGATGCACATCGCCGCCGCGCCCCGCTCGGGCACGGTGGTGGCGTCGCTGACCGGTGCGGTGCTCCGGCGCGGCGGGTTCACCCTCGGTCCGGTCGACGCGCAGGTCCACTGGGCCGACCGCATCGTCATCACCGGCGCCAACGGCTCGGGCAAGACCACGCTGCTGGGCGCGCTACTGGGCAGGCTGCCCGTCGCCGCCGGATCCGCCGGGCTGGGCAGCGGGGTGCGGGTCGGCGAGATCGACCAGGCCCGCGAGCTGTTCCTCGGGCCGGAGCCGCTGGCCCGCGCATTTGGCGACGCCGTGCCGGACTGGGCGGAGTCCGAGGTCCGCACCCTGCTGGCGAAGTTCGGGCTGACCGCGGAACACGCCCCCCGCCCGGCCGCGTCGCTGTCCCCCGGCGAGCGCACCCGCGCCGCGCTGGCGCTACTGCAGGCCCGCGAGGTCAACCTGCTCGTGCTCGACGAGCCCACCAACCACCTCGACCTGCCCGCCATCGAGCAGCTGGAGCAGGCGCTGGACTCCTACTCCGGCACCGTCCTGCTCGTCACGCACGACCGGCGGATGCTCGACACGGTCCGCACGACTCGACGCTGGACCGTTCAGGACGGCCGGCTGCTCACGGACCGGTGATCCCGCCCAGCGCCCGCACCCCGGGCCCGATCACGTCGGCGTCACCCACCAGTACCCCGGTGAACGCGCTGGGTGCGAAGAACGCCAGCGCGACCGCCGCCACCTCCTCCAGGGTGACGGCCTCCAGCCGGGCCGGGTGCGCACGCAACCAGTCGACGTCGAGCCCGTTGGCGGCCAGCGAGGCCAGCGAGGACGCCAGCCCGCCCTGGCTGTCCAGGGAGATCAGCAACGAGCCGACAGCGTAGGACCGGGCCGCCTCGACCTCGGCGACCGTCGGCGGCACCGCGGTGAGCCGGCCCAGCTCGTAGCGGGTCTCCAGCAGCGCCGCCGCGGTGACGTCGCTGGCCACGTCGGTGTCCACGTTCAGCACCGCACCGCCCGGGACGAACTCGACCCCGGAGTGCACGCTGTAGGTGTAACCCTTCTCCTCGCGCATGTTCTCCATCCAGCGCGAGGAGAAGTAGCCGCCGAACACCAGGTTGGTCAGCTGCAGCGTGGCGTAGCGCGGGTCGTGGCGGGACAGCGCGGGCGCGGACAGGCGCAGCTGCGACTGCACGGAGCCCTTCCGGTGCACGAGCGCCACGTCCCCGGGCGTGAGCGGCGGGGGCGGCGACAGCTCGCGCGCCGTCGCGTCCGACGTCCAACCGGCCAGGGCGTTCTCGACCTGGGCGATCGCCGCGGTCGTGTCGATGTCGCCGACGAGGGTGAGGATCGAGCCGCGCGGCACGAGCGCCGCCGCGTGCAGCGCCCGCACCGCCTCGGCGGTGACAGCGGCGACGTCCTCGCCCAACGGCATCTCGCGGGTGATGGGGTGGTCGCCGAACCGCCGACGCTGCACCGCCTCGCGCGCGATCGTGCGCGGCTGTGCCCGGGCGACGATGATCCGCTCGACGAGCCGCTCGCGCTCCCGGGTCACCTCGACATCGGGATGGGTGGCGGCGGTGAACACGTCGGCGAGCACCGCGAGCAGGTCGGGCAACCCGTCGGCCAGCCCCGACCCGCCGATGTGCAGCCGCTCCGGGTTGACGCTCACGCCGAGCTCGGCGCCGACCGCGGCGAGCGCGTCGTCGATCTCGACCCGGTCGCGGGTGGCGGTACCGGCGAGCAGCGTCGAGGACAGCAGCTCGGCCGTCGCGGGGTGCGCGGGGTCGTCACCGGCGAACGGGATCCGGAGCCGGACCTCCACCATCGGGACCCTGGGACGGTGCGCGGCCAGCACTCGCAGCCCGTTCGGCAGCGTGCGCTCCTCGATGTCGGGCAGCGGGACGGTGCGGGTCGCTCCCAGCGGCGGCAGTGCGCGCGCTCCGGCCTCGGTGCGGCTGATCTCCGCAGCACTGCGGTGCGTCGTCACCGTCATGCCTGCTCCCCCTCGTCTCCGGCCGGCTCGATCAGCAGCACCGCGCGCCCCGACGAGCACAACGCACCCGCTGCGGCCCGTACGTGATCAGGGGTGACGGCGGCGAGCCGGTCGGGGAGCTCGACGGCGATCTCGGCGCGACCGTACAGCAGCTCACGCGCGCCGAGCCCGAGCATCCGGTCGGTCAGGCTGTCGTTCTCCTGGTGCAGCCACGCCGACCAGCGCGCCACCTGGCGGGCCAGCTCGTCGGCGCTCGGGCCCACGGCAGCGAGCTTGTCGAGCTCCTCGTCGACCGCGGTGAGCACGTCGTCGGGGTCCACCGCGGCCGGGTGCCTCGCGCTGATCGTGAACGTGTCGGGGTCGCGCGCGTCGAGCGGGCCCATCAGACCGGCACTCGCCGAGACGTCGGTGACCAGCTCGTCGGTGTGCACGAGCCGGCGCTGCAGCCGGGCCGCCTCGCCGTCGCCGAGCACGGAGCCCAGCAGCACGTGGCCGAGGTAGCCGTCGAGGTCGGTACCGGGATCGGGCATCCGGTAGCCGAGGGCCAGCGCCGGCAGCGGGGCCTGCGCGTCCGGCACCACCTGGCGCCGCTGCGCGCCGGGCACGGGTTCGGCAAAGCTCGGACGCTGCGGGGTGGGGCGGGCCGGGATGTCACCGAAGTGCTTCTCGACCAGCCGCAGCGTCTCGTCGACGTCGAGATAACCGGCCACGGTCACCTGCGCGTTGCCGGGCGCGTAGTAGGTGTCGAAGAACGCGGCGGCGTCGTCGAGGCTCGCCTGCTCCAGCTCGGAGAAGTCCCCGTAGCCGTTGTGCGCGTTGGGGAAGGTGTCGTAGAGGATCGGCGGCAGCAGGATCCACGGGAACCCGCCGTAGGGCCGGTTCAGCACGTTGAGCCGGATCTCCTCCTTGACGACGTCCACCTGGTTGCGCAGGTTCTGCACCGTCAGCTTCGGGGCGCGGAGCCGGTCGGCCTCCAGGAACAGCCCGCGTTCCAGCCCCGCGGCCGGGAGCACCTCGAAGTAGTCGGTGTAGTCCTGGTGGGTGGAGCCGTTGAACATCCCGCCGGAGCCCTGGACGTGGCGGAAGTGCGCCAGCTTCTCCAGGCTCTCGCTGCCCTGGAACATCAGATGCTCGAACAGGTGCGCGAAGCCGGTGCGGCCCTCGGGCTCGGAGCGGAAACCGACGTCGACGTGCACGGCGACGCCGACGACGGGGGTGGTGGGGTCCGGGACGATCAGGACCCGCAGCCCGTTGGGCAGCGTCGTCCGATGCAGTTCTACGGCAGGCACACCGCAGAATCTAGCCGGAGTACGATCGCGACCGCTCGTCGACGGGCATCGCGTTCGGCAGCATCAGCGCGGCCAGCAGCCAGCCGAGCAGGGCCGCGACGATCGGCACCCCCGTCCACAGCTCCGGGACCGCGGGGAGCCTGCCCGCGACCGCCGAGGCCACCCCGAGGTAAGTAGCCCAGGTGAGCAGCGAGGCCACGGCCGCGAAGGCCCAGAACGCGCCGCGCCGCGCGCCGGTGGGACGCAGCCACCGCGCGAGGACGTCGACCCCGATGCCGGCGGCCACGATCGACAGCGGGGTGCTGAGCTCCTCGAACCCGTTGAGCGTCGCGGAGATCAGCGCCGCGATCGTGTAGCCGATCGTCGCCGCGCCCGCCGGGACCTGCCAGCGACGCGCGAGCAGCAGCAGCGGGGCGAGCAGCACGATGTTGGTCACGACGATCCGCGCCGCGAGCCTCCCGGCGCCACCGTCGTCGAGGACGGAGAAGGTCTCGACGACGGCGCGAGAGGGGAACACCAGGGCGTTGCCGTAGCTGAGGAACAGCAGCACCAGGCTCGCGGCGAACGACAGCGTGAGCACGGCGGGCAGCAACGTCCGTAACGACGGCCGCTGCGGCAGGTCGGGATGGGCCCAGGCTGCGGTCATCCCGTAGCCGACCGGGACCGCGGCCAGCCCGCGGCGGCCCTGCTCGACCTGGCGCCAGACCGTCCACAGCACCCAGCCGCCGGTCGCGGCGAACCCGCTGTAGAACACGGCGTGCCACGGGGTGAAGAAGCTCTCCAGCTCGGGAAAGGTGGAATGCGCGTAGGCGTCGGTGAACAGGCCGAGCACGAACCACGTCGACAGGACCGCCATGATCACGTCGGTGCGCCAGGACGACCGCGGGCGCGGCTGTCCCGAGTCGCGGAACAGGTCCCAGGTCGGCTGCGTCCCTACCGTCGTCGCCATGCCACCAGCGTCGCAGGAGCCCGTGCCGGTCGGCATCAGGATTTCGCCCTACTCCATCGGGGGAAGCACGACGAACTGGCGCAGCCCGAGGTCGAGGTAGGTCACCGGACCGCGCGGTCCCGGTGTGCGGTCCACGTTGATGCCGGTCTCGGGTAGGCCGAGGAGCTTGTAGCCGTCGAGGAGGCGAGTGGTGACGTTCCAGAACACGCCGGTGCCGGTGTAGGCGTCGATGAACGCGGTGGCCGCGGCCTCGTCGGTGGCGCAGACGGTGGCCGCGAGCCCGGACGTCTCGCCGACGGCGAGGGTGGCCGCGTGCTCCGGGCCGTCGACGGGGGCGACGGTGACGTGGGCCTCGGCCCCGGCGTCGAGCGCCCACTCGTGGCCGAGGCGGTGGTCGTGCGGAGGCAGGCTCGGCGTGAGGCCACGGGCCTCCAATGCGCGACGGGCCACCGGCCAGAGGCGGTCGTAGCCGCGGCGGTCGACGAGCAGCAGGTTGAGCCGGTTGCAGACGCCGAGGCGGTCGGTGCTGTCGTGGACCAGCCGCTCGACGTCGGCCTCCGCGGCGCTCACGTCGAGGTAGAGCACGCCGCCCCCGTCGGCGTGTGCGAGCACCCGGGTGCCCGCCGCGGCGCCTAGCGCGGACAACCGGCGCGTGACCTCGCCGCTGCCGCGGACGACGACCAGCGGCACCAGGTCCGGCAGCCCGACCAGCGCGTCGGCGCCGGCGTGGCCGGGGGTGGGAACGAGCTGCACGGCGCCGTCGGGGATGCCGTGCTGGGCCAGCGCCGGTGCGATGGCCAGCTCGACGAGCGCGCGGGCGGAGCCCAGCGCCGCCGACCCCGTGCGCAGGACCGCCGCGCTGCGCGCCTTGAGCACCTGCGAGGCGACGTCCACGGTGACGTTGGGCCGCGCCTCGAACACCGCCCCGATCACGCCGACCGGCACCCGGCGCTCGAACACCCGCTCGCCGGTGGGCAACGTGCGGACCTCGCGCTGACGCGGCGGCTCGGGGGTGTCGGCGAGCACCTCGAGCTGGGTGGCCATCTCGGCAAGACGCTCAGGGGTGAGCCGCAGCCGGTCCAGCAGGCCCGCAGCCATCCCGCCCCGCTCGGCGGCCTCCACGTCGGTGCCGTTGGCGGCGAGCAGATCCTCGGCACGGTCCCGGAGCAGGGTCGCGGCGGTGCACAAGGCGGCGTCCACCGCCTCGCCACCAGCGGCCCGCACCCCCGGCGCAGCGGCCGCGGCACGCAACGCAGCCTCCCGGACGACGGCGCCCTCACCAGTCTCACCCGAACCCATATCGACACGCACTGCGCTACCAGTACTCACCCCCCAAGGCTCCCACGCCCCCTCAACCCCCTGTGCGCGGATAACGTTGTTCCCGCAGCGATATCCGCGCACGACCGGCGTCAGCGGCGGAGTAGGCGCGCGGACCCGCTCAGATCTCGAGCACGCCCTCGACGGCCTCGACGGCTGGCGGGAGGTACCCGGTCTCCAGGTCCTCCATCAGGTAGACGTCGCAGTGCTCGGGCACGTCGGGGCGGCCCAGCTCGTCGAAGAGCGGGATCCGGCGGGTCAGCACACCCTGCGGGTACCACGGGTGGCCGAACGTAACGCGCACGGCCAGGTCCGGCCACACCCCGTCCAGCGCAGCGCGCGAGCCGTGCAGGCCGCGGGCGAGCGGGGTGGGTGGGCCACCGTCGCTCGGGTGCCAGAACGCGTCCAGCCCGCTGAGCCGGTCGAGCCAGCGCGTCGCGTACGCGTCGGCGTCGGCGGGTGGACCGGCCGGCAACGGCCAGCAGCGGTCGGTGATGTCCACCGCACCGGTGCCGAGCACCGTGCGGACCTCCTGGTCAACCGGGTCCAGCCTGACGACGTGCACCGGCGCGTCCTCGTCCACGTGCAGGCACCGCCCCCGGTGCACCGCGAACCAGAGTGCACCGTGCGCGTGCAGCCCGGCGCAGGCACGGCCCCGGCCCAGCGACAGCCGGACCTGCGACGCACCCTCTCGGCCCAGGCCCGTAACCAGGACCTCGCGCTCGATCCGGTCGTCGTCGCGGTCCCACCCCATGGTCCAGCGCAACCCGCCGAGCAGCCAGCCGTGCTCCGGCCCGGTGTGCATCCAACCCGGCCAGTCGGCACGCTGGAGCACCGGGTCGACACGCTCGCGGTCGGCGGTCACGATCCGCGCCGGGAACGGCTCGGACCAGGTCAGCAGGACCGTGACGCGGTGGTAGGCGAACTGCCAGCTGCCGTGCCCCGCGTCGGTCGGGCTCGCAGTCGGGGGCCGGTCGTTGACGGTGATGTACAGGCCGTCCGCATCCGCGTGCAGCGCCGCGACCGGCCGGTCCAGGCCGATCTCGCGCCTACCTCCGTCCGGGGCGACCAGGACGATCCGCCCGCCGGGCGGCAACGGGGGCGTCGACCAGGCGCCGTCGGTGGCCCGCTCCCCCACGTCGATGTGCGGGACCTCGGCGAGCCATGCGCCAGGGCCGCCGGCGGTGAGCAGCGTCAGCCCCGGCACCGGCTCCGTCGCACGCAGACCACCCTCGTCCACCCGGCCGAGCAGGTCGCTGTGCTGCACCCAGAGGTGCGCAGCGTCCGCCGCGGCCGGCCGGGCCGGTCCGGGCGGCGGGGCGGGCAGGTCGCGCCAGTCGACGACCCCGGCCAGCCGCCCGGCCGGGTCGAGGCGCGCAGCGACCGGCTGGAACTCGTCCAGCGCCCAGACCGTGTCCCCGATGCGGAGCAGCTGGGACGGTCGCAGACGGCGGGACCCGCGAGCGGCTGGGCCCACCGCAGGGCCGTCGCCAGCGGACTCAGATCGCCAGCACACCATCGCGGGCCTCGGTGATCGGTGGCAGGAAGCGGGTGTCCAGGTCCTCCATCAGCCCGATGTCGGCGTACTCGGGGTCGATGGCGCGCCCCAGCTCGTCGAAGAGCGGGATGCGGCGGCTGAGCAGGCCGTCGGGATAGTGGGGATGGCGGAAGGTCACCCGGACCGCGCGATCGGGCCACGTGCCCTCGAGCGAGGCGTGGACGTCGGTCATTCCGTAGGCGAGGGGCCTTGTCGCGCCGGTCTGGTCCCGACCGTAAACGTCGAACGTGTTGAAGCGGCTCCACCAACGCCGCGCGTGTTCAACAGAACCCGGCGGCTCGGGCTGTAGCGGCCACCCCCGGCCGGTGATGTCGACGGAGTCCCCGGCGAGCACCTGCGTGACCTCCCGCGAGTGCGGGCAGAACGCCACGATCTCGACCGGGTCGCCGAAGTCGACATGCTGGCGGCGGCCGTGGCGCAGCGTGAACCAGATGTGGTCGCCGACCCGCAGCCGGGCACACACGTCGCCGGTCCCGAGCGGTACGCGGGCGCGCTCGGTGCCGTCGCTGTCCACGCCGACCGCGACGAGCGGCCGCTCGGCCCTCGGTCCGCTGACGTCGCACCCGGCGCTCCACCACAGCCCACCGAACCACAGCCCACCGACACTCCAACGGTCACCGAGATTGGGGGCGAGCGAGACCAACGCCGTGGGGTGGGGCGGGGTCACGGGTGTCCGGTCGATACAGCTGATCGGCCGGGTGGGCAGGTCGGACCACGGCAGCCGGAACGTCACCCGGTGGTAGTCGAAGCGCTCGCCGCGACCCTCGGTGATGGCCTCGGGCGGCCGCTCCGACACGGTCACCAGCAGGCCGTCCGGGTCGGCGCCGAGCGTCCGGACGAGACGGTCGAGCAGCAGCTCCCGGCGGTCGCCGTCGGGCGAGACCATCACCATTCGCCCGATGGGCGGCAGCGGAGGTGGGCGCCACGTCCCGTCCGAGTCGCGTTCACCGACAGCGATGTGCGGCACCTCGGCGAGCCAGGCACCCGGTCCACCGGCAATGAGCAGTGAGAGGCTCGGGACAGCCTCGGTCTGGCGGACACCGCCCTCGCCGAGCCGCGCCAGGACCTCGCCGTACTGCACCCAGATGTGGGCGCCTGCGGTGACCGGCGACCTGTTCCGTCCGGGAGGTGGGGCCGCCAGCTCGGGCCAGGCGACGACGCCGAGGACCGTACCGTCGGCGGGGTCGAGCCGGGCGGCAACCGGTTGGAACCCGTCGAGCGCCCAGACGGCGTCGAACGTGGTGACCAACGTGGACGGGCGGAGGGATCTCGTCATGCGACGTGCTCACGCACTCGACAGGCCAGAGCGCGACGGCCCCAGGCGCGGGCAGAAGACCAGGCTACCATCCGCAACCCTGGTCAGTCGCGGTGCGGCCGCTTCGCGGGTGTGGACGGCGGCGGCACGACGGGACCGGCGTCGCCGTCCGGCGCGGCGTCCAGGTCGACGACCACCGGTGCGTGGTCGCTCGGACCCTTGCCCTTGCGCGCCGCGCGGTCCACCCACACCGCAGCGACCCGGTCAGCCGGGCCGGCTCCGGCGAGCACCAGGTCGATCCGCATTCCCTGGTCCTGGTGGAAGCGCCCGGCTCGGTAGTCCCAGTAGGTGAACACCCGCTCCGCGGGCCACCGGTCGCGCAGCACGTCATGCAGCCCGAGCTCGGCGAGCCCAGCCAGAGCCTTCCGTTCCTGCGCAGTGACGTGTGTGGAGTCGACGAACTGCGCCGGGTCCCAGACGTCCTCGTCGGTCGGGGCGATGTTCATATCGCCGGCGACGATCGCGGCGGTCGGGTCGGGAACCGCGGCGCGCAGCGCGGCCAGCCACTCCAGCTTGTAGGTGTAGTGCGGGTCGTCGGGCGTGCGGCCGTTGGGTACGTAGACCGAGGTGACGCGCAGGTCGTCGCAGGTCGCGCTGATGGCGCGGGCTTGCGCCGGGGAGTCCGGCGCCGGGAAGCGGGGCTCGTCCGGCAGCCCGCGCACGACGTCGTCGAGCCCGACCCGGGACAGCAGCGCCACCCCGTTCCACCGACCCTCCCCGTGGTGGGCGACCTGGTAGCCGCGCTCAACCAGCGGCGCGGCGAACGCCTCCGCGAACGCCTCGTCGGACAGCTTGGTCTCCTGCAGGCAGACGACGTCCGGGGCGCGCTCGTCGAGCCAGGGCAGCAGACGGGGCAGCCGGGACAGGGCCGAGTTCACGTTCCACGTAGCCACGCGCACACCAGCACGCTACCGCCGCACCCCCACCACCTCGTGCGCGGATATCGCTGCTGGAACAGCGTTATCCGCGCACGGGGGTCAGGGTGGTGGCGGTGATCGTGGTGGGGTTTGTTGCGGTGCCGGTCAGGGCGATGAGGTCGCCCACGGCGGGCTGTTCGGTCAGGGCCGAGAGGTTCGCGGTCACGGTGCGGCCGTCGATCGAAGTGATCGTCGCGAGGTCGCCGGACAGTGCCGTGACGGTGCCGATGACGCGGGCCTGCGGGGTCAGGATCGACACGGCGGTCGCCGCGTCCCCGGCACCCGCGACCCGGATCACCACCCGCTCGCCCGCCTCCAGGTCCGCGAGGCCGGTATTGCCGCCCCCGCGGACCCGGGTGCTGTCGTCGGTGCGAATCGTGCGCTGCTCACCGCTGTCAGGGGCGACGACGACCGAGCCCGTCGGCCGTCGGCCGTCGAGACGACGGTGCCCACAAGCAGGGTGTCGTCGCCGAGATCCCGGCCGAGCGGCCCGCCCCGACCGCCCAGCTCGCCGAACCCGTCGGCGAGACCAACCCCTGGGCCGCCACCTCTGGGGCCATGGTGGTCGTCCCATCCCGGGCCGTTACCCCGGGTCAGCAGCGCGGCGGCCACGCCAGCCACGATCAGCAGTGCCACCACCACCGCCCCGATCGTGGCACCGCGACGGCTCGGTCGCAGCCGCCGCCACCGGGAGCCCGGGTTCGGCGGGGTGGGTGTGTTCGGTGTGGTCATGTCGTGCTCCTCGGGTCGTCTCGTGCGGTCCCTCCCGAGGCTGGGGGCGCGGGCTGAGCGGAACCTGAAGCCGACACCACCTTCAGCCGATCTTCAGCCCGGCGGCGTGCGGGCGGGCGACAATGGCGGCGTGAACGCGCGCGTGCTGGTGGTCGAGGACGCTGAGGCGATCCGCGCCGCCGTGCTCGCCGGCCTCGCCGAGGCGGGGTACGGCACGGCGGGGCGCGTGGACGGGCGGGCGCTGGAGGACGACCTCACCTCGTTCCGGCCCGACCTGGTCGTGCTCGACGTGATGCTGCCGGGGCGCGACGGCTTCGCGCTGCTCACGGTGGTGCGCCAGCACAGCACCGCCGGCGTCGTCATGCTGACCGCGCGTGACGCCGTGGACGACCGGCTGCGCGGCCTGCACGGCGGCGCCGACGACTACGTGGTGAAGCCGTTCGCGCTCGCCGAGCTCGTCGCGCGGGTCACGGCGGTGCTGCGCCGGATGGGCGCCACCCCGTCCACGGTCGAGGTCGGCGACCTGCTCGTGGACGCCGCGGCCGGGTCGGTGCGCCGCGCCGGCGTGCCGGTCGAGCTGACCGCCACCGAGCTGCGGCTGCTCGACTACCTCGCCGCGCAGCGCGGCCGGGTCGTCAGCAAGGGCCAGATCCTCACCCGGGTGTAGGGCTACACCGACTACGACCCCAACCTGGTCGAGGTGCACGTCTCGGCGCTGCGGCGCAAGCTCGGTGAGCCACGGCTCGTGCACACGGTGCGGGGGCTGGGCTACGTGCTGCGCGCCGACGGTCCGGCGTGAGACGGGCCGGCCGGCTGCGGACGGTCTCGCTGCGCGGCCGGGTCACGGCGCTGAGCATGCTGGTGCTGGCCGCGGTGCTGCTGCTCGTCGGAGTCCTGACCGACGTGGTGTTCACCGCCCAGAGCCGCACCGACCTGCGCAGCCAACTCACCGTCCGCGCCACGCTGGCCGGGCAGCTGGTCGCGCAGGGCTTGACGGCCGAGGAGGTGGCGCGGCGCGTCGAAGCACCGGGTATCCGCGCCGTCGTCGTGACCGCGGACGGCACCGTGTACGGCGACGGCCGTGACGGCGACGGCGGCCGACCCGGCCCGGGCCCCGGCAGGCCCGGCCACCGCTCGGCGGGCGACCAGGTGCTCCAGCAGCCGCTGGCCGACGGCTCGCAGCTCACCCTGGTGGCCAGCGGCGCGCCCGTGACCGGCGCCCAGCAGCGGCTGCGCCGCACGCTGTTGCTGCTCAGCCTCGCCGCGCTGGCCGTCGCGGGCGTGGTCACCCTGCTCACCACGCGGTTCGCGCTGGCGCCGCTCGACGCGATGACCGGCCTGGCACGCTCCATCACCCGCGGCAACCGCGGGCGGCGACTGGCCCCGGCACGCACCGACACCGAGCTCGGTCGCACCGCTGCCGCGTTCGACGACATGCTCGACGAGCTGGAGGGTGCCGAGCGTCAGGCCCGCACGGCCGAGTCGACGGCCCGCGCGTCGGAGGCGCGGACGCGGCGGTTCGTCGCCGACGCCGCCCACGAGCTGCGCACCCCGCTGGCCGGCGTGCAGGCCGTCGCCGAGGCCCCGACGGCACCGGAGCTGGACGCCGAGGAGCGCGAGCGGTTGCACCTGTTGTTGCTGCGGGAGAGCCGCCGCGCCGGCGTCTGGTGGACGACCTGCTCGCGCTGGCGCGGATCGACGCGGGCATCGAGCTGCGCCGCGAGCCGGTGGAGCTGCTCGAGCTGGCCCGCGCGGAGGCGGAACGGGCGCGGCTGCTCGCCCCGGACCGGGTGATCGAGGTCGGCGGCGAGGCGGTGACGGTGCCCGGCGACGCCGCGCGGCTCGGGCAGGTGCTCGGCAACCTGCTCGACAACGCGTGCCGCTACGCCGCGAGCGGAGGCCGGGTGTCCGTGCAGGTCCACTCCGGTGCGGCGGCCGTCGTGCTGGTGACCGACACCGGCCCGGGGATCCCGCCCGCCGACCGGGAACGGATCTTCGACCGGCTGGTGCGGCTGGACGAAGCCCGCACCGCGCACGGCGGCGGCGCGGGCCTGGGGCTGGCCATCGCCCGTGGCATCGCCCGCGCCCACAACGGCGACCTGCACTGCATCGACCCCCCGGACGGCCAAGGCGCAGCCTTCAACCTCACCCTCCCCTGCCCTGCCCTGAAACCCCGACACCCCTCGTGCGCGGATAACGCTGTTAGAACAGCGTTATCCGCGCACGGGATCTGGGGTCAGTCCTCCTCGGGTCGGGTCGCTTTGCGGACGTAGAGCAGGCGGTCGCCGCGTTCCAGGGCGTCGACGGCCGAGGCGTCCACCCGGAACAGGTCATCGCCGCGCACGACACCGAGCACGATGTCGGACAGGTGCCGCGGTGACCCGCCGACCTCCGACTCCTCCACCGCCCGCTCGCTGATCGCGAACCCGGCGTCGGGGGTGAGCAGGTCCTCCACCACCTCGACCACGCTCGGCGTGGTCGTCGCCATGCCCAGCAGCCGGCCCGCCGTCTCCGCCGAGACGACCACCGAGTCGGCCCCGGACTGCCGCAGCAGGTGCACATTCTCCGACTCCCGCACCGAGGCGACGATCCGCAGCTTCGGGGCGAGCTCGCGGGCGGTGAGCGTCACCAGCACCGCGGTGTCGTCGCGGTTGGTGGCCACCACGATCGCCGCGGCCTGCTGCACGCCGGCGATCCGCAGGATGCTCGACCGGGTCGCGTTGCCGGTGACGGTGACCAGCCCCAGCGCGGACGCCGCGTCGAGCTGCGTGCGGTCGGTGTCAACGACGACGATGTCGGTGGGCTCGGCGCCGTCGCCCAGCAGGGTGTCCACCGCGGCCCGGCCCTTGGTGCCGTAGCCGACGACGATGGTGTGGTCGCGCACGCGGGTCCTCCAACGCTGGATCCGGAAGGACTGCCGGGACCGCTCGGTGAGCAGCTCCACGGTAGTCCCGACGAAGGTGATGAGGAAGATCAGCCGCAGCGGCGTGACGAAGATCGTGGTCAGCAGCCGGGCGGTGTCGCTGACCGGCACGATGTCACCGTAACCGGTGGTGGAGACCGAGACCGTCGAGTAGTAGAACGCGTCGGCGAGACTGATCGGGGTGTTGCTGTTGTTGTCGAGGTAGCCTTCGCGTCCGAAGTAGACGATCAAGGCGGTGGCCGTGAGCGCTCCGAACGCCACCAGCAGCCGCCGCACCAGCGAGCCGACGGGGGTGACCCTGGAGTCCGGCATCCGGAGCGGGCCGACCAGCGACGGATCGGCGATGGGTCGGAGGCGCCGATCTCTCATCACCGCGCGGAGACTAGCGGTCTATCGGAGGGCCTGCTCGAAGTCGTCGATCAAGTCTTCGGCGTTCTCGATGCCGGCGCTCACCCGGATCAGGTCGTCGGTGATGCCGATACGAGAGCGGTCCGCCGAGCTCATGCCCGCGTGCGAGGTGCTGGCCGGGCGGGTGACGAGGGTCTCCACCCCTCCCAGACTCGGGCCCACGTAGGCCAACCGCAGGGCCTTGAGCAGGGTCTGCGCCGCGGGCAGGCCGCCGGTCGGGCGCAGGCTCAGCATGCCGCCGAACCCGGACAGAAGCGCGCCGGCGTGCGCGCGATCCGGATGATCGGGCAAGCCGGGATAGCTGACCTGCGCGACCGCGGTGTGCTCGCGGAGAAACCGCGCCAGCGCCATGGCGTTCTCGTTCTGCGCATGCACCCGCACGGCCAGCGTCTTCAACCCGCGAGCGAGCAGGAAACCCGCATGCGGGTCCAGGCTGCCGCCGTAGTGGTTCAGCGTCCGGCGCACCTGGCCGATCAGCTCGGCGTTGCCGGCGACACAGCCGGCCACCAGGTCCGAGTGGCCGTTGAGGTACTTCGTCGCGCTGTGGAAGACGAGGTCGAAACCCACCGCAAGCGGCCGGAAGTTCACCGGGCTGGCGAACGTGTTGTCGATGACGCTGGTCAGGCCCTGCTGCCGGCAGAACTCCGCGACCTCGCGCAGTCGCCCGACCCGCATCAGCGGATTGGTGATCGTCTCGACCAGGAACGCCCGCGTGCTCGACGTGCGGGCCGCCGCCCAGGTGTGCGGACGCTGCGGATCCACCGACGTGTAGCTCCAGCCGAGGTCCGCCGCGTGCTGGGTGAGGAAGTCGTGGGTGCCCCCGTAGAGGCAGTCACTGACCAGCAGGTGATCACCGGTACGGAGCAGGCTGTGCAGGACCGCGGTGACAGCCGCCATCCCTGACGAGGTCGCCAGCGCTTCCTCCGCACCCTCCAGCGCGGCCACCTTGTCGTGCAGGTACGTCTGCGAGGGCGTCGAACTCAGGCGGAGGTACTTGATGTCGTGGTAGCCGGTGTCCGGTTCGACGGCGAAGACCGTGCTCTGGTAGATCGGGAACACGACGGACCCTTCGGGGCCGGGTCGACGCTCGCCGGCATGGACGGCGAGCGTGTCGATGTGCTCCTCGTCGCTGCTGTGCACGGGGAACCTCCGGTGACATCGAGAACGTTACGGGTCACTGCGGATTATGGGCGAGACGCGCGAGACTGACCGACGTGAGCGGGCCCCTCCTGCACCTGACCACCCCCACCCAGTGGCGGGCCGCACTCGCCGCCGGCGTCCTCGCGCCACCCTCGCTCACCGACATCGGATACGTACACCTCTCGACGCCCGCGCAGGTCGCGCTGCCCGCCGACCGCCTGTTCCGCGGCCGCACCGACCTGCTGGCGCTGATGCTGAATCCCGCGCGGATCGGCGTCGAGATCCGCTACGAGCCCGGCGTGCCCACCGATCCGGAATCGATGCGCTTCCCACACGCCTACGGCCCGGTGCCCACCCACGCCGTCACCGCCGTGGTGCCCTACCGTCCGCGCCCCGACGGCGGGTTCGACGCGCCCACCGTGCCCGCTCCCGGCCCCGCCGGACGACTCGCCGGCTTCGAACCCTCGCTGCTGCGCCGCACCGCCACCTCGGAGATCCCGGTGACCGGCGGCGTCGCAGTCCTGACCGCCCCGGTGCCGGAGTCCTACGAGCACAACCAGCTCCTGATCGACGGCGCAACCGGCGCGGACGAACTCGCCGCCGACGCCGACCGGACACTGGGCGAGGCAGGAATTCCGCACCGCAGAGCCCTGCTCGTCGGCGCGGACCTGGCCCCGACGGCGGCCAGGCTGGCCGAGCGCGGCTGGGAGGTCGAACAGCTGGTCGGGATGGCTGCCCCCGCAGGCGGCGAGCCCGACCGCCGCGTGGAGCACGTGGACCGGGAGGCGCTGCGCTCGATGTGGGACGCCGAATGGCAGCGCGACGCCCCCGAGCACTGCCGCCTCGAGGAGGCCGTCCTCGACGTGCGCTACCTCGCCGTCCGCGCCGCCGGGACCGCCGTCGCCTCCTGCCTGCTTAAGATCGACGGTGGCACGGCCCTGCTGGACATGATCGCCACCGACCCACGGCACCGGGGTCGCGGGTACGGTGACGCGCTGCTCAGCACGGCCGGCGCGGTGGCCGCGGACGCCGGCTGCGACCTCGTCGTGCTGGAGGCGGCCGCAGCGGACTGGCCGCGGCACTGGTACACGCGCCGCGGGTTCGCCGAGGTCGAGCAGGCGTGGACCGTCGAGCTCACACCGTGACCCACCGAGGCTGAAAGGAAACATCCGATGACGACGGGAAGCCGTTACCAGACGGTATGGGAGAACTACTGGAAGAGCCTCAGCGGCGCACCCGGTGAGATCTTCTGGGACGTGCCGCCACCCCAAGCAGCAGCGCTGGACCTCGCCGTGTTCGCCGAGCACGTCGACCCCGTTCTCCCGATGATCGACATTGGTTGCGGCAACGGCACCCAGACCCGCTTCCTCGCCGAGCACTTCCCGACCGTGATCGGCACGGAGATCTCAGCTCAGGCCCTCGCCCTCGCCCTCGCCACGGCGAACGACCCGGACGGCCGAGTCCGTTACCGCCCGCTCGACCTGCTGGATCACCGCGCCGTGGCCGCCCTGCACGCCGAGACCGGAGACGCCAACCTCTACGTACGCGCGGTGCTGCACCAGCTCGACCCGGCTGACCACACTGCCGCCGTCACCGGTATCGCCGAGCTCATCGGCGATCGAGGTGTTGCCACCGTGATCGAGCTGTCCTCGATCGCAGAGCCGTTCTTGGCCGGTCTCCTCGGCGGGGAGGCACCGCCACCGCCGCTGGCCCGAGTTCTGCAGCACGGGATCACCCCGGGCCTTCTCGACGAACACGACATCGACGCGCTGTTTCCGTCGGACCGCTTTACCGTGCTGGCCAACGGCCCCACCGCGATCCGCACGTGCGCTACCGCTCCAGATGGTGGCCAGGTCACGGTGCCGGCGTTCTTCGCCGTGCTGCGCAGCCGGCAGTCAGGCACCGCTACCCACGGCGGGCAGGGGTAGGTGGAGGGAGCGCAGAAGTTCGGCGAGCCCTCCCTCGGCCCGGCCCTGCACCCGGGAGCTGGTGAGCACCCGCAGGTCGGTGGGCTGCACGAGGTGGTAACCCGCCTCGCGCAACCGTCGCCAGAGGCCGTGGTCCTCCCCGGCGCCCGCTGCGGGGAAGCCACCGACGGCCAGGTAGGCATCGGCTCGGATGCCGAGGTTCGCCCCGTAGACGTGCTCGTGACAGCGGCCGTGGAGCCCACTCGCGACAAGCGCTCGGTACCGGACGAGCGCCTCGGCGGACAGGTGCCGCAAGCAGGTCAGCTCGGCGAGTCCGGCCACTGCGTGCGCGCCGGAGGCGGCGTGGCGCAGGTGCGCCATCGCCCAGTCGGGCGGAACCGTGGAGTCCGCGTCGGTGCTGAGCAACCACGTCCGGTGCAGGGGGTGTGCACCCAGCCGGGACAGCACCCGGCGCAGGCCCAGGTCCCGCAGCGCACCGACCTCGGACGCAGGGACGCCGAGCATCCTCCCCCGGCCCGACGCTGCGCGGGTGACGTGCACCGCTTCGGCCTGCGGCCACTCGGCGATCAACTCGGCGACCCGCTCCGGGGTGCGGTCGGTGCAGCGGTCCAGCACGACGGTGAGCGCGCTCGCCGTATCAGTGGGCAGCCGCTGCAGAGCTCGGCGCACGCTGTGCAGGCAGGCGGTGATGTGGTCCTGCTCGTCACGGGCCGGCACGACTACCCCAACCGCGATCACCGACGTCTCAGGACGAGGAGCACGAAGTCTTCGTCACGGTGTTCCACCACCGGCTCGAGCTCCGGACGTTCGCACACCATGCGGTGGGTCGCCGCGGCGTCCCGCGGAGCCTCGGCGGGCCAGCCGCGCCAGTGCACCACCACGACATCGCCGCCGGACTCCAGCGCGGCGAGTGTGCGGTGCAGCGTCTCACCGACGGCGGCGTCGTCGAGGTAGTAGAGCACCTCGCTGAACACCGCCAGATCGATCGGTCCGGCCGGCACGGCGGCAGGCAGTGCCGCCTGTTCCACCCGCACACCGGTGGCCGCGGCGGTGACCACCCGCGCCCGCTCCACGGCGTCCGCGACCGGGTCCGAGGCCAGCACCGCAGCACAGCGAGCGGCGAGCTCAACGGTCAGTTCGCCGGTACCGCAGCCCGGTTCGACGGCGCTGCGGTAGCGCTCACGAGGGAGGCTCGCGAGGACAACGGAGCGTTTGCGCCGCTCGTACCAGGACGTCGCGGACCACGGGTCGCCGCCGTCCGCGTACAGCTCGGCAAACCGGTCGACCGGCGCGGCAGCGCGGCGGGGTTCGCGGAAGAGCAGCTCCACGTCCCGGTCGGCGTGGGCGAGCACCGCCGCTGACAGCACCGGCGGCGAACCGTCCGGGGCGGAGGTGATCTGCGTGGTGAAGCAGCCGATCGCCGCGCGCTTGGCAGCGCGCGTGGCCTCGTCGAGCGCCACCAGCTGCACCCGGTCCCAGCGAACGGCGGGGTCGTCGGGGCTACCCCAGGCCCACATCCAGATCGGGTAGGACCATCCGTGGGTAGTGACGGGGGCGGCGGCCGCGGCCGCCCGCCCCACTGCGCGATGATCCGGATGGGGATCGCCGGGCCACGGTGCCAGGTAGGCGTCGGCGTGGGCGAGGAACGGCGTGAGAGCGCGCTGCAGCGCATCGGCATGATCGGCCAATGTCGAGTCGGGCAGACCCAGGTGGTGCACCGGCACGTCAGCAAGTCCCGACACCGCCAGTGCCGCGCTCAGCTCGCGGCGCCGAACCCGGGCCAGTTCGCTGCGGCCGGCTGCGTCCCGGGCGGGAAAGGCCGCCTCGCCGTCGGTAGCCACGACGAGGGTGAGCTCGACCCCAACGCGATACAGGGACTGCATGGCTCCACCCGCACCGAGGGTCTCGTCATCAGGATGGGCCGCGACAACGACCACCCGGCGGTGAGCGGCGGCGTCGAACAGTGGGGGGCGGTGCCGCTGCAGCGCGGCAGTCCACTCCGCAACAGGCGTGACCGGCCGCTCGTCACCGGTCGAGCTCCCCTCTTCGGCCAGGCTCTCCGCCTCGGCGGTCATGGAGCTCGCCGAGCGGCGAGCAGTTGCGCACCGAGTGCGGCGTGATCACGCTCGCCGTGGTGCTGACGCACGTACAACTGGAGGTCGGCAAGTGTCCGGGCCAGGGCAGCATCACGGCTCAACGCGGCCGGTCCGACCATGCGGGGCACGCGGTCGACCACCTCACGGCACACCCGCTCGACGGCCGAACGCAGAGCGGCGAGCGCGAGCCCGTGGTCGGCGTCGGGCGCGGCGTCCACAGCCACGGCGGTGCGCCCCAGGAGCGCGTCGGCCCCCTCGAGCAGGGCATGGAGCTCACCGAGGTGTGCGAGCTGGTGAGCGTCCGGAACAGTGGGCAGGTGACCGAGTGCCCGGTGGAGCAGACCGGCGGCGCCGCCCCACCAGACAGCGGCCACACCTCCTCCCCCGATCGCGAAACCGGGCCGCGCGGTATACCAGTCCGGCCCTCCAAGCACGGCGTCGCTCGGGAGGGGCACCCCGTCGAACTCAACGTCCAGCGTGCCAGCGGCGTCCATCGCCGGGGTCTGCCAGGTGTCCGACTGGGGTCGGACGCCCCGGTGGGCCACGGCCACGTCGACCAGCAGCCGTCCGGTCGACCCACCCCCGATCGGATCGGCGACGACGAGGGCGCGGTCGAGCCAACGGGCGCCGGAGCAGAAGCGCACCGTGCCGGTGAGCACGAGGTCGTCCCCGCACAGGTACAGGCCAGCGCCAGCGCCGCCGGAACGGGCCGCCCACACGCCGTAGAGAGCGCCGGCTGCCGGTTCGCGGCCCGCGTCGGCCAGGATCGCCGCGGCGTCGGTGTGCCCCTCGGCGAGCCGGGCGAGGGCAAGATCGTGCCCGCCCCACTCGGCCAGGGCCGCCCAGCGCCGGGGCGTGCCTCCGCCCCCGGGCCGCGGCAGGTCGAGCGCGCCGCCAACCAGCAGCGCCCGGAGCTCGACCTCCACACTGGAACCACTGCCGTGCCGCGGGTCCAAGCGCAGGAGTGACCGCACGCTGCGATCCTCTCCCACTTCGGCGGTCGCCGCCCGCCGGAGGCTCGGGGACGCCGGGAAACTTGACTCATTCCATGAAGCGGAGGAGGGTGGGCACGCCATGTCTTTCGCCCCCGTCGACCCGGATGGCGCCGCGCTGCACGCGTTGCGCGGTGCCGGGCTGCGCGTGACCAACCCGCGGCGCGCCGTGCTCACGTGGCTGGCCGAGCACCCGCACTCCACCGCGGACGCGGTCGCGGCGGGCGTACGCGAGCAGCTCGGTTCGGTGTCCATCCAGGCCGTCTACGACGTCCTTGCCGCGTGCACCGAGGCAGGTCTGCTGCGGCGCATCGAACCCGCCGGGCATCCAGCTCGGTTCGAGCGTCGCGTCGGGGACAATCACCACCACCTCGTGTGCCATCGCTGCGGCCGCACGGAGGATGTCGACTGTCTCGTCGGAACCCGGCCCTGCCTCACGCCGGTCGACGACCACGGCTTCGTCGTGGACGAGGCTGAGGTGGTGTTCTGGGGCGTGTGTCCCGAGTGCATGGCGGCGGAACGTTCCGTGGGAAGAACCCACCATTATGAGGAGATACAGCAGTGACGCAGACACAACCCGAGGCCACGACCACGGATGCCGGTATCCCGGTCGAGAGCGACGAGCACTCGCTCACCGTCGGCCCCGATGGACCGATCCTCCTGCACGATCACTACCTCATCGAGCAGATGGCGCAGTTCAACCGCGAACGCGTGCCCGAGCGCCAGCCACACGCCAAGGGTGGCGGCGCCTTCGGCCGATTCGAGGTGACCAACGACGTCAGCGCCTACACCAAGGCTGCGGTGTTCCAGCCGGGCACCACCACTGAGATGCTCGTACGGTTCTCCACCGTTGCCGGTGAGCGCGGCAGCCCCGACACCTGGCGCGACCCGCGCGGATTCGCGCTGAAGTTCTACACCTCCGAGGGCAACTACGACATGGTCGGCAACAACACCCCGGTGTTCTTCATGCGCGACCCGATGAAGTTCCAGCACTTCATCCGCTCGCAGAAGCGCCGCGCGGACAGCAACCTGCGCGACCACGACATGCAGTGGGACTTCTGGACGCTGTCGCCGGAGTCCGCGCATCAGGTGACCTGGCTGATGGGTGACCGTGGGATCCCGCGCACCTGGCGGCACATGAACGGATATTCGAGCCACACCTACATGTGGGTCAACGCGCAGGGTGCGAAGTTCTGGGTCAAGTACCACTTCACCACCGACCAGGGCATCGAGTTCTTCACCCAGGACGAGGCCGACCAGATGGCCTCGGCTGACACCGACTACCACACCCGCGACCTCTATGAGCATATTGCGGACGGCGACCTTCCGAGCTGGACCCTCAAGATGCAGATCATGCCGTTCGAGGACGCCAAGACCTACCGGTTCAACCCGTTCGACCTGACCAAGGTGTGGCCGCATGCCGACTACCCGCTCATCGAGGTCGGCCGGATGACCCTCGACCGCAACCCGACCGACTATCACACCGAGATCGAGCAGGCGGCGTTCGAGCCCAACAACCTCGTGCCGGGGATCGGCCCGAGCCCGGACAAGATGCTGCTGGCCCGGGTCTTCGCCTACGCAGACGCCCACCGGTACCGCATCGGCGCGAACTACAAGCAGCTGCCGGTGAACGCGCCCACATGCCCGGTGCACAGTTACAGCAAGGACGGCGCGATGCGCTACCACAACGTCTCGGACCCGGTCTACGCGCCGAACTCCAAGGGCGGGCCGTGCGCCGACATCTCGCGCTCCGGCGAGCCGGCCGGGTGGAGCACCGACGGGGAGATGATGCGCGCGGCCTACACGCTGCGCGCAGACGACGACGACTGGCGCCAGGCCGGCACCATGGTCCGCGAGGTGCTCGACGACGCAGCCCGCGGACGGCTGGTCGACAACATCGTCGGCCACCTGCTCAACGCCGTGACCGAGCCCGTCCTGCAGCGTGCCTTCGAGTACTGGCGCAACGTGGACAAGGAACTCGGCAGCAAGATCGAGACCGGCGTTCGCACCAAGCAGGACGAGCTGGACCCGAAGGCCGCCGAGCAGGCCAACCCCGCCCGCAAGAGCATGCAGGCCAAGGCCTGAGAAACCACGATCGCCGGGGCCCGGCACCCGCTCTCAGGGTGCCGGGCCCCCGGCGTGTTGCCGTGGCTCCGGTACTACTCCGCCATGACCACCACGGCGTAAGAACCCACGCCCACCAGTCGCGTACCCGCGACCTCACCCTCGTCGAGTACCAACGACGTGACTGCGCCGGACTCGCCGTCGAACTCCACGTCGGAGACCTTGCCCAGCTCGTCGCCGGCGGTGGAGAGCACCCGCTTGCCGAGGAGGCGGTGGTCCTTGCCCGTCAGCGCCGCGACGTCCTCGTCCGCCTCAGTGATCTTGTCGGCGCCGGTGACGGTGACGGCGTCGGTACCGAACGCGGCGATGTCCACCCATCGAAGGGTGTGCCCGGAATCGGTCTTCGCCAGCACCAGCGCAAGCACCGCCTGGGCCTTCGGGTCCACGACGAACTCGTCGACCTTGCCCACGGCGTCGGCCGTGGAGGTGCTGACGACCTTGCGCCCCTTGGCTTCGGAGAAACGCATCAGCCCTGCCCTCTCAGCTGCGCACGGAACGCCTCGACGGCGGCGCCGAACCCGGCGAGATCCTGACCGACGAAGTCCTTCGCACTCGCGGGAACGATGAGGTGCTCACCCGAGGCCGCAACCGCGTCGGGCAGCGGGATCAGCACCTTGGTGCCCTTGGTACCCAACGCCTGCGACGCCTCAACCTCATACCCGACGACATCGCACTGCCCGCTGTCAGCCCCGCTGACCTCGACGATGACGTCCACCACGGTCCCGAGGTCGGTCCCGGAATCGGTGAGCACCTGGGAGCCGAGGATGTCGCCACCCGAGCCCCCCGTGGAGGCCGACCTGTCGAGCACGCTCTGCGTGGGTTCCAACGCGTCCTCGTCGGCGATCATCACCGCGTCGCTGCCCAGCGCCGCCACCGAGCTCCAGGCCAGCCCCTGCTTGAGGGGACCGGCGAACAGTCCGCGTCCGGCAAGGGTGAAGCCCCCGACCGCGCCGCCACCGGCCGAGTAGACGACGTCCTTGATCTGCGCGACGTCCTCACCGTCGAGGGTGACGACCGGGCGCTTGGTGATCGCGCTGGTCCGCATCAACCTGCTCACGACTCACCACTTCCCGGGCCCGACCCGGCGGGATCGGCCGGGTCGACGATGACACCGCCCCGACGACGGCGGGCCTGGACGGCGACGACGACGCCGACGATCAACGCGATCACCACCAGGGCAACGATCAACCAACCCCACCACTGCATAGCGCACCTTCCAGCGACTCAGAACCCGACTCGGGCAGTCTCCCGCAACCGGAACCATCAACGCTGAGAAACTACCCGCTGCGACGTTCCCCACGAACGAGGCAAGCCAACGAACACAGTTCCGTACACAGGCACCACCGTCAGCGGCCGTAGCGTCCGTCATGTCCGGAGCTCCACTGAGCCGGGCGGTTCAGTGGAGCCGCCGTCTCGACTCACGCCAGCGCGACAGCGCTCCCGATAGTTGGGATCGAGACACCATACTCAGCAGCCAGCTCATTCGCGTGGGAACCGGCTCGCCTGCGTCGTCAGCAGGCCCACCTGTGGGTGGCGCCCTTGCTGGGGGTGCCGATCCGACCACTGGCAGCGAGGTCCTCGACCGGCCAGTGGGAGCTCCAGCAGATCCGGGCGACGGGCAGGTCTGGGGGTGCGTCGGACGGGTCCTGCTCGCTGACGAACGACAGGTCGACGATCAGCCCGGATATGTTCGGGGTGATCGAGGTGACGACCACCATGCCGTCGAGGGTGGATCGGTAGGCGTCCTGCCAGGTCTGCGGCGACTGGTCGGCGGCGCGGCGGGCGCTCACCGTGGTGGCCCAGGTCGCATAGTCGCGCCGGTTGATCGCGCCAAAGTGGCGGTCGAGCAGCACGACCACGCTGTCGGCAGAGGGGTCGCCGACGGCGGCTCCAGCGAGCTGCACGAGTGCCGTGCCCGGGACATCGGCGTCCTCGACCGGCCCGCTGGGCACCCCGCCTGCGGGCACCGCCGACTCCGGCGCCGAGGCGGCTTCCGTCGTAAGCACGGACCACCCGCCGTTCATCGCCATCGAGATGCCGCCACCGGCCAGCATCGTCACCAACACGAGGCCGACGACCAGCCAGGTGTGATCCAGCCCAGACCTGGAACTCACGTGCACCGTCCTCCGCGGTCTCGGGTCCACTCAGGCGACAACGTCGCGGTGGAATGCCCGTCTGCCGATCATTCGACGGCCGAGGCGGTGGCGTTAGCGCCAGCGCGGGACACGAGGGACAGCCGGTCGCGCGGTGACGAAGCCGACGACGACATCCACGGAGAGGGGCCCACCACTGCGCATCCTCGCCAGCGTGCCCACCTCGCCCGATCAGTTCACGATGAAGATCTGTTCGGGCTGCAGCTTCAGCTTCGCGACGCGGTCAGGCTCCACCGTCGCGTAGGGGCAGCCCGAGCACGTACTCGACGCGGTCGAAGCGGCCCCGGACGACGCACCCGCAGGTGCGGGCCGGGTGGGTACTGGGTCGGTCCCGCGGTGTCGACGATGAGCCCTCGCTGTGGTGTCCTCTCGCTGTTGGGCCCCGTGGCACGGGTGGCCTATCCGATCGACCGATTCCTCCTGATGGGAACCGCAGCTCGGGCTCACCGACCCGCCCGTAGGGAGGCCGCCATGGACGCGATCCCTTTCCTGAGGGTGCCGACGTCGTCCACGGTCCGGGCGGAGGCCTCCGGCTCGTCCGGGGTCAGGGTGCGCGCCAGGCAGGCGCTCGCGCCGGACCCGAGCCCGCGCACGACGAAGCGGATTCCGAGCGACCGCGCGTGCGCCGCGTCTACTGCCGTGTCGGTCTCGTTGCCCACGTCACCATCGCCGAACACGCAGACGACGCGGTCACCGCGCATCGGACCGAGCTCGGCGATCGCGGCCCGCAGGGTCGGCCGCAGCTCGTTGCCGCCGGACGCCCGCGCGGCCCGTAGTCTGGTCTGCACCTCCGCCATGCTCGTGGTCGTCGGCAGGTAGACGTCCACGTCGTGGTGCCACAGCACAAGTCCGCAATGGTAGCCCGCCTGCTCGGCCTCGGCGAGGAAGTCCAGGCCACCCTCGATCGCGGCGACCAGCGGCGCACCTGTCATCGACCCGCTCACATCGATGCACAGCAGCGCCCGACCCAGGAAGTGGTACTGGACTTCCGGCAGATGTTGCCCGGGACGGTACTGCGTCACGCCGACCCCGGCGAACTCCCGCCGAACCCATGATGCGATCACGTCACTCCTCCTAACGGCGCTGGCGCATGTCGGCCACCATCGAGGCGATTCCGCGACGCAGGTCGCCGACGTCGTGGACAGTCTGCTTCGTCTCATGCTCGCCCGGCGTCAGCGCGCGAGCGAGACCCGAGCTGGCGCCCGAGCCGAGTCCGCGCACCACGAAGCGGATGCCGAGAGCCCGCGCCTGCATGGCCAGCTGCTCGGCAAGCACCGCGTCGCCGATCGCACCGTCGCTGAACACGCAGACGACCCGGTCACCCGACAGCGGGCCCAGCTCGTCGATCACCACCCGCAACGTCGGCGCCAGCGCAGTGCCGCCACCGCCGGTAGCGGCCCGGAGCCGGCGCCGCACCGTCGCGTCCGGGGAGCTCGTCGGCAGGTGGGCGACGACCGTGTCGTCCCACAGCACCAGCCCGCAGGCGTAGCGAGCCTGACGTGCCTCGGTGAGAAAGTCCAGACCGCCCTCGATCGCCGCGCACAACGGCACGCCCGACATCGACCCGCTCACGTCGATGCACAGCAACGCCCGGCCGCGGTAGTGCTCCTGGACGGCGGCAAGGTGCGGTCCAGGTCGGTACTGGGTGACCCCGATGCCGGCGAAGTCCCGCCGGACCCACGATGCGACCACGTCGGCTACTGTCGGATGACCATAGCGCTGGTGGTGGCTGAGAGCTGCTCCGCCGCGACGGCGTCGATGACGCCCTCCACATAAGCCTCGAGACATAGTGTCGTCCCGCCCAGCACCTCGCGGGCGGTGACGGCGAGCCTGCCGTCCGTCCCCACGCTGACGGTGACGTCCACCCGGGCCCCGGCCGGGAGATCGGGCAGGCCGGTGAACTCGCCGTCGAGCACACGACGGTTGTGGCCGAGCTCCTCCGACACCAGCGCACCCGCCTGCTCGAACACCTGGATCCGGACAGAGGACTGCTTGTCGAGGATGGTGGCGAACGGCGCTGTCGCGGTGGCCGGAAGCTGGGTGTTCGCCGCGACCACATGCTGCACGAACTCGCGTAGGCCGGCCGGGTCGTTGCTGTCACGCACCAACACCCCGACCCCGCGGGGCAACACGGCCACCGCGTGAGTGGACACAGCGGTGATCCCGCCACTCACAGGCTTGCGGGTGAGTCGGTCGGCGCGCACTGCCGCGCCGAGCGCAACGGCCAGCTCGGGGTCGGTCATGAGCGGGGTGCGGCCGAACCGGGTCGCGAGTGCCTCGGTCACGGCCGGGAGCCTGCTGGAACCGCCGACCAGCACCACGTCGTCGATGTGGACAGCCCGGCCCACCGTGGTCACCAGACGTTCGACGATCGTCATGGTCCGCTCGATCATGTCGCGCGAGACTGTGGCGATCATCTCCCGGTCGACCTCCATCCGCAGGATGTGCCCGCCGTGACGCAGGGTCACCCGATGGCTCTGTCTGCCGGAGAGGTTGCGCTTGGCGATCTCGGCGAGGCTCATCGCCTCCTGCACCATCGCGGCGTCGTCGGCCGGATGACCGGCGTCATCGGGGAGCTCCTCGGCGAGCCGTTCGAGCAGCGCGTCGGCGAGGCGCTCATCGACCTCGGCGCCACCGAGGTGGCTGTCACCGTCGGTGGCAAGGACGGTGACCGACCCCGAGGCGCTTCGCAACACCGTGCAGTCGAAGGTGCCGCCACCGAGATCGTAGACGAGGATCGTGCGGTCTGAGGTATCGGCGACGCCGTAGTGCAGGGCGGCCGCGACCGGCTCGGCCACGAGCTCGAGCACCTCGATGCCGGCCATCTCGGCCGCCTGCTGGGTGGCCTCGCGCTCGCGCAACCCGAAGTAAGCGGGCACGGTGATCACAGCCCGAACCGGGTCACCTGTGAGCGCGCCGAGCTCGGCGGCGGCGTCATCGACGAGCGCCCTGAGCAGCAGCGCCGACACCGACTCTGGCGTGTGGTTCACACCGTGGAACGCCAGCGGGTAGTCGACGCCCATCTGCCGCTTGATCAGGGAGACGGTGTTGTCGGGGTCGATCGAGCGCCGCTCCTTCGCCATGGACCCAACGACCACCTCGTTCGGGCCGAGAAAGGAGGCACACGACGGCGTGGTCAGCTCCCCCAGCCGGTTCGGCAGCACCTGAGGGCGTCCTGAGTCGTCGGCGACAGCGACGGCGCTGTAGGTCGTACCCAGATCGATTCCGAGGATCACAGCTACCCCACTCCTAGGAAGGTCAGGATCTCGGCCAGCACCTCAGGCCGCACCACCCACCATGCGGCCCCGGCGAGCGCGGCCAGCAATACCACGACCAGCACGATCCGGAACCCCAAGTAGTGCGGAGGGATGGGGGTGCTCACGGCGTCACCGGCACCTTCTGCTCGGCCACGGCCACGCCCGAGCGGCCCAACAGCCACAGCAGCGGCCGGGCGGGCGAGGTGCGGTCGGCCCATCCGTCGACGTCTGTGCCAGCCTCAAGCGAGGAGACCAGGAAGAACCGGACCTCGCCGAAGTCACGTGCGGCCCCGTCGAGCAGGTTGTCCAGCCCTTTCTCGCGCAGCCAGGTCTCGATCTCGCCGGACTCCGCGTCGACGTTCAGGTCCGCGGCCGGGGGTAGGCCGAGCAGCAGATCAGCTTTCACCACGGCCACGGCCAGCGGCTTGCGCGTGAGTGCCACACCCTGATCGCGCAGCCACTGGACAGTGACGAGGTAGGACTGCTCGGGGTGCATCCGCGCGGGCTGGGCCCTGCTCAACCGGGGCGCGAGCGCTCCGTGGAGGTCGTCGGCAACGGCCGGGACGGAGAACGGGTCGAGGACGAACACGAGCCCCTGTGCGTCACCGAGGAAGGGCAGTTCGCTGTTCTGCTCACGGTTGCTGAAGAACTCACCGGCCGCGTCGAACAGGTGCAGCAACACCTTGCGTCGGGCCACAGAGAGCCGGACAGTGACGCCGGCAGGTGGCTGGCTCGCGTCGGTCTTCGTCGTCTGCCGCCCCGACTCGACGACGGTGGTCGCTTCGCTGAACGTGGCCTCGCTCTCCGGTCCCACCGGTCGCAGCGAGCCCCCCACAGCCCTCAGGTGCCGGCCGAGCGCGACCATCCCGGCGAGCACGAGCCGGGTCTTGCCTGCGGACGCGGGGCCGAAGACCGGGACCAGCACGTCGGTCAACACCGCCGCGCCCACCCGCAGCTCGCGGTTGCAGTTCTGGCACACCGGCACCAGGCCCGCCGCGGCCTGCAGGACCGTCGTCGGTATGAGGTGGTCGCACTCGCACCGGCGGACGAACGCGCCCTGCCTACCCGCACGGATGTCGTGATGGACCACGCCACACCGACAGCGGTAAGCCGGCAACATGCTCCGGTGGTTGCACCCGGCGTGGTGGCAGGTCGCCCTGGCCCGGCGCAGCTGCCGCACGCCGAGGTCAACGCCGCGCAGGACCCCGACGACAAGCAGCCAGCCCAGCCACGCGACGGCCAGCACCACCCCGAGCAGCGCGTAGGCCGCGATGGCGGTCGCCACCGCGGCCAGGGTCAGCGTGATCGCCCCGACCAGGGGCAGCAACAGCAGCGGCCAGAAGAGGAGCACCACCGACCCCCCGCGCACCCACGCCGTCGTACGCGTCCACATCCGGTTGACGACGTTCGTGGTGTGCTCGACCGCGGTGCCGAGATCGGTCCGACTCTGGGCGAACAGGTAGTTCGGCCACGCGCCGTCGCGTTCGAAGTTCGTGCCCGTCTTCGGCAGCCGCTCTCGGACGTCGAACGGCGTGACCGTCGGCGCCGCGAACCGGTCGACGCGCAGCAGTGTCCCGACGAGCACAACGAGGGGCAGAAGTACGCCGACCGCAACCCCGGCGACGAGCGCGAAGGGCATGCCGGGGCCGACGACCCAGAACAACGCGAAACCGCAGGCGAACGCGTAGAGGACGATCCCGATGAGCACACCGATGGCAACAAGCATCGGTCACTCTCCCTGACCGGAGCGCTTGCCCGACCGGGAGAACCTGCCCAGACCCCAGCGCTTGGGCTCGACCTCCGCTACCCAGTCCCACCACTCCGCTCCGAGGTTCGCGGTCCGTGCAACGGCGGACCGGTCCTCCTTGGACATGGTGCCGACGAGCTCACCGAACCGGCCCTTCAGCACTTTGAAGTCCACCGTCTGCGTGTCGCTGCCCGACTCCCCCGTGACGAGGCTGAACGTGAACGCGACGGCGTGGCACTGCGCCGAGCTCGGCGGGCCCGGCGGCCGGGGCCAACAGGCCTCGAGCTCGGAGTAGATCGGTTTCAGGGTCTCCCGCGAACAACCCGACAATACCCCAAGCGCCCGGCCGCGCGGTGCCCCGACCAGCGCCTCGACCAGCCTCTCCGCCCGCAGCTTCAGCAGCGGCGCCCCCGCGGCGTCCAGTGCGTTGGCGACCTCTGCCTCCGGGCGACGGGACTTCGTCGCCCGCAAGTCCCGGATGATCTCCTCCACGTCGGCTTCCAGCTGGCTCAGCTCGGCCAGCTTCTTCGACAGCACGTGCCCCTGCTGCCGGATCGACTTGGTGATCCACAGGCCCGCTTCCGTGATCGCGGTCTCGCGTTCGAGCACCACGGAGAGCTGGGTGACGACGGACGACGACATCGAGATCCCGAGCTCCGCCAGCCCGCGCACGAACGCCTCGGCCTCGGTCAGCGGCGGCGACCGGTGTCCGAACAGTATGTTCCAGGCGATCGTGCTCGGGGCGATACCCTCGGCTCTGCTGCTGGCAGACGTCGTCTGGACGTGCCGCATGAGCTTCTTCCGCTGCGAGGCGTCGACGTTGCCGTAGGCGGTGGTCATCAGCAGCTCGTCGAGCGGATCCGCCGGCTCCTGCGCGTCCTGCCACAGCGGCTTCCACCAACGGTCGCGGACCAGCTCCACCGCGCGCTGCTTGCCGGGCCCCTTCAGCGAGCTGCGCAGGACGTCGCGCACCCAGTCCAGCGCCTCCGGCGGCGCGGGCCACCGGCCGGGCTCGAGCTCGGGCTCGGGGCACTCCAGCCACCACAGGGCGAACTCGTAGGCCGCGTCGCGGAACTGCCCGACGAACGGCGTCACGTCGTGCCGGGCGGCAAGGGTGAGCAGCGCCGGGACCTGGTCGGGGCGGGCGGCGCGCAACGCGGCCTCGACCTCGGCACGGCTCTGCTCGCTGTCCTCGACCGGCAGGACGTGGAGCTGCAGCAGCGCGAACCGGTTGACGACACGCAGCGCCGCCACCCCGTCCGACCCGGCCAGCACCTCATCCACCTCGGCGGTGAGCAGCCCCCGCCGGATCGGAACGGCCGCGGTCGCCCACCCACGGGATCCGGCCGCGTCGGCGAGCGTACGCAGCACCGGTGCCGGCGGCCGCGCCTCGAGTACCGCGTCGAGCACCACGTCGCGGGCGATGTGGATCGCCTCCTCCGGCGCCGTCCGCAGCCAGTCGGCGGCCTCGTCCAGCCGGGTCGGGTCCGAGAGCCGCTCCCCCGCAGCCATCACGAGCGCGACGTAGCGGTCGGCGGGGGTCGAGCCGGCGGTGCTGGCCCCGTCGGTCCGGGCGCGGGCGAACTGGCCCGCGAGCTCGACCGCGTCGACCACGTCGTAGGCGTCCTCGGTCAGGAAGCGGGGCACCCAGAACTGCGCCGCCGCCGTGGGCTCCACGGTGGTGTGCCGGTCCCGGTCGAGGTCGAAGACGACCAGCCCGCTCCCCGACCCGGTGTCCGCCCAGCGACCGGCCCACTCCGGGTGCAGCGCGATGATGTCGTGCCTGCCGTACTGGGCGTCGGCCACGAAGATCTTGAACGTGACTCGCAGTGCGTCGGGGCGAGGCAGCAGGAGGGTAGCCGCGGCGATCCAGCAGGCCGCCACCTCCGGCTCCGTGCTGACGAGCACCACCGTGCGCCGGTTCTCGGGGTCGGCGAGGTGCTGCACCGCGGAGAGCAGCGCGACCAGCCTGTTCTCGCCGTCGGGGGTGTCGCGCACGCGGTCGCGCACCGTCTCGGTGTCGAGCGGGCCTGCGGCCGGGTGCGCGGGCAACGCAGCGAGCTCGGTGCCCGGGTCAGGCTCGGTCGCCCACCACGGGGCGTCCCACAGCTGGGCGGGCCGGACCAGCCCGTAGTCGGCAAGGTCACGTGTGACGACGGCGTGGGTGAACTGGTTGCCCTGCCGCGTGCCGTTCGCCTCCTGGCCGAGGTAGCGCCCCGCCGCGGTCGCGAAGACACCGTCCTCGGCGGTGTGGGCGAGCGAACGCGGGTAGTCGTCCACCGCGCGGCGCTCCCGCATCCATGCAGAGGGCGGCTCGTAGAGCGCTGTCCGCTGCACGAGCGGCATCGCCTCGGTCGCGACGCCCGACGTCGCGGCCTGGAACTGGAACCCGGCCCCGCCCTGCAGCCCCTGCCCGGGCAGGCAGTCGGTGTAGTAGAGGGAGCCCATACCGCTCATGTCCGGCTCCGGTCGATCACGCCGAAGCGGTTCAGCAACCACAACAGCGGCTCCTCGACCCGGAACGGCTGCACCCCGCCGGGGTCGACCACGTCGGCCGCGTAGTCGGGTGCCGCGCCCAGCGCCGAGACAGCGAAGTAGCGGTACTCGGAGTAGTGCAGCGCCAGGTGGGCGTCGATGTCATCAGCGCCGTACTCGTGCAGCATGGCCTTCACCAGCTCATGCGTGCCCTGGCCGACGGTCTCGTCGTAGCCTGGCCGCGGGTCCGGCTTCGTCATCAGCGGGTGGTTGCCCCCGAGCACCGGGAAGAAGGCGTCCATCTTCGCGAACACGACGGCCAGCGGCACCTTCACCTGCTTCTTCGCCCGCACCTGGTGCGTCGTCCGCAGCAGCTCGGTGATCATGCCCAGTACCTCGAGCGGCGGCGCGGCGTCCCGGATCTTCTCGGGCGGGACGTCGATTCGCTCCAGTGCCCCCGGCATCTGCCAGGGATCGAGCAGCACGATCAGGCCCTCCGCGACACCGAGGTAGGCCTGGGTGTGCACCCGGTCCTGGTTGGTCAGGTCCTCGCCAGCGGCGTCGTAGAACGACAGCACCGTGGTGTCGAAGGTCTGCATGCCCAGCTGGCTGCGGGGTTGACGCCACTCGATGACGACCGGCGCCCGCATGCCGTCCACCGCCCCGGCCGTCGTGTTGAAGAGCTTCCCGTCAGAGAACAGCTGTTCCTCGTTGCGCTCCAGCCACTCCCGCGGCGAGCCCGCGCCGCCCTGCTGGTCGCCGGTCATCCGGATGTCGGCCTGGAACCGGCGCCGCACCGCGGTGCGCAGCTCGTGGTGCAGGACGGCCATGTAGATCGTCTTACCCGCGCCCTTGCCCCCCACCATCCCGACCAACGGGCTGCGGCTCTCGGCGAAGGTCGACGAGAGCGGGGTGTGACAGAACGGGCAGGCTCGCACGCCGGTGACACCGCCGCAGGTCGGGCAGGGCGCCTGGCGCGGCGAGCCGAGCAACCCCTTCGTCTCGACGGTGAAGCACGGGTACGACGGCACGCTGACGTTGGTCATCCGGCTGCGCGCGGAGTCGACCGCCTTCGTGCAACGCGTCTTCCCGCCAGGCGCACCGCGACCGAGGCACTGGTAGGCCAGTGATGCCTGGTTGATCTTGTTGTAGCAGTACGGACAGGCGACAGTGGCCATCTACGACACCTTCAACTGGCCGACGGGCGGATCGACGAGCAGGGCGGGAGCAGGCTCGGCAAGGAAGCAGCGCAGCCAGTACGGCTTGCGCAGCACACCGGGGACGGGGACCTCCGGCAGCACCACGGGCACACCAGCCTCCACCACGACCGACTCGCGGAGCAGCTCGATGCCCGCGTCCGCGGACAGGGGCATGACTGCCCCGGACGAACCGACGAGGATCAGCGTGGCGCCGCGCACCGCCTCAGCGCCCGACAACGTGACGGTGCACTTGACCCCGCCGGCCAACCGGTGACCGCGACGGCGTAGCTGGTAGCTCAGCTGAGGTGGCCTGTCGTCGACCTCCACCGAGATCGCGGGCGAACGGACCTCGTCACCGGATCCCAGCACGACGGCGCTGACCTCGACGCGGGTCACACCCGGGACGGACCGAAGCTCGCAGCCCCCCTCCTCGCGGTACTGCTGCAGCGTGATCCGGCGCCGGCCGCCCGTCCACGCCACCTCGGCCGCGCTCACCTCGTCGGGCCACAGCCAGGTGACGCGGATGTCGTCCCCGAAGCGCTGGGCCCGCACCCGACGCACCGGGTCGAAGAGGTCGATGGACGCATCCTGGCCACGGAGCCCGCCCTGCGGGCCCGTGGTGAAAGGCACGAACCAGGACCGGCCGGGGGGCACCGACGCGACGAGCGTCATCGACTCGCCCTTCCGGGAGAGCTGCCCGTCGAACTCGGTTCCGTAGGTCTGCAGCTCCACGGGGGCGACGAACTCGCCGTACTCCCACGGGCAGGGCTGATGGGAACGCCGGATGACGATCTCGCTGCCTGGCCGCTGCTGCCACGACAGCCGCACCGTCGGCGAGCCCCCGCCCGCGGCCGTGACGGTCAGCGAGGTAACCGGTTTGGCCTCCAGCCGGGTCGCCCCCCGCTCCACGACCAGTGCGGACCGCATCGCGGTGCCGCCGCTCGCGGGCAGGTAGCTCGCGACCAGCGTGTAGTAGTACTGCACGCCGTCCACGACCGACTCGTCGCGGAACGCCCGGTTGCGCTCGACGGCTACCGGCTCACCGGCTCCGTCCGGGGTCTCGGTGGTGCGCCGGACCTCGACGGTCGCCACGTCCGGGTGCACCCGCCAGCGGCCGGTCACGACGCGGTTCCCGCCCTCGATCACGACGTCGGTGACCGGCGGGACGACCTGCACGGCCGCACAGGCCGGGCGCGACCACCGGCCGCTCGCGACGCGGGCGAACACGGCGTAGTGCACCCTCCGCCCGACCGGGGGTGCGGCGTCTGCCGTCGCGTGCCCGGCCTTGACCGGGATCTCCGTGCCGTCATCGGGGTCCACGGGATCGCGACCGTTGCCACGCACCACGCGGAACACGGTGGCCTGTCCGTGGTCGGGCGCCGGGCGCCACGCGACGCGGACGCCGCCGCCGTCGGCGCTCGCGGAGACGCCGAGCACCGGTGCCGCCGGCACCGTTGCGAGCTCCTCGGCCAGCCCAGGTAGGTCCGCGGCGAGGCTCATCGCCTCGCGCAGCCGTGCGCCTGCCTGCTCATCCCGTCCGGCGCGGAGGTCCTCGGCCGCGCCCGTGCGCAGGTTCTCCACCTGCTCGCGCTGGCGCGTCACGGCCGCGCGCGCCGCGTCGCCGTCGGCGCCGGGCAGCGCGGCCGCGCTCTGCTGCGCGGCGACGAGCCTCCCCTCGGCCAGCAGCTCGGCGACGGCCGCAGCCGGGTCGCGCCGCGTACCGCCCTCGGCGAGGAGGCTGACGATGATGCGTCCCGCGTCAGCGGGCTGCAGCTTGCTGCGGGTCAGCAACGAGAACAGGGTGCGCGCAGGCGCGCCCTCGGCATGCTTCTCGCGCACCACCTGGAGGAGGTGAAACAGGGCCAGGGAGGTCAGGTCGACGCCGGCTTTGCCCTCGGTCACGAGGATGCCGACAGCCCCCCGCTCGGCCCGGATCTTGGTGGTATCGGGCATCTTGTCCAGCTCGAGCATGCGGGCGGTGGCGGCCTCGTGGGTCAGCGACACCCTCCGCCCGGCAGGCGTGGGCGTCACGGTGAGACCGCCGAGCAGGCCGAATGAGGTCAGCTCCGGGAACAGCAGCTCCGGAATGCTCCCGACCCCCGCCGCGAGAAGCGCGTTGGTGAGCCCCTTGAGCTGCCCGCGCATCCCGGCCGCGGTCGGCAGCTCGACGGGCTCGACGACGGTCAGCTCGGCTTTGCGAGTGGCCTGGTAAAGCTCGGCGTCGCCGACCGCGCCGTGTGCGGCGGCCGCGGCCCGCAGCTGGTTCCGGGTGATCACCCCGAGCGCGCCGTGGCTCTCCCTCAGCAGCGACGCGACCTCGTCGATGGCACTGCCGAGCTTGCGGCTGCGCTCCGCGCGCCACGCCCGCCAGAACTCGGGCGTGGCGGGGTCGTGCGAGGCCAGGAGCTCCTCATGCTCGCGGATCAGCTGCTGGGACACGAGACCGAGCGGCCCGGCCCGCATGGCCTGCTTGTTCCACAGCCGCACCACGGTGTCGATGCGCTCCCGCAACGCGGACGCGTCCATCGTCACGTCGACCGCGTAGCGGTTGAGCAGGTCGTCGGGCAGGTGCGGCAGGTGGCGCCGCAACGGCTTGAGGACCTCGTCCTCGTAGGCCCGGGGATCGAAACCTGACACGGACGTCAGCTCGAGATCGAGATCTTGGAGGAGGCGTCGATCGCGTCACCCAGCTGCGCGGCCGACAAGCCGACGGACACCTTAATAATCAGATCCTGGCCGGTGCTCCGTTCGGTGGCCTGCAGCTGCAGTAGACCATCCTCGTCGATCGACATGACTATGTCGATCTTAGCCAGGTCTCCGACCGGTTGCGGCGGGATTCCGGTGATCGTCCCGGCACCGTCGGTGAGCGGGTTGTTGGCCGAGAGCTCCTCGCTCACCACGGTGCCCGCCTGCTCATAGAGCGCGATCTCCACCTCGGTCTGGTCGTGACGGAGGGTCTGGGCCGTGAAGCTGCGGTCCCCGGTGGGCAGCGCGTCGTTGGCGAAGGCCAGGTGCTTGATGAACTCGCGGTTCTCATCGGCAGCGTCCTGCAGCCGCACGCCGAACGCCTTCGGGAGCACGCTCTGGGTCTTCTTGTCCGACAGCTGCTTGACCATGGCCTCCGACAGCCCGTACTGCTGGGCCACCTCGGTGACGACCTGGGCGGCCTCGCGCTCCCCCTCGGCCACGGTGCTCGCCTTGGCCTTGACCTCCTCCTGCATCCGGTACACGACTCGGGACAGTGCGAAGAGCGCGGCACCCTTCGCGACGGCGAGGTCGGGGTCGTGCAGCTTGGGTGCCCAGCCGAACTCCTTGACCAGCCGGTCGGCGACCATCGGCATCCGCGTGGACCCGCCGACGAGCAGTACCTCGTCGATCGTGGCGCCGGGGGACTTCTCCTCGAGCGTCGCCAGCGTGCGGCGCACGATCTCGATGCTGCGGTCCAGAAGGTCGGCGGTCATCGTCTCGAACTCGGCGCGGGTCACCTCGACGCGCGCCGCGGCACCCGCGAACTGTAGCTGTACCGGACGGCTCTCTCGGAGCGAGAGCTGCTTCTTGACCTCCTCGGCCTTGTTCGCCACCTGCTGGAGGAACTCGCCGTCCTCGTCAGGTGCCTCCGCCGGCGAGGCCTCGGCGACGAACCGCTGCAGGAAGTGGTCGCGCAGCCGGAGGTCCCAGTCGGCGCCACCCAGGTCGGTGGCCCCGTCCGTGCACAGGACCGTGATGTCGCTCGCGCTCACCTGGATCACGGTGGTGTCGAACGTACCGCCTCCGAGGTCGTAGACCAGCACGGTCTTGTCCACGCCACCGCTCATCAGGTCGTAGTGCACGGCCGCGGCCACCGGCTCGGGCAGGACGCCGACCACGTCGAGGCCGGCGATGAGCCCGGCCTTCTTCGTGGCCTCCTTCTGCTTCGCGCCGAAGTAGGCGGGCACGGAGATGACGACCTGCTGGACCTCGCCGTTCGTGTACTTCGCTGCGTCGGCGGCGAGGCTGCGCAGGATGAACGCCGAGATCGACTCCGGAGTGTGGACCTGCCCGTGATACTCGTACTCCAGTACCTCGCCCATCTGCCGCTTGATGAGACTCACGACGCTGTCGGCGTCGATGACCGCGAAGTCCTTCGCCGTCTGACCGACGACGACGTTGTCCGCGGTCTCGAACTGCACGACCGACGGCGTGGTCTCGGCGTTGTTGTCGTTGCGGCACACCGTCGGCCGCCCGGTCTCGTCGATGTAGGCGATCGCCGAGTAGGTGGTGCCCAGGTCGATGCCGAAGACCCGGCCCGCCCCATCGGTGGCGTCAGCCATCCGTGTTCTCCTTCGTACCGGTCTCGTCCGCGGTCACTGCGCGGTGGAGGGTTATCCTGGCCGGAGCGACGACCTTCCCACCGTCGATCTCGGCATAGCCATCCTGCATGACGGCGGCAATCGTGCCGTCGAGCTGTGGATCGTCGACCTCCACGGTCCCCGTTACCTGCTGTCGTCCCGGGACGAACGGGGCGCCCGGTTCCCGGGGCAGGACGGCGACACCGCAGCGCTCCAGCGCGTCCTCCACGACGGCGGCGAACGAGCCGAGCAACGTGGCGACCTGCGGCCCAGTCATCTCGGCCGGCACGGTCTCGGCCTGCCGGAGCAGGTCGTTGCGCAGCCGGCACAGGTCGGTGACGACCGGCCGGAGCCGGCCGGCGCGCTCGACCGACCGCAACCTTTCGATGTCCGCATGCTGGCGGTCGATCACCCGCTCCCTGGCTGCGGCCCGGTCGGCCTCGAACGCGAGCCGCTGCACCACCTCGGCCAGCGCGGCTTCGATCCCCAGCAAGTGCACGGCGACCTCAGACGGGCGCTCCGCTGCCCGCTGCTCGGCCGCAGGCTCATCCGGCAGCTCCCCGCCGACCAAGCCTGGTTCCGCATAACCGTTGCCGCTCGGGAGAGGCGTCGACGGTGTGTCGCCGGGCGGCTGCGGGGTGGCTCCGTCACGTGGATCCTGGTCTGGGCGCATCTGCCGTCGATCTCCCTGTTCGTCGCAGGTCGGATGAGGGCGTCGGGGCGTCGGCCGACTCCGGCAACCGCGCCGCTCATGGGGTCAGTTCGGTCAGTCGTGTGCGACCGTCACGTCGGCACCTGTCTGCGAGCCTCTGACGGACGGCGGAACGGAACCTCCGATCGTGGCTGCACCGTCCGCGACCAGTATCACACCTCGTCGCCGGGTTCCCGCTGGGAGTAACGTTGCAGCGGCAGCACCCTGTCGCAGGCGTCCCCCGACACGCAGAAAGCAGAGCTCCTGCACCATGCACCTCGAAGAGGCGGAGCCAGATCAGCCGGATCACTGGTCCTCGTTGCTCCCGTGGGTGTGGCTCTCCCAGCGGGCGGAGAGCAATACTTGAAACCTGTGGATGAGGATGATCGAGAAGGGGTCGTACCCCTCCCGATCATCTCGGAAGCTCCTCAAGTAAAGACCGGCGGTGCAACGCCGGTCGGGAAGGTACGACCCATGCTCAACGTAGTGCCCGAGCCCGCCGGCGGCGAGCGTGCCGGCGGGGTGTCGTTGGGTGCGCCGTCCTCGACGATCGACCAGATCGTGCGTGAGGGCGCCCGCCGGATGTTGGCCGAGGCGTTGCAGGCCGAGGTGGACGCCTACATCGCCGAGTTCACCGCCGAGCGCGACGAGCACGGCCGGCGGTTGGTGGTGCGTAACGGCACCCATCAGCCCCGCGAGGTGCTCACCAGCGCCGGAGCGGTCGAGGTGACCGTGCCGCGGGTCAACGACCGCCGGGTCGATCCCGACACCGGCGAGCGGGCCCGGTTCTCCTCGGCGATCCTGCCGCCGTGGTGCCGCAAGACCCCGAAGATCAACGAGGTGTTGCCGCTGCTGTACCTGCACGGCCTGTCTTCGGGGGACTTCGGGCCCGCGCTCGGGC
>Ga0136617_10000227_pt1 | contig 44985 bp, 42 predicted proteins | sample AntDrymUQ3222106_2_FD_129672 | JGI IMG/M metagenome (GOLD analysis project Ga0136617, IMG submission 129672) | Polar desert sand microbial communities from Dry Valleys, Antarctica - metaG UQ322 (21.06) | ecosystem: Environmental > Terrestrial > Soil > Desert | place: Antarctica: Dry Valley... | reverse complement strand
GAAAACCACGGCGGCTCAGCCATCGGTCGCGATCGCTTTGGACGCGGCACCCTCATCGCAGACTTCCGGTGAAGCGATTGCGGCACCTCCCGATGAAGCCGATCGTGCACGGCGCAGCCGTCGTGGCGGGCGGGGCCGCCCCAGGGATCGTGAAGAGCGCAGCACGCGCGAGGCTCCACCGCCGTTGGCCGTCACGACTGAATCACCCGACGTTTCTCCTGCAAGTGCAGCCGTGATGGGCACTGACGCAATGGATGCGGGCGCGATGGTCAACGGCGCCGATGGCGTTGTCGCTGCAAGGCCCCCGGCACGGGAACACCGCGTCGCACCAGCCTTAGCGCCTCCGTCGGCGGCATCGGCTGCTTCTTCCGACGGTATAGGGTCGGCAGGGCTTCGACTGACTCGCGACGAAGCGTTCGATCTCGTACGGCGCGCAGTAGCCTCGGCCGTCAGCGGCAGCTCGGCCATCACGGCAGCGAAGGTTCGCTCTGCCGCGCGTTCCCTTCTCGGTCGCGACAGTGAAAGTCTCAGCGAGCGGAATTTCGTGCGGATCCTTCATGACGCTCATGATGCTGACGTGATAGACCTGCGACGCCGGGGAAGCGACTATGAGGTGGCTGCCGCGGTTGCCGCGCCTCCCGTCGATCGCCAGCTCGAAGCGGCGGCAACCGCGAACGCGCCTGCTCCGAAAGCCGTTGCTCCAATCATTCGTGGAATGGGAGCGCGCGGGATCGGACGAGGCGCGCTCGGTGCGAGGAGCGCACCTCCCGCGCATCTCATGAGCATGGGCATGGTTCCGTCGCGGAACACCTCCGCAGCTCCTGCCGCAACACCCGCTCACGCATCATTGACTGCCGAGCGCACTCCTGCGGCAGCTTTTGACGCCGCGAGCAATGTCGACGTTGAAACGACACGGACAAGGGAGGCCGAGGAACAGGAGGCACTGTCGACTGTTCGTTCACGGCCCGCGAGCGCGGGCCGTCCGGCGCGGAAGCGAAGCGCAGCGAAGAAGTCATCTCGTGCTGCGAGCGACGTAGCGGCGATGGCAATCACCCCGAAGGCAGAGGATACATCGAAAGCGAAGCCCGGTGAGAGCGGTTCCGCGCCAGCTGCGAAGCGGAAGCGCGCCACCGCGGCGCGGAAGAAGCCGGCGGCAAGGAAGTCGGCGGCATCCTCCGAATCGTGATGGCGTAACTGGTCCGCGCGCGCGTGCGCGCGGACCGTGCTCATGGGGCGGATTCTCCCACGCAATTTCTACGACCGCGAGACGGAGGTCGTGGCCCGCGATTTACTGGGCGCGGTACTCGAGACCGCCACGCCCCACGGACGCACGAGCGGGATGATCGTCGAAACCGAAGCATATATCGGGGAGCACGACGCAGCGTGCCACGCGGCTGCCGGGCGTACTCAGCGGACGGAGCCGCTCTACGGCAAGCCGGGCCTCGCGTACGTCTACTTCATTTACGGAGTGCATTGGTGCGTCAACGCCGTAACGCGGCGTGAAGGTCTGCCGAGTGCGGTGCTGATCCGCGCACTGGAGCCGCTGGACGGAGTCGAGCTTATGCGCACGCGGCGAGGTACAAGGGCACGCGACACCGACCTCACGAATGGTCCCGGCAAACTCTGCGCTGCGCTCGGCATCGATGGATCGATGAACGGACTGTCGCTGCAGCACCGGCCGATCGCCATCCGCGAGGGCGAATCGATCCCCGCCGAAAAGATCGAGACAACGGCGAGAATCGGTATCACGCGCGCTGCGGATTGGCAACTGCGTTACCTGGTTCGCGGCAACCCCTGGGTGTCCAGGACTCCGAAGGCGCTGAGGAACGCGCCCCCGGAGTGACTGTCAGCGAATCCCTTCGCGCGATCCGCTGAAGTTGTAGCGGGCGCCGAGCTCGAAGAAGCCGAGCGGCTGGTCGTTCAGCAGGAAACGCGAATTGCTGGGGACGATAGAGGCCTGACCGAATACAGCGAGCTTCTGAAACTGCATCTGCATACCGGCCATCCCGAGGAAACCGGCGAGGCTTCTGCGCTCTTCCACTCTGTCGAAGACAGCGTCGTCGAGCGTTTCATCCCCGGTGCTCAGCGGAGAAGCATCGCCGACGACATTGACGCTGACGCCAAGTCCGGCATACGGCAGAAACCTTCCGAAGCGCTTTGGAAATGCGAGTGCGGCAAATCCCACGCGACGAAGCTTATCGACCTGAACAGGGCGGAAACTGTTTTCCGCCGTGGGATCGAAGACACCCGAAGTGGTGGAGATGTTGGATTCATCGAGCGATACGTACAGCCCGCCGCGCGAGCGGGTGATCAGCCACTCGATACCGTATGTCGCTGATGCCTCGCTGTCGCCGAAAGTCGGAGAGAAAGTCGAAACGCCCGCCTTGACGCCCCAGAACCATGAGTCATCGAAGTCGCGCATTCGCTGCGCGCCCGCGACCGCAGGTACAAGCGCGGCGCATATCAGGCCGGCGAAGATCCAGCTCGTTTTTCGCATTCTACGGATGCCCCTGCCGGCAGAACGCGCCACCGGCCGTTGGTGCGACCAGGGAAGGGTCACACGATTCTCAGATCAGTCCGAGTTTTCCTCCCACGCGCTTGAAGGCGGCCACGGCCTCGTCGATGTCGTCGCGCGTGTGCGCCGCTGAGAGCTGGCAGCGAACCCTCGCCTGCCCCTGCGGCACCACCGGAAACCCGAATCCCGTTACAAAGACGCCTTCATCCAGCAACATGTCACTCATCCGTATGGCGCTCGATGTTTCGCCGACAATTATCGGAACAATCGGTGTCTCGCCGGGCAGCGGCTTGAAGCCGCACTCCGTGATCTGCTCCCGAAAATAGACGGCGCTGTCGCGAAGTTGTCGTACGCGATCGGGATGCGCATTCAGAAACTGGATCGCGGCGAGCGCGCTCGCCGCGACTGTCGGAGGCAGCGCATTCGAGAACAGCTGAGGCCGCGATCGTTGCGTGAGCATATCGCACAGTGCGGCGGCGCCCGCGACGAAGCCACCTGCCGCCCCGCCGAGTGCCTTGCCAAGTGTCGAGGTGATGATGTCCACTTCGCCGACGACTCCGAAGTGCTCCGCGGTACCGCGCCCGTTGTCGCCCAGAACTCCGGTAGCGTGGGAATCATCCATGATGACGACTGCATCGTGTCGGCGCGCGATCTCCAGGATGTCGGGCAGCCTCGCGATGCTGCCTTCCATCGAGAACACACCATCGGTCCAGATGATACGCCGCTTCGCGCCGCGGGCTTCGGACAACTTCGCTTCGAGGTCGGACATGTCGGAATGCGCGTACACTCCGGTGGTGCACTTCGTGATCGCCTTCGCCAGACGAAGCGAATCTATGATCGAGGCATGGTTCAGCGCGTCCGATACGACGAAGTCGCCTTGCTCGACGACACTCGCCGTCAGTCCCTCGTTGGCATTCCACGCCGATACATAGGAGAGTGACGCCTCTGTACCCGCCAGAGTCGCAATTGCGCTTTCCAGTTCACGATGGACGGAGAAGGTACCGCAGATGAAGCGTACGCTGCCGGTGCCGGCGCCGAATCGCTGGAGTCCGTCAATCCCCGCCTGTACGACCGACGGCTCGTCGCACAGCCCGAGGTAGTTGTTCGACGAGAATATCAGGACCTCGCCGCGTCCCTCCATCGTCACCCGTGCGCCCTGCGGCGAATCGAGGTAATTGAGCCGCTTGTACACGTTGTCGGATTTGAGCTTCTCGATTGCGCCCTCGAGCTCCGCGCGGAACGTGCCGTTCAGTGCCACTCGAGCTCCTTACGCAATTTCGAATATCACCTTGCCGGCATCGCCCGACTTGATGGCCGCGATCGCCTCGGCCGCTTCGCTCATTGGAAAGCGATGGGTGATAACCGGCGACGGATCGAACTCTCCGGCACGCAGGAAGCGCGTCATCTGATGCCACGTGTCGTACATCCGTCGCCCCACAACTCCATAGATCGTAATGCCCTTGAAGATCACCTCGCGGGGAAGATCTATCTCGATCGGCTTCACGGGTATGCCGAGCATCTGAACTCGTCCGCCGACGCGGACGAGCTCAAAGGCCTGGTGGATCGCCGATGGGACTCCCGACATTTCCAGCACGACGTCGACTCCCAGGCCGCCAGTCGCGCGCATGACGACATCCCTGGCCTCGTCGGGAGTGACGACATCATGCGCACCCATGTGCTTCGCTAGCTCGAGACGGCGCTGATTGATGTCCGAGGCGATGACGCGCGAGGCGCCGGCCGCCCGGCAGATCCCGACGGCAAAGATTCCGATCGGACCGCAGCCGGTGACGAGTACTGTCGCACCGGGGATGTCCGCGGTGAGAGCGGTGTGAAACGCGTTGCCCATCGGGTCGTGTATGCCGCCGATGTCGTAGCTGATCGTGTCGTCCAGGTGCCATACGTTGGTAGCGGGCATCGCGATGTATTCGGCGAAGCAGCCATCGCGGTCGACGCCGATGATTCTGGTGAATGGACACACATGCGCGTTGCCCGTACGGCAGAGAAGACATCTCCCGTCGACGATGTGTCCCTCGGCAGTGACGCGATCGCCTTCCTTCACATCCGTCACGAGTCGACCTGCTTCGACGACATCGCCGGCAAACTCGTGGCCGACGATGAACGGCGGCCGGCAGCGACTGCTGGCCCAGTCGTCCCAATCGTGGATGTGTACGTCGGTGCCGCACACTCCGGCGCGTCTGACCCGAATGAGAACTTCATTCTCCCTGATGCGCGGCTCTGGAACGTCGCGCAGCGCGAAACCGGGGGCCGCCGTTTCCTTTACGAGAGCTTTCACTGCAGCGAGTACTCCGGATTGTCGGGTCGGGCCCGCGGACGGTTCGTTGTAGCGCGGTGATAAGCTGTCATGTCGATGAGCGGCGCGGAAGGCTCGCGAAGTTCAGCGATCGATGAGCGTGTCGCTGCTGCGCGCATCGCATTGACAGATCAAGAAAGTTGTTGCGCACGATTTCTGTTGCTTCTATATTCGCGCGTAGTTACGAAAGACGTTTCGTGAATGACGTTCTTCGTAATCGAGCGTGCCTGTGCGGACGCGAAGCGGGACTCGTCGGCTCCACCGGGGAGCCGGCGTGAGGTCAACTCCTCCACGGAGAGATAAAATGGCAGCAGCAAAGAAAGGCGGACGCAAGAGCACCGCGAAGAAGGGTGGCCGCAAGAGCACTGCGAAGAAGGGCGGCCGCAAGAGCACCGCGAAGAAGGGCGGCCGCAAGAGCACCGCGAAGAAGGGCGGTCGCAAGAGTGCCGCAAAGAAGGGCGCACGCCGGTAGCACTCTGCCAGCTGCATTCAAACAAGTTCGTTAACAGGAATGGCCGGCCTCGCGCCGGCTTTTTCTGTCAACGCGAGTACCGCGCGCTCGCCAGCTCGACGATCCTCCCGATGAGGGCCGGATATTCGATGCCTTCCTTCGCTGCCGCGCTGGCAAACTCGCTCTTCTCCTCCAGATAGCAGTTCGGATTCACCTCGATGACGTAAATCTCGTCCTTCGCGTTAACGCGAAGGTCGACGCGCGCGTAGTCCCGGAGTCTCAGCGCATTGAACGCATCGATCGCCACCCGTTTTATCCGGGTGGCCAGCTCGTCCGTTAAATCCGTAGGAAAAATCGACTTGGTCCCCTCGAACTCCGCCCCCTTCTCATCACCCGCGTCGCCCCACTTCGCTTCCCAGCTGGCGATTCGCGGCCGTCCCTCGGGGTAGCCGGAGAAATCCAGCTCGATGATCGGCAACGCCTTGACGTCGCTGTTGCCCAGCACTGCCACGTAGAACTCGCGACCGTCGATGAACTCCTCCGCCAGCACAGGTGACTGGAATTCGGTTTGCATCGAGCTGATGGTCTGCAGCAGCTCCTTCACGTCGTTGACGATCGACTTCTGCGTGATGCCGAGTGAAGCGTCTTCCTGTGGCGGCTTGACGATCAACGGGAAAGCAATGTCCCCTGCCCAGTCCACATTGCCCCTGAACACCGTGGCAAACCTCGCCGTCAGTATGCTGTGGAAGGTCAACACCTTCTTGGTGAGTGTCTTGTCCCCCGCGAGGATCAGCCCGGCAGGGCTCGATCCCGTGTAGCGAAGACCGAGCAGGTTGAGCAGAGCGGCGATGTTCGACTCCAGCGCGCTCTTGCCCGCGAACGACTCGGCGATGTTGAAGACGAGGTCGGGACGATCGTCGTTGAGAGACGTGACGAGCGGCTGAACGGTATCATCGACTACCAGCCGACGACATTCGTGCCCCTGGTGTCGCAGTGCGGCCTCGACCTGGTCGAGTACCGGATCCACCGGCGGTTCAAGCGCGTCCTGCGTGTGGAGAAGCGCGATCTTCATTCGTCGTCCTTGTCCATGCTGTTCATTGAATTGGTGTGGCGGTAGTTCATCATAACGGCAGTGCCGAACGCAGTCATCTCTATCAGCGTGGAGGCTTCGAGGCCGCGTACGTGAAGCCCGAGAGTGTCGCACCGGTCGCGAATGAAATCCGCGAATTGTCTCACCACGTAGGAGCTTTCACCCGTCCAGTAGGAAATTCTGCCGACGATCTCGCGACGATGCGCTTCGATGAATCGCGCGGCTGGTTGTCCGTCCGGTGATTCGCTCGCTGTGCCGAAGATGTTCTTCAGATCCCCGTCGAAGATTCTCGGATCACCAAATGGAATGCTCTCGGCGATTCCGCGGTAGTGTTCTTCGAGCGGGTACCGCATCGCGTCGACGGGGAGGTCGTCGTCGGCCGGAGCGGGAACGATGGGTATGTCATCGCCGATATCGGCGAGCACGCGATCCACATACTCGAGCTTCCGCAGTGCCGGCCATTCGGAATAGGCATCGCGCCAGTCGATGTCAGGCGTCAGCCAGACTGCGAAGGTCTCGGCGAAATCTTCGTCGGGATGTTTCTGGGCGTACCACCCGAGGATGTGACGCACGTAGTCGTGCGAGAATGGATCGGCGCGATAACGATCGCGGTAGGGCCGTGAATAGGGACCAAAAGTCTGCCGCCAGTCCGCGCGGTCGTAGAGACGATAGGCATAATTGAACGCGTGCCCGGCTTCGTGCCGCAGGAACTTCATCGATTCCTCGTCGGACTCGATTCCTTCGGCGAGATCGTCCTCTATTCGCTCGAGTCGCGGGTCGGCGAGGTAGAAAGGGACGCCAATGAGCGGGGTGTTGTCAGGACAACCCCACTGATCGCTGAGATAGACCGGGGGGCGGAAGGTGAGAGACCTGGCCGCGAGCTCCTCGTAGAGCTGATTGACCATTCTCTCGACGCGTGTGCCCGCGATCGAAAGCCCAAGGTCGGAGATGTTTCGCGCCATGAGGGTACGGCGCTCTCCCTCCCAGTCCGCGAATGTCTCTTCCACGCCGGAGGCAAGGGCAAAGGGCGTACCGCCTTTCTGCAACTGTCTGTGGCGTCGATCTGATTTGAATTTGTAATGCCAGTTCTGGCATTAGGATCCGGCGAGCGATCCCACCACAGGCCGGATCCATACCATATAGAAGGAAGCCCCTGTACTAGGCGACCTTGGAGACGGTGTCGGCGACGGGCTCAGGGGCCGGGCCCCAGATGTAAGCAGCGAAAACTGTCGGCTGCTCAGTGCGGTCACCGCGGGATATGATGATGCCGAGTGGTTCCTGCTGCTCGGGAGTCTGTCGTGCCTTCTTCATTGTAGTAGTTGTTCTCGGAGGATTGCTGGCCCGCCTTATTTCGCGGGCACGCATCCCAGAGAGGCACCCATGATGCCACGCACGGATTGTGACGCAACTGCTTGCAGCTCAGCGCGTTAGCTTTTGTACGGTGATCGGTCCCGGGCCGGCTTGTAGCGGATTGACACTCCTTTCGAGGACAATGCGTGTCGAAATGATACGGCAGTCCGCCGGTGGATGCTACGCGACGGATTTGCGCGCGAGGAAGCTGTGTGAGGAGGTCCCGTCCCCTACAATCGAGATAGTCCAGTCCTTGTAGCTGCGTCGAAGCTCGGACAACGAGAGCTCTGCCTGTCCGGCGATCAGCGTGTCCACCAGGTGAACACCGCCGTCCCGGGTGGCGCTCTTGAGGATGTCGATGACCCGCGCCCGCTCCGGAGCGGAAAGACCGGAGAATGCGGCCGGCGTGCAGACGACCGCATTGAGCAGCTCCTGCGGTGCCCATTCCTTCAGCTCCATCGCGAGGCTCTCTATCCGTCCCGAGAGGAGCGACGCTTCGGCCCCGTGCAGCACGTCGTCTCCGTTGACGGGGGCCGAATCGATGGTCGTGACCGAGCATCCCTGAGCCGCGAGATACAATGCCGCGTTGGAGACCTGTGATCCGGCCACCAGCACACGCGATTCCGCGGGCAGATGCACTTCGCGCGCGAGCGCACCGTCAGCGGGGAGGCCCCAATGCTCCGGACGCCGGAACTCGTTCTGCTCCTTGAGCCGCTTGATCTCCTTCTTGCGCCAGGTGGCGTAGGTCGGAATGCGCAGGCGCTTGCGGATGATGCGGTCGACTTCGTCGCAGAGCAGCAGCTCGTTCATCGCGAACTGGTCTGCTGATCGAAGAGACGATACCGCCTCGTCGCCTATTTTCAGAAGAGCGGAGCGGGAGATCGAATCCTTGTAGACCTCGATCTCGTTTTCAACGAACAGGTCGTACTCGTACTTGAGCGAGCGTGGTGCTGGCTGATCCATCAGGTGGGGGACCAAAGTAATGCGAATCGCGGGCGCGCTGGCGATGAAATTAGATGAGCGGGACCATCGCGCAAGTAGTGCCGCTCAAGCTTGATTGTATTGTGACGTTCAACTTCTCCAGGTTGTAACCTCCAACCCGCGAGCACACTCGATCATGCCCGAGCTTCCGGAAGTCGAAGCTGCCATGCGCCGCTTGCGCAAGGCGGTGGAAGGAAAGACCATCGCCAGCGCGCATGCGCTTCATCCGGCAATCGAGCGCCAGTTTCCCTCGGCGGCGGCGAAAGCGGTGGAAAATGAGCGCATAGAGAAAGTGGAGCGTCGCGGAAAGCATCAGCTGATTCACTTGTCGAGCGGAGCGATCATTCACGCTCACTTCAGAATGAACGGCGACTGGCTGCTCGGCACTGTCGACGAAGAGGTCGACAGATTCACGCGGGCTGCAATTGAGCTCACTGACGGAACGCGCATCGAGCTGAATGATCGGCGGGCGCTGTCAGCCCTGTCGCTTCACCCGCGGGGAAGCGATCCACTGCCCAGTCTGGGAATCGAAGCAGACAGCCGCTCGCTCAGCGTCGACTACCTGGAGACGGCGCTCAAATCGCGGCGAGGCCCGATCAAGCCTGCACTGATGGACCAGAAGGTGATCGCCGGGCTCGGCAACATCTACGCGGCGGAAGCTCTGTGGCATTCCAGGATCAGTCCGAAGGCCGTGTCGTCATCGATCGCGCGGCCGCGACTCGAGCGTCTGGTAGCCGCCATCGGACACGTGCTGCATTCGAAGAACAGACCTCCCGGCCGCTACACCGATACGGATGGACGTGATCGGTTCGAGGTCTACGACCGCGAGGGGAAGCCGTGCCCGCGGTGCGGATCATCCATCAAGCGGATTCCGCAGGCGGGACGATCGACGTACTACTGCGGGAAGTGCCAGCGTTAGCGATGCGCGTGTATCAGGCAAGCGCCTGCAGCAGCGCTCCCTTGATGTAGCCCGTCTCGGGAATGGTGAGTATCTCCGGGTGGTCTACCGGCTGGCCGCGGAACTCGCGCAGCGCGATCCTCCGCCCGCTGTCGGCGGCAGCGGCTTCGAGCATCTCGAGAAACAGTGTCTTCGTCAGGTGGAAGCTGCAGCTCGCGGTGAACAGCATTCCGCCCGGTGCGAGAATGCGCATCGCCCGCATGTTGATGTCCTTGTAACCTCTGAGAGCAGCGTCGACCGAGCGCCGGTCCTTGGCGAATGCCGGCGGGTCGAGAACTATCGTGTCGAACTCCGCACCGCTCTGCTCTGCATTCTTCAGATAGTCGAATACGTCCGCCTCCACAAACTCGATGTTCGCGCTGTCATTGAGCCGCGCATTGTGACGAGCGCGCTCCAGCGCCTGGGCGGACGAATCGAGAGCAACCACCGTAGTCGCACGGCGTGACAGGTGAATGGCGAAGGATCCATGATAGCTGAAGCAATCGAGTGCTCGACCGCGCGCCACCTCTCCGGCCAGCTTCCGGTTCTCACGCTGGTCCAGAAACGCTCCCGTCTTCTGGCCGGTCCACGGCGCCGCGAGGTATCTCACACCGTGCTCCTGTACCTCGATTTCCAACGGCACGTCACCGTGAAGCAGCAGGGTCTCGCGCGCCAGACCTTCCCTGGAGCGGAGGGGAGCGTCGTTGCGCGCAAGAACTCCGTCGGCGTTAGTGACGCTCAATACGGCCTGCACGATCTCGGAGCGGCAACTCTCCAGACCGGCGCTCATCAGCTGCACTACCGCCCATCGGTCATAGCGATCGACCACCAGCGACGGACAGCCATCGGCTTCCCCGTGGACAACGCGATACGCGTTGGTCGCTGACTGGAGTCCGTTCCGGAGTGAAGCGGCCGCCTCGATCCGCGCCCGCCACCATTCGGCATCGACAGGGATATCCGTGTTCTTCTCGAGCAGGCGAAGCGCGATTTCCGATCGGGGGCTCCACAGAGCCCAACCTAATGGACGATTGCGACTATCCCTGACGAGGACCACGCCGGCGTCGAGGTCGGGCCGCTCGGCGACGTCGCTCCGGTAGATCCAGGGGTGACCAGCCTGCCACCGTCGCAGGCCCTTGATTGTCACTGTGGCGGTGTCGCGCATCACTGAATGTAACGAGGCATCGCTCTCACTTTTTCTTCGTGCCGGAGCCATGTACACTTCTTGCGTTGAACTACCCCATGCTTCGCTACGTTTCTTTTCTTGTCGGTGCAGCTTCCGGCGCGGTCATCTATCGCGAAAGACGCCGCCGTCTGAGTCTCGAACGACTCAGTGCCGCGACGCTGGAGACGCTTCTCGACGCGATCGACGCCAACAGCCCCGAAACGGGTGCGCACGTGCGCCGGGTGGCGGACTACTCACTTCTCCTGGCAAGAACGGCAGACCTCGACGAGAAGTCCCAGAAAAGCGTCGAGCGGATTGCGCTCTTTCACGACATCGGCAAGCTCGACGGAGCGCTGAGCGACATCGTCAACGACGATTCCACGCTGACTCCGGCTGAGCGCCGAGCGGTCATGACCCACCCCCGTCGCGGCGCTGAAGTGCTCGCGCCGCTCAAACGCTTCTATCCGGATTTGCCAGAGGGTGTGTTGTCTCACCATGAGCGCTGGGATGGTAAGGGCTACCCGCGGCATCTGAAAGGGCAGCGGATTCCAGTCGCGGCGAGGGTAGTTGCTATTGCCGACACGTTCGACGCGATTACGCATTCCCGCTCTTACCGGGATGGAAGATCTACCGAGACAGCCATCCAGGCTCTATCGGAAGGGCGCGGCTCTCAGTTCGATCCCGACCTGGTCGACTTGTTTCTCAGTCCGCCCGTACTTGAACGCGTAAAAGCATCGATGGAGAAGTTCAGAAGGCCGCAAAGATCCAAGTCACGGCGGAATGACGCTCGTGCCAAGCCGGACGCGCCGGACATCAGCTTTCGCTGGCGGACAACAATGCCCGAGCAGCAGCGGCAGGGTCTGTAGCGCCGAACACCGCGCTCAGCGACGCAACGCCCGCCGCACCCGCACGCATCACCGAGCGGGCATTGTCGACAGCGATGCCACCGACACCAACGGCCGGCAATCCAGTCGCTGCAGCCAGACGCGCAAATTCCTTCACTCCGATCGCCGGGCCGGCGTCGTTTTTCGATCCTGTCGAAAACACCGGTCCGATGCCAACGTAATCTGCCCCGGTCGCGCAGGGGATCTCTTCATCGGACCCGACCGACGCTCCGATGATGAATTCGGGCGGAGCGATTCTCCGGATCGCCGAAACAGGCACGTCGTCCGCACCGAGGTGAACGCCCGCGGCGCCCGCCGCGATGGCGACGTCGGCGCGGTCGTTGACGATGACCGGTACGCCCACGGCCCGTACGAGCTCGCGTGCAACACCCGCCAGGTCGCGAGCGGCAACACCCTTGAGGCGAAGCTGAATGCATGTCGCCCCGCCGTGCGCGGCGGCGGCCGCACGCGCAATCAATCCCGCCTGGCCATCGCGGGCGTTGTCGGTGATGGCAACCAAACGCAGGATTTCTATTTGCATTGTCGTACCGGTGACGAAAGACTCAGCGGTTCGCCCGCGCCCGGCGGATGGCTTCCTCATGCTCGGCGAACGTCTGCCGAAACTCGTGATGCCCGTCAGGGAAAGCCACGAAATAGAGATACGGCACGCTGGCTGGCTGGAGCGCGGCCCGCAGACTTGCCCCGCCCGGTGAGGCGATTGGACCAGGCGGAAGGCCCGGATACTTGTAGGTGTTGTACGGCGAATCCACTTCGAGATCCTTGAACAGTACGCGCGGGGAGTGCTTGCCCACTGCGTATTGAACTGTCGGGTCGGCCTGAAGTGGCATGCGCTCGCGAAGCCGGTTCATGTAGACACCCGCAATGACAGGCCGCTCCTCTGCCTTCTTCGCTTCACGCTCGACGATCGACGCCATCGTCACGACCTCGTGGCGGTTCAGTCCCAGCTGCGACAACTGCGCGTTCCATTCAGGTTTCCACTCACGCTCGAACCGCTTCACCAGCTCCAGCACAGCTTCGCGCGCCTTCGTTCCGTCGGGAAAAGCGTACGTGTCGGGAAACAGGTAGCCCTCCAGCGTCGCCGCAGGGATGACCAGCCTCGATAGCAGCGCGCTATCACGCACGGCCACCTTCACCGAATCTTCAGGCACGCTCAGCGCCTGGGCCAGCTGCGGTACTATCTGAAGGAGAGAGAAACCTTCCGGAATGGTGATGGTGTTCACCAGACCCTTTCCACCGTTCAGCGCGCTGACTATATCCGGCCAGGGCGTCCCTCTTTTCAGTAGATAGGTTCCCGGCTTGATGTTGCGGTCGTCGCCAGTGAGCCTCGCGTAGAGACGAAAGAAAACCGGCGCGCTCACCAGGCCGGCGCGAGCGAGTGAGTCGGTGGCCGCCGCGAAGCTGGCACCCCGAGGGACTATCACTCTGATCGGCGCTCCGCGAGGAGTTCCCGAGCAGCTTGCTATGATGAGCGCGACAGCAATGCAAAGCAGTGATCGGATCATCCGGGAACACTCAACGCGTGCTGAAGAAGAATCGTGGCGGCCATCGAGTCTACGTCACCCTTGCGGCCGCGGGTCGACCCGCCCATCTCGCGCACCGCTCGCAGCGATGCGGCCGTGGTGTATCTCTCGTCCAGAAATCTCACCGGCAGTCCCGTCCGCTTAGCGATTTCCGCGCCCACGCGACGAACCTCTTCCGTCCACGGAGTTTCTTCTCCATTGCCATCGAGCGGCAGGCCGATGACGAAGGCGCGGGCTTCAGCTGCTTCGGCGCGTCTGATTATCTCTGCCACTGGTGGACGCTTTCCGGCGCGCCGAGAGATGAAACCGGCTGGCGAGGCGATTATTCCCAGAAGATCACTGATCGCCAGCCCGATTCGTTTCTCTCCATAGTCCACGGCCATCAGCCGCGCGAGCGCTTCGCTCATGCGCCACCCTCCGCCATCTGCCGGAAGAACTCGGTGTTGTTCTTCGATTTCTTCATCTGCCGCAGCAGGAACTCGACGGCTTCCGCCTCCGGCATGTCGGCGAGAAAGTTTCGCAGCAGGAAGACGCGGTTAATCTCCGCCTGAGAGAGCAGCAGCTCTTCCTTTCTGGTACCCGATTTGAGAATGTCGACCGCGGGGAACACCCGCCGGTCGGCGATCTTGCGATCGAGCACCAGCTCCATGTTGCCGGTGCCCTTGAACTCCTCGAAGATCACGTCGTCCATTCGGGAACCGGTCTCCGTCAACGCGGTAGCGATGATCGTCATTGAGCCGCCGCCGTCGATCTTGCGGGCGCTGCCAAAAAAACGTTTGGGCTTGTGCAGGCCGGCGGCATCCACACCGCCCGACAGGATCTTCCCCGATTGCGGCGCGACTGCGTTGTGAGCGCGTGCAAATCTGGTGAGCGAGTCGAGCAGAATCACCACGTCCTGGCCGCTCTCGACGAGGCGCTTTGCCTTCTCCAGCACCATGTCGGCGACCTGTACGTGGCGCGCCGCTCCCTCGTCGAACGTGGAGCTGATCACCTCCGCCTTCTTCGCGCTCCTGATCATCTCCGTCACTTCCTCCGGCCGTTCGTCGATCAGGAGAATGATCGTCGTAACCTCCGGATGATTCTCCGCGATCGAGTTGGCGATTTTTTCCAGCAGCATCGTCTTGCCGGCGCGAGGAGGCGATACGATAAGCCCTCGCTGCCCCTTGCCGATCGGTGCGAAGATATCGACGACCCGCATGGACAGATCTCCGTCCGCCGACTCCAGACGGAGACGCGTGTCCGGATAACGCGGACGCAGGTTGTCGAACGGAATGCGGTTCTTCGCCGCCTCCGGATCCTTCTCGTTCACGCTCTCGACCTTGAGCAGAGCGAGGTATCGCTCCCACGCCTTGGGAGGTCTCACCTGGCCGCGAATCAGATCACCCGTGTGCAGACCGAACCTCTTGATCTGCGATGGTGACACGTAGATGTCGTCCGGCCCCGCCAGATAGCTGTAGTCCTGGCTCCTGAGAAAGCCGTAGCCCTCCGGCAGGATCTCGAGGACGCCTTCACCGTGAAGCGCGATGTTGGAGTCGAGCAGGTTCTGCTCGATGCGGAAGATGAGCTCGGGTTTGCTCACTGCGGCGCTCTCGGGAATCTTGAGACCGTCGGCCATGTCCCGCAGCTCAACTACGGATTTGCGCTTTAGTTCTGCGATATCCACTGGAAACGACGGATGGGCGAAAGCGAAGGAGGGATTCGGCTCGAAGCAGCCGAAGCAAAACGGTGGGAGACGAAGGGGGAAATCCTCGAGCGAAGTCGCTCGATAGGTTGATCGAATGCTGGAGGCGGGAGCGGCCGTAGCCGTATCAGGCGAAGCTAACGGTCACCCGAAAACGGGTCAAGCTCGCTAGTGTATCGGAACTGCATTGATGGTCAGTACGATAGGTACCGTAATGGATGCGATTTGATGTCGGCCATCAGTGCCGAAAGCTCGACGCGAATGCGCGCCAATTCGATCGTCAGCGACGAATCTCCTCGCGCCCGGGCCATGGTACCTCCGGAGCTGGAGAGCATGGCCCGCAGCGAATCCACGTCCGCTCGAATACCGGCTACTATCGGAAAAAGAGTGGAATCCTTCCTGAACCTGCCGACATTCCCGCTTCCCGTAGTGAGCAATGCGGTGATGGAATCCTTGACGGAGAGGATCCGCCCGAACCTCGCCTGGAAATCTCCCGACATGACCCGTCGCAACGAACCCTGCTCGGAGCGGTCCATCATGTCCGTGACGGCCAGCGCCGTGCTCGAGATCCGCGGCACTCCGGTTTTCGTGAATGCCCCGATACTGCTTCCCGATGAGTTAAGCAATGCCATGACCCGCTTGGCGCTGTCGGCCAGGGTAGTAAGCCGGGCGCCCAGCGTCTCGATACGTTTGGTCGCAACTTCCACTGCACCCCAGTCACGGCTCACGAGGGTGTCACCACTTCTGACGGCCGGTGCGTCGAGCGAGCCGGATCCGAAATAGATCACGGGGCTTCCGATCAGATTGCCCCCCGGACGGATATCGACGTCGGAGTCGCGACGAATGAGCGCCAGATGCTGCGCCAGTATCTCCGTTTCGATCGCAAGGCGCTGGGCAGTATCCGTGATTGCAGGGCGGAAATGGACCTTCTTCACAAGTCCCACTTTTTCTCCGGAGAGCCAGACCTCGGTACCACCGAGTACTCCGGTGGCGCGGTCGGTCAATACGTACAGCGTCCCCGTGTCGCCGTGCAGCGCTCCGACACGCGCGAAGAGTAAAATCGAAACTATGGTGACAGCGATGACGAGAAGGGCAATCGTTCCCGTTTTGAGCTCACTCCAGCGGACTGTGCGCGGCATGCTGGAAAGTTAGGCCGGTCACGCGGAAGCTCGCAATCCGGAAACACCACGGCGAAGTCGACGTATGCATCACCGCCATGTTGTCGCTCGCGCGGGTGGTTTAACGTTGCTGGTAGTCCTCTAACCCGATTTCCGCTTGCAGGAAGGTGACGATGCTCCGCTGCGTTTTGTCCATTTCGTTGATTGCCTTCGCGTTCGCCAGTACCTCGAGTGCTCAAACTGCGCTATCCGCTGATTCAGCCGCGCGCCGGCCGCCTGCGTCTCCTGCCACCGACTCGATGCTCGCCAGAATTCTCGTCGAGGCGTCGGAGCGATCGCAGCTCAATCGAATCGGGCAGGTGCTGTCCGACTCCATCGGGCCTCGACTGAGCGGCACGCCGGGCCTGAAAGCCGGTAACGACTGGCTGCTATCGCAATACAAGTCGTGGGGGATTCCCGCGCGCATGGAAAGATTCGGAACATGGCGCGGCTGGCGCCGTGGTGTGTCACATCTCGATCTGATGTCGCCGCGCGTTCGCTCGCTCGAGGCCACTCTCCTCGCATGGAGCCCTGGCACACGCGGACGCACCGTGCAGGGAGGGGTAGTCATCCTTCCCGACGCGGCGGACAGTGCTGCCTTCAGCCGCTCACTGCGCGACGTGAAGGGTCAGGCGGTGCTGCTGTCTGCTCCCTACGCGTCGTGCCGCCCCGCTGACGACCTCGCGGCGCATGCGCGCCCGGCCACTCTCGAAGCAATGCAAAAACAGCGCACGTCGGCGGCAGCTGAATGGACGGCGCGTATCGGCCGCACCGGATACACCTCCCGCACTCTGCCCCGGGCGCTCGAGCAGGCGGGTGCGATCGCCATTCTCACCAACTCCTGGGCGGGTGGATGGGGAAGCGACCGGATCTTTCGCGGGCGCGCGGAAAACATTCCGACGTTCGATGTCGGCTGCGAGGACTACGGACTTTTGTTTCGGCTCGCCGAGAATCGCCAGGGTCCCGTGGTTCGGCTGCAGGCGGATGCGTCATGGCAGGGCACCGTTCCGATGTTCAACACTGTCGCGGAGATCAAGGGCTCACAGCTGCCGAACGAGTATGTGCTCCTCTCCGCTCACTTCGACACGTGGGAAGGAGCGTCAGGGTCAACCGACAACGGCACTGGCACCGCTGTGATGATGGAATCGATGAGAATCCTGCGGGCCGTGTACCCCTCCCCTCGGCGGACTATCATCGTAGGGCACTGGAGCGGTGAGGAGCAGGGACTGATCGGATCGCGCGCATTCGCCGAGGATCATCCCGAGATTGTCGCCGGCCTGCAGACGATGTTCAACCAGGACAATGGAACAGGCAGAATCACCCAGATCTCCGCTCAGGGACTCGGCTCGGCTGGATTGCACCTCCAGCGCTGGTTGGCGATGATGCCGGCGGACCTTGGAGCGGACATCAGGGTTTCAATCCCCGGCGCGCCGAGCACGGGTGGAAGTGACCATGCGTCATTCATCTGTCACGGAGCACCGGCGTTCGAGCTTGGTTCGGTTGACTGGAATTACAACAACTACACCTGGCACACCAACCGCGACACGTTCGACAAAGTAGTGCCGGACGATTTACGTGAGGCAGCGACGGTGACGGCGATGCTCGTCTATCTGGCATCGGAGGATCTCGTGCGCATGAGCCGTGAGCGACGGACGGATCTGGTGGACAGGCGTACGGGCCAGCCGATGACGTGGCCGGCCTGCTCTGTGCCGACGCGAAGCTGGGAGTCGAGCACAAGATAGCAAACGGATGGAACGTGCCTTGCGCTGGCGTTCCTGCATTCTACGTGAATACAGGATCAAAATAGTGAAGCGAACATTCATACTCGCGGCGCTTCCAGCGGTCGTGATTGCAGTTACCGCGGCCGCGACCGTCGAGCGTCGTGAGACGGCGCCGCCGGCTGACAAGCTCGTGCTCGAAGCGAGTCTTTCGCTGAACAACCTGCGCGTGATCGAAGGGGATTCAGTCGTCGCTGACTACATGGTCTCGGTGGGCAAGGATCCACATCCCACCCCGCGCGGCACGTTCAAGATCAGGAAGCTCGTCTGGAATCCGCGTTGGGTTCCGCCCGATGAGAAGTGGGCAAAGGGCAAGACCGCAAAGGGTCCGGGCGATGCCGATAACCCGATGAAGACAGTGAAGATTTTCTTCAGGGAGCCGGACTATTACATCCACGGCACGGGTGCCGTTGAAAGCCTCGGCTCCGCGGCGTCGCATGGTTGTCTGAGGATGGATCCGGACGACGCTGCTCAGGTGGCTAAATGGGTGATGGAGCACGGCGGAGAGCCGCGTGAGGAGAACTGGTTCATGCGCATCATCCACTCGCGGCGAGAAGAGAAGGTGATCTATCTGAAAAACCCTGTGACCATTCGCATCATTGAGTGAGTCGGGCTGCGCACAGTTGGCTGCTTGAAGAAAATCCCGGGGAGCGAGCGGCGCTCAGCGCTGAGGCGAAAGGTCGGAGCGATACACGACTCCCTGCTTCATCACGAAGCGGACGGCCCGGAGAGCTGACAGGCTGGTCGCCGGATTGCCGGCGACCGCAATGATGTCGGCCTCCATTCCGGCCGCGATGCGCCCGACGCGGTTGGCAAGGCCCAGTATCTTCGCCGTTCCCGATGTTGCCGAACGGAGCACATCCGGCACTTTCATTCCGTACTCGTGCATCAGCTCCAGCTCCCGCACGTTGTCACCGTGCGTGAACACTCCGGCATCGCTTCCGGTGCAGATCGTCACTCCCGCGGCGAGCGCCGAGGCGAATGCGTTTCGCTTGCGGGTGATCGCCTCCGGTTCACGGTCGGCACCCTTCCTCCATCCCCGGTAGGACTGAACCGCTTCAGTCGCGGCGAGCGTCGGGCAGAATGCGGTTCCCGACCTTGCCATCAGCCGGAATACTTCCGGAGTTCCCTCGTCGCCATGCTCGATGGTTTTCGCGCCAGCTCGCACCGCGCGCCTCATGCCTTCAGGAGTTGCGGCATGTACCACCAGCTCGCGTCCCGAGTCGTGTGCGGTCGCCGCGGCCAGCTTCATCTCATCAGTTGAGAATGTAGGCCTGGCCTCTCCGCCCGTTCCCCAGCGGTAGTCGCCGTAGAGCTTGATCCAATCGGCGCCGTGGCCGATCTGCTCGCGAATCACGCGCTGAAGCGCGGCACCGTCAGCCTCATCGGCACCGATCGGAACCTCATAAGCGTAGCGCGTCCGCGCCGGGGCGTATGACCCGGTCGCTACAATGGCCTTCGATGAGATGAGAAGTCGCGGGCCGGGAATAATTCCAGCGTCGATCGCCTGCTTGAGCCCTTCGTCCGCGTATCCGGCTCCTTCGGTTCCGAGATCGCGCACTGTCGTGAATCCGGCGAGCAGCGTGTTCCTGGCATGGGCCGTCGCACGTGCGACTCTGAGTGCGATCGGCTCCCGCAGAACCTGATCGTCCCACTGTGCTTCATTGTACGGGTGCAGGAAAAGATGGACGTGCGCGTCGATGAGTCCCGGGAGGAGAGTGAGTCCCGGCAGCTCGATGCGCACTGCATTGGCCGGCAGCTGCGCGCCGACACTCGGCCCGGCGTACGTTATCGTCCCATTGGCAACCACTACTATCCAGTCGCGATGGGAAAAGGAGGAGATTCCGTCGAGCACCGCGGCCGGTACGAGGACCTTCGTTTGTCGTGGCGTCTGCGCGGGCAGCGCTGCCGCGACGAACAGCAGCGGCACGACCGTTCGTTTCATCAGGATTCTCACCCATCCTCCGTTCGCAGGCGAAAGTGCGGGCGCGTTTGGCGGCGCAGCGGTACACTTGATGTCAGCAACGACAGATAGTACGGCGTTCACCACTTCGTGCAAAGGTTGCCGATGCGGGCGGAGAGACTGATTCTCGCTGCGATCCTCATCACTGCGCCCTCCCGCGAGCTGCAATCACAGGCGGGTCTTGCCGAGCTTCGCGTGCGGGTACAATCGGCGCCCGGTGTGGCTGCCGGTGGGGCTCTCCTCGCGCTGATCGATGCGAGCGATCAAGTGGTTGCAGAAGGCCTCAGCTCGGAGAATGGCAGCCGCACGCTCGTCGCCCCGGCGGGGATCTACCGTGTTCGAGTGCGACGAATTGGATTCCAGCCCTTCTTCTCGGCGCCGGTATCGATTCCGGGAAGTGGCGAGCTCGCAATAGTGGTGGAAAGCACGCGGGTGGTGCTTAGCACTGTGCTCGTGACCGCCAAATCGCGATGCCGGAAGATCGACGCCGAAACGGAAATCCTGTCGGTGCTGTGGGACGAAATAACAAAAGCTCTTCGGGCGAGCCAGCTCACGAAGGCCGACGTCGCAGCCGTCGGCCGCGCCTGGATTTATCGGAAGGAGGTGGACGCGGGCGGGCGCGTCATAGCCAGCGATACGACGATAATTCATCTCAAGGACAGGAAACCCTTCGGTGCGCCGAGCCCGTCTCGATTGGCGCAGGATGGTTACGTCAGTGGAGATCAGTTCAAGGGATGGGAGTACTCGGCACCTGATGAAGCGGTTCTGTTGTCACAGGAATTTCAGGCGACCCATTGCTTCAGGGCGCAGCGCAGCGCGAAGCGACCGGCACATATTGCACTCGCGTTCGAGCCACTTCCGGGCAGAGAGATTTCCGACATCGCCGGATCCATCTGGCTCGATGAAGCAACGTCGGAGTTGCGCGATATCACCTTTCAGTATGCGAACGCCGGGCTGCTGAGCAAGTTCGAGGCAGGAGGGGCCACGCGGTTTCGCCGGATGAAGTCCGGAGCGTGGCTCGTCGACCGGTGGCATCTCCGCGCGCCGCGGCTCATCCAGCGCGTTGGGCACCCTATCGTTGCGACGGGATACTACGAGAACGGCGGCGGCTTCTCCGACGACGCGGTCGCGGCTGGAAAATAGCGGCCGAGGTGGAAGGCGAGGGCGTCGAGATTTAGTGCGCGCGGCGGGATTCGAACCCACGACCTTCGGCTCCGGAGGCCGACGCTCTATCCAACTGAGCTACGCGCGCGTGTCGCCGGGCCAGCGGTCCGGACTTGAGGATACTAACCCGCGCCGGAGGAGTTATCAACGAGAAACCGGCCGCGCAAAAACCGCTTTGGCACGCGTGCCATGGCGCGCTTAATTTGCCGGAATGCTATTCGACTCCAGAAAGATCACAGTCATTCCCGGCGACGGGATCGGCCCGGAGGTAGTCACGGCGGCTCTCAAGGTCGTCGAGGCGACCGGTGTCGGCATCGAGGCCGAAGTTCACCAGGCCGGCGCTGCCTCGTTCGCAAGAGGAATCGAGTCGGGTGTACCGGAGGAGACCATCGAATCGATCGAGCGCACCAAGGTTCTGCTCAAGGGGCCGCTCGAGACGCCGATCGGACACGGAAACAAGAGTGCCAACGTCACACTTCGCACCTTGTTCGAGACTTTCGGCAACCTGCGGCCCGTGCGGGAGCTTCCGGGAGTCACGACTCCGTTCACTGGACGCAAGCTCGACATCGTCATCGTCCGCGAAAATGTGGAGGACCTGTACACCGGCATCGAGTACATGCAGACGCCGGGAGTCGCGCAGGCGTTGAAGGTGATCTCGCGCACTGGATGCGAAAAAATTGTGGAGCTGGCATTCGAGTTCGCCGTCGCCGCCGGAAGGCAGCGGGTGCACTGCGCCACCAAGGCCAACATCATGAAGCTCACCGAGGGGATGCTTCAGCATACCTTCGAGGACTTTGCGCCGCGCTACCCGCAGATCGAGGCGAAGCACATTCTGATCGACAACTGCGCGCACCAGCTGGCAATGCGGCCCGAGCAGTTCGACGTGATCGTCACCACCAACATGAACGGCGACATTCTCAGCGACCTGACTTCCGGCCTGACGGGCGGATTGGGCTTTGCGCCATCGGCCAACATCGGCAGCGATGTCGCGATCTTCGAGGCGGTGCACGGGTCGGCGCCGGACATCGCCGGGAAGAACATAGCCAATCCAACGGCGATAATACTGAGCGCCGCGATGATGCTGCGGCACATCGGCGAAGGTGCAGCTGCGGACGATATCGAGCAGGCGGTGCTCGTTACACTCGAGAGCGGCATGCGCAGCGGCGACATGGCGGGAACTCAGCCCGCGTCGTCAACCACGGAGTTCGCCGACGCGATCATCGCCAACCTCGGCCGCGACTCGCGCACCGCCGGCAGCCGCGATTTCCGCGCTGTGCGGATTCCGGAGTCGAGTCGCGAGGTCGAGGTGGTGGAAGTGACGAACCGCCGCGTCACCGGCGTGGATGTCTATGTGGAGAGCCGGATGCAGCCCGATGAGCTTGCCGAATCGCTTATTGCTGCGGCGTCAGACTCGACTCTCAACCTCCACATGATCAGCAACCGCGGCAACACGGTATACCCTGCGGGCGACCGGGCCGTGACGCTGGTGGATCAATACCGCTGCCGCTTCATGAAGAAAAATCGCCACGCCGACGTAACCGACCCGGAAATTCTTCGGCTGCTCACGCGGATCGGCGAGGCGCATCTCTGGATGCACATCGAGAAGCTCCAGCATTTCGATGGAGAGGACGCCTTCAGCAGGGGAGCCAGATAAGCGCGCCGCATCTCGATCCATCACCTGCTTACAAAGGTCTTACGGCTCGCGGCTGCTCGCCCGGGGTATCATTAACCTCGCTCATCCTCCACCGCTCACCACAGATATGCCTCGCACTTTCGAATCCGCCGTTTTGGCGGCTACGGCTGCCTTGTTTGCCATCGCCCCCTCTTCTGCCACTGCGCAGTCAGCGCTGCCACTCAAGCTCGCAGCGAAGCCGACTCAGGCGGCGATTACGACCGCCGATCTGATGACGCGCCTCTACATCTTCGCCGACGATTCGATGATGGGAAGGCGCGCGGGCAGCGAGGGAGCTCTCAAGGGATCGGCTTATATCGAGCGCGAGGTGCGTCGTCTTGGCCTCGTCCCGGCCGGCGACAACGGAACTTTCTTCCAGGCCGTTCCGCTTTACACGCGGGCCTTCGATCCCGCGAGCCAGTTGACTGCCAACGGTGTCGTGCTGGCTGCTGGCAAGGATTATTTCGCGATTCACAACGGCGGCACTCCGCGCCGGTTGGCTGGTGCGCAGGTGATCTATGCCGGAAACGCAGCGGATACCACCACGCTGATACCCGCTTCCCAGGCGGTGGGGAAGGTCGTGTTGGTGAGTGGTCCACCTGCGGGGATGGGTCGCCGGTATCCGGGCGCGATTGCTTTTATCGCCATTCCGCCGACGCAACAGCTGCCCTTTTTTCAACGAGCGTCGGCAGGCACTCCCACGTTGATGCGCAGTGAGGCCGACAACCAGAGCCTGCCCGTCACGCTCGCCATCACCGAAGCGACGGCGCGGGCATTTCTCGGAGTACCGCTGGCGAACGCGAGACCAGGAACTGTCGGCGCGACACTGGCGGGCGATGTGAAGTGGACGATGAATGAAGCGCCTGCCCGCAACGTCGTTGCGATCCTGCCGGGCAGCGATCCAAAACTGAAGAACCAGTATGTCGCGCTTGGCGCGCATAACGATCACGTCGGTACGCGGCGACAGGGAGCTCAGGATCACGACTCGGTTCGCGCTTTCAACACCATCGCACAGAAGATCCTCGTAGCGAGGACGGGACATCTGCCGAGTGTGCCCGGAGGAGGGCTGACGCCTGATGAGCGTGCTTCGATCAGGGTGAATGTGGACAGCCTTCGCCGGTTGCGGCCCGCACGGCTCGATTCGATCTACAACGGTGCCGACGACGACGGATCGGGTTCGATGAGTGTGCTCGAGATTGCGGAGATGTTCGCGGCGGCGAAAGTAAAACCGAAGCGCTCGCTCATTTTCGTCTGGCACACCGGCGAGGAGCTCGGGCTTTACGGCGCCGAATACTTCACCGACAATCCGACCGTGCCTCGCGATTCGATCGTCGCTCAGCTCAACGTTGACATGATCGGTCGGGGAGACGCGGCCGATATCCCGGGGGGCAATCCGGGCTACCTGCAGCTTATCGGGTCGCGACGACTCTCTACCGAGCTCGGTGACATGGTCGAATCAGCGAACACCGGCGGCAAGCACGGATTCAAGTTCGACTACCAGTTCGACGCCGACGGACATCCGGAGAACTACTACTGCCGAAGTGATCATTATAACTACGCTCGCTACGGCATACCCGTAGTGTTCATGAGCACCGGCGATCACGTCGACTATCACCAGCTGACCGACGAACCGCAATACATCAGCTACGGCCACCTGATGCGTGTGACGACGTTCCTCGGCGATGTGACGAGTCGCGTGGCGAACCTGGATCGCCGTGTCGTCGTCGACAAGCCAAAGCCGGATCCCAAGGGGGATTGCCAGCAGTAGGACGCAGCGCTACTTGGTGCGGTGCTCCGCGATCTGAAATGCGATGAATGACTGAATCGCCCGCACGGCTTCAGGGTCGGCGGTGCGGATTCGAATTACGCCACCATGGGGCATATCTTCTACTACGTACGTGATCGCGCCCCCCTTCGCGGCCATGGTGGTTGTTCCCGGCACGTTGGTGGAGTGCACGAACCCGGGGATCGTAAAGTCTCCCCGCTTAAATGCGCGGGAAATGAGAAGCAAGTGGGCGCGGATCTGATTTATCCCCATGTCGTCATGCGCCTGTCTCTCCAGGACGATGTCTCCCCCGTCCGGCATCGCCTCGAACCGGTGCGCCATCGCCAGGGGGTCTACGCCGATTACACCCGCATGCCTGTGATCCATCGCCTTGAAGGCGCTGTCCGCATTCTCTTCCGATAGAGGCGAAGGCACAGCCGCGGCCTGCGACCGCGTGGAGGCGTCGCACGCCGCGAAACAGACAAGGGCAATGGCGGCGCCCGGAATCAACCGCATATTCTGCCTCGTTGGTTGGACGGTAGGTCGGTGTCATTCAAAAACCGCGCCTGTGACGGGGCGCGATCACGCAGTGAAGGGGGCAATCAAGTGAACACATCGCGGATTTATGACCGGCGGTCCTTCATGGCCTATTTCAGCGGCGTCGGTCTCTCTTCGACGCTATTTCCCGGCGTTCTCTGGGCAAGTGTTGCCGGGGGCGCCGACATCACGCCCGCGACGATCGCGGCGGCGGAGGAGATGGCGGGTGTTTCCTTCGATGACGCCGAACGCGCCATGATGATCGAGGGGCTGAAGACGCAGCAGCAGCGCATCGACGCGCTGCACAAGGTACAGCTCTCGAACTCGATCTCTCCGGCCCTCAAGTTCAACCCGGTTCCCGCCGGTATGATTGTGCCCCGGGGTCAGCGGCACGCGATGGTGCGCAGCCGGAGGGTCGTGAGAACAGTGACATCGAGCCTGGAAGATCTCGCCTTCCTTCCGGTCTCCGAGCTCTCCGAGCTGGTTCGCCTGCGAAAGGTTTCGCCAAGCGCGTTGACGCGCATGTATCTCGACCGGCTGAAGCGCTTCGATCCCGTTTTGCAATGCGTGATCACGTTGACGGAAGACCGGGCGCTGGCTCAGGCGAAGGCAGCCGACGACGAGATTGCGCGCGGCAGATATCGCGGACCATTGCACGGAATCCCGTGGGGTGCGAAGGACCTGCTGGCCGTGCGTGGCTACAAGACGACGTGGGGCGCGGGACCGTTCAGGGATCAGATGATCGACGAGGACGCCACCGTCGTTCAGCGGCTCGATGCGGCCGGTGCGATACTCGTTGCGAAACTCACGCTTGGAGAATTGGCTCAGGGTGACACATGGTTCGGAGGCAAGACGAAGAACCCGTGGAAGACAGAACAGGGATCGAGCGGCTCCTCGGCGGGCCCGGCATCCGCGACGGCCGCAGGACTCGTCGGATTCTCCATCGGCAGCGAGACGCTCGGATCGATCTCGTCCCCGTCCACTGTGAACGGTACCACCGGACTTCGCCCAACGTTTGGCCGTGTGCCAAAAACCGGCGCAATGGCGCTCTCCTGGAGCATGGACAAGATCGGTCCGATCTGCCGCAGTGCCGAAGACTGCGCTCTGGTTCTCGACGCCATTCACGGGCCGGATGGAAAAGACACGAGTGTGATTGCCGCCCCCTTCAACTGGGACGCTTCGCTCCATCCGGCGCGACTGCGCGTGGGGTTTGTCAAGAGCGCGTTCGATCTTCCGGTGACCGATCCCAAAGACGAGAAGCGGACACTGCATGCGACGAAGGCGTTCGACGACGCGGCGCTCGCGGTGCTTCGCGGGATGAGAGTGAATCTCATCCCGATCGAGCTGCCCGACCTCGCCTACACCGCGATGCGACTCATTCTAGTGGCTGAAGCGGCCGCCGCATTCGACGATTTGACGCGGTCCAACCGCGACAAGGAGCTGGTCCAGCAAACCCGCAACGATTGGTCGAACACGTTTCGCGTTGCGCGTTTCATTCCAGCGGTGGACTACATCAACGCCAACCGGCTTCGCTCCGTTGCCATCCAGGCGTGGAGTGAGGTGATGAAGAAAGTCGACGTGATCGTAACTCCTACCAGCGCCGGCACGGTCTCCCAGCTGCTGGCGACGAATCTCACCGGTCACCCCGCGGTGATACTGCCCAACGGTTTCAGGGAAGATGGAACTCCCGTCTCGCTCACTTTCCTGGGCGGCCTGTTCGAGGAGGCCAAGCTGCTCGCCGTCGCTCAGGCGTATCAGAACGCCACCGGCTTTCACCTTCGTCACCCGAACGTGTCTCTGCCGCCGCGCGGCGTGACGTAATGGATCTGACTCCGCTCACGCTCGACGGGGATAGGGTGCGGCTCGAGCCGATGTCGCTGGACCATCTGGATGAGCTGTCGGCGGCGGGCGCATTTGACGAGCTGTGGAAGTGGACGCGCGCCCGCGCCACCACGCGGGAATCGATGCGGGAATACATGGAAGCCGCGATGGCCGAGGCGGCGCAAGGCGTGGCGATGCCTTTCGTGACTGTCGACAAGGCCTCTTCGCGCATCATCGGCAGCACTCGGTTCGGCAACATCGACCCGTTCAATCGTCGCGTTGAGATCGGGTGGACCTGGATTACGCCGGAGTTTCAGCGGTCGTACGTGAACTCGGAAGCGAAGTACCTGATGCTGAGGCAGGCGTTCGAGGTATGGGACTGCGTGCGGGTGGAGCTCAAAACCGATGTCCTCAATTCCAGATCGCGCGCGGCAATGGTGCGGCTGGGGGCGACGGAAGAGGGGATATTCCGCAAACACATGCTTGCCTACGGAGGTCGTTTCCGCGACTCCGTCTACTTCAGCATACTGGACACTGAATGGCCCGCTGTGAAGCAGAAGCTGGAATCGTCACTCTGGCCGGACTGACTGGTACGCAACCTGCTTTGATTCCGGGTGCGACATGCAGTCGCAAAGTGCCACTCACGGAGGCGGCAATGGGAATCTTCGACAACAAGCCGGGCGGAATCTTTGGCAACGATCCCGGCAAGAATGCGAACAAGGGCAGTGGAGATTTTTCGGATGTTTCGTCCGACACGAGCTCGACTGCCAGGACTGGCGGGGCTCCGGCAGACTTTTCCGATGTGACAAGCGGTGCTTCATCCACGGCTGATTCGACCGCTGCTCAGACGTACACCGTCAAGAGCGGCGATTCATTGAGCAAGATCGCGAAGAAGCTGTACGGAGACGCCGGCGAGTGGCACCGGATTTACGAGGCCAATCGCGACAAGATCAATGATCCCGATCTGATCCATCCGGGTCAGGAATTCACCATCCCGGGCAGCTGACCGAAACTCAAGGAGAACGCATGTACAGTATATCGCGCGCGGGCGGCCGCGCTATCACGCTAGTGCTGGCGGTTGCGGCGATGGCCTGCAGCAAGAAGGATGATTCGAGCCAGATGGATCCCGGCGCTTCAGCGACCGGTGTCGAGACCATGCCACCCGCCGCTGCCGCCCTTCGCGTCAGCGAGATAGAGCTTGGCAAGGGCTTGAAGTCCGACAAGACCCTGGGCGACGAGACCGACAGCTTTGGCGTTCGCGACACGATTTACGCGGTCGTGAAGACCGACGGCGCCTCTAGCGGCTCGAAGCTCGACGCCAAGTGGACCTTCCAGAGCGGCCAGATGGTGAGTGAGTCGTCTCAGACAGTTTCTCCGACTGGTGGAGAGGCGCGGCACGAGTTCCATCTTCAGAAATCCAGCGCCTGGCCGAAAGGCAACTACAAGCTCGAGGTAATGCTGGACGGCATGTCCGCCGGTACCAAGGACTTCAGCATCAAGTAGCGGACGCTCCGGGCTCCGGCGCATTGTGCCGGGGCCCGAAGGCGCTAGCTTTCCCGGCTGGCGACGCCTTTCCCGCCTCGCCCTTTGCCTGGACGCTAAACACTTGTAGTTTACTGCGGCGCCGCCTCGATCCCCGGCAGGCGACGACACATCCCCGCTTCACCAAAAGGTTGTCTTTTTCGCCGGCGCGACTCGAGCGCGACCCGGCGTGCGAGATGCGGCGTGTCAGTTGGCTCGTCGCAGATGACTTAACCAGGAGGTAGGTAGATGTATCGTTCAAGGTCAGCGGGGCTGGCGGCATTCGTCGCAGCCTCGCTCGTCGCATGCTCCGACGCACCGGTGTCGCCAAGCTCTGATCCAACTCCCCCGCAGGACATCTCCATGTCTCGGGGTGTCGCGCCAGCCAGCGGTGACGATGTCGTCGAAGGCGAGATCCTGGTCAAACTGAAGGCAGGGAAAGACGCGGATGAAGTCAGCAGCAAGCACGGGCTCGTCGTCAAGGAGCGCGGCTACAAGGACGAGTTCTTCGTTCTAAAAGGCAAGCCGGGTGAAGAGCGCGATGACGCCAAAAAGCTGAAGGACGCTGATGACGTCGAATGGTCCGAGCCCAACTATCTCCGCCAGCCCACCGTGGTCGATTCAAAGCTGTGGGCTTTCTACAATCCCGGCGGCCTTCGCATGAGTTATACGAGCGGCGGCACGGGATACATCGGGTCGCAGTACACCTCGATCGCCGATGCTGACGAGGACAACGTTGAGAGCTACGGTGCAGGCGGCGCCGCAGTCGTAGTCGGCAGCCTCGACACCGGAGTCGATTTCGCCCATACCGAGTTCAACCCGGGACAGCTCATAGCGGGCAGAGACTGGACGACGAAGAAGCCAAACGCCAACCCGAACGACGTCGATGGTCACGGAACCCACACCACCGGTACCATGGCGGGACGCACCGTCGGAGTCGCCGGCGTCTCCGGTGCGGGAAGCAACGTCACAGTATACGTGCAGAAGGTCTGTGGTCCGCGTGGATGCCCCACCTCCGCGATCATCAACGCGATCAGGGCGGCGGCAGACTATCCGGGCATGGTCGCGATGAATCTGAGCCTCGGCGGCGGAACGCTGTCATCGGGTGAACGTGACGCAATCGCTTATGCAACAGGGAAGGATGTGCTCGTGATCGCTTCGGCCGGCAATGGCGGCAATGGCGCCGTGGCATGCCCGGCCTGCGATGTCAATTCTATCTCGGTGGCAGCGACCAACTGGCGCGACGCCAAGACTAGCTACTCGCAGTACGGCCCCGGCCTCGATATCTCCGCTCCCGGGGGCGAATGCTATTCCAACACCACCCCGGAAGGCTGTATTTACAGCGCTTACGTCGGGGGAGGTTATGACTGGCTCCAAGGAACCTCGATGGCGGCTCCGCAGGTCACCGGCACAGCCGGCATCGTCGCATCCAAAACCGGATTGCGCGGGGCAGCTCTTCGTGCCCGCCTGCTGGGCACGGTGGATGACATCGGCGCTGCCGGTTACGACGAGACATTCGGTGCTGGGAGACTTAACAGCTACCGCGCTGTAACCACCACCTCGCTCGGTGCTGGATTGTAGTATCGCACGCTGAGCATTCAGAAAGGGCGGGCCTCGAATGGTCCGCCCTTTTTGTAGGCATTAACCGAATCACGTCCGCGTTGCCTCTGAACTTCCGGCACCTGCATCTTTCTCATCTACCAACTCACCAGGTAACTGTGCCAGAATCAGAGCAGTCCGCCAAGGCGACGCAATACCGGTGGAACGACGTCCCCCTCGAGGCGGTGAACGACCTCCTCTCGAGACGCCTGATCACCGGTGACCGCATGATGCTCGCTCATGTCTATCTGAAGAAAGGATGCATCGTGCCGAAGCACTCGCACGTGAATGAGCAGCTTACGTACCTTCTCGAAGGCTCACTTCGCTTCTGGCTGGGCGAAGACCAGAGCGAGGAGCTCGTGCTGCGCGCGGGCGAAGTTCTGCACATCCCGTCGGATCTTCCCCACAAAGCTGAAGCGCTCGAGGACGCACTGGATGTCGACATTTTCAGTCCCCCTCGCGAAGACTGGTTGAAGGGCACCGACAGCTATCTCCGGAAGTAGAGCGTGAATCTCGGGTTGTCAGGCAAGGTTGCGCTTGTATCGGGTGCCAGCAAAGGCCTCGGCCGCGCGATCGCGCAGGCACTCGCCGACGAGAATGCATCGCTCGTCATTTGTTCACGACGCGAGACGCCGCTGTTCGCCGCACGCGATGCAATCGCGTCATCGAGCGGTGCCGAAGTTCTCGCCGTCACAGCCGATGTGTCACGACAGACGGACGTTGAAAACGCCGTTCAAGCCGGGCTCGACCATTTCGGGAAGGTGGACATTCTCGTGACGAACGCCGGTGGTCCGCCCAGCGCCACCTTCGAGAATCTCACACCGGAGATGTGGGATGCCGCGGTGCAGCTCACGCTCATGAGTGTGGTCAGGTTGTGCGCTGCCCTCGTTCCCGGAATGAAGGAGCGACAATGGGGACGCGTGATAAATGTCACGTCGATCGCCGTCAAGCAGCCGGTCGCGGGTTTGATGCTTTCGAACAGCGTGCGCTCGGCGGTCACCGGTTTTGCGCGGACTTTGGCGAACGAAGTCGCACCTTTTGGGGTCACGGTGAACAACGTTCTTCCGGGATACACGCAGACGGAAAGAGTGGAAGAGCTGGCGACAGCGGCGGCGGCTCGTGACGGGACGTCGGCGGAAGCAGCCCGGTCGCGATGGGAGGCCGAAATCCCGATGCGGCGGCTCGGGAAACCGGAGGAGCTGGCGGCTCTCGTCGCGTTCCTCGCGTCCGATCGCGCCAGCTATATCACCGGCAGCTCAATCGCGGTGGATGGAGGCTGGACCAGAACGCTGCTCTGAGCCGTCCAGGCGTCGCTTGACTCCGGTTACTCCCACCGCCGTCCACCGTCAGGCACCTCCGGCACCCATCGCCGGCCTCTGCAGGCCCTATGACAAGTTGATGGGCTGACGCCTCAATCGGACGCCGGCCTGATAAGAAACCAGCATCAGCATGAGAAGGAATTGCGATTTTCCTTTGATAAAAAGATACCGAGCGCTACATTAGCGGTTCTGTAGTCCCCACCGCGGTCCGGCCTTATCCGGCGGTCCTAGCTCAGCTCATGAAGCCAGAGAGGATTCGGAACCATGAAGCGACTGTCCGCAGCCTGTGGCTGACGTCGAGCATGAGATGATTAGCGAGCGCGACGTGCCGTCAGGCCAGGTCACTGACCGGGTTTCGTCGCAGCCGTTGAGGCCGCCGCCTGTGTACGACGCGCTCCCCGAGGAGACGTTCGACCGGGTCGCGCGTCTTGCGGTGGCGTGCTCGAACGCCCCGATCGCAATCATCTCCATGGGAGACAGTCAGGTCGTCAAGAGCAGCATGGGTTTGACGGGACGGTCGCGGGCATGGCGAAAATTTCCGTTGGCGCAGCAACACGTGCGGCGAGTCGTCTCCTCCGGACGGCCGCTGTTTGTCAGCAACGTCGGTGATTCGGCGCGCAAGGATCCCGAGACGAACACGGCTCTCGCCGGCGGGATGGCGTATGCGGTCGCGCCGGTAGCCATCGGCGATGGCCCCGTAGTCGCAACGATCTGCGCGATCGACACATCCCCGCACGGATGGACGCATTCGGAGATCAACGGATTGATGGACCTCGCTGCGGGGCTGGCTATCGAGCTCGAGCTGCGTGGTGATCTGTCGCTGAAGCGCGAGACTCAGGAGCATCTGCTTTACAGCACGCTGCACGACGCGCTCACAGGTCTGCCGAATCGCTCGCTGTTCACCGAGCGTCTGCGGCACGCGATGCGCCGCGCCGCGCGACATCCCGATGATCTGTTTGCGGTTCTGTTTCTCGATCTCGACCGGTTCAAGGAAGTCAACGACAATCTCGGTCATTTCGCCGGGGACGAGCTGCTGCGTGCGGTCGCGCGGCGTCTGGAAGGGTGCCTTCGACCGGAGGATACCGTTGCCCGCCTGTCCGGCGACGAGTTTGCGATCCTTCTCGAGAGCATCACCGAAACGCGAGACGCGGGCCGAGTTGCAGAACGCATCGAAGAGGCGCTGTCCTTTCCAATCAACCTCGCCGGATCCGAAGTAACGACGTCAGCGAGCATCGGCATCGTCACCAGCTCGATGCCGCACGACCAGCCGGAGCAGTTGCTTCGCAGTGCCGACATGGCGATGTACCGCGCAAAGGCCGCTGGACGAGCGCGTTACGAGCTGTTCGACCGCACCATGCACACCGATGCGCTGGCGCGCCTTCAGCTCGAGGCCGACCTGAAAAAGGCAGTCGGACGTAACGAGTTCCGGCTGCACTATCAGCCGTTCGTCTCTCTGCGGTCCGGGCATGTAACAGGATTCGAGGCGCTGCTTCGCTGGGAGCATCCCGACCGCGGTCTTATTCAGCCCGATGACTTCCTGCCCCTCGCCGAGGAAATGGGTCTCATCGTTCCAATCGGACGGTGGGTACTCACAGAGGCGTGCCAGCAGCTGAAGCGCTGGCAGACCAGGCATCCGCGCCCCGAGCCGCTTAGCATCGGTGTGAATCTCTCGGCGCGCCAGTTTTCGCAGCCCGATCTTCTCGATCAGCTCTTTCAGGCACTCGAGTCAAATCAGATAGCGCCGCAGTGCCTCCGTCTGGAAGTCAAAGAAGCGGCGATAATCGACAGAGGTCACTACGCCACGACGATCCTTTCGCAGATCAAGCAGCTCGGCGCGAAGGTGTACCTCGACGATTTTGGAACCGGCTATTCCTCACTCAGCTATCTGCACGCTCTACCGATCGACGCGATCAAGATCGATCGTGCGTTCATCGGCAGCATGGACACCGACGAGAAAAATTTCCGCCTCGTGCGCACGATTCTCACTCTGGCAGAGATCGTCGGCGTCCGCGCCGAAGCCGAAGGCATCTGCTCCGCTGAACAGCTGCGGGAGCTCAGGGCTCTCAACTGCGAGCACGGTCAGGGATATCTTTTTTCTGCGCCAATCACCAGCGATGCCGCAGACGCAGTATTGACCGCCGACCCTGAATGGTGAGCTGAAGCGGATCGCTCGCAGCACATTCGATGTCCCCTGCAGTGCCTGAAACTGATCCCCCCCATCCGGCGATGTTCCCGCGGCGATTTCCGGGACAGCGCAAAGCGATCACACTTCTCGAGCTGATCGCAGTCATGGTAGTCATGGGCGTGATTCTGGCGCTTGCCGCACCGGCGTTCGTCGTACCGTCACTGTCCCCCGCAGACCAGATGCAGCAGGTAGTGACCTCGGTGCGGCGGGCGTCGCTCCGGCGCGGCGAGTCTATCACATTGGAGATAAGCACGTCCGGCAACTGGAACGCCCAGGCTCCGGGCAGGTCGGGTGGCGCGCGCATGCAGGGAAAAATTGACAGTGCCCTGACCGCGGCCATGCGATTGCGCATCTCCCCCGTAGGAGTCTGCATCGTGGAGAGCGTGCTGGAGCGCAATGATGCACGCCGTCCGGGACCGGCGCACACCCGGTTCGATCCGCTCACCTGTTCGTTCAGAGACTCTTCGCCGTGACGCTCCTCGAATCAGTCGTCGCTCTTGTAATTCTCGGCCTCGCAGCCGTTGGATTGCTCGAGTTATTCCAGGGGAGCGCTCGCGGAACCCGTGATGCCGAAGCGTGGGTCACCGCGGTTGCCTATGCCGAAGAAGGCATTGAAGGACTGAAGGCCGGGCTCGCGCCCGGTGTGCAGGACAGTCGCAATACGCCGGCCGGATTCAGAAGGCGTATGGAACTGCGCGGCTGGCGAAGCGGCATGGCCGACGCGGTGGTTACGGTGACTCTCCCCGGCGGCTCTCAGCTCGTTGTGCATCGCCTGATTTCACTCAAGCCATGAGCCGCCGCGCGTTCACGATCGTGGAGCTGATGGTGGGTCTCATCATTGCGGGAGTTGTTTCGCTGCTCGCCTACGGCACGCTGCGAGCCGGACTCGACAGCGAGGACCGTATCGCATCGTACCGTTCGGAAACCGAGTCCGTCGCTTTGCTGCGATCTGTCCTGACGGACGCACTGAGACACATCGCCAGCGCGCCCAACGGAGAGACTCCTCCGGTGGAGATCGAGAATACGATTACCGCCGACGGGGTTAATGCCGGCATCCTTCGGGTCGTCTCACGAGGGGTGACGGACCCGCTCGGCACAGGTCGGCTGTGGAGAATTTCGCTGGAGGGCACGCGTGACGGATTGCGGTATCAGGCCGTGCCTCTCGAGGACACGCTCGCATCGGGGATCTCATCGCTGCTGCCGCACATTCGCGGCGTGCGTGTTCGCGCGTTGAGTGACGATGATTTACAGTGGCAGATGAAATGGGGGGTCGAGCGGCGCGTACCACGGGCAATCGAGATCACGTTCGAGGCAGCGGCGCAAACCTCCGCTCATCCGGTTCTGCTGGTGTTTACTGGACTGGACGGCTCATGACTGCGACGCGCCGGCGCGGCGTTGCGCTCATGCTCGTGCTGTGGCTCATCATCGTGTTGACGACCGTCGGAGCACGCGTCGCAACGTCGGCGCGCAGCACTGCGGGAGTCGCCGCGAACATACGCGCCGCCGCGATCGGACGATATGCAGCCGAGAGCGGAGTTGCCGAAGCGGCAGCCGACCTGAGCGAGATGCTTGCGGCAAGTCGTGACACGGCAGCGAGAGGGCAGTATCTCAACTCACTGGAGAGCATTGGTGCAGGCAAGGGAGAAATCCGGCTCGGAGACGCAGTATTTGCTATTTCCTATGTCGATGTGAGCTCCAGGCTCGACATCAACTCGTCGACTGAGCTGCAGCTAGTGCGATTCTTTTCGTTTTTCACCGAGCCCCGCGAGGCGGCGAGGGCCGCTCAAGCTGTGCGGTTGTGGATCGATCCCTCCAGCGTGCAGAGTTCCATTCGTTCGCTGCCGTCGGCCAGGCTCGACGTCGCCTTTCCTCGCATGCCTGTCGCGCGGCCATTGCTGAGCCTCGAAGAGCTGCGCTCCATTCCGGGAATATCCGCAAAGCTCGCTGAGGACGCGGCACCACTGCTGACCGTGGATGGAGACGGAAGGATCAACAGAGCGACCGCGTCCGACACCGTTCTTGTGGCTGCCGGCGGGAGCCTGCAGGACGAGCCGTCGCGTGTATTGATCGTGGCCCGCGGCTGGCTTTCGGGACAGCCGTTGACACACGAGATCCAGGCGGTATACGCAATCGAAGCCGATCGGCTGGTGTTCGTGCGCTGGCGAGAGAGAATCCTGTGACGAAGCGCGTCGGGCTCGAGCTCTGCGGCGACCGCATCCGCGCGGTGACACTAAGCAAGTGGAATGGCAGCCCGCTCGAAAGTTTCGAGATTCGCTGGGACCCTGCTCTGCCGGACGACGCGGTATCGGTTCTTCAGCGCGACCTCGGGAAGGTGAGCGGAATAGCGATCGGCATCGGTCTCGAGTTTCTTCAGATCAAGCACGTCAAGCTTCCGCCGGTCTCTGTCTCGCAGAAGCGACGCATTCTCATGCTTGAGCCGGATCGGTTCTTCCCGGTCACTGCGGATGTCGTGGTGGCGGCCAGCGATCATTCGGATCTCGTATTCGCCGCGGACGCCGCGACCGTCGCGGCGTGGCTGGCGGCGTTCGAGCGCTGGGCTCCAGTGGATGTCATAGAAGCTGCGCCGACGTCGCTCACCCGGGCGTTGCGGCGTGCGCGGATCGTGGATGGAACTTTCGGGTTGCCCTCCGCGACTGGAGAGTATGGCATCGTCGAGATCGCGAAAGGTTTAATCACCTCGGCGCGGAGGATGAGTGGAGGCCTGCCACCGTCCACCCACCAGAGGCCATCAGTGAACGGCGTCGCGCCCGACTTCGTACCGGCATTCGGAGCGGCATTCGGCGCGGAATCTCCGATTGACGAAATGATGGCTCCAGATTCGACCGTCGCCGCCATTCGAGGCCGCAGGCGCTCCGCGCTGGCGGTGAGCGTGCTCAACCTCGTGCTGGCGCTGATATTTGCGATCGCGGGGGTAGATCGGTACCGCGCGCGGGTATTGGAGCTTGCAGACGCAGAGTTGGAGAGAGTCAAGCCGCAGGCGGGGACGGCGGCGGTGTTGCAGTCGCGACTGGCGCAGCTCGACGTCGAATCGAGCACCGCCCGCGGTACCTCCGAGGCGCGGGCCGATCCTCTGCCGGTGCTCGCCGCGCTCAGCCGCCGCTTGCCGCGCGACGCGAGCGTGTTGAGCGTGCGCGCCGAGGGAAGACAATGGCAGCTCGATGGTACTGCGCGGGACGCCGGCGCCATCATACCGGCTCTGGATGCGGAGCCGATGTTCGAGGACGTCAGGTTCCTCGCCGCCACCTCCCGCTTTCGCGAAGCAAACCGCAGTTATGAGACTTTCTCCGTAGCGTTTCGTGCAAATCGCTGACCTGACGCACCGTGAGCGCATGACCATCGCGGCTGGAGCGGCCGTCAGCGTCGCGGCGTTGCTGCTGGCGTTCGCCATAGCTCCACTCGCGGCGCGGTGGTCAGCTCGCGAAGCGGTTATCGAAGCGAGGGTGGAAACGCTTGCCCGGCTGCGTGCACTCGTGAGGGACGAGGCCACGCTGAAAAGTGTTCTGCTCCAGCGGGAAAGCGGAGGGGCAATCAGCCCACTCGTGTCGGGGCGGACTGCCGCGCTCGCCGGTTCCGCGCTGCAAACGACGATTCAGGAATACGCTGCCGGGAGTCGTGTCACGATCAGTCGACTCGATCTGGCCGGCCCCGCGGATTCCGCAAAGTATTCTTTGCCGGTGATTCCAGCGTCCGTCTCAGCGGTAGGCGATGTTTACGGAGTGACCGAATTCCTGTCCCGCCTGCAGTACGGCTCGCCGGTGGTGGAGATACGACAGCTGACACTGGTGTCCAACTCCGCGTTGAGAGACGGATTGCTGCAACTTTCGGTGTCGTTGCGCGCGCCGGCGGTAATCGACCGATGACGCTCTCGTGACGTTGTCCCGCTTAAGGCTGTTGCTCACAATTGCGACTGCTTTGCTCGTGGCGACTGGGATCGCGTTCGTGCTGCGTCCCCCGCGTCTTCCAGCTGTCGAGGTAAACCGCTCAGTGCCATTGTCAACATTGCCGTCCAGCCCACCGGCGCAGCGCGGGACGGTTGACCTCGAAGCCATTGCCAGCGGTAACGTATTTTCACCGACCCGTTCTGCACCGCGGCAGAGATACACTCCGCCGGGTGTGGGAGGCTCCGCTGACGAACCAAGTGTTGCGCCATCTCCCGAACCGATGCAGACGAGCATACCGCCGCGCGTACTTGGAACGACCACCAGCCCCGGCGGAGCCACTGCTCTGATGGAGCCAGACAGCGCCGGAATGAGCGGAAGGCTGTATCGTGAAGGGGACCGGGTTGGGCAGTATCGGATTGTCAGGATACTTGAAGGCTCGGTGATCGTCAGTGGCCCGGATGGGCGACGCGAGCTTCAGGTGCAACCACGCGAGGATCGAACGCGATGAAACGCTGGCTATTCCTGATCTGTTTCGCTGGCGTTTCGCTAACCGGTTCCACCGATGCCGGCTTTGCGCAGGTACCGCAGCGTCCAGCCGGCACATCACTGAACTTCATCGATGCGCGGCTGGCAGACGTCATACGCTCCGTCGCGCTGACGCTTGGTCTCAACGTCGTGCTCACCGATGTACCGGACAAGCGGATCACGTTCACTACTGCGTCGCCGGTTCGGATGGAAGATGTGCGAGCGATTCTGGAATCGATACTGGAGAGCAACGGGCTGACGCTGATCGAGAAGGGAGCGGTCGCACAGGTGCTTCCCGTCGACCGCGCTCCAGCGCAGGCCCTTCGCACGTATGTCGTCCCGCTCAAGTACGCCTCCGCCGCGGATCTCGCGGTGTCGCTTGGACAGGTCTATTCTGGCGCAGTCTCCGCGCCTGGCTCGGTGTCGCTGGACGATCGCAGTCTGTCGCGAAATCTCGACGCATTCCGTCAACGAGAGGCGGAGGCATTCCAGATGCGCCGCGACGCTCCGATAACGCCGCCCGCTGTTTCGACTCCCGCGATTCCAGCGCCGCGCGAGGGACAGCCGACATCCCCGGGGACCGCGGGTTCGGCGGGCAATCTGGTTGGACAGACAACGGTCGTCCCTGACCTTCCGACGAATTCACTCATCATCCGAACGGTTCCTCCCAATTTTCCGCTCATTCGCGAAACGGTCGAAGCGCTGGACACACGCCCGCCTCAGGTTCTGTTCGAAGTTCTCATCGTCGAAGTCGCGCTCGGGCGGTCGCAGGAATTCGGCGTGGACTGGTCCGCAGTCAGCGGGACCACCAGCGCTCGATTAGGTACTCCGCTCGCGCCCGACACACTGGCGCCGATCGACGATTTCGTTTTGCGGGTATTTTCGCTGGACAGATATCGCCTGCGAGCGGTGTTGCGGGCGCTCGCCGCCAAGTCGGATGTGCGCGTGTTGTCCACTCCGGAAATCCTCGCGACCAACAACAGGGAAGCGCGCATCCTTGTTGGCAGCAAGGTTCCCTTCGTCGTCTCGACGCGACTCGGCAATGACATCGCGATCGACCGGACGGTGCAGTTTCAGGACGTCGGCACCAATCTCACGATCATACCGACGATCAATCAGGATGATTACGTCAGCGTGCAGATTCTGCAGGAAGTGAGCACGCTTACGTCGCAGACGATCGCGTCCGCCCTTAACGCACCGGTGATCTCCACACGCGAAGCCTCCACGCGCGCAACGATAAAGAACGGACAGACAGTCGTCATCGGAGGGCTTATCGGGACGTCCGAGGAATATTCGGACAGCGGCGTTCCATTTCTCAAGGACATCCCCGTGATTGGCAACCTGTTCAAGCGACAGAGAAGGTCACGGAATCGTACGGAGCTGGCGATCTTCGTCACACCCTACATCGTGCGCAGCGACGAAACTGCGGATCAGGTTCGCGAGCGTATACGTCGCCGCCTGGAGCTGCAGGCACCAGGAATCTTCAACGACTCTTTGCCGCGCGCGATACCGCCGGTGCGCCGGACGCCGTGACGGTTCCCGCCCGAGAGCTCCGAGAAGCGGCCGGCGGTCCCCTCGCCTCGCGTCTCTCCGCGAGATACCTCGAGCAGCACTGCCTCATTCCACTGCGCGTCGATGCGGATGGCGCACTGCTCACCGCGGTTGCCGGGCCGATCGATGACACGGTTGCCGACGAGCTCACAAGGATTTATCAGCGGCCGCTGCGTCTTGTGGAGGTGCCCGCCACCGAAGTTCTCGCGGCGATCATGTCGGGGCAACGGCAACCCGTTCGCGAGACATCCGCTCCCGCGAATGGTGCCCGCGCTTCGACCGCGGAGGACATTGCCGTGGATGACCTCGCGGCGCTCGCCAACCAGGCGCCGGTCATTCAGCTCGTCAATGTTTTGGTGCTGGATGCGCTTCGCATGGGCGCGAGCGACATCCATGTGGAGCCCCACGCCGACGGCCTGCGCGTTCGCTATCGTCTGGACGGAGTTCTACAGGAAGTGTCGAGACTGTCGGAGCAATATCGTGCCGCGGTAATCAGCCGCCTCAAGATCATGAGCGGTCTCGATATCGCGGAGCGGCGTCGTTCGCAGGATGGGCGCGCCCGCATTCGCGCGGGAGATCGCGAGACAGACATGCGGGTGTCGACTCTTCCCGCGCTGCACGGTGAGAGTATCGTGCTGCGAATTCTCGATCACGCGGGCCACGGGCGAGGTCTCAGCGAGCTCGGCATGGGCGCGGATGTTCGGGAGCGCTTCGAGCGCATGATTCGTCGTACGAGCGGCATCATCCTCGTCACGGGTCCCACCGGCTCGGGCAAAACGACGACACTCTATGCGGCTCTTGCCCGCGTCAATGCGCCGGGAGTCAAGATCGTCACGGTCGAGGATCCGGTAGAGTATCAGATTCCCGAAGTCATCCAGATTCCGGTGAATGCGCGCGCCGGCTTCGGATTCGATGGAGCACTGCGGTCGATCCTGCGCCACGATCCCGACGTGATAATGGTCGGCGAGATGCGCGATCAAACTACGGCCGAGCTGGCGATTCAGGCGGCGCTGACGGGACACCTGGTGTTCTCGACACTTCACACCAACGACGCGCCGAGCGCGATTACGCGCCTTGTGGACATGGGAATAGAGCCGTACCTCGTCGCCGCGACGGTGCACGGGATCGTCGCGCAGCGGCTGGTCCGAATGCTCTGTCAGGACTGTGCAGAGCCGTACACGCCCGAGGCGTCGGAGCTGGCGGGTTCGTCGGCGGCAGGCTCCCTTCCGGGCCTCGCCGAATACCGTCGTCCGCGAGGTTGCGCGAGCTGCTCGGGAACCGGCTACCGCGGACGAGCCGGCATCTACGAGCTGCTGCCGGTGTCGGATGTAATTCGCGAGCTGATTGCGCGGCACGCTTCGCTCGCCGAGATCCGCTCGCAGGCGCGCAGTGAGGGAGTGGAGTCACTCGCTGCCGCGGGGTGGCGTGTCGTGCAGTCAGGCGGCACGTCCGTCGCGGAGCTGCTGAGAGTGACGAACGAGGACGAGGCCGCTTGACGGTAAACTTTCGTTACCGCGCCGCGGGAGCTGACGGGCGGCTCGTCGAAGGAAACATCACCTCTCCGTCCCGGCACGAAGTGATGGACGACCTTCGGCGTCGCCAGCTTTTTCCAGTGGATGTCGTGGAAGTCGCCGACGCGCATCAGACGAGAGCGACCCGTCTCGGCATGGGCAACGCGCTGGCAGCATGGACTCGAACGGTGGCGACGCTGCTCTCAGCGGGAGTCACGCTGGAAAAGGCGCTGGTGTTCTCGAGCTCGTCGGCGTACAACGAAAAACTCTCCGTTGCTATCGCTGGAATTCAGAGTGAATTGCGTGGCGGATCATCGCTCGCCGCCGCCATGCGAAAGCAATCCGGCATCTTCAGTCCCGTGTACATCGCCATGATCTCTGCCGGCGAGGAAAGCGGTGCGCTCGACAAGGTTCTTGGGCGTCTGGCGGACGACCTCGACGAAGCGGCCGAGTTGCGCGCGAGATTCATGTCGTCGCTTCTCTACCCGGTGCTGATGGCGATCGTTGCCGCCGCGGGTGTAATAGTGATTCTGCTGTTTGTCGTCCCCCGGTTCGCGGAGATGCTCGCTGAAAGTGGCGGAAGCCTGCCGCTCTCGACGCGCACCCTGGTATTCGTGAGCGAGCTTGTCATTCGATGGTGGTGGATCTGGATTCCTTCTGTTGTCGCTCTGGTCTATGGCATTCGCATGTGGCTGTCCATCCCCCGGAACCGGAAGCGATGGCATGGACTGCGGCTGAACCTGCCGCTCTCGGGGCAGCTCGAGCTGAACTACGCGACGGCGCGATTCGCGCGAACGCTTGGCCTGCTGCTGCAGAGCGGGGTGCCACTGCTGCCGTCGTTGCGCATCGCGCGCTCAGGCATGACTAACGAAATTTTCGGCGACGGCATCGACCGTGCGGCGCTGGCCGTTGGTCAGGGAAAGCGCCTCTCTTCGGAGCTGAGCGGGATCGTCCCGACCTTTGCGGCTCAGCTATTCTCCGTCGGGGAGGAAAGTGGAAGGTTGGACGAGCTTTCTCTGCGGGTGGCGCAGACATACGACAGGGAAGTGTCGCTCCGCATGCGAACGCTGATTGGTGTTGTCGAGCCGGTGCTCATTCTCGTGTTCGGACTGATTGTCGGATTCGTCGCGCTCGCGATGTTGCAGGCCATTTACAGCGTGAACGCGCGCGTTCTCTGAGGCAGATGACCAACAACGCCCCACTACGCGGAGCTCGATCCGGTCTGACGTTGATCGAGCTGATCGTCGTGATGATAGTCATCGGCCTCCTCGCCGGACTCGTCGCGCCGCAGATACTCGGCCGCGTTTCCGACGCGAAGGTGACCTCCGCCCGTGTACAGATCGAGTTGCTCGGATCCGCGCTGGAGAACTACAGGTTGGACAACGGTCTCTATCCAACAACGGCCCAGGGCCTTGCGGCTCTGCGGGCAAAACCGGCAGGAGCGCCTGAGCCCCGGAACTGGCGCGGCCCGTATCTGAGAAAAGCAGTCCCTCAGGATCCCTGGGGACGCCCGTACATCTATCGCAGCCCCGGGGAAAGCGATCGGTCGTCGTTCGATCTGCTGACGCTCGGGCGGGATGGTTTGAAAGGTGGCGAAGGTGAGGACTCCGACTTTGGATCGTCGTAGGAGGGTGACCCGGCGTTCAGAATCGAATCGACTGACGGCGCAGGCCAAGAGTGCTATTACAGGAATCACGTTTCGTACGTAACGTCAGGTAATGTGCGGCGTCTAATTCGAAGCGCCGGGTGTTTGTTCGAGCACACTTTGAGCGACCGCGCGAGCTGTGGTCTTTGTTGCGGAGGAGCGGGATGAGCATGCTGTTAACCGAAACGGAACGAGACGCACCCGAAATCTCTGCTCCAAGCGCTGAACCACTCGGTCCGCCGACTCGGGTTCGGAATGGCGCAACGCGCAGGAGATTTCTCTTTGGGGGTGCCGCGGCGGCTGTCGGTACGGCGGCTTTCGCGATCGCACCTCGACTGGGTGTGCCGCGAGGTCCGACGATCGACCCGATGCTGCCGGGTTTCGAGCCCGGCCCGCCGCCGCTCGATGAAGTCGAGGCATGGGGGTCGCCGGAGATACGCCTGGCGCGGCGGATAACGATGGGCCTGACGCCCGAAGAAGCTCAGCTCGCCCGTTCGCGCGGCTTCAGCGGCTATCTCGACTACCACCTGAGCGCGGCAACCATCAACGACAGCGCCACGGAAGCGTTCGTCGCGACCAACTATCCGCAGCTCGTGATGGCCGGCACCGACCTGTATCTGCTCGAAGACAACCTGGTGCTGCGGCAGCTGCAGGAAGCGACGCTCTTCAGGGCCGCATTCTCGAAGCGGCAGCTGTATGAGCGGATGGTCGAGTTCTGGACCGACCATTTCAATATCAGCATGCGGGATGTCAAATATCTCAAGACACTCGACGACCGCGATGTGATACGAAAGCACGCGCTGGGGAATTTCCCCGATATGCTTCGCGCAAGCGCACACAGCACCGCGATGCTGACATATCTGGACAACAACACCAGCCGCTTTCCGCGCATCAACGAGAACTATGCGCGCGAGCTGATGGAGCTGCACACACTGGGAGTGGACGGTGGGTATACGCAGGCCGATGTCGTCGCGGTGGCGCGGTGTTTCAGCGGATGGACGATTAGAGGCCGTGGCGATTTCTCGTTCGATCCGACCGGCCACGACTTCGGCGCGAAGACGTTCCTCGGGCAGAACATTCCGGCAGCCCCGGGCACGGGTGCGGCGGCTATCAACGAGGGAGAAAAGGTACTCGACTACCTCGCGGCGCACCCCAACACGGCGCGGTACATATCGTCGAAGATGATTCACTGGCTGCTTCGCTACGATCCGCCGGAGACTCTGGTGAGCAGCGTTGCCGCTGTTTACCGCCAGACAAACGGCAACATTCCGGCGATGATTCGCGCAATTCTGACTCCCGCGAACGTCGCTGCTGCGCCCGCAAAACACAAACGCCCCTTCCATTTCGCCGCGTCGGCACTGCGTGCGGTGAATCCCACCGTGCGAAGCATTGCTGCGTTTTCCAACACCCGACTGCAGCTGCTCGGGCAGCAGTCGTTCATCTGGGAAACGCCCGATGGATATCCGGACAGCGTTCAGTTCTGGTCGGGCCTGGTGATGCAGCGGTGGAACTTCGGCGACTATCTCGCGAACCTCACCACTGGTGACGTCATCGTCGATATAGCTCCGTTCCGGGCCGTCGACACTCCCGAGGGAATTACCTCAGCTATCAGCACTACCATGTTCGGAGGCGAGCTCCCGGCCAAGACGCGCGACAGGATCAAGTCATATCTGAGCGCGACCGCGATCTCCAATACCCGCGTTCGTGAGGCGGTCGCTTTGGCGATCAATTCGACGACTTTCCAGTGGTACTAGCCCCGTTCGATACGCGTGCGCCTGAGCGCGTACCGCCGACGAAGAAGCGAGGATTCAACAGTGCATGACTGTAATGAAGGATGTTCGGAGTACAACGAGCTCTCTCGACGACAGTTCGTCACCTGGTCCGCCGGGGCTGCACTCCTCGCAACGGTAATTCCTCCCTGGCTCCCGAAGGTCGTGCTGGCGGAATCCTATGCCGCGAACCGCGACATCATCGTATCGATATTCATGCGCGGCGGAGCGGACGGACTTTCGCTTTGCGCGCCGTTTGCCGACCCCGAGTACTATGCCGGCCGCTCGACGATCGCTATTCCGCGGCCAGACAGCTCGGCGGCCAACAAAGGCATTGCGCTCGACGACAGATTCGCATTCCCTCAGGCGATGTCGGCGCTGCTCGAACCGTATGCCGCAAAGGAGCTCCTGGTAGTGCATGGCACCGGATCCATCGACAGCACGCGCTCGCACTTCGACGCGCAGCGCTTCATGGAGGTGGGCAAGCCGCGCGATCCGACGCTTGTCACCGGGTGGCTGGGACGTCACCTCGCCAGCACGACGCCACTGCGGACGAATGCACCATTGCGCGCGCTCGGAATCGCCAACGGCCTCGCGCAAACGCTGATCGGAGCGCCTCAAACCCTGCCCATTCCCAATCCCGCGAATTTTGCGCTGGGCGGCAGCGCGACGACAAGGCAGGAGCGCACCGACTGGCT
>Ga0136617_10000226_pt1 | contig 44994 bp, 31 predicted proteins | sample AntDrymUQ3222106_2_FD_129672 | JGI IMG/M metagenome (GOLD analysis project Ga0136617, IMG submission 129672) | Polar desert sand microbial communities from Dry Valleys, Antarctica - metaG UQ322 (21.06) | ecosystem: Environmental > Terrestrial > Soil > Desert | place: Antarctica: Dry Valley... | reverse complement strand
GTCGCTGATCACGCTGATCGGTGCGCTGTGCACCGTCGAGGCGACCAGCCGCCGGCTCGCCGACCAGGCCGAGCTTGTGGCCCGGGTCGTCGACGCCGACCGGCTGGCCGGCGTGGTCGCGCGCGTGCGGGCGGCGGGGGGCCGGCACCTCGCCGACCTGCTGACCGGCATCGATCCCGACGACCTCGCCTTGGTCGACCTGATCGCTCCGGCGGTCGAGGAGTATCTCTCGCTGCTCACCGACGCCACCGGTTCGCTGATGCGGGCGATGGCCTTCGCCGAGGTGGTTCTCGCCGAGGCCGAACTCGACGCCACCGTCGTCGCGCTCGGGGTCGCCAGTGCCGTGCTCGTGGAGTCGGCGGTGGCGCCGGTTCGCGACCTGGTCGGCGCCGTCGTCCCGCTGGTCGCGCCGCTGGCCGAGCTGGTCGTGCCCGACGGGGGGATCGATGCCCTGTTCGGGGCGGCGACGACGCTGTCGACCCAGATGGCCGCCGCCGTCGACGCCCTGCCCATCGACGTCGTCGGACGGCTGGTCGGCGACGCGTTGGCGCCGGTGCTGACGCCGCTCCAGGCCGTCGAGCAGGCCATCGCCCAGCTGCAGGCCGTGGTCGGCGCCGTGTTCGACCCCGTCCTCGACGCCCTGCACGCCGTCGACCTGTCCCCGCTGCGCGACGCCATCAACGCCGTCGTGGGACCGGTCAGTGACGCCATCACCACCGTGAACGAGGCCATCGCCGGGGCGCAGGACGCGATCGAGGACGTCGTGGGCGAGGTCCACGACGTCCTCGAGGGCGTGCGCGATGGCGTCGGCACGGTCGTCGGGACGATCACGGCGCCGTTCCTCGCGGTCCAGGGCGTGCTGGGGGGACTCGACCTCGTCGCCCTCCAGGAGCAGATCACCACGACCGTCGGCTCGGTGCGCGACGCCATCGCGGCCGCCCCGGTGCAGCCGGTGTTCGACGTGGCCGTTGGCATCATCGACGTCGCCGCCGACGCGCTCGGCCTGGTGCCCAAGGCGCTGCTGCCCGACGACCTGCGCCAGGAGCTCGAGGCCGCCTGTGCGCCGGTCGAGGCCCTCGACCTCGAACCGACCCGTGTCGAGCTGCACCAGCAGCTGGCCACGATGATCGACTCGATCGACGCCAGCGCCCTGGAGGCCGTCGCCCAAGGGTTCCAGGCGGTCCAAGACTTCCTGGCCGAGATCGACCCCCGACCCCACCTCGAGCAGTTCGAGACCGACGCCTTCGACGTCCTTCGGGACGCGCTCGACCAGCTCGACCCCGAGGCCTTGCTGGCGCCGGTGCTGGAGGCCCTGACGGCGGCGCAGGAGGCGATCGCCGCCATCGACCTCGCCGGCGCGCTCGCCCCCATCGATGCCGCCCTCGACCAGGTCCTCGAGGCCATCGACGCCATCGATGTCGACGAGGTCTTCGCCCCGGTCCAGGACGTGCTCGACACGGCGACGGGGGCGGTGCGCGACACGCTGGCGCTCGACGAGGTGACCACCCACCTCGACACGTTCGAGAACGGCGCCGCCGACCTGGTCGAGCGCATCCCGGTGACCGGCATCCTCGACGCCGTCGAAGCCGGGTGGGCCGATCTGGTCGCCGAGCTGCGAGGCGACGGCGCCGTGGGCGGCGGCGTCCTGCGCGGCCTCACCGCCGCGCTCGTCCCCGACATCGACGTCGGCGGGCTGCCCGAGGTCCTGGCCTGGATCAGCGGCGAGCGCGACGGCACCGTCGTGGTCCGCGACCGCCTCACCCGGGCGGCGACGTCGATGCGGGCGTCGGTCACGGCAGTGGCCGCCATCGACGTGCCCGCGCTCACCGCCGCCACCGCCGCCACCCACGCCGCGCTGGTGGCCGCCGTGGCCGCCCTGCCCGCCACCAGCCACCTCCGCCTGCGCCTGGCCGCACCGGTCGCGGCCGCCCGGCCGGCGCCCACGCTCGGGCTGGTCGTGATGAACCAGGCTTCGGTCGACGCCGCGCTGGCGAGGGCGGCGGCGACCCTCGACACGACGACGCCGCCCGACCGCACCGAGGTGCAGCAGACGGCGGCGGCGCTCGGTGCGGCGTTCACGCCGTTCACCCCGGCCGTCGACGCCGTGCGCCGCCTCGGTGCCTTCGTCGGGCTGGACACCGCCGTCCTGTTCGGTCCCGACGGGTTGCGCCTGGCCGTGTCCGGACTGGCCGAACAGCTCGGGCCGGCGCCGCTGCTCGGTCCGCTGCGCGCCGTGGCCGACCGGCTGCGCCTGCGGGCCACCGAGCTCCTCGGCGCCACCCTGGCGCCGCTGCGCCAAGCGATCGGCACCGTCGACGCCATCCTCGACGGGTTGAGCACCGCCGCGCTCGTCGAGGGGGTCGAGGCCGTGCGCGACGAGCTGACCGGGCTGGTCGACGGCGTTCGCCCGTCGGTGGTGCTGGCCGAACCGCTCGCCGCGCTGACCGCGCTCCAAGCGACGTTGGCGACGTTCGATCCGCTCGGGCCCGTACGCCTCGTCGTCGAGGCGATGCGCGCCGAGGTCGACGCGTTCGCCCAGGATCTCGCCCCGACCACGCTGCTCGCCCCCGTCCTCGCGGTCTACGGCGAGCTCACGGCCCTGGTCGGCGCGTTCGACGTCGCCGGGCTGATCGAACCTGTGCTCCAGGTGCTCGACGCACTGGCGGCGATCATCGACCGCGGCATCGATGCCGTCATCGACTCGCTGACGTCGCTCAAGGCGGCCTGCGAGTCCGAGGGGGGCGTCATCCCGGGCCTCGACCTGTCGATCGCCGCCTCGGTCGACGTCGGCGGAGGGTTCGGGTTGTGACCGTCGGTCCGGCGCTCACGACCGCGCTGATGGCTGCCGGCTTGCGTGACGTGGACGAGGCGTTGAGCCGCAAGCTCCACGCCGTCAACGTCCAGCTGTCGCGCCGCGGCGGCGTGGCGGGGACGACCCGCGTCCGCATCCAGCCGACCGACCGGCGGGTGCTGGCCCTGGTCCGGGCGGCGCGCGAGATGGTCGCCGGGCCCGATCCCGTCCCCCTGCCGGCGAGCAACCCGCTGGCCCCCGGACCGAGCGGGTTCGCCGTGCTCGGCAGCGCCGGCTTCGAACTGCCGGCCTACGCCGACATGTTCGCTGCCTTCCCGGGCTGGCGGGCCCAGGTGATCCGGCGGGGGACGGAGCAGCCGTTCGAGTCACTGGTCGAGGTGCCGACCTCAGCTTTCCTCCAAGCCGTCGGGGTGCGCACCCGCGCTGCCGCCGGCGCCGACGCCGACGCCGTCGCCCGGGCCGAGGCCTTCACGATGGGCCTGGCGGCGGCGCTCGCCCACGAGACGGTGGTCAGCCCGCTGCGGCGCGGCGCTTACGGCCGCCGCACCGGGAAGCCGTGGCATCGGCGCCAGCCGGCCGACGCCATCCGCGCCGACATGGAGGCGAGCCTTCGCCGCCTGGTCGGCGGCCCCGACCCGGTGTCCGTCTTCCGGCAGTGGTGGCCGACGGCGGAGCGGGCGGCACCGCTGTTCACCCCGTACCACGAAGCACTGGAGGCGACCTACGGGTTGGAGGCTCGCGCCACCACCGCCGCCGAGGCCTTCGGGGTCGGCGGTCCGGCGCTGACACCGGAGCGGGTCACCGCCGGGTACCGCCGGCTGCTCGCCGACCAGGTGCCCTGGTCGATGGGCGAGTGGTTCGGCGTCCTCACCCCGTTCCTCCTCGCCCCGGCGGTGACGCTGGCCGTCGGTGGCGCCACGGTGCCCGGCATGCAGGCCTTCTTCCGGGTCGACCCAGTGAGCGAGCGCTCCTTCAGCGACCTGATCACGCTCGGCGACTTCGTCAACTCGATCACGCCGTTCATCGCCTCGATGATCATGTGGGCCAACGTGCCCGACCAGCCCCGCGAGCCGTTCGCGTCGGCGCTGTGGACGTTCCTCGCCCGGACCGGCATCACCGCCGGGTGGATCGGCGCGACGGCCGCCGGTAACCCCGACGCGGGGGTGCGGTGGGGCCTCGCCGGGGCCGAACTCGGCCTCGACGTGTACCAGCTGATCCGCTTCCTCGTCGCCCGCGGGGCCCGCCAACCGGGCCCAGCCGTGGTGTTCGGCGTCAACAACATCCCCGCCCTCGGCACGGCCGTCACGCTGGCCCACGCCGGCTTGGCCAAGGCGGCGGTGGCGGTGGCCAAGGAGGCGGGCGCCAGCGACGACGCGGCGGCGGCCGCCGGCTGGGTCACGATGGGCCTGACGTCGGTCGGGCTGTGGCTCGGTCTCGGGCTGCCGCTGGCCAAGGCGCTCGCCCGGGGCGGGGGTTGGATGTCGTGGTTCGCCACCGACGACCTGCCGTCGCTGCGCGGCGGGCTCGGTGCCGGTCGGGCCGACGACACCATCGACGCCGCGGCCGTGTTCGACGACTCGGCGCTGTGGCACGACCCGGCGACGGCCGCGCCGACCCTCGCCGAACTGCGCTACCCGACCGGATCGCGGCCCCTGGTCAAGGTATGGCGGGCGTCGGGATCTCCCGACCTGCAGATCTCGGCGTCGGGCCACGTCGTGACGATTCGCAACGGGACGACCGACACGCCCGTGCCCCTCGGGCCGGGGGCGCGCACCGTCGGAGACCTGGTCGCCGCCCTGACCAACGTGCCCGGGGTGCTCGCCGCCCCCGCCGACACCGTGGTCGCCTACGACTTGCCGTGGCCGGCCATCCTGTCCGGACCGGCCGACGGCGCCGACCCGCGACCCCCCGCCAGCGACCCCGCCCACACCGCGTTCGTGCCGATCCCCGCCGACGAGGCCCACCCGTACCTGCTGCGCCACGCCCCCGACGACGTCCTGGCGACGCGCGTCGGCGCCGCCGGCGTGCGCCGCTCGGCCTTCGACGGGCTGCGCGGGGTGCCCCGCGGCGCGCTCGGCGACGTCGACGACACGGCCCTCGGCACGTCGGCCGACCTCGCCCTCCTGCTCGGCCTCGGCATGGCCTCCCGGCTGCGGGTCGTCACGCCGGTGACGCCGGCGCCCGACCCGGTGCTGGTCCCGGCGCCGCTGCCGGCGATCGCCGCCGCGCTGCGCCCGGTCGACCAGGTGTTCCGGCGCTGGAACCTCGACCACCGCCGGGTCAACGAGTGGCGCACCATCGTCGCCGGCGCCGCCCCGCCCGACGTCGCCGCCCCGGCCGACGCCACGCTGGCCACCGGCGCCCAGATCGCCCACGCCATGGGATGGGTCCCGCTCTGGCGGGCCTGGCTGCGGGTGGCCGCCGACCTCGAGCAGGACACGGCATCGGCCCGCTCGTCGCCCGACACCACCCCGGTGGTCGTCACCGCCGATGGCGTGTCCATCCGCCCGACCAACGCTCAGCTCACCGCGGCGATGCGCTACCTCCTCGACCTGGACCCGTGAGCCGAGCGATCAGCGAGGTCCTGACATGAGCGACGACAGCGAACCCGTTCCCGTTCCCGGCGAGGAGACCGCCCGGGCCGTCGACCCCGACCTGCTGCTGGCCCAGCCGATCGCCATCGACGCGCCGCTGGCGACCAAGGCGACCTTTTTTGGGCCGACGGTCGGCGTTGGCATCACCGGTGTCGGGCAGTCCTCGACGACGGCCGCCGCCCCCGCCGGAGCGCGCACCGCCGTCCGCGGCCAGCGCAACTGGGTGCCGATCGGACCCCGCAACGTCGGCGGTCGGCTGCGCGACATCGCCGTCCACCCGACCAACCCCGCGATCATGTACGCCGCCTCCGCCTCCGGGGGCGTGTTCAAGTCGCTCGACGGGGCGGCGACCTGGTTCCCGCTGTGGCACGACGAGCCGTCGCTGGCCCACGGAGCGCTGTCGATCTGCCGCGACCATCCCGACGTGGTGTGGGCCGGGACCGGCGAGCCCGTCAGCGGCACCGGTGACCCGCTGCGACCGGCGGGAGTGTGGCGCAGCGCCGACGCGGGGGTCACCTGGCGGGGCCCGGACCCCGGCCAGGCGATCCTCAGCCGGCGGATCCACGCCATCGCCGCCCACCCGGCGCTCGAGCTGTTGTGCTGGGCGGCGGCCGAGCTCAACACCGGTGGCGGGCTGTTCCGGACGCTCGACGGTGGACGCACCTGGCACGAGTTCTGTGCCGGGCGGGGGTTCTCCGACGTCCGCTTCGCCCGCTTCCCCGGCGGCATCGTGCGCCTGTTCGCCGTCCCCGAGGGTCCGATCCTCACCGGGCCGCCCGACCGCAACGACGCCTTCCTCATCCGCATCGACGACCCCAACGCCACCGACGCCGTCCTCGACGCGATGCTGCCGGCGTTCGTGGCGGCGGCCCCGCCGTTCGATACCGCCGGGAACCCGGACCCGCTGCGGCTCGTCGGCATCCCGATGCGCAGCGCCAGCGCCGTCGACCCGCTGCTCGGCAAGGTGGCCATCTTCGAGGGCACGGCGGCGCCGCCGCGCGACCCGGTCGTGTTCGTCGCCTACACCCATGCCGATCAGGGCGCCACCGTCCTCGCCGACCGCAGCTATTACGGCATCTTTCGCATCCGCGACGCCCACACCGCCGCCCAGACGGCGATGACATTCCGCGAGATCCGGCCGGGACCGACGTTCGGCGGCCAGGGTCAGGGGGACTACAACATCGCCTTCGCCGTCCACCCCCAGGACCCCAACGTCCTCGCCTTCGGCATGGTCGAGCTGTACGTCCACCGCGCCGCCAACGCCACCAACCCGCCGGCGTCGGCCTGGTTGCGGGCCCAGATGTGGACCCTCTACCACGTCGAGCGAGGCCACCACGCCGACCACCACGCCGTCGCCTTCGCCCCGGTCCCGCCGGACCCGCACCGCCACGGCGCCGTCGCCGGGGCGATGGCACTGTGGGACGCCAACGACGGCGGGCTGTCATGGTGCCCGAACGTGACGACCGGCGCTGGCTTCCCGATGTCCGACCCGGCCAACGCCGCCCGCGAGGCCGACTCCGTCTTCCCGCTGCCCCCCGGCACCTTCAACTGGCACAAGCGCGGGCACGGGATCGTCGCCCCCCAGATGTACGACGTCGCCCAGCACCCTCGCCTGCCGTCGGTGATCGGCTGCGGGTTCCAGGACAACGGCTCCTACATCGGCGCCGGTGGACCCTCGTGGTATCTGGCCACGACCGCTGATGGCGGCTTCATCGCCTTCGACCCCGACGACCCGTACCGCGCCCTCGTCACCATTCAGAACAACGTCCGCCACCTGCGCTTCCTCGGTCGCACCCGGGAGACCATCCCGCTGCTCGGTGACAGCATCATCGGCACGCTGTTCCTGCGGGCCGCCGACGACGGGTTCCGCGACACCGATCCCGGACCGTTCGTCGAGGAGACCGTCTACCACCCCCGCCGGCCGGGCCGGGTGCTCACGGCGCGGGTCAACCGGCTCTACGGCACCCGACCGACGGCCGGCGAACGCTGGTTCCCCGAGCCCCTCGGGACGACGTTCCAACTGGTGGCCCGCCCGCCCCGAGCCGACGCCCGGTCGATGACCGTGGACGTGCTCGACTCCGCCGGCGGGCGGGCGCTCGGGCTGGTCGGCCAGCGGGCCTTCGCCGAGCGCGCCGGCACCCAGGCCCCGCGGGTGGAGATCTGGTCGCTGGCCCGCGAGCCGTTCAACATCACCCCCGGCCAGGACCTGCGGCTGCGCTTCAGCTTCGTCCCCCCCGCCGGTGCCACCCCGGCGGCAGTCGCCATCGTGGTACCGCTGACGATCGGGCCGACCCTGCCGGCGGCGCCGACCGCCGGCCAGCTGGCCACCTACCTGACCAGCGAGCTGCGCACCCGGCTGGCCGCCGTCGCCGCCGCCCAGCGCCCGACGGTCGAGGCGCTGCCGCTGATCCCCCCGCGCACCCGCGAGGTGCTGATCGCGTCGACCACCGTCGGCACGGCCCAGCAGGTCACCCTGGCGGGGACGGCGCTGGCCACGCTGAGGGCCCGGGCGCGGGCGTACCGCGGCGTCGACGCCGGCGCCGGCGGGGAGGCGCTGCCGGCGATGGCCCCGGTCGCCTTCTTCAACCGGAGGGACCCCGTCGACCTGACCGGGCTCGCCTTGCGGATCGAGCGCCAAGGCGCCACCCACGCCGTCGACATCGACTGCGACACCGAGTTCGGGGCCGCCGTCACGGCGGTGACGCCGCCCGCGCTGGTCGCCGTGCTGCGTCGGCGCCTGCCCGCCGGCCAGTACGCCGTGTGGTCCGAGACGTTCGACCACGGCATTCGGCTGTCGTCGCTGGCCGCCAGCAACGTCCTCGTCCAGGGCGACTTCGCCGGCGACCTGATCACCAATGCCGCCACCCCGGCGCGCACGGTGCGTCTCGCCTCCTTCGGCAACTTCTCTGACATCGTCGACCTGACTCCCACGCCACCGCCGCCGGCGCGGACGTTCCGGCTCCGCGAGGCCGCCAACTCGACGGTGATGCAGAACCTCGACGCCGCCTTCTTGGGTCTCGCCGCCGCCGACCTCGACCACGTGACGATCACCGAGTTGCTCGCCGCCATCCGCCGGATGCTGACGGCGGCACCGGCGGTGCGCATGCGCGCCGACCTTCACGTCGGGCCCGACCTGTCGGTCGCTCGCGGCGAGCCGACCGAGGTGACGTTCGGGCCGGTGGGCACGGGGATCGTCTGGGTCGGTGACTCGGTCGGCCGGCTCTACCGCTCCGATGACGACGGCGAACGGTGGCGCTCGATCGTCAACCCGCTCGCCGAGCGGGGGATCCCGATCGACGCCATCGGCGTCCACCCGGTCGACACCGACGTCGTCGTCGTCGCCGCCTACCAAACCGCGCCGGCGGCGCCCCTGTTCGTGGTCCGCTCCACCGACGGCGGGCTCTCCTGGGGCCCGTGCGCCGCCCCCATCGCCGACACCGGGGGCGCAATGCTGGGCGTGCGGGCGTTCGAGTTCGACCCGGCCGCCCCCGGCGATGCCTACGCCGCCACCGATCACGGCGTCTTCCGCTCGACCGACGGCGGGGACCGCTGGGCGCCGTTCAACGAAGGATTGCCCAACGTGCGCGTCACCGACCTCGCCCTGGCGACGCCGACGCGCATGCTGCGGGCCGGGGCGTGGGGTCGGGGCATCTACGAGCGCGACCTCGGAGCCCACCCGGTCCGCGACGTGCGCTTGCACCTGCGCACCACGGTGATCGACGAGGGGCTGGAGCAGCCGGCGCCTGGCCCCGACGTCTTCGCGACGTCGCCGATCTCCGTGCGGCTCGACCAGTCACCCGACATCAAGCTGACCCGGCGCGACCCGCGGGTCGGCCTGATCCTCGACGGTGTCGAGCTCGACGATCAGGTCCGCACCCGGACGGTGCGTGAGGGCCCGGCGTTCGTGTGCGTGCAGGTCCACAATCGGGGGGCGTTCCCGACACGGGCGGTGCGGGTCAGCGCGTTCTGGGCTCCGGCCGACGAGGGCCCGCCGCCGGTCCCGCCCGAGCTGTGGGCGGCACTCGGTGCGCCGATCGCGGCCGGGACGACGTTCGGTGCGGCCGCCGCCCCGTGGACGCTGGTGGGCGACGGCATCATCGGCGACGACATCGCCGCCGGTCGCCTCCCCGACGTCCACGATGTCGTCGCCCCGGTGGCCCCGCGGGTCATCGTGTTCGGCGGAGGGCTGCCGTTCGCCTGGCCGGCCGGATTGCCGCGCCGGGTCGGGGTCCTGGCCGTCGTCCGCTCGCCCGACGACCCGCTGCCGGCGGCGCCGGGGGGGCCGGTCGAGGTGATCGACATCATCCGCCGGGAGGCCAAGGTCGCCTACCGCGAGGCGGACGTGGTGACCGCAGCCGTCGACGACAGCGTCGTGCTGCGCTCGACCGACGGCGTCAACCTGCGCATCCTCGCCGGTACGCCCGCCGCTCAGAACGGCGCCAACGGCGCCGCGCCGCTCGGGTTGGTCGCCACCGCCGCCGCCGACCCCGGCGCGCTCGAGGCCCGCTTCGGGCGGGCCGGTCCCTACGACCTGTCGACCGTGCGGCGGTTCACGATCTCGCAGGCCCGGACCGTGACCGTGACGTTCGCCGCCGGCGACCAGCGCCTGCCCAACCTGGCGGCGATCACTGGCGACGGAGCGGCGACGGTGATCGAGGAGGCGCTGCAGGGCGCCGGGATGGCGGTGCGGGCCATCTTCGGCTTTGCCTTCGCTGACGGCCGGCCGGTTGTGCGCCTGCAGGTGCCCGGGCCATTGTCGACCGTGTTCACCGTGGGCGGGACGGCGGCGGCGACCTTCGGCGTCACCGCCGGCGCCCCGGTGTCGCTGCGCGAGAGCCCGTTCGCCCAACGGGGTCCGTGGAACCTGACGGCGCTGGCCCCGGCGACGCTCGTGATCACGGCAACCCAGACGATGCCGATCGTGCTCGGACCGGGCGTGCCCGAGATCCCGACGCCGGCCACGGCGGCGGCGATCGACGTCCGCGCCGCGATCGGCCGCCAGCTGCGCGAGCGCGGCGTGCTGACGGTGGTGGCCGAACCGCTCCGCCGGGTCCGCTCGGTGCGCCGTTCGGCGACCGAGACCACCACCGGCGGGGGCGTGCTGGGCGGCCTGGCGCTGGCCGACCTCGTCGCCGCCCCGGCGGCGGTGGTGGGCGACCCGGCCCAGCGGGCGCTGTTCGACGTGCTCACGACGCACGGCGCCGATCGTCTGACGGCCGGCGGCAACAACGACCTCTACCTGCGCAGCGCCAACACCGGGAACGTGGCCGAGGCAGCCGTGCGCCATCGGCTGTTCCTCGTCGACGTCACGGTGTCGCCGCTGACATTCGCCGCCCTCGGCGCCCCCGTTCCGCGGGCGATCCCAGCCGAGAGCTCGATCATCGTTCCCTTCACGACCCCGATCCCGCCCCTGCCCAGCGGCTCGCACCAGTTCGTGCTGTGCGTCGCCGACGTCGACGAGGATGGTCAACGCATCGACGTGCCCCCGGCGGCCGCCGACATCGCCTCGATCGACACCCTCCACGCCTTCTGCCTCCGCTCCCCCGGCACCGCCATCAGAGAGTTCGTGGTCACCTGACATTTCCCCATTCGAGGGTTGGCGTGCATCGGAGGGCTGGATGAGGGAAAGCCCCTCACCCAGCCCTCCGATGCTGTTCAGCCCTCGGGCGCGCGCGAGGTGCGCCAGACGAGGGGGACGCCGGGGCGGTAGACGAGGTGGGTGTAGCTCGGGGCGTCGAGCACGACGAGATCGGCTCGCGCGCCGGGGCCGAGCCAGCCGACGTCGTCGCGACGCAGCGCCTTGGCCCCGCCGAGCGTCGCGGCCCGGACCGCTTCAGCCGCCGTCATCCGCAGGTCGCGCACGGCGAGGGCGATGACGAACGACATCGACGTCGTGTAGCTCGATCCCGGGTTGCAATTCGTGGCGACGGCGACGGTGGCCCCGGCGCCGATGACCCGCCGGGCGTCGGGGTAGGGCTGGCGGGTCGAGAAATCGGCCGCCGGGAGGAACGTGGCCACCGTGTCCGACCCGGCCAGCGCCTCGACGTCGGCGTCGCTGAGGTAGGTGCAGTGGTCGGCCGAGGCGCAGCCGAGCTCCACGGCCAGTTGCACGCCCGGTCCGTACCCGAGCTGGTTGGCGTGCAGCTTGAGGCCGAGGCCGGCGGCCTGCCCGGCGGCGAGGACGGTGCGGCACTGATCGGCGTCGAAGGCGCCGTCCTCGCAAAAGGCGTCGATCCAGCGGCTGTGGGGCGCGCAGGCGGCGAGCATGTCGCCGGTCACGAGGTCGACGAAGTCGTCGGGCCGTCCGGCGTATTCGGGTGGCACGACGTGGGCGCCGAGGAACGTGGTCTCGGGCGTGAACCGCCGGGCCACGCGCAGCGTGCGCTCCTCGTCGGCGACGCTGCCGCCGTAGCCCGACTTGATCTCGAACGTCGTGATGCCGGCGGCGTGCAGTTCGGCCACCCGGCCGGCAGTGGCGGCGCCCAGCGCCTCGTCGTCGAGGGCGCGCGTGGCGGCGATCGTCGTGGCGATGCCGCCGGCGGCGTAGGGCGCTCCGGCCATCCGGGCGGCGAACTCGTCGGAGCGGTCGCCGCCGAACACGAGGTGGGTGTGGCTGTCGACGAAGCCCGGCAGCACGCATCGCCCCTCAACGTCGAGGGCTTCGTCGGCGGCCGGCGGTTGACCGGTCCCGACGGCGCTGACGACGCCGTCTTCCATGACCACGTAGGCGTCCGTCAGCTCGCCGTCGCCGGCCGCGCCCCCGTCGTTCGTCACCAGCCGCCCGATCCCGTGAACCACCCTCGCCGTCACGGGCCGATCTCCGCCAGCGCCGACCGCAGCTCCGACTCGACGTCGAGGCGGACGTGGCGGCTGTCGGCGACGACGACCTCGCCGCCGACGACGACGTGGCGCACGTCGGCCGCGCCGGCGGCGAACACGACGACGCCCAGCGGGTCGCCGGCCAAGCCGGCGGTGCGCACGGAGTCGGCGCCGATCGTGACGAAGTCGGCCAAGGTGCCCGCCTCCAGCCGACCGCCCTCGGGCCAGCCGAGGCTGGCGTAGCCGTGCGCGGTCGCCATCGTCAGCAGCGCTCCTGGGTTGAAGCTGCCGCGCACGTTGGTCGAGAGCCGCTCGTGCAGCTCGACGGCCCGGGCCTCCTCCAGCAGATCGATGACGGCGTGTGAGTCCGACCCCAGCGCTAAGCGGGCGCCGGCGTCGACGAGGGTGCGAGCGGGGCCGATGCCATCCGCCAGCTCCTTTTCGGTCGTCGGGCAGAAGCAGCACCATGCGCCGGCGGCACCGAGGCGGTCGGCGTTGCCCTCGGTCACGTGGGTGGCGTGGACCGCTGTGAACCGCGGGCCGAGCAAGCCCCGCTCGGCCAGCAACTCGACCGGCGTCACGCCGTAGGCGTCGAGGCATTGCTCGTTCTCGCCCGGCTGCTCAGACACGTGGGCGTGGAGTGGCGCGTCGCGCGCCGCCGCCCACGCGGCGACGACCTCCATCGCCGCCGGGTCGACGGCCCGCACCGAGTGCACGGCCGCCCCGATGCGCACCATCGGAGAGCTGTCGAGCTCGTCGGCGAGGGCCGTCGCCCGCGCTGCCCACGTCGACGCATCCCCGTCGCTGAAGCGTTGCTGCGTCTCGTCGAGCGCCACCCCGATGCCGCCGTGGAGGTAGCAGGTGTCGAGCAGCGTCAGGCGCAGGCCGGCGTCGGCGGCGGCGGCGATGACGGCCCGGCCCATCGCGTTGGGCGGTTCGTACAACACGCCGTTGGCGCCGTGGTGGATGTAGTGGAACTCACCGACGACGGTGATGCCGGCCCGCACCATCTCCCCGAACACCGCTCGCGCCAGCCGGTGGTAGCGCTCGGGGTCGAGGGCAGCGGCGACGGCGTACATCTGGTCGCGCCACGTCCAGAACGAGCCGGTGCCGCCGTGGGTGCGGCCCCGCAGCACCCGGTGAAAGGCGTGACTGTGGGCGTTGGCCAGGCCCGGCAGCGTCAGGCCGGCCAGCTCGGTCGCTGCGGCCGGTGCGGAGCCGGCGTCAGGCGTGACGGCGACGATGCGGTCGCCGTCGGTCTCGATGATCACGTCGGCGGCGGCACCGTCGCCTCCGAGCCAGGCGAGCTCGCAGTAGAACGTCGCCATCGGCGTCGCTCAGGCTCCGGCCAGCCGCTCGACCAGCGCCTTCTCCTCCGGCCCGAACCACGGCCCGTCGCCGGCGGCGGCGTTCTCTGCCATCCGTTCCGGTCGGGTCGTCGCCGGGATCGAGACGGTCGTGGCCGGATGGCTGAGCCCGTACTTGAGTAGGGCCTGCGGCCAGGTGGTCACGCCGAACTCGGCCAGCGGCGCCAGATCGGCGGCGCTCGGCGCCTGTCCGACGAGCCCGCCGGCGGCGAACGGGCGCATCAGGATCACGCCGAGGCCGAGCTCGGCCGCCAGCGGCAGCAGGCGCGCCTCGACCTCGCGCTGGTGCGGGTTGTACGGCAGCTGGACGGCGGCGACCCGCCCGGTGCGCATCACGCGTTCCATCTCGTCGTAGGCACTCGCCTGCCAGTGGGTGGCGGTGACGACATCGACCTGTCCCGCGTCGCGGCGTCGTTCCAGTTGGTCCAGGCGGGTCGGCCACCCGACGAGGTTGTGCACCTGGAACACCTCGACGTGGCCGCCGAAGTAGCCGAGCGAGGCGTCGATCTGGCGCTCGGACTCGTCGTCGTCGGGGGTCCACACCTTGGTGGCGACGATCGCCTCGGCCCGCCGGTCGCCGAGCGTGGCCCCGAGGATGCGCTCGGCGGCGCCGTACATCGGCGACGAGTCGACGAACGTCGCCCCGTGGTCGAGTGCCGCGTTGGTCACCGCCTGGCGGGAGTCGTCCACCTCCGGGACGTCGAACGTCTTCGACGTCCCCATCCCGATCACCGGCACATCGAGCCCGGGTGCGAGCCGGCGCTTCTCCATCGCCGGCACGCTACGCCGCCTGCGCTCTTCCGAGATTTCTTGCCGGAGGGGTTGACGTCGACGGTCGCACCGCCTCGCCTGATTGCTCAGAAGTCGACCCGCACGACGGCGCGGCGAGCCGTCGGTCGGGAGACCTCCTCGAAGCCGGCGGCGAGGAAGACGCTCAGGGTGCCGACGTGCAGCTCTTCGTCGATCGCCGCGGTCGTGATCATCGGGTAACCCTCGAGTGCCCGGGCGCCGCGGCGGCGGGCGAAGTCGAGGGCGGCGGCCACCAGCGCCGCACTCACCCCGCGACGGCGAAACCCGGCCCGGGTGAACACGCACGTCAGCGCCCAGACGCTGTCATCACTCTTGTCCTCCGTTCGACCGAGCCAGGGGATCCGACTGTTGTTGACGAGAACCGGATAGGCCGTCCGCGGCTCGACGGCACACCAGCCGACCGGCTCGCCGTCGAGAGAGGCGACGAGACCACTGGTTGTGTCTGCGTCCGGGTGGCCGCAGTCAGCCTGCTGGCGGAGCCGGAATGCGCGCTCCTCGACCGGGAAGCCGGCGAAGTGCTCACGGGGGCGGAGCTTGTACCGCTGACATTGACAGCGGTAGCCCTGACCCCGAGGCCCGAACACCGTCTGGAGGTCCTCCCATCTGGCTTCGTTCGCCGGCACGACCGTGATCCGGGGTGCCACGCTGTTCACCCACCGAATCCTGCCGCCTGGAGGCGTTCGCCGCACTACCTCGGCGTCGTCGGCCGACCGATCCGGCAGGATGGGGAGCGATGAGTAACGGCTTCTGGTCGTTCGCCGGAAACTACTGGTGGCTGCTGTTCGTCTTCGGCGGCACGATCGGCGGCGCCGTCCGCAGCATGGGCCGGGCCAGCGAGCGACGGGCCGAGCGACGCCAGGAGCGCTTCCGGTTGAAGCAAGAGGCCCGCATCGCCGCCGCCCAGGCCGGGGCGAGCACCGCCGCGGCCGAGACGACGCAACGGCGGGTACTGACCCGCGTGACCGAGCAGCACGACAAGACGAACGCTCGCTGGCTCGACTACGAGCTCGATCCGGTCACGCTGATCGAGTTCCCGATGCTCACCGACATGCGCGAACCGCTGACCGTCGCCTCCACCGGGCCAAGCGCCACGCCGACCTGCTGCGCCCGGAGCGACCCGACGAGCTCGACCGAAGCACCGAGGGCGAGTATCGCGACGCCGTCCACGACTACGCCATCGCCTTCGAGGTGGCCGAGACCGAGGCCCGCCGCCGCCGCCAGCGCGACTTCAGCGTCGACGAGCAGGCCCGCCTCGTCCGGGCCCAGCGTTTGCTCCGGCGGGCCGCCGACGAGGCGTCGTCGCCGGCCGAGCGCCAGCAGGCCTACGCCAAGGCGCGGGCCGAGCTCGACGGGCTGATGGTGCTTCCGCCGGCGGCGATCGCCGCCATCGAGGCCGGCATCGCCGGCCAGCTGGAGCGCTAGAAGCCGAGCCGGCAGGCGAGGCGACCAATCGTGACGGCTGCCTTGATGCCTGCGGAGCAGGCGATTGCTGCGGTGCGCGGGGTCAACGGGCTACCCACTCGCTCGGGTCCTACGTCAGGAGCCGACGCGGCGGACGAACTCGGTGATCCGCTCTACGAAGGCGTCGCGATGGAAGCGCTCGAACTGCTCCCAGGTCGTCAACGTGGTCGTGTCGCGCACGCGGTCGAGGAACAGGAACCCGTCGAGGTGGTCGCACTCGTGCTGGAACGTGCCGGCCGTGAGCCCCCGCTTGATCTCGTCATGCTCCTGGCCGTCGCGGTCGAGATAGCGCACCCGCACGTTGACGTGACGGAACACGTTCCCCCGCAGGTCGGGCACCGACAGGCAGCCTTCGTTGATCTCGACCAGTTCGTCGTCGACCGGCTCGATCACCGGGTTGACGACGACGGTGAGTGGGATCGGCGGCTTGTACGGGTAGCGCGGGTTGTGATCGACGTGGATGGTGGCCACGCGCACCGACTCGCCGATCTGGTTGGCGGCGATGCCGGCTCCGTTGGCGTCGTGCATCGTGTCGATCAGATCGTCGATCAAGCGCTGCATCTCCGGAGTCGCCAACTCCTCGGCCGTGACCTCGCGCGTCGGCTGACGCAAGACCGGATGGCCAATGGTCACGATCTGGCGGACGGCCAAATCGTCACTCCCCCCAGACGCCGAGCTCGTTGCCGGCCGGGTCGCGGAAGTGGAAGCGGCGGCCGCCGGGGAACTCGAAGATCGGCCGCGTGACGAACCCCCCGGCCGCCTCGACTCGAGCCAGTGCGTCCTCCAGGTCGTCGGCCTTGAGCACGACGAGGGGTGCCCGGCCCTCCTCGGCGTTGGCGTCGAGACCGCCGTCGAGGCCGGCCCCCTCGAAGCCGGCGTACTCGGGCCCGTAATCGACGAAGCCCCACCCGAAGGCGGCAGCATAGAAGTCCTTGCTGGCGGCGAGCTCTCCGCCGCGCAGCTCGACGTAATCGATGCGCTCCGTCATGACGTCCTCCAGAGGATCGGGAACAGCGGGTGGTCCATCGGGGCGCCGGCCGCCAGCTCGTCGGCGAGGCCGGGGAACTCTGGCGACGTGGCCCACGGTCGCGGGGCGTGGACGATGTCGTCGCCGAGGAAGCGCACGCTGAGGACCCGCCGGCGGTGGGGGCCGTCGACGCCGCCGGCACCGTGCAGCGTGAGCATGTGGAAGAACACGGCGTCGCCCGGCTCCAGCGCCCAGCCGAGGATCGTGAAGTCGTCGGGCCGGCCGTCGATGTCGGGCAACTCGGTCAGCGCGCCGGCGGGGAACCACTTGGCCTGGTCGTCGAGGAACGAACGCGGCATGTACCAGTCGCCGCGATGGGAGCCGGCGACGAACTCCAGCGTCGACGCCCGTGCGACGGGGTCGACCGGCAGCCACATGCTGGCGTTTTGGCGGCCGTCGACGTTGTAGTACGGCTGGTCCTGGTGCCACGGCGTCCGCTGACGGGTCCCCGGCTCCTTGACCAGCACGTGGTCGTGGTACAGCCGCACGGTCGTGGCGCCCATCAGGTCGCCGGCGACATCGGCCACCCCCGACTCCCGGATGAACCGCTCCATCGCTGGCAGCCGGGCCCAGTTGCAGAAGTCCTCGACGAAGGCACCATCGCCGTCGCCGCTGGCGCGCTTGGCCCGCGATGACAGGTCGGCCAGGTTCTCCTCGATCGCCGCCTCGGCGAGGGCGAGCTGCTCGGCTGATACGAGCCCCCGGACACACGCCGCACCGTCACGCTGGAAGTCACCCTCGACGTGCACGGGACCCAGTGTGGCGCGTCGTCCGTTCGCTCTCGCCACCGTTCGTCAACGGGTCGCCGCGGACGAGTTCGGTGAGCTCGTTCGCGATCGCGGCCAGGTGGTCGCTGACCACGGTGGGCGCCCGCATCGCCCTCACGGGCGCGGCCTCGATCACGTCGACGACCTGACGGGTGAGCTCGGGGAGGTCCGCCGCTCCGAGGCGGATCCGGCAGGACGTGGCGTCGAGGGCATCGACCCGGCGCGGGTTGAGCCCGCGGAGCGCACCGAGGGCGTCATCCCGGCTGGCGGCGACGTCGACCTCAACCGTGTGCTCGTAGGGCATCTCCGCCAGCGAGGCGCCGACGAACGCCAGCGGGTCGCCGCCCGGCACGGTGCGACGCGCCACGCCGTGTCCGGTGCGTTCCACGTCACCGTCGATCCGGTCGACGCGGAACATCCGCCAGTCGTCGCGGTCGACGTCGTACGCGACGAGGTACCAGACCCGGCGGACGGTGACCAGCACGCTCGGCTCGACCCGCCGGCCCGAGGAACGCCCGTCCCGGGCGACGTAGCCGAAGCGCACCGCAACACCGTCGCGACAGGCCTCGGCGAGCGTCGCGATACGGGCCGGATCGACGGCGGGCGCCCGCCCGATCGGGGCCGTCCGGGCGACCCGGCGGACCGCCTCGGCGCGGCCCTGGACGGAAGTGGGCAGGACGTGATGGAGCTTGGCGAGCGCTCGCGTCGACACGTCGACCATCCCGGTGGTCTGGTCGCCGCCCGCCGCCACCAGTGCGGTAACCACCGCCACGGCCTCGTCGGCGTCGAGGAACAGTGGAGGGACGGCGGCGCCGGCGCGCAGCGTGTAGCCGCCGTCGGTTCCGGCCGACGAGTCGATCCGGTAGCCGAGCCGGCGCAATCGATCGACGTCGCGCCTGACCGTGCGCGTGGTCACGCCCAGCCGATGGGCGAGCTCCTCGCCCGACCAGTGCGACCGGCCGGTCAGGAGGGACAGCAGCGCCAGCGCTCGGCCGGTCGGGTCTTCGGTCGTCACGAGGACAGACTCTCGCGCGCTGCGGACAGAACCTGTCCGCAAGGGTCCGTACCGTCGACCACATGACCACCGCACCGACCTTTCCCGACGTCCCCCTGTCCTGGGACGAGCTCGTTGCCGCCGTGCAGGCTGCCGGTGAGGGTGTCTACCTCGCCACGACCGGCCCGGACGGCCGTCCGCACGTCGCGTGGGTGAGCCCCGGATTCGCCGACGAGCGGATGTGGATCTCCACGTTCGCCAGCTCGCAGAAGGCCTACAACCTGCGCCATCACCCGGACGTGGCGATGACATGCGCCGCCACGCCGGAGGCCAACGTGCTGATCCGCGGTACGGCCCGCCTTGTCGACGATCCCGCCGAGACCGCGCGACGGTGGGCCGACGGCGTGCTGCCCTACGACCCGGGCGCCTTCTTCAGCGGCCCGGACGACCCCGAGGCGCTGTTCGTCGAGATCCGCCCGACGATGGGATCGATCCACGCCCTCGCCCCCGGCCCCACGGCGAGGTGGCGGCTAGGCACGTGAGCGAGCGAACCATCAGACATCGTCTTTGGCTCATTGGTGCACCACCGCTGACCCAATCGCGTCGCATGACGTCAGGGTGCACCAATGATGGGCGGCAGCTCAGGCCGTCGCCGTGGCCGCCGCCCGCTCCTCCATGGCGTCGGAGAGACCGGCCCGGGAACGCAGCGGGCGCTCGGGCAGCAACGCCGCGGCGATCAGGCCGACGATCATCACGCCTGCGCATACGAGGTAGATCCGACCGACGCCGAGAGCGAGCGCGTCGACGACGGCGCTCCGGCTGGCCGCCGGGAGGGCCCGGATGTCGCCCGGCTCGCGGATGAGGTCGGCGGCGGCGTCGGGCGTGATGTCGAGCCGCGTCGGGATCTCGGAGCGGATCGTCGAGTTGAGGATCGTGCCGAACACCGCCAGCCCGAACGAGCCGCCGAGCGAGCGGAAGAACATGATCGTCGCCGTCGCCACGCCGAGGTCCTGGAACTCGACGGCGTTCTGCGTGGCGATCGACGTCGTCGTGAACACCGCCGCCATGCCGAAGCCCATCGCCACCATCGGCGCGAGCAGCCATGCGTACGGCGTCGTCCCGCTGATGTGGCCGATGGCGAAGAGCCCGCCGGCGGCGATGGCCGTGCCGACGACGGGGAAGGCTTTGTAGCGGCCGGTCCACAGGACGAGCCGACCGATCCCGAACGTGCCCAGCGTGACGCCGATCATCTGCGGCAACATCCGCAGCCCCGACTCCGTCGGCGAGACGAACAAGGAGTCCTGGAAGTACAGCGGGAGGAACGGGCCGGCGCCGAAGGCGATCGTACCGGCGCACATCCCGGCGATCGTGCACGCGAGCACGACCGGGTTGGTGAACAGGCGGAGCGGGATCATCGGCTCGACGGCCCGGCGCTCGACGAGCACGAACAGCACCACGCCGCCGGCGGCGGCGGCCAGCAGGGCGATCACGAGCGGGCGGGTCCAGCTCCCGTTGCCGCCCTCCTCGAGGCCGATCATCAGCGCGCCGACGGTCAGCGAGAGCACGACGGCGCCGCGGATGTCGAGGCGGGCTTTCCGGCGCGGGAACGGAAGGCTGAGCGCCCGGTAGCTGACGACGCTGGCCAGGCCGGCGAGCGGGATGTTAATGAAGAAGATCCACGGCCACGACCAGTGGTCGATGATCACGCCGCCGATCAGCGGCCCGAGCAACGCTGCACCGACGAACGCCAGCGTGAAGTAGCCGATGTACCGGCCCCGCTCGCGCGGCGGGAGGATGTCGCCGAGGATGGCGAAGGCGAGCGCCTGGATGGCGCCCCCGCCGAGGCCCTGGACCGCCCGCGAGGCGATCAGCTGACCCATGTTCTGGGAAATACCGCACAGGAACGAGCCGACGATGAACAGCGCCATCGCCATCTGGAACACAGGCCGGCGACCGTAAAGGTCCGACAGCTTGCCGAGCAGGGGCGTGCCGATCGCGGCGGTCGCGATGTAGGCCGTACCGACCCAGGCGTAGCTCTCGAAGGCGTTGAACTCGCCGGCGATCGTCGGCAGCGCCGTGGCGATGATCGAGATCTCCATCGACGCCAGCAGGACGGCCAACATCAGCGCCCCGAGCACCATCCACAGCTGACGGCGGGTGAAGCCAGGGATCGTCGAGGCCGTCGACACGGCGGCCACGGTAGGCAGCGCCGCCGTCCCGGCGGCGAGCCCAGCGCCGGATGTCACGCCGAGGCCAACCCCCTGAGTGACGCCGGCGGACCCGAAGAGCGCGGGTCAGGATTCGGTCATTGGGATGCGGACGCCGCGCTCGGCGGCCACCTCGGCGGCGCGGTCGTAGCCGGCGTCGACGTGGCGGATCACGCCCATGCCCGGGTCGCAGGTCAGCACCCGCTCCAGCTTCTGGCCGGCGAGGTCGGTGCCATCGGCCACCGCGACCATGCCGGCGTGGATCGAACGGCCGATGCCGACCCCGCCGCCGTGGTGGATCGACACCCATGTCGCCCCCGACGAGGTGTTGACGAGGGCGTTGAGCAGCGGCCAGTCGGCGATGGCGTCGGAGCCGTCGGCCATCGCCTCGGTCTCCCGGTAGGGCGAGGCGACCGAGCCGGAGTCGAGGTGATCGCGCCCGATGACGATCGGTGCCGACACCTTCCCGGTGCGGACGAGGTCGTTGAAGCGGGCCCCGAGGCGGGCCCGCTCGCCGTAACCCAGCCAGCAGATTCTGGCCGGCAGCCCCTGAAAGGCGACCCGCTCCCCGGCCAGACGGATCCAGCGGGCCAGCCCCTCGTCGTCGGGGAACTCGTAGAGCACGGCCTGGTCGGTGACGGCGATGTCGGCCGGGTCACCGGACAGGGCGACCCAGCGGAACGGGCCCTTGCCCTCGCAGAACAACGGCCGGATGTAGGCCGGTAGGAAGCCGGGATAGGCGAAGGCGCGGTCGTAGCCGCCGAGCTGGGCCTCGGCCCGCAGGCTGTTGCCGTAGTCGAAGACCTCGGCGCCGGCCTCGAGGAAGCCGACCATCGCCTCGCAGTGGCGGGCCATCGACATCCGAGCCCGGCGGATGAAGCCGTCGGCGTCGGTGCGGGCCAGCTCGGCCGCTGCCTCCGGCGTGACGTCGACCGGGACGTAGCTGAGCGGGTCGTGGGCGCTCGTCTGGTCGGTGACGATGTCAGCCGGGAAGTCCATCTCGAGCAGCCGGGGCACGAGATCGGCGGCGTTGCCGACGAGACCGATCGACCGCGCCCGCTTGGCGTCGCGGGCGTCAACGCAACGGCGCACGGCGTCGTCGATGTCGGCGGCGACCTCGTCGAGGTAGCGGTGCTCGATACGCCGCTCGACCCGCCAGGGGTCGACGTCGATGCACAGCGCCACGCCGTCGTTCATCGTGACCGCCAGCGGCTGGGCACCGCCCATCCCGCCGAGCCCGGCGGTCAGCGTGATCGTGCCGGCCAGCGTCCCGTCGAAGCGGCGGCGGGCGATCTCGGCGAAGCACTCGTACGTGCCCTGCAGGATTCCCTGAGTCCCGATGTAGATCCACGAGCCGGCCGTCATCTGCCCGTACATCGTGAGGCCGGCCGCTTCGAGCCGGCGGAACTCGTCCCAGTTGGCCCACTCGGGCACCAGGTTGGAGTTGGCGATCAGCACGCGCGGCGCCCACTCGTGGGTGCGGAACACGCCCACCGGTTTGCCCGACTGGACGAGCATCGTCTCGTCGTCGTCCAGGGTCGTCAGCGTGGCGCACATCGCGTCGAAGGCCGGCCACGACCGCGCCGCCCGCCCGGTACCGCCATAGACGACGAGGTCGTCGGGCCGTTCGGCGACCTCCGGGTCGAGGTTGTTGTGCAGCATTCGGAACGCCGCTTCCTGCGGCCACCCGCGGCACGTCAGCTCGGTGCCGCGGGGGGCTCGGACGGGACGGGCACCTTCCATGACGCGAGGATCGCAGGTCCGGCGATGGCTCGGCGCCCGTCGGGACGGCCCGTCCGCCGAAGCAGGGTCGCGATACGGTCGACGCACAGGACACGGCGCGCTTGAGGGAGGGCACGTGGCCACTACCACACCACCCGTCATCCTGTCGGCGACCGTCGACAGCGAGTCGGCGACCGTCCTCGACGACGAGCTGCGGCGCCGCTACGCCACCGACTACGAGGTCGTCACGTGCGTCAGCTACCAACACGCCCGGGCCGTGCTCGACGGTCTTCGCCGGTGGCGCCGACCGGTCGCCATGATCCTGTCGTGCTACAACCCGAGCGATCGGGACGGGTTGACGTTCCTGCGTCGCGCCCGTGCGTTGCATCCAGCGGCCAAGCGCGCCGTCGTCGTCCGCTGGGGCGACTTCGACAGCTCCGGGGCCGTGTTCCGTGCCATCGCCGAGGGCCACGCCGAGCTGTCGCTGCTGCGGCCAGAGCGGCGCCGGGACGAGGAGTTCCACGGGTCGATCACCGATGCCCTCGACGACTGGCACCTGGCCAACGGGTCGGGGTTCGAGGCGGTGCGCCTCATCGGGATGGCCAACGAACGCACGCACACGCTGCGTGACCTCTTCGGTCGCAACCACATCCCGATCGGCTATCTCGAGGCCGACAGCGAGGCGGGTCGCCAGGCGTTGCTGGCGCTCGACCTCGACGACCCCGGCACCGAGCTGCCCGTGCTGTCGCTGCTGTTCACGATGCCGCCGACGACCCTGGTCAATCCGACCGACATCGAGATCGCGGACGCGTTCGGGCTGATGTCGCCGCCGTCGCCCGAGGTGCTCTACGACGTCATCGTGATCGGCGCCGGTCCGTCCGGTCTGGCGGCCGCCGTCTACGCCGCCTCGGAGGGGCTGCGCGCCCTCGTGATCGAACAGCAGGCCGTCGGCGGTCAGGCTGGCACCAGCTCGCTGATCCGCAACTACCCAGGCTTCTCCCGCGGTGTCAGCGGCGCCCACCTCGCCTATCGGGCGTTCCAGCAGGCGTGGCCCTTCGGCGCCGAGTTCCTGTTCATGCGGGCGGCCACGGGCCTGCGGGTCGACGGCCCCGATCGAATCGTCGGGTTGTCCGACGGCGGTTCGGTGCGCGGCCGGTCGGTGGTGGTCGCCAACGGCGTGGACTACCGGCGGCTCGGCATCCCGGCGCTCGAAGATCTCCTGGGCCGCGGTGTGTACTACGGCGCCGCCGTCTCGGAGGCTCCGGCGATGGCCGGGTCCCCGGTGTTCGTCGTCGGCGGCGGGAACTCCGCCGGGCAGGCCGCGTTGCACCTCGCCAAGTACGCCCACCACGTGACGCTGGCCGTGCGCAGCGCACAGCTGGCCGCCAGCATGTCCGAGTACCTCATTGCGGCGCTCGAGAGCACGCGCAACGTCTCGATCGAGTACGGCGTGCAGATCGCCGGCGGCAGCGCCGTCGACGGGTGCCTCGACGTCGTGCGGGTCGAACGCCTCGATGATGCTCACGTCGAGGCCCGGCCGGCTCGGGGGCTGTTCGTGCTGATCGGTTCCATGCCCCACACGCAGTGGCTCGCCGGCACCGTCCAGCTCGACGCGACGGGGTTCGTCCTCACGGGCCGGGACGTCGACCGCGCCGTCGCCGGGGAGCGGACGCCACTCCCGCTGGAGACGAGCGTCCCGGGGGTGTTCGCGATCGGCGACTGCCGCCGGGGATCGGTCAAGCGCGTCGCCACGGCCGTCGGTGAGGGAGCCGCCGTGATCGCCACACTGCACGCCTACCTGGCCGAGTCGGCCAGCGCGATGGGACGGGCCGGCGCGGGCGGACCGGCCGGATGACCGACGCCGGGGCGCGTCGCGACGTCGCCCCGGGCGTGCGCGCGCTGCTCGCCGCCGCCGCCGTGCTGGTGTTCCTGGCCGGCACGCAGCTGTTCGTGTTCACGACGTCCACCGATCGCTACTTCGCGTGGACCATCGCGTCACCGATGACGGCCGCCTTTCTCGGCGCCGCCTACTGGTCGGCGATCGGCTTGGAGCTGGGCGCGGCGACGGCGCCGACGTGGGCCGAGGCGCGCATCGCCGTTCCGGCGGTGTTCGTGTTCACCGCGCTGACGCTCGGCGTCACCTTCTGGCACCTCGAGGCCTTCCACCTTGACGGCGAGCTCGAGCTGCGGACGCGGGCGGTGACGTGGGGGTGGATCGCCGTCTACGTCGTCGTTCCGATGGCGATGATCCTCGCCGTCGTCGGGCAGCGGCGCCGCTCGACGGTCGTGCCACCCGGCGCCGGGTTGCCCTCCGTCGTCCGCTCTCTGTTGGTCGTGCAGGCCGTCGTACTGCTGGGCCTGGGGCTGGCGCTGCTCATCGCCCCCAGTTGGGCCGACGGCGCCTGGCCGTGGCCGCTGACGGCGCTGACCGGGCGGGCGATCGGCGCCTGGCTGATCGGCCTGGGCGTCGGCTCCGCTCATGCCCGCATCGTGGACGACCGCCCGGCGCTGCGACCATTGGCCATCACCGGCGTGTCGTTCGCATTGCTCCAGGGCGTGGCCCTGGCCCGCTTCGGCGAGGAGCTGGCGTGGGATCGGCCACCAGCGGTGGCCTACGTGCTCGGGTTGGTCTTGCTGGGGGCGACGAGCACATGGGCGCTCGTCGCGCCGCGCTCAGCTGATGGGTCGTAGACCCCCGGTCGTGATTCGGCGTGGGGTACGTTCGGGGTCCGCGCGTGGTGGCGCGTTTCGCGAGATGGCGTCGGTACAGATCGACTCCGAGTCGCTCGACGAACGCCCAGCGAGTCATCGCCGAGTCGGTCGTCACCGCGGCCATCGACAGCTGACGCGTCGCTCGGCTCGCTTCCTCAGTGGCGTTGGACGCCGCCGTACTTCATGCGAGTGTCGCTCATCGCCGCGGCGCGGGCCTCGTCGTCGTTGATGGCGGCGGCGACGACCTCGCCGACGAACAACGTGTGCGTCCCGTAGTCATGGTGGTGGCGCAGCGCGCAATCGATCCACGCAATCGCCTCGTCGAACACCGGCGCCCCGGTCGTCTCGGCATGAACGGGCCGTCCGTTCAGCGTCGACGCCGCGGCGTCGTAGACGGCGGGCTTGGAGAACTTGACGAACGGGCGGGTGTCCTCGCTCGACCACAGGTTCACCGTGAACGATTCTCCGGCGGCGATTAGCCGGTGGGTCACGGCGGTGTTGTCGACGCCGACCCCGACCAGGACGGGTGCCATCGACAGCTGCGTGATCCAGCTCGTCGTCATCGCGTTCCGCTCGTCGCCATGGCGGGAGCCGACCAGGGCGAGGGCGTTCGGGATCTTCCACGTCACGCGATTGATCACTGCGTCGTCGGCGGCCATGACGCGAGCCTACGAACCTCCGCCAAACGGGGCTGGCGCTCAGGCGAGCGGGGTGTCCAGCGCGCCGTCGACGGCGGCGAGCAGGGTCCCCGACGTGACGACATCCTCGACCGCGGCCAGGCGCGGTGCCAACCATTGGTCCGGGCCGGGGTGACCAGCGGCACTCAGCACGACGTCGACGGCGGCACCGGTGCCGGCGCCCGGGGTCAGCGGCTGGCGCAGCACATCGCCCCAGGCCCCGGCGAGCAGCTCGACACTGAGGATGCGAGCCAGGTTGGCAACGGCCTGGCGCAGCTTGCGCGCCGCGCTCCAGCCGAGCGACACATGATCCTCCTGCATCGCGCTCGTCGGCAACGTGTCGGCGCTCGCCGGCACGGCCAGGCGGCGGTTTTCGGCAACCATCGCCGCCTGCGCGTACTGGGCGATCATCAACCCGGAGTTGACGCCGGCGTCCGGGGCCAGGAACGGCGGCAGCCCCTGGGAGCGCTTGGCGTCGAGCAGCCGGTCGGTGCGCCGCTCGCTGAGCGCGCCGATGTCGGCGATCGAGATGGCCAGGAAGTCGGCGACGGCCGCCACCGGGGCGCCGTGGAAGTTGCCGCACGACTCGACCCGGCCGTCGGGCAACACGATCGGGTTGTCGATGAACGAAGCGAGCTCGCGCGCGGCGATCGCGCGGGCGTGCTCGATGGTGTCGCGCGCCGCGCCGTGGACCTGCGGTGAGCAGCGCAGCGAGTAGGCGTCCTGGACCCGGTCGTCGCCGACGCGGTGGCTGGCGACGACGGCCGACCCGGCCAGCAGCTGGGTCATGTTGGCCGCGCTGACCTGCTGACCGAGCTGCGGTCGCATGGCCACCAGCTCGGCGGCGAAGGCGCGATCGGTGCCGAGCAACGCCTCGGTCGACAACGCCCCGGCCACGTCGGCGACCCGCAGCAACCCGTCGAGGTCGGCCAGGGCGAGGACGAGTATTCCCAGCATCCCGTCGGTGCCGTTGATCAGGGCAAGGCCCTCCTTGGCCCGCAGCGCCACCGGTGCCACCCCGGCGTCCGCCAACGCCGTGGCCCCGTCCACGAGCGTGCCATCGGCCCGCCGGGCCTCGCCCTCGCCCACGAGCACGAGGGCGGCCGACGCCAGTGGGGCAAGGTCACCGCTGGCGCCGAGCGAGCCGTGCTCGCGCACGACCGGCGTGACGCCGGCGTTGAGGAGGGCGAGGATCGTCTCGGCCACGACCGGCCGGGCGCCGGAGAAGCCCATCGCCAAGCTGCGAGCCCGCAGGAGCATCATCGCCCGCACGACCTCGAGCTCGACTTCGGGGCCCATCCCGGCGGCGTGCGAGCGGAGGAGCGCGAGCTGCAGTTCCGCCGATCGATCGTCGGGGATGACCGTGTTGGCCAGCGCGCCGAAGCCGGTCGACACGCCGTACACGGGCTCGGGTCGATCGACGAGGCGGGCGACGACGATCGCCCCCCGCTCGAGCGCGGCCCGGGCCTCGGCCGTCAGCGTGGCCGGCGCGCCTCCGCGGGCGACGGCCACGACGTCGGCGGCACTGACGCCGTCCGGGCCGATCTCGACGGGGGCGGGCACCGAGCCGACACTACCGACGGCACTGGGTCGGCTGGGGCGGGCCGTACGGTGCGCCGATGATCATCGTGACCGGCAGCATCACCAGCCAGCCTGAGCACGCCGCCCAGGTCGAACGTCTCTGCCTGGACCACGTCCACTGGTCGCGCCAGGAGCCAGGTTGCCTGCTGCACTCCGTACATCGTGACGTCGAGGATTCATTGCGCTTCGTCTTCATCGAGCAATGGGCCGACCGAGATGCGCTCGCCGCTCACTTCGCCGTCTCCGCCTCGTTTGAGTTCGTCGGCACGGCGACCGCCCTGGCGTCGGTGGGGCCGACGATCGAGATCTACGAGGCCACGGAGACCCGCGTCTGACGCTGAGACGGACGCACGAAGCATCCGGCTGGGTGGAACGCCTCTCCAGACGGGGTTCACGCTCACCGGCCCCGCGGCGCGCCCGCTACGGGCGCAGCGCGGCGAGGGCGGTGGCGAGGATCTCGGTGAGGTCGTCGGTGACGGGAACGGGGGGCAACGGGTCCAGCTCGGGCCGCGCCGGGATCGGGGCCCGCGCCCGCAGGCGGTCGGCCAGCACGTCGACCACGGTTGCGGGGCCGGGGCGGCCGGCGACGCGGTCGCGCTGGCGGACTTCGGCCAGCTCGTCGGCGGCCGACCGACCGAGCGGGGCCCGGTCGAGGACCGGTCCGGAGCGCCAGCGCTCCAGCAGGGCCGGCTCGATCGTCACCTCGTCGGCGAGGACCAGCAGCGTGGCCAGCGCGTGCTTGCAGACCGCACCGGGGGTGTCGCCGTCGGGGCAGGTGCAGGTCACGGCGAGGTCGGCGCGGCGAGGGATCAGCCGGACGCCGGAAGCTGACGACTCCACGGGACCGACGAACACGGCCGCCTCGTACGGCTCGGACCGCGAGCCTTGGATCAGGCCCCGCACGACGCCCGGCTCGACCTGGATGTCGAACACCGCCTGGTCGCGGGCGTAGGCCTTGGCCCGGCCGAAGCGGCCTGGATCGGACAGCTCGGCGGCGAGGGCGCGCAGCATCGTCGCCGGCAGTCGGCCCTTCGGGTCAGCCCCGAAGTGCAGACGCGGCCTCACTCGCCGTCTCCCGAACCGAGACGGACGAGCGCCCGCAGGTCGTCGTTCGACAGTTCCGACAGCCATGCCTCGCCCGGGCCGACGACGGTCTCGGCCAGCACCCGCTTCTCGTCGATCAACGTGTTGATGCGCTCCTCCACCGTGCCCTCGCACACGAGCTTGTGGACGTTGACGGTGCGGCCCTGCCCGATGCGCCAGGCCCGGTCGGTGGCCTGATCCTCGACGGCCGGGTTCCACCACCGGTCATAGTGGATGACCTGGCTGGCGGCGGTCAGGTTGAGGCCGGTGCCGCCCGCCTTGAGGGACACCAGCAGCAGCGGCGGGCCGAGCCCGCCCTGGAACTGGCCGACCATCGCGTCGCGCCGGGCCTTGGCGACGCCGCCGTGGAGGAACGGGGCGCGCATCCCGAGGCGCTCGGCCAGATGGCGCTGCAGCAGGTCACCCATCACCTTGAACTGGGTGAACACCAGCGCCCGCTCGTCGACGTCGAGCAGCTCGTCGACCAGCTCGTCGAAGCGGGCCAGCTTGCCCGAGCGCCCCGTCAGGCGGGAGCCGTCGCCGAGCACGTGGACGGGGTGGTTGCAGATCTGCTTGAGCCGGGTCAGCGCGGCGAGGACGAGGCCGCGGCGCTTCATCCCGGCGGCGTCGGGAGCGTTGGTCAACAGGTGGTCGACGACGTGCTGGTACAGGGCTGCCTGCTCCTTGGTCAGGCTGGCCCAGGCGATCTGCTCGATCTTGTCGGGGAGGTCCGGCACCAGTGAACGATCGGCCTTCGTGCGCCGCAGGACGAACGGCTGCGTGAGCCGACGCAACTCGGCCGCCTTGGCGGCGTCGCCGTCGCGCTCGATCGGCTTGGCGAAGCGGTGCCGGAAGCGGTCGCGACTGCCGAGCATCCCGGGGTTGACGGCGTCGAGGATCGCCCACAGCTCGGCCAGTCGGTTCTCGACCGGCGTGCCGGTGAGGGCCAGCTTCTGGTCGGCCGCTAGCTGGCGCACGGCGCGAGCGGCGTGGGTGCCGGGGTTCTTGATCATCTGCGCCTCGTCGAGCACGACCGTCGACCACGCCGTCTCGGCGAGGTGCTCGACGTCGCGGGCCAACAGTCCGTAGGTCGTGATCGTCAAATCGGGAGGGCGGGCGTCGACGGTGCCGTCGAGGCGGTCCTGGCCGGCATCGCCGCGCCCGGCCCGGTCGGCGCCGTGGTGGACGAGGACGCGTAGGTCGGGGGCGAAGCGGCGGGTCTCGGCCTCCCAGTTGTGCACGACGGTCAGCGGGCAGACGACGAGGTGGGGCCCGGGCCGCTCCAGCAGGTGGGCCAGCGCGGTCGCCGTCTTGCCGAGCCCCATGTCGTCGGCCAGGCAGCCGCCGAGGCCGAGGCGGGCCAGGAAGTGCAGCCACGACAGGCCGCGTCGCTGGTACGGGCGGAGCGTGCCGGCGAAGCCGGCGGGCTCGACATCCTCGCTGAGTGCCTCGTCCGCCAGCCCGGCCAGCACGTCGCCGGCCCAGCCGTCAATCCTCGCGATGTCGTCGGCGGCGTCGTCGGCGACGGTGAGATCGGTGCCGCCGACCGCGGCCAGTCGCAGCAGCGTCACGGCGTCGACGACCTGGTGATCTCGCTCGTGGTCGGCGAGGCGCCGGCGGGCCCGGCGCAACGCCGCCGGGTCGATGCGCACCCACCGCCGGCCCGTGTGCATCAGCGTGGCGCCGGCGGCCTCGGCCCGGGCCAGTTCGGCCGCCGACAGCGCGGTGACGTGGTCGTCGGCGGCGATCGTGACCGACCATTGCACGATCGCCTCGCGGCTGAAGCGTGCCGGCCCGTGGCTCTCGGTGGCCGGCCGGGCTCGCCCGCGCACCCCGAGCGCGGCTCGGATGAGGCGCTCGGGTCCGATCAGCTCGATGCCCCGCTCGGCCAGCTCGGCCGGGGCCTGTTCGAGGAACGTCTCGGCTTGGTCGAGATCGAGCTCCACCGCCGACGGCTCGTGGGCCTCGGCGAGGTCGGCCAGCGGGGTGACGACCTTGGCCACGGTCACGGCCGTCTCGGTGATGACCGCGGCGAGCTGGTCGAGATACCGCTCGTGGCCGGCGACCTCGATGGCCAGCGCGGTGCGGTCCCAGATGTCCTCGGCCGTGCACCAGCGACCGGGATCGGCCTCGTCGACGACTTCCAGCACGACGTCCCACGGCTCGTACGGGTCGTCGGGGACGACGAGGCGGAGGCGGGGCACGACGACCGGCTCCCCCTCGGCGCGACGAGCCAGCCGGTCGAGACGGTCCCCGAGGAGCACGAGGGCATCGGCGGTCGTGACGCCGCCGGCGCGGACGACCGCCTCCGGCCGGCTGAGCGCGGCGAACAGGACGCGGATGGCGTTGGCCGTCGCCTTCGGCCCGTCGACGGCCGGGACCGACCACCCACCGTCGACGAGGCGGGCGCGGGCGACGCCGTCGACGAGCTCGGCGAACATGACGACGGTCGCGGCGGCCGGATCCGGCTGGGGGTCGGTGACGAGCACGATCCCCGGCATCGCCGCCGCCAGCTCGTCGAGGGTGCGGGTCAGGACGTCGTCGACGATGGGGCGCCAGCGGGCGATGGTCGTGTCGCGGGTGTCGGCGATGGCCGGCAGGACGCGACCGGCGTCGACGGTGGCGACGGCCAACCCGGCGAGGGCGGCGGCCCAGGCGACCGAGTCGCTCGGAGCCGGTTCGTCCTCGACGGCGACCAGCCACGCCGGTCCGCGGAGGTGGTCGAGGCGAGCGGTGGTGGGACGGGCGCGGGCGGTCGGCGTCAGCGGAAGGTCGATCGAGCCGATCTGGCCGTGGCCAAGTGGGCTGCCCGGCCACGGCGCTGCTCGGAACGCTCGGTAGAGCCAGTTCGTCGGCGCCGGTCGAGCCCCGTCCCAGCCCCAGATGTGGACGGAACGGCCGTCCCAGGTGGCGACGGCCGCCGTGGCGGACCAGTCCTCTCCCCGGTTCCGATCGGCGCCCGCCGGCCAGCGCGGACGCATCGACGGCACCCGCTCGAACCTACCGACCCGGTGTCATGCCCGGCGGGAATCGCCGGCGATCTCTCAGCCGTAGGCGCGGGCCTGGATCGAGAACAGGTCGGCGTACGGGCCACCGCGCGCCATCAGGTCGTCGTGGCTGCCGACCTCGACGAGGTGGGCGCCGTCCATGACGATGATCAGATCGGCCATGCGCACCGTCGAGAAGCGGTGCGACACGAGCAACGTGATGCGGCCGCTCCCATGGTCACGGGCGGCGTCGGCGTAACGCTCGAACAGGGCGTGCTCGGTCTCGGCGTCGAGCGCCGACGTCGGCTCGTCCAGCACGAGCAGCAACGGGTCGTCGCGCATGAACCCGCGGGCGAGGGCCAGCTTCTGCCATTGCCCGTGGGAGACCTCCGCCCCGTCCTCCCACGTCGGGCCGAGCTGAGTGGCCAGCCCCGCCGGCAAGCGCTCGATCACGTCGACGGCGCCGGCCCGCTCGATGGCACGGGTGATCGCCGGTTCGTCGTCGAGGTGGGGCACGTCACCGACGCCGACGCTGCGGCCCGCGGTGAACTCGAAGCGGAAGAAGTCCTGGAAGGCGCCGGCCAACCGCGACCGCCACGACGCCGAGTCGATCGTGGCCAGGTCGCTGCCGTCGACGGTGATGCGCCCGTCCGTCGGGCGATACATCCCGGCGAGCAGCTTGACGAGCGTCGTCTTGCCGGACCCGTTCTCGCCGACGATGGCGACGACGGTGCCGGCCGGCAGCCGGACGTCGACGTCGTCGAGGGCGAGACGCGTCGAGCCCGGGTAGCGGAACGACACGTGGTCGACGACGATCCCGTCGCGGAGCTCGACCGGAGGCTCGACCGTCGCCCGCTCATCCCAGCGGGCGGCGTAGTCCTCCAGCCAGGTGAGCCGCAACGACGCGTCCAGCCAGACGCCGCGCAGGAAGCCGAGCTCGCCGGCCGTCTGGGCCAGATACATCGACAGTCGTTGGCCGGCCACCACCACGAGCACGACGTCACCCACCGGTCGGGCGAGCCCTTCCGCCGCCCACGCCACGCCCAGTGCGAACGACAGCCCGAACAGGGCCCAGGCCCCGGCCGACCAGCACGCCGACGTCCAGCGGGCGCTCGAGATCGGTCCCAGCCACTCGGCGCGGGCGGCGCGGCGGCGGCGACGTAGGTCGGCGGCGATGGCGGTGACGCGCACCTCCTTCGACGGTGGGGCGCTGGCGCCGAGCTCGAAAAGGTGGCGGGCGAGCCGGTCGTGGCGGGCGACACGCTCCTCGACGCTGCGCTCGACCCCCGGCCGCCACAGCGAGACGCCCATCGCCGGTATCCCCGCCAAGAGGATGACGACGAGCAGCGGATGGACCGACACGAGCAGCGCGCCGGTAACGACGAGGCGGAAGACGAGCCCGATGTTCGTCAGCAGTGACGAGAAGAGGTGGTCGAGCGTGAACGAGTGGTCGCGCAGGACGCGCAGGCGGTCGAGGTACTCCGGTCGTTCTTGGTGCTCGATCGTCGGGACGGTGGCCTGCAGGCCGGCGATATGGGACTCCATCGCCATCGCGATGCGGTCACGGAACCGCCGCGAGACCCGGTCGTTGACAATGCCGAGGTACCACGTCAATGTGGCCATCACGGCCAGGCCGACGCCGGCGACGACGAGGCGGCTGCGGTTGGCGTCGAGCACGGCGTCGGTGAGCAGCTTCAGCCACACAGCCAGCAGCGCATCGGGGAGCATCCGCAGCAACGTCATCCCGAGCGATTGCACGAGCAAACGCGGTTCGACGCGGTAACCCAGCTTGAACGTGCGCCACAGCGACGGGATGGCCTTGGGCAGATCGTCAGTCGAGGAGCTCATACGTCACCTCCTCGCCCTCGTCGTCGAACTCGATGAAGCGGGCCGCCTGCAGCTCGAACATCGTGCGGTAACGCCCTCCGAGCGCCATCAGCTCGGCGTGGGTGCCCTGCTCGATCACGGCGCCGTGTTCGAGGACGCAGATGAGCTCGGCCATCCGCACGGTCGAGAAGCGATGGGACACGAGAATGGTGGTCCGCCCCTGGGTCGCCCGCAGCACGCGCTCGAAGATCTCGGTCTCGCCCCGCACGTCCAGCTGGGCCGTGGGTTCGTCGAGCAGCACGACACCGGCACCGGCGTGGACTTGGTACAGCGCCCGGGCCAACGCCACCCGCTGCCATTGCCCGCCCGACAGGTCCGTTCCGCCCGGGAACACCTTCGACAGCGGCGTGTCGAGGTCGGCCAGCCCGGCGCCGCCGGCGTCGGTCAACGCCGCCGTGACGAGCGCGTCGTTGGCCTCCTCGGTGGGGCTGAGGTCGGTCGTCACGTTCTCGCGCAGCGTCAGCTCGAAGCGGATGAAGTCCTGGAACACGGCCGTCACCCGCCGCCGCCAGGCGGCCAGGTCGAGGTCGCGCAGGTCGGTGCCGTCGACCACGACCGCGCCCGCCGTCGGGTCGTACAACCGGCAGATCAGCTTGGCCAGCGTGGTCTTGCCGGCGCCGTTCTGCCCGACGATGGCGATCGAGCGGCCGGCCGGGATCGTGAGGTCGAGACCCTCGAGGACGGGCGGACCGTTGGCGTAGCCGAACGTCACCCCCCGGAACTGGATCTCGGGCCCGAGTCCGTCCGGCGCCACTGGCTGGCCGGCCCCCATGGTCAAGGCGCCGGCCGCGGGCATCACGGCGCCGAGGCGGGCGATGGCGGCGACGGGTGCCGCCGCCCCGTCGAGCGCCCACGACAGCCCGCCGAAGGCGATGCCGCTCACGCCGAGCGCGGCCTGGGCCGCCACGACCGTGGCCCCCAGCGTGAGCCCGCCATCGGCGGCTCGGTCGGCGATCGTCCAGAAGACGACGCCGTTGGCGGCGAGGACCAGCACGAGGGCGCCGATCGTCGACTTCTCGCGCAGCCGGGTCGCTTCGAACTGCAGGTCGTACAGGCGGCGGCGCTGGTCGACGAAGCGCTCGACGATCCACGGCCCGAGGCCGAACAGGCGCACCTCCTTGGCCGCCGGCGGGTCGACGGCGAGGCGGAAGGAATAGTCGGCCAGCTTTTGGGCCCGCTGCACCTCGGGGGTGTTGCGGTCCTTCCAGACGCCGCTCTCGCGCAGCAGCCAGCGAGTCGACGCCCAGGCCAGCACGAGCACGATCGCCTGCCACCAGCCGGTGACGGCCAGCACGCCGGCCGACACGATGCCGGCCACGAGCAGCACCAGGCCGTCGCCGATGAAGTTCATCGAGATCGACAGCGGCGGTCCGGTGATCCCGAGGTCGAAATCTCGGGCCATCGACAGGTCGCCGGCGAGGTCGGGTCGCTCCAGGTGGGCGACTCCGTCCGGGCCCGTCGTCAGCGCCAGCAGCTGGTCGTTGAGGTCGGTGGCGACCCGTTCGCCCAGGTCGTAGCCGATCGCCTCATGTAGCGGGCCGACCATCTGGGCCGCGACGAACGCGACGGCCAGGGCGACGAGCGGGGGGCCGAGCGATCGGCCAGACGTGATCGCCCCGATCAGCCAGCCGGCGAGGACGCCGATGACCGGCGGCAGCACGCCCCGCAGCACGAGCACGACCCACCAGCGCAGGGCGCGGGCCGGTGCCGCCCGGTACAGCGCGGCGAAGAAGCCCCACGCCGGGCGCGATGTCAGAGAGCCCGCCAAGCGCTTCACCACGCTCCCGCAGCACCCGGCCGGGGGAGGGTGTCGGTCCACGGTTCCTCGCCGCCGGCCGCCTCGGCGTAGATCGCCATCGCGCCGACAGCGACCCCGCGGGGTTCGGTCAGGAAGACGAACCCCGCGGGCAGCACTCGCTCCGAGCCGTCGGCGTGGAGGGTCGGCAGGTTCGTCGCCAGCCCGTGCAGCTTCGAGCGCCCGGTCGCGATGGCGTGGTGGAACCCGGCCCAGTGAGCGTCCCGATAGGCCGGCGGCACGATCACGTCGACCGGTCGGCCGAGCACGTCGCTGGCCGGATGCCCGAACAGCGTTTCGGCACCGCGGTCCCAGTACGTCACGTTGCCGTCGATGTCGACCATCACGACGGCGGTGCGCGGTCGAGGTTGTGGGTCCACGGTTCCATCTTCACCGATCGGCGTCGCCGCGCCTTGAACGAATGGGAGCGGTCATGCCATCACGGATCGGAGCACGGCAGGTCCTCGCGGATGCACACCGCGGCGATGAGGCAGTCGAGGGTATGTGTACGGCGTCAGCGGGGTCGGCCCACGCGCCAGGCGAGCAGGCCGGCGACGAGGTAGATGACGGCTTGCGTGTTGAGCAGCCACGCCAGCTCGACACGATCGGCGAGCAGGCCGGAGCCGATCGAGCCGACGGCCATGCCGATCGCTTCGGCGACGCCGAAGGTGCCGAGCACGCGCCCGACGTAGCCGGCCGGGCTGGACTGCTGCAAGGTGGTCAGGAAGCCCACGGAGAGGGCGGCGCCGGGCAGTCCCGAGATGGCGAACAGCACGACGTACGCCCCGATCGCGATCGTGACGGCGGGCGCGTTCCAAAATGCGAGGGCGGTGACACCCATGCCCATCATCCCCGCGGCGTAGAGCCGCAACGGGTCGACGTGGCGGCCCCACCGGGCTACGCCGACAGCGCCGATCAACGCGCCGGCGGCCATCGTGCCGCGGATGAGGCCGACGTCGGCGCCATCGCCGCCGAGGCGATCAACGACGAACACGACGAACAGAACGACGAAGCAGCCCTGGGCGATCTGGGCGAACATGTGCACGGCGAGAAAGCGGTGCAGCACCGGCTCGGCCCGCAACGCGCGCCAGCCGGCGCGCAGCTCGTCGGCGGCCCGCGTCACCGCCCCGGAGGCGACAGAGGTCGTCGCGGTCCCGAGCGGTGCGGTGTCGGCCCGCACGAGCGTCGTCGCGCCGGCGACGGCGAGGAACGTCAGCCCGTCGACGGCCATGACTGGCACGAGTCCGCCGATAGCGACGACGACGCCGCCGAGCGGGGCGCCGACGAGGCGGGCGAGGCTGGCGCTCGTCGCGTTGGCCGCGTTGGCGACCGTCAACTGCTCGCGGGGCACGAGCCGAGGGAGCAGGGCGACCTTGGCGGGGTCGTTCACGGAGGCGAGTGCGGCCTGCACGGCCGCGACGACGTAGGCCGGCCAGACGCGGTCGGCGCTCACCGCCAGGAGGGGCAGCAGAGCAACGGCCTGGAGCACGTTCGTGACGACGAGAACCCGCTTGAGATCGAGACGGTCGACGAGTGCGCCGCCGAAGGACCCAGCGACGAGGGCGGCGAGCAGCTCGACGGCGAAGACGACGGCGGTGCTGGCGCCCGAACCGGTCTCGGTGAACACGAAGACGGGCAACGCCACCCGCAGCAACCAGTCGCCGATGTCGTTGACCAGGCCGCCGGCCCACACGATCCGGAAGTCCCGCTGACGCCACGGCGACACCAGCCCGCTGCCCCTCCCCACCCGAGTATCAGACGCCACCGGAGTATCAAAGCCCGTGGATTCGAGCCTTCGATACTCGACTAGCTCGGCCCGGTGCGATGGGTGCGCAGGAGCCGGCGGGCGAGTCGGCGCAGTTCGGAGCGCAGCTCCTCGGGCTCGACGACGTCGAACGGGGGGTCCAGGCCGACGACGAAGCGGGCGATCCAGTCGTACTCACCGCCGATGCGGACCAGCGTGGCATCGGCGTCCGGGTCGGTCGTCTCGATCACGCCGATCGTCGGGCTGATCATGCGGGCGACGTCGGGCGGGCGGGCGTGCACGCGAATCAGGGCCGATGTGGCGAACATGCCGACGGCCAGGCCCGACGTGACGAACGCGGCGGCGTCCGGCTCGGCGCGCTCGCCCGCCCGCTGGCCGGTCTCGACCGGCGCGCTGACGCGATCGACCCGAAACGACCGCCAGCCGTCGCGGTCGAGGTCGAAGGCGACGAGGTACCAGCGCCGGCTGACGCTCACCAGTCGGTACGGCTCGACGTGACGGCGGCCGGTCTGGTCGTCGCCGCGTCGATAGTCGAAGCGGAGGCAGAGGCGCTGCCGACAGGCGCGGGCGACGAGCATGAGCACTGTGACATCGATCGTCGCGCCGGCCCGTCGAGCGCCGCCGATGTGGATGGCGACGTCGCCGAGCGTGTCCACCCGTTGGCGCAGCCCGCTGGGCAGGACCTGGGTCAACTTCGTGAAGGCCGACAGCGCCGCTTCACCCAGCGCCGGGTCGGCCGTGCGGGAGATCTCCCGCAGCCCGACGCTGACCGCGACCGCTTCGTCGTCGTCGAGCAGCAGCGGCGGGAGCCGCCCGCCGGCACCCAGCGCGTAGCCGCCGTAGCGACCGGTGGTGCTCTCGATGGGGTACCCGAGGTCGCGCAACCGGGTCACATCGCGGCGCAGCGTTCGTTCGGTGACCTCGAGACGATCGGTCAGCTCCACGGCCGACCAGGACGGTCGCGACGAGAAGAGGACGAGCAGGCGGAGCAGTCGGCCGGGCGTGTCCACCGTCACGATGCTTGCATGGTTTGCGGTCCTGAAGTGTCCGCAATCGTTCGTACGTTCGTGGATATGGAACCGTTCTCCGTCCCCTTCCAGCTCCAGCTCGTCGCCGACCGGCACGAGCACCTTGCCGACGAGCTGGCGGCGTCCCGGCGCCGCCGTCGTCGCGGTCGCAGTCGCGCCGACGCCGTCGCCCGCCGCCGGAGCACCCCTCCCCAGGATCCCGCGGCCTGATCTCTCGGGCTGCGCCGACCGGGCGATCCGGATCGGCTGCGCCTGCCGAGCTCGCCGTCTCCGCTGCGCTCCGACGCTCACCCACCTTCGTGGTTACCCGAGCTCCGCCGCCCGACCGAGCCGGATCGGCGCTGGCTCTGGCACGATCCGGCTTGTGGGCATCATGCTGGCCGTGGTGACGGCGATCACCTACGGCGTCGCCGACTGGTGTGGCGGCCACGCCGCCCGACGCATGGACGCGCTGGTGGTCACCGTCGTCGGCCAGACCGTCAGCCTCGGTCTCGTGGCCGTGGCCGTCGGCCTGCTGGGCGACGAGCTCGGCGGTGTCGGGTGGGGGGCGCTCGGGGGGATCGCCGGACTGCTCGGGCTCGTGTGCTTCTACTCGGCCCTGGCCGGCGGCTCGATGACCGTCGTGGCCCCGGTCACCGCCATCGTCAGTCTCACCGTGCCGGTCGTGGTCGGCGTTGCGCTCGGTGACCGGCCCCGGCCCGTGGCCTGGCTGGGCATGCTCACCGCCGTCATCGCCGTGGCACTCGTCGGCGGGGTCGTCGGTGCTGTGCACACGCCGGTGAACCGGCGCGAGCTCGTCCTCGCCGCCGCCGGCGGCGTCGGCTTCGGTCTCATCTTCGTGGCCCTCGCCCAGGCCCCCGACGACAGCGGCATGTGGCCGCTGCTCGGGGCGCGCGTCGCCTCGGTGGCGCTGGCCGGGGTCGGACTGCTCGCCGCCGGCCGCCGCGATCCCCTGCGCTTCCGGGTGGCCGGCGGCCGCGGGCTCCGCCTCGCCGTGGTCGCCGGCTTGCTCGACGTCGCCGCCAACGCCGCCTACCTCGCCGCCACCCGGCGCGGGTTGCTCTCGGTGGTCGCCGTCGTCTCGTCGATGTATCCCGTCAGCACGATCGCCCTGGCGGTGGGCATCGACCGGGAGCGGGTCAGCCGCTCCCAGCTTGTCGGCATGGGCGTGGCCGTCCTCGCCGTCATGCTGGTCTCGACGGCGTGAGGGTCAGCCGGGGCGGGCGACGACCATCGTCCAGTAGGGCGTGCCGTCGGCGGCGTAGGCCAGGCCGACACCGACGTTGGTGAACTGCCCGAGGATGTTGGCTCGGTGACCGGAGCTGCCCATCCACCCGTCCATCACGGCTGTCGCCGAGGAATAGCCGGCGGCGACGTTCTCGCCGTAGGACGCCCAGCGATAGCCGGCATTGGTGATTCGCTGGCCGGCGTTGGACCCGTTACTGCCGGTGTGGCTCATGCGATCGCGGGCCGCCTGGTCGTTGGAGTGATCCTGGGCCGCGTTCGACAGCCGCCCGTCGACGGTCAGGGCCGGGAGGCCGGCGGCGGCGCGGCGGGCGTTGGTGAGGTCGACGACCTGCTGCTGGGCGCTGGGCGCGGGCGCGGGCGCGCACTGGGCCAGCAATGGGCCGACGCCGCCGAGGGCGAGCACGGCGGTAACACCGAACGCCCCGAGGTGGCGGGTCAGCCAGACGGCGAGACGCGACCACGGCGTGGCGGCGCGCGGGAGGGCAAGGGCAAGACTCATGGGCGGGGAGGTTCCTTCCGAATCGCTGCCCGCCGACATGGAACTGTAACAGAAGAGTCAGGTTGTCGGGTCGATCGGTGGCGTCGGGACGGTCGAGGCGGTGCGGCTCGTTGCGACCAGCCCGATCGGGCGAGCACCATCGTCCAGTACGGCGTGCCGTTGGACGAGTACGCCAGGCCGACGCCGATGTGGACCGCCGACGAGTTGAGGATGTTCGTCCGATGGGCGCCGCTGCCCATCCAGGCGGACATCACGTCGGCGGCCGTCGGTGACCCGGCGGCCACGTTCTCGGCCCACACCGACCAGCGGTAGCCGGCGCGAGTGATGCGCGTGCCGCCATTTCTCCCGTCACTGATTTGCTGGAACCTGACACGAAGCGACTCAAGTTTGTTGACGGCGAGTAGACTGCCCTCATGGCGCTCGATCCGAAGAACTGGACGCTCAAGACGCAAGAGGTCGTCGCCGCGGCCATGGAGCAGGCCCGGGGCAACTCCAACCCGGAGCTGATGCCGGCGCACCTGCTGGCGGCGCTGATGCGCCAGGACGACACGATCGTGCCGGCCATCCTGGCCAAGCTCGGCCAGGCCCCGCTGATGGTCCGCAACCAGGCCGACGAGGCGGTGGCCAAGCTGCCCAAGGCCTACGGCGGCGACGAACCCCGCCTCGGCCGGGAGCTGAACCAGGTCTTCGACGGCGCCCAGCAGGTCAAGCAGGACCTGCGCGATGACTTCCTGTCCGTCGAGCATCTGCTCCTGGCCATGAACGACCGCCTCGGTGTCGGCACGGAGGAGTTGTTGCAGGTGCTCCAAGAGGTGCGCGGCAGCCACCGCGTGACCAGCCAGAACCCCGAGGACCAGTTCCAGGCGCTCGAACGGTACGGCCAGGACCTCACCGCCCGTGCCCGGGACGGCAAGATCGACCCCGTTATCGGGCGCGACGACGAGATTCGCCGCGTCATCCAGGTGCTGTCGCGGCGGACGAAGAACAACCCGGTGCTGATCGGCGAGCCCGGCGTCGGCAAGACGGCGATCGTCGAAGGGCTGGCCCGGCGCATCGCCGACGGCGACGTGCCCGAAGGCCTCAAGACCAAGCGCCTCGTCGCCCTCGACATCGGCTCGATGATCGCCGGCGCCAAGTACCGCGGTGAGTTCGAGGAGCGGCTCAAGGCGGTCCTCAAGGAGATCACCGACGCCGCCGGCGAGATCATCACGTTCGTCGACGAGCTGCACACGATCGTCGGTGCCGGCGCCGCCGAGGGGGCGATGGACGCCGGCAACATGATCAAGCCGATGCTGGCCCGTGGCGAGCTCCGCATGATTGGGGCAACGACGCTCGACGAGTACCGCAAGCACGTCGAGAAGGACCCGGCGCTGGAGCGGCGCTTCCAGCAGGTCTACGTCGCCGAGCCCTCGCTCGAAGACACCGTCGGCATCCTGCGCGGGCTGAAGGAGCGCTACGAGGTGCACCACGGCGTGCGCATCCAGGACTCCGCCCTCGTCGCCGCGGCGGTGCTCTCCAACCGCTACCTGACCAGCCGCTTCCTGCCCGACAAGGCGATCGACCTCGTCGACGAGGCGGCCAGCAAGCTGCGCATCGAGATCGACTCGATGCCCACCGAGATCGACGTCGTCGAGCGACGCATCCTGCAGTTGGAGATCGAGCAGGTCGCCCTGGAGAAGGAGTCCGACGACGCCTCCAAGGCCCGCCTCGAATCGCTGCACGACGAGCTCGCCGCCCTCAACGCCGAGTCGGCCGACATGAAAGGGCACTGGGAGGCCGAGCGCGAGGCGATCGACGCCATCCGCACGCTCAAGGAAGAGCTCGAGGGCCTGCGCACCCAACTGGAACGGGAAGCCGACCTCAACGTCGCCGCCGAGATCCGTTACGGCCGCATTCCCGAGCTGGAGCAGCGCATCGACGCCGCCACCACCCACCTCGACGAGCTCCAAGCCGACCAGCGGATGCTCAAGGAGGAGGTCGACGCCGAAGACATCGCCGAAGTCGTCTCCAAGTGGACCGGTGTCCCGGTATCGCGGCTGATGGAGGCCGAGGCGACCAAGTTGATCCACCTCGAGGATCACCTCCACGAGCGGGTCATCGGCCAGGACGCCGCCGTCACGGCCGTGGCCAACGCCATCCGCCGCAGCCGGGCCGGGCTGTCCGACCCGCATCGGCCGATCGGGTCGTTCATGTTTCTCGGTCCGACCGGCGTCGGCAAGACCGAGCTCGCCCGGGCGCTGGCCCAGTTCCTGTTCGACGACGAGCAGGCGATGGTGCGCATCGACATGGGTGAGTACATGGAGAAGTTCTCCGTCTCCCGACTCCTCGGCGCGCCCCCCGGCTACGTCGGTTACGACGAAGGTGGGCAGTTGACGGAGGCGGTGCGCCGCCGCCCCTACTCGGTGGTCCTCCTCGACGAGATCGAGAAGGCCCATCCCGACGTGTTCAACACGCTGCTCCAGGTGCTCGACGACGGCCGGCTGACCGATGGTCAGGGCCGTACCGTCGACTTCTCCAACACGGTGATGATCATGACGTCGAACCTGCCGGGCGACCCGCTGGAGTTCTTCAAGCCGGAGTTCATCAACCGCATCGACGAGATCGTCCGGTTCTCCGCCCTCACGGAGTCCGACCTCGAGCGGATCGTCGGCATCCAGTTGGAGACGTGGCGGCAGCGACTGGCGGACCGGCGCATCCGGCTCGACGTCAGCGAGGCGGCGATGGCGTACCTCGCCAAGGAGGGGTTCGACCCGGCGTTCGGCGCCCGCCCGCTCAAGCGCATCATCCAGCGCCAGATCGGGGACCAGGCGGCCGTGCTGCTGCTCGAGGGCAAGGTGCAAGACGGCGGCACGCTGCGCGTGGAGGTTGAGAACGGCGCGCTCGCCGTCTCTCCGTGACGGATCAGCTGAGCTGTTCGAGGACGTCGACGATCGTGGCCCACGCCGGTGAGGCGACGTCGATGACGGCGAAGTGGTCGCCGTCGGTGGTCGTGAGCGTGGCGTCGTCGCCGGCCGCCGTCGCCGCGACGACGAAACGCTCGCTCTGACCGATCGGCACGATGTCGTCGTCGCGGCCATGGACGCAGCGGACCGGCAGACCGAGCGGCAGCCGGGCGATGGGGTCGGCGACGTCGTAGCGCTCGGGGACGTCGTCGGGCGTCCCGCCGAGGAAGTCGACCACGGCGCCGCCGCCGAGGGCCACGCCCCCGCGGAGGTCGAGTACGCCGGCCTGGGCGACGACACCGGTGACGGCGACGGCCGGAGACGCGCCGGGCGCGCCAGCGGGCAGCCCGGGGCGCGCCGCGGCCCACGCCGCCAGGTGGCCACCGGCGGAGTGGCCGAGCGTGACGACGCGCGACAAGTCGAGGTCTTCGTCCTCGGCCACCTCCGCGAGGTGGTCGATGCCGGCGGCGATGTCCTCGAAGGTCGCCGGCCAACCGCCCCCATTGCCGACGCGGCGGTACTCGAGGTTCCACGCCGTCCACCCGTGGGCAGCCAGATCGGCGGCCAAGGGCGCCCCGAGGTCCAGCCCGTACTGGGCTCGCCAGAACCCACCGTGGATCACCACGACGATGCCCGGGCGGCCGGCGTCCCCGCCGGCTGGCCGGTACAGGTCGGCCACCTGCGCCGGGTCCTCGCCGTAGGCGTAACGCGCGGCCGCCGTGGTCGGCGGGTCGTCGCCACTCCCGGTCTCGCGGCACGCGGCCAGCGCGACGCCACCGGCCATCGCCGCGCCCAAGACGACCCGCCGAGACACGGCGGGACTGTTCTGCATTGAGCAAACGACCGAATCTGGTCGATTGCTCATGGCAGAACGGCGCGGCGGCGGATGGCGGCGGCGTGGGCGGGGAAGCCCTCGTGGTCGGCGAGGGCGAGGATTGCCGGTGAGAGCGCCGCCAGCGCCTCGGCGTCGGCGCAGGCCACGGCGGTGCGCTTGAGGAACGTCTCGACGGTGATGCCCGATGCCACCTCGGCGAACCCGGACGTCGGTAGCGACGCCGGGCAGCCGAGCACGAAGTTGGCGGCGCTGAACGGCGTGTGCTGGCCGACGAGGATCTCGCCGGCGTTGACCAGTCCGTCGACAACCTCGTCGACGCGTTCGTCAGCCACGGCGACCTGGAGGTGTTCGGGGGCGTAGCGGTTGGCGACGGCGACGGCCTCGTCGAGGTCCTCGACGAGCACGCAGCCGCCGTTGGGCCCGAGCGCCGCCCGCGCCGCCGTGGCCCGGACGTCGGGGAGGTCGGCCAGCTGGTTCTCCAGCTCGGCGTCGACGGAGTCCGCCAGCGCCGCTGATGGCGTGACGAGCACGACCGATGAGTCGGTGCCGTGCTCGGCCTCGATCAGCAAGTCGGCGGCGAGGCGCATCGCGTCGGCGCGGTCGTCGGCGACGACCAGGCTCTCGGTCGGCCCGAGCAGCATCATCGTCGCCGTGCCGTGACGTTGGAGCTCGACCTGGGTGTACGTCACCGCCGGCGACCCGGGCCCGACGATCTTGCGCACCCGCGGGAACGACTCGGTCCCAAAGGCGAGGGCGGCGATGCCGGCCGGGCCGTTGGCCCGGAACACTCGGCGCAGCCCGAGCTTGCGGGCGACGACGAGCACGGCCGGGTCGACGGCGCCGTCGCCGTCCGGCGCCGGCGGCACGACGACGGCGATCTCGGGGACCGCCGCGACGGTCGCCGGCACGCCGAGCTGGTAGGCGACGCTGGGGTAGCTGGCCTTGCCTGATGGCACGAACAGCCCGGCCGACGCGATCGGGGTCACCTTCTCCCCGACCCGCAGGCCGGGCTGGGGCTCGAAGCTCCACGCCGCCGCCCGGGCCAGAACCTGCTCGTTGAAGGCTCGGCAGTTGGCGATGGCGACGTCGAGGGCGCAGTCGAGGTCGTCATCGACACTCGCCCCGTCGAGTTCGTCGTCGGTCACGCGCAGCTCGGCCGAGGTCAGCGCGACCTCGTCGAAGCGGGCGGTGGCGTCGACGACGGCGGCGTCACCGCGGTCGCGGACGTCCTCTACCAGGGCAGCGATCGACGACCGCAGGCCCGGCTCGAAGATGTCGGCCAGTCCCCGCCCGCACAGGGCGGCGCGCTGGCCCTCGTCCATCTCGGCCCACCGCTGGCGCCGCATCACCGTCACGCCGAACGACGGTAGTTGGG
>Ga0136617_10000225_pt1 | contig 45087 bp, 46 predicted proteins | sample AntDrymUQ3222106_2_FD_129672 | JGI IMG/M metagenome (GOLD analysis project Ga0136617, IMG submission 129672) | Polar desert sand microbial communities from Dry Valleys, Antarctica - metaG UQ322 (21.06) | ecosystem: Environmental > Terrestrial > Soil > Desert | place: Antarctica: Dry Valley... | reverse complement strand
TCGGCGATGGGTGGCGCCGCCGCAGCGCTCTATGGACCATTGCACGGCGGGGCAAATGAGATGGTGCTGCGAATGTTGAAAGAGATTGGCTCGCTGGACAAGGTGCCCGGATACGTAAAGCAGGTGAAAGCCGGCGAGTTTCGTTTGATGGGCTTTGGTCATCGCGTCTATAAGAATTACGATCCGCGCGCGCGGATTATCAAGCAGGTGGCCGAGGAAGTCTTCGAAGTGACGGGCAAAGATCCCCTCTTGGATATTGCGCTCGAGCTGGAGCGTATTGCGTTGGAAGATGAATATTTCGTCAAGCGCAAACTCTATCCCAACGTCGACTTCTATTCCGGGATTATTTATCAGGCGATGCGTTTTCCCCTCGACATGTTTCCAGTGCTATTTGCCATTCCACGGACGTCAGGTTGGCTGGCCCAGTGGGTAGAGCTGCTGGAGGATCCGGATCAAAAGATCGCGCGTCCGCGGCAAATTTACCTCGGTTACCGAACGCGAGAGTATATTCCGATAGATCAACGAAAGCCGGCGGAAAGCGGCGCAGTAGGCGCGTAATATGAGCTAGCCTTGGCGGAAACAAACCGGAGTCTAACAGGAAGACTCCGGCCTCCTTACCGGGCCAACATCTTCGCAGCAATCTCTTTCAAAAGCTTCGCACAGACAACTGCTGTTGTCTGAACCGGATCCATGCGCGGATTGAATTCCACGATGTCCGCCCCGATAACTCTGGCTCGCAATCGCTGAATAAGACCAATGGCTTGTCTGGTTGAAAGCCCGCCGGGCTCACGGTGAGAGACCCCCGGAGCAAAAGCTGGATCGAGTGCGTCCATATCGAATGAGATGTACACCGGCGAATCGAAGTCGAAAGTTAGATCATCTCGCCAATGTCTCATCTCAATAATTTCCACTCCAAATCTCTCGGCCTGTTCTCTTTGGTGTCCATTGATTGTGCGGATGCCAACCTGAACGAGTCGCTTCGCCAGTCCTTCTTCCATGATTCTCGCGAACGGGCTCGCGTGGGAGTTGCGGTTTCCCAAAAGTTCGTCGTAGAGATCGGGATGGGCATCGAAGTGCAGGATGCTCAAGTCCGGGTACTTCTTGCTGACGGCTCGAATGATCGGATACGTGATTGAGTGATCTCCGCCCAAACAGATCGGGGCAAGGTCGTCGGTTAATAGGGTTCGAACTGAATCTTCGATCAACGAAAACATCTTCGTTCCCCCCACCGGATCGACGTCACCCGCGTCGAAGAAAGTTCCTTCCGCACCCAGGTCCACTCCCGTTTCGCTCCAAAAGTTAGAGGCATCGGAACGAAAGGCCGCTCGAATCTGCGGCGGAGCATCAGCCGCTCCCTTCATGAAAGACGAGTTTTCGTCGTAACGAAAACCAATCAAGGCCAGTTTGAAGGGTTGAGCCGATGTGTCATCAGATCGATTCATGTTTCACCTCGGTTAGGAAAAGTTGGAAAGAAGTGCGGGAAAACTCAGAGAAGAGATGGTGCACGCGGCAGGGCTCGAACCTGCGACCTTTTGATTCGAAGTCAAACGCTCTATCCAACTGAGCTACGCGTGCGTCGACGGGTAAACAGAAAATCGTGAATCGGGAATCGTGAACCAAACCAGTGACTCTGTGTTTAGACCTTTGTTCTGGGAACTTTGTGCTTGGAGCTTTGTACTTAGAGTTCTACTTAGGCCACAAAGTACCAAGCCCACACAAAGTACAAACAATGAACCCAAAGTACAAAATACCAAGCTCAAAAGTACCAGGCACCAGGGTACCAAGCTCATTTTCCTTGTAACTCCTTCCGAATAAACCTCACCAACTCATTGATCTCTTCCGTACTAAGCTTGTCCTTGAACGCGGGCATCTCGTCGTCGCCCTCGGAGATCTGTTTCACAAACTTCTCGTCGGTATGGTTTAGAGCGTGACCTTCTCTTAGGCTGGGGACCTTCAGCTTTCTCCCTTCAATCTCCACCGGCCCGCCCTGACCCTTTTCGCCGTGGCAGCGCTCGCAATTCTTCTGAAAGTCAACGTACGCTTCAGCTAACGGATCCGGAGTGGCTGTGGCTGCCGCGGTCGCTGTTGCCGGTGAAGACGCCGGCTGAGTTTGTTTAGTTGTTAGTGTGTCCGAGCTGTTGCAGGCGGTGGTGAAACATCCGATGACTAAAATGATGGCCGCAAACTTGGCAGAGTTCATCCTTAGGTCTCCATCGCGAATCAGTTTGTGTTGGATTGAAAAAGCCCGGGCAGTATAGCACCGGCACCGGAGGCGCGAGAAGGCCGAGGATCGCTGGTAGTGATGCAGTTTAGGCCTAAGGTCAGATTCAGTGTGTTTTCGAATCTCGAAGGGGTTTAAGTCAATAGCCGAGGGCGAGCGCTTGCGACGCCCGCGGAGGAATCGGAGAAAGGATTCCTGACCTCACCTCATCTAAAACAGCAGCGTCTTTCCAAGACCGAACAGACCGCCGGCGAGCACCACCCAGATCACCTCAACCTTGTACCTATAAAGAACGATGAACGCAGCGACGCTCATCGCGGCTGCGAACCAGTCTGCGCCGCCACGTCCTTGCGGAAGGATGACAGCTGCGCCGAAGACCAGCGCGAGGTTTAAGACGACGCCCACCACAGCCGCGGTGACGCCGGAAAGCGCGCCCGTGAGGTTCTTGTTAGCGCGGAAGATTTCAATATATGGGGCGCCGAGAAAGATAAAAAGGAAACACGGCAGGAACGTGACGTAGGTGGTGACGACCGCTCCCGTCACTGCGCTCCAAGTCTGGCTCATGCCCTGCGGGTTGTTCCACCCCGCCATGAAGCCAACGAACTGAAGCACCATGATGAGCGGTCCCGGCGTGGTCTCCGCCAGCGCCAGCCCGTCCACGGCCTGTGCCTTCGTCATCCACCCGAAAGTGCCCACCGCCTGAGTGACGTAAGCGAGCACAGCGTAAGCGCCGCCGAACGTGACTAGAGCGGCTTGAGTGAAGAAACGGTATTCCTGAGCGTGGAGGCTTCCCCATCCGCGCCAGGCAATCAGGGCCAGGAGCGGCAGAATCCAAAGAGTAAGACCGACCGCGAGGATTTTCAAAGTCCGAACTCTATTTGGAAGCGTGTGGGCCGGAGGCGGCGCGTGGTCGTCGATGAGTAGCGGCACCGTTTCCGTCAGCTCGCTTCCGCCTTCCGTCTTCCTATCAGCTTCTTTGGTCTTGGGCGGGGCGGCGTCAAAGACTTTCGGCACGTATCGTGCACCGAGTAGTCCGACGATAGCAGCGCCTAGCACGATGATGGGGAAAGAAATGTGAAGGAAATAAATAGAAACGAACGAGGTCCCGGCAATGACCAGGTGCGCCCATCGCTTCAAGGCCTTACCGGCGATTTTAATGACGGCTTCGACAACGATGGCTACGACAATCGGCTTGAAACCTGAAAGCACGCCGGCCACCGCGGGAACGTTGCCGTGCGCCGCGTAGATGTAGGACAGCGCAAGAAGGACGAAGATCGACGGGATTACGAAGAGTGCCCCCGCCGCAATGCCGCCCCAAGTGCGGTGCAGCAGCCAGCCTATGTAGATGGCCAGCTGCTGCGCTTCGGGTCCCGGGAGCAGCATGCAGTAGTTTAAGGCGTGGAGAAACCGCTCTTCCGAAATCCACCGACGCCGCTCAACCAGTTCGCGGTGCATGATTGCGATCTGTCCGGCGGGGCCGCCGAAACTTATGAAGCCGAGCTTGAGCCAGAAGCGAAAAGCCTCGGCGAATGAGACACTCCGATTTTTAGAGCCGATCTCACTCTCGGGCGCTGGACTTGGCATTTTGCCTCTTTCCGACCATTTCCTCTTCGTCCCCTGAAGTGCTTGTTAGTGATGTGCACAAGCGGTCGACTGAAACGCATGCCGGCGGTCGTGATGAGTCTCCGGGAGAATTTTGGTCTCTCGTCGTTGGAAAAGCTTGCGTCGCGCACAAGTTCGCGCGCGTTGATAGGTTTCGGCTTTGAGTCGAAAAGCGTGGATGCCGAAATGCATGTTGTCGTCGTCAAAGATCACGTTACTAATACCCCTCCTGATCAGAAAGCCAAAAAGAGATAGCTATTCCTTCCGTGTCTGTATTCAACTTGCGGATTGCTCTTCGACAGTCGCCGCGAACACAACGGTGCCGAGAAGGCCGACAACTCCTGCAGTAATGAATGGAACCAGCGGTGAAATCCTCCAAAGCAGACCGCCAATCAAGGCCGCTGGCGTAACCGAAAGACTGCGGACGAGGTAATACAGCCCGACAGAACGTGCGCGAAGATCGTCGCGAGCGAAATCGACGATCATTGCCTTGCGGGCGGGTTCCCCTATCTCTCGCAACCCACCGATGATGAAAGCTAGTACCAACGTGGGGAAGTTTGTCGAGAGAACCACCGCCACTGGAAACAGGGCGAAACAGACAAAGGTAACCATAACGAAAGGCTTACGTCCGATCCGGTCAGCTATCCTGCCCGCCGGGATGTAAACCAGAATAGAAGTTGTGACCTGAATCGCCACCAGTAAGCCGTACTCCGCCAAACTGATGCTAAGAACGTTTGTGACATACAGGATGATGAAGATTCCGGCCATGCCTTCACACATCCTGATAATGATGTCGGAGATGAGCAGACGTTTAAGCGCGACGTGAAAAGACCGCCAGACTCCGTGAATGTTGGTTACTCCGGCTGCTTGCACCGGGATATTTATTCTCAAAACTATCAGTGAAGTGATAAGGGCCAGGACGAGGGTTATTGCCAGTCCAGTTCGTATTCCGTAAGAGATCCCAACGACGGCGATTAATGCCCCGCCGATGAGTGGCGAAATAACCACCGGCACACGCTTCAGAATAGACTGCAGTGTGAATCCCATGGCGCGGCGCTCTTTCGGAAGGGAATCGCCGATTACGGCAAAGATTGCCGGGCTTGCCATGCTGGTCCAGCCCATAGCAAATGCAAGTCCGATGAAGAGAAACGGCCACGAAGGGCTGAGCAGGTAGATGAGATATCCAGCGGAAGCAATGCCAATGAAGACCAGAAAAGAGCGTCGTCTTCCAGCGCGGTCTGCGAGCCATCCTCCGGGATACTGATAGCCGGCGTCAAGGAGGTTCTCTGTCGTCCCGAACATACCGATCACGACCGGACTTGCGCCGAGATATTCCAAATATTTAGGCAAGAATTTTTTCCACAATTCCTCGCCGAGTCCAAGGAGAAAAACAGCTGTGGAGGCAATGGCTACATTCCGTTCCAAGCTCAAGTAATCCGTGACCTGTCTACGCCATCTCAACTGAATGCCTGGGACTTGTTCCTGCTCAACGCACATGTTCCGCTCCAAAGAAGATGTTCAAGCAACCCTAGTCTGTCGTTCTCTTTGTTATACCTCGTTGGGCCCTCAAGGTTCGGTGACTTTTGGACGCCCACTATCTTCCGATTGCTTGGAATTCTTCCGACGATGGGCGTTTCAAAGTCAGTGGGCCGTACTGGTTGCCCGCCTTTGTATTCTAGCCGGAAAATAAATAGTCGAAGACCCCGCTCTTCCTTGCCGTCAACAAAAATCTGCATTCGTTTACTAACGGGTTCGGAAAAGTCTGTCAAATCCTTCGATGTATCCGAAGAGAAGATGAGACGATTCGGCGGTGAAGGATGAGGTCGGAAGATCAAGTTACCAACGATAGAGAAGATATTAGAGTGATGAAAGTGAGAAAGACGCCGATAGATTGCCAGATGGGATCTCTAAGTTTCTTCTTGAGACGGCTTCGTAGGTTTGTCTTCATCCAATTTCACGCGGCGGGCAAATGGGTTCACATCTATCACCGGAATTGACAGGCGCGGCGCGAGACCACGACAACCTGACTTGTAAAGACAAACTTGAGAAGCACGCTATCGCCGCGTCCTGTCCAATGACTTGTTCGATTGCGGCGTTCGTTGAAATATTGTACATAGCTATTTTCAGTTTGGCAGATAACCTAACTCGGTCAGTATCCGCTTCGTCAGATTGATCCGCTCGTCACGAATCGCTTCATAGCTTGCGCCGTCCATGTTGAGGGCGAAAAAGTAGACTTTGCCTTCACGCTCCAAGTAGCCAACGAACCAGGCCAGTGTTCCTCCATTACCTGACGGCGCGGCACCCGTCTTGCCGCTTAACCTGTAAGTTGCGGTCTGTTCCAACAGCATGATGTCTTTCACAATCTCGATCGAGCGTCTGGAGACGGATAGTTGTCCGGCGTAGAGCCTTCTCAAAAAATCCACCTGCTCGTCGGCCGATATTCGCAACGTGCTGTTTCGCCAGAACTGCTCGATGCCGCCGGACGTATCTCCGTTCCCGTACCGGAACTGCGTGATATGTCTCTGCATTCTTCGGGCGCCGACCTGCCGGGCAATCTCGATGTAATACCAGAGAACGGAATGTCTTATCGCCGAACGAAGCGTATGATCTTGCCACCAGTGAATGAACGGAGCGATGTTCGGTCGCCCTTGATTCGGGTATCGCTGACGATCCCACGAGATGAAGAAGTCAGCGTCTCGAACGACGCCAGTTTCCAGACCGATCAAGGAGTTTGGAATCTTGAAGGTTGATGCCGGAGTAAATCTCCGGCGACATCGCGCGTCGTTGTGCCGGACGTAACGGTTGTTTGCCAGATCGTACAGAACAAAAGCCCCCTGCGTATTTCCGAAGATGCGATTTAAGTTCTGTGCGTCAGCTTCTGCCACACCTAGGCTCACCAGAAACATCATCAATAGACACGCAAGCCTTACAAGTTTCATTTCCACTACTCCATTTAGTTCATTACTATTCAGCTTCACGTTCGACACCGTGAAGCAACCGAACGCGGGAATTAACCCGCCCGCGCGCAGGCATTCAATCTTCGCCGAAAGGAAGCATCTTGAAAGCCATGCTATCGCGGGTCGGGTTGAATGAGTTGTTAGGTGGCTCGTTGAGACAAAGACTTATTCCCATCACTATGAGCTAGACTCCTTGTCATGCTCCTGATTTTTCATTCTCTCCCTTTGGCAGAGGCAGATACTTTTTGGCAGTTTCGAGGACTTGAAACAGCACGGGATCATCTTTTGTACGATTAGCGATGGCTTCAAGGCAACGTGTAGCGATAGCTTCGGCCACGTCTGGTGGCCATCCATCATCTACCATCGATTTAATGATAGCGATGCGCCTTTCGGCTACTGCCGTTTCGTTTAACGCACGGCGATGATCGAACAAATCCTTTGACCAACGAAACAGGAAATAGGCCACAAACATGAACAGAATTCCGTAGCCCGCAGCTTCAGGCCCGGTGAACTCCACAGTATCCTCACTTGGGAGCTTTTCGTCCTGAAGAGTTTCTTCCAATTCTTCTACAAACTGCGCAACACGTGTATCACTGGTTGCCAATCGTTCTAAATTCTTTTCGAAATGAAAAGACTTCTTTTTCCATCGCACTATCCTCCTTTACGTGAACATAATCGCTGCCACCTAACGCCCGGCATCAGCGGCGCGCACGTACCTTCACCCGCTTTCGCCAGGAGTTCAATGATCAGCGTCCCCACGAGGCCCTCGCGCTCGAGACTCCCGCAACTCTCTATCAGTCTTCGCCTCGTTCCTACCCGCCAAACTGCCGCCGCTTGAGTACCCAATGCATTTTGAAACTCGCTATGTCAGTCACAACGGTGGTATCCGCTGGAACTGTGCCTGGGTCAACGTCAGCATTACCTGCGCCGGCGAGTATGTCGGCTTAGAGGAGATCGACAACGGAATTTGGAACGTGTATTTTGGGCCGCTGAAACTCGGCCGTCTCAGCGAAGAAAAGATGCGCATAGAAAGATGCTAACGGCAGCCTCTGGCGCCATAAGAAAAAACAAAAACTGTAACCCATGTCCCCGGACTTTTTTGTTACCTATCTCCCCGACAGCTCTCTCGCACAACTCCCATCGGGGTGGAAGATGATTCCCTTCGCAAATCCTATTCAACGCCGCATAACGCGGATTATATTTTATCCTGCCGATCACAGATTGAAAAATTAAAGCCATTTGAGTAACAATTGGGCAACTCTTAGGCTCGTGAGGTGAGAGATCAATGATCTCACAAGCGATCTCTCATTACCGTATTCTTGACAAGCTCGGCGCGGGCGGCATGGGTGAGGTCTACCTCGCGGAAGATACACGCCTGCGCCGGAAAGTAGCCCTCAAGTTATTACCCGAAGACCTTACCGAAAGACGAAGTGCGCTTGCGTCGGTTTGAGCAAGAAGCTTACGCCGCCTCTTCACTTAATCACCCGAACATACTGACCATCTACGAGATCGGCGTCGAGGACGGCCATCACTTCATCGCCACCGAGTTCATCGACGGCGAATCTTTGCGCCAGCATCTATCGGGCGGGACTGTAGAGTTGAGAGACGCGATGGAGATTGGCGTCCAAGTCGCCTCGGCCCTCGCCGGCGCGCACACGGCCGGAATCGTGCACCGTGACATCAAGCCCGAAAATATCATGGTGCGCCGGGATGGCTTCGTGAAAGTGCTGGACTTCGGGCTGGCCAAGCTAATGGAAAAACAAGTGCCCGCCGAACCCCGAAGCCGCCACGATGCAAATAGTGAAGACTGATCCCGGTGTGGTGATGGGGACTGCTGCGTACATGTCGCCCGAACAGGCGCGCGGTTCACACGTGGATGCGCGCACGGACATTTGGAGCTTCGGTTGTGTCGTCTACGAGATGGTGACGGGCCGGAGGCCCTTCGAGGGCAAGACGACGAGCGACGTCATCGGATTGATCCTGCACAAGGAGCCGCCGCCGCTCGCGCGCTTCGCGCCGGATGTGCCGGCGGAGTTGGAGCGGATCGTCACGAAAACGCTCAGAAAGGATAGAGAAGAGCGCTATCAGGTAATGAAGGACCTGGCGCTGGATTTGAAGAGCCTGAAGCAGCGGATGGAGTTCGAGGCCGAGCTTGAGCGCACCACGCCGCCGGAAGAGCGAAGCGCTGCGACGAGAGGTGTGGCAACCGGGAGCGGAGCGGCGGCAAGAGCCGAGACCGTCACACATGACGCGGCGGGGCAGACCGGCGGGGCACGAGAGCGACATACAACGTTAAGCGCCGAGCACATCGTCGGTGAGATTACGCGGCACAAGAAGGTGTTGGACTGATAGTGACGTGGTGTTGGCGCTGATCGTGGCAGCGGCGGGCTCGTTCCTTTACAGCCGGGGTGCGCCCGGCTTGACCGAGAAGGACACGATCCTGTTGGCGGATTTCGTCAACACGACGGCCGACGCGGTCTTCGACGGCACGCTCAAGCAGGGCCTGGCGGTGCAGCTCGAGCAGTCGCCGTTCTTGAATATCTTCCCCGAGGCGCGCGTGCGGCAAACGCTGCGGCTGATGAATCGTGCTCCGGATGAGCGGGTGACGGAAGACGTGGCGCGCGAGATTTGTCAGCGGCAGGGTTAAAAGCCTACCTCGCAGGCTCGATCAACAATCTCGGTAGCAATTACGTGATCGCGCTCGAAGCGGTCAACGCTCAGAGCGGTGAGGAGATCGCCAGAGAACAGGTCGAGGCCACGAATAAGGAAGGAGTGCTGAAAGGCGCTGTCGCAAGCGGCGACACGTTTGCGCGAGGGGTTGGGCGAGTCGCTGCAATCCATTCAGAAGTTCGATGCGCCGCTGGAGTTGACGACCTCTTCGCTGGACGCGCTCAAAGCCTTCTCTTTGGGGAGGGAGCAGGAACTCGCGGGCAAGTACTTGGAATCGATTCCGTTTTACAAGCGCGCGGTGGAGATTGAACCGAACTTCGCCTCTGCGTGGCTCAAACTGGGTATTCAACACAACAACACTAATCAGCCGGGACTGGCGGCGGAATACATGGAGAAGGCCTTCGCACTACGGGATCGGGTCAGTGAATACGAGAAACTCCGCATCTCCTTTTTCTACTACAACTATGGCACCGGAGAGATGGACAAAGCGATTGGGACGCAGGAGCTCTTGAAGCGAAGCTACCCGCGCGAGCACACCGGGCCGGGCAACCTCGCTACCCTCAACAGCCGGATCGGGCAATTTGAGAAAGCCGTCGCCGAAGTGCAGGAAGCGCTGCGCCTCAATCCGAACGCGTTCGCGTGGCACTCGAATCTGATGGCACTTTTCATCCGGCTCAACCGATTTGCGGAAGCCGGAGAGGTTGTTGAGCGGGGGATGGGGCAGAAACTCGACGGGACTAACTTTCACGTAGGCTTGTATGAGATCGCCTTCGTCCGCGGAGACGCGGCGGCGATGCAGCAACAGCTTGACTGGGCGAAAGGGCGGCCGGACGAGTATTTGGCTGTAGATTGGCAAACTGAGACCGCGGCCTTCGCCGGCCAATACCGGCTCTCGCAAGAGTTCTCGCGCCGCGCCGTTGACATGGCAACGCGCGGCAACGCCAAAGAAGTGGCAGCGCAATATGCGGCAGAACAGGCGCTGCGCAGCGCCACGTTCGGCCGGTGTCAACAAGCGAAAGTAGCGGCGGCGCAGGCGCTCGCGCTTGAGCGCGGCAGGGTGTCTCTCACGCGCGGCGCCCTCGCACTGGCGCTCTGCGGCGAGGCCGGCCAAGCGCAATCCATCATTGAAGAACTTGAGAAGCGGTATCCCAAAGATACGCTCAATAACTCGCTCTGGCTGCCCATGATCCGCGCCGCCGGCAACATCAATCGCAATGACCATTCCCCGGCGATTCAGTTGTTAGAGGCGGCCAAACGCTACGAACCGGTTGCCCAGTTTTGGTCCCAAACCTTGCGCGGCCAAGCCTACCTGCGCCAGCGCGCCGGCACAGAGGCGAGGGCCGAGTTTCAAAACATCCTCGACCACCGGGGCTACGCTCCGCTGTCCGCCCTTTACCCGCTCGCACACCTCGGCCTCGCGCGCGCCGCCGCGATGACTGGCGACGCCGCCACCGCGCGCACTGCCTATCAAAACTTTCTCGCGCTCTGGAAAGATGCTGATCCCGATCTTCCTATCTTGCAAGAGGCGAAGCGAGAGTACGAGACGCTGAAGTAATTCGCGCGGCGGGACACACTCTCCCGATTGCGTGGCTTGAAGCCTGCGTCCGCGGCGGACAGTACGCAATTGCCCTGAAAACCAACAGCCAACGATCGAAAGCAGAAGCTTGATATCTCTGCCATGGTTGTCCGACAAAAGTACAGGATTTCGCCAAGTAGAAGCAGGCGTTCGATGAGCATGCCGACAGTTGCCAGCCGCTGGCTCACAAGGCTGCTTTCTCTTCCGCAGCACTGATGATCCGCAGAAGCTAATTATTGTTCTTGAGTGGAAGGATCAGGGAAGCGCCCGCCAATTTGCTAGTTCCGTAGAGTTGCGGGCGGCGATGGAGTGCGGCAAGTGTCGCTGACCAGCCGGACATATACTCTCTTAGTGAAGTGGATCGCCCGGCTTCCTGATCGGTTGATTAGAAAATTCGCCACGCTGCGCTCCGGCGGTGGATGGCGGAGCGGTCTAACGCCAGGCATCAGCCGCCCGCGCGCAGGCATCAACTTTCATCAACGGAGAGTGCTTGAAAACCATGCTACCGCGGGTCGGCTGCATCCCCTTGTTCGGGGCCGGCGGTTCCGAAGCGCGCCTTCTTTTCAAAATAGCAATCCTCATCTATCTCACCTTTTTCCATTTCGTTTTGACTCTTCGGAAATAAAAACACTTATCTAAAGTATTCGCTTGCTTATCTCTGCTGCAAATTCATCAAGGCTAGTCGCGTCAGTATTGCTTAGGATGACAATGGTTGTATCTTCATTTAAGACGTGAAACAGCATACTCTGCGCGCCCATAATCCGTCCGGGTCTTTTCACGATGGTATGTTTTTTGTTACTAAATTTGGATTCATAAATCCATACGCCATACCCGTAATCATCGAGTCCTGGTTTGAGCATCAGAGCTAAAGTGTCCTGCTTCAAAAGTTTTGACCCGAAGAGGGCGTTGGAAAATCTCAACACGTCGTTCGCCGTCGAATACATCGCGCCCGCCGCATACCAATTCTCGATATACACGGGTAAATCATTGACCAGTGTCTTCAAATCGTCCCTAAAAAAGTAGGTATCAGCCAGATTCTCTACAACATTATGTTGATACAACATGCCTGAATCTCGCATTGCTAACGGCTGCGAGATGTTCTCCTTGAGAACCTGTTCATAAGTCTTGCCGTGAATCCGCTCGATGATTTTTCCGAGAATGATGTAATCGGCGTTGTTGTAGTCGAACGCTCTACCGGGCTGATTGACGAGCTTTTCGCTGCAATACTTCGCCAACAGATCATCCGTCGTGAGAGGCGTTTGATAATGCGGGATGCCTTTTTTGATGGCGCTCTCCGCGCTGGTTAAGTTCCTGTCTATGTTTGCCATCCCTGACGTGTGATTCAGCAATTGATGAACGGTTACTTTGTCCGCGCCTTCGCCCGTGTAATTCGGCAAATAAGCTTTGATAGTTTTGTTTAAGTCAATTCTTCCTTGTTCATGGAGCCGGAGTATCAAAACTGCCGTCAACGCTTTGGTGATCGAGGCGATTTTGTATTTCGTGTCAATTCTATTTGGAACTTTTAACTGACGGTTAGCCAATCCGAAACTTTTGGCGTAACTAAGTTTGGAATCTTTCTGAATCAGAATTGTTCCGCTAAAGTTGTTCGCTTTGACATACGAGTTAATAAAACCGTCGACAATCGGCGATTGTCCGAACGAATTTTGAGTGAGCAATAAGACGATGATTGGCGAAATCAAAAGTCTTGTTTTGTTCATATTACCCACTGTAAGACCGAAGAAGCCGCCCAACGCCCGAATTGAGCGGGCGCGGAGACTACTGAACAGCCTTTCAAGCTGTCGGATGAAAGCCGCGCTATCCGCGCTCCGCTCGAATGAGTTGTTGGGCTGCGCCTTCCCGAAGGCATTCAACTCTTCTCAAACGACTCTCTTTTGGAAGACGAATAAATCTACAGGTTCATAAACCGGAAGGTTTCGCGGTTGTCGGCTCACCCAGTTTTGAAATCGCTGCAAGCCGCTTTGAAAAGCCTCGTCGCTAATGACTATCAAAGCTGATAAACCTCGCCGACTTACTTTCTCGAAATACTCATCGTAAGAAGCGGCAAAAAGCTGATAGATCGTGCGCTGTGAAATCAGTTCAAAAGACCTGCCGTAGACCGATTCCTTTAATTCTTGCTGAGAGGGCGTTTGCTTATCTTCGATTTCGAGAGCTTCAGGGAAAAATCGAAGCCATGCAAGCTCCTTGTTATATTCGCGTGTGCCGTTACGAATTGCCAAATAACCTGCCGAAGTCAAAACGCGATTGATTTCCCGTAACGCTTGCTGCGGCTGAACGAGATGATGAAACACCTGAGACATAAACACTAAATCAACGGCGTGGTTTTCCAACGGGATGTTTTCGGCTTGACCTTGCTTCCACTCAACATTCAGCTCATTTTGAGACATGGCGACTTTGAGCATCGCACTAGAAGGTTCTACCCCGATGACAGAGCATTCAAAAGCCTTGCCCAGTGCGGCGGTAAAGCGACCTGTCCCACAACCTAAATCCAAAATCTTTCTAATCTCCTGCTCAGGAATCGAAGATTTCAACGCATCCAGCCATAAAATTCTCGTTTGTGATGGCAGGCTGCGGGCTGAGTCGTAGCGATTCGCCGTTTCTATTTCGGTGTAAGCGTTCTCCATGCTCCTAATTCTTCACAATATCTGCCTTGCCGCAACATATAGCGAAACAGCCCAACGCTGATGTTATAAAGCGGGTGCCCGCGAACCGAGAGCGGTTAAACTCCCGGGTGTGTGATCGCAAAAAGGAGGCACCCGCGATGACATTATACATAGGAGTAGACATCCACGCGCGGCAACAAACGGTGAGTTACCTGGACACTGAAGATGGGAGCATCGAGCATCAGGAACTGCACCATGAGCGCGATGACGTCAGAGCATTCTACAGTCAGTTCAGCGGAGAAGTGATTGTGGGGATCGAGGCCTGTGGGTACCCGAACTGGTTTGAAGAGCTGGTGGAAGAAATAGGCCACAAACTGCTGGTGGAGATGCGGCGGAGATCCGGCGGCTGGTCCGACGGCGGCAGAAGAACGATCGCCGCGATGCGGACCTGATACTCGACTTGTTGGTGCATGATGAGTTTCCGGCACTGTTCCGATATCCGCCGGAGAGTCGGGAGCTGCTGCGACAACTGCGCTATCGGCACAAGTTAGTAAAGCTGCGGACGATGGTCGCCAACACGCTGCATGCGCTGGCGATAAATTGTGGAGTAAGCCTGCGGGCGCAACTGTTGACCCGGAGCGGGAGAAAGCAGTTGGCGGGGCTACGGCTTTCACTCATTGCCCAGCAGCAACGGGACGAGTTGGTCAGCTTGGCGGATGAACTGAGCCGGCGGGTTGTGGCGGTGGAGCGGTGGTTGAAGGAGCAGGCCAGCCAGGATGCGCGGGTGACGAGGTTACAGACGCATCCGGGAGTGGGCTTTGACCTCGCTCTGTCTAGTGCACACGTTAGGAGAACTGTCTCGCTTTTCATCGACGCGGAAGGTGGCCGCCTACGTGGGTTTCGATCCGATGGAAGACTCCTCGGCGGAACGGAAAGTGTACGGGGGGATCAGTAAAGCTCGCGACTGTTGCGTTATCTGCTGGTGGAGGCGGGCCAAACCGCCTATAAGCATGACGAACAGTTGAAACAGTTCTATCGGCGGCTGGTACCGCGGCGTGGGAAACCACGAGCTAAGGTGGCCGTAGCCCGGAAGCTCTGGATCAGGTGTTTCATCATGGGACGTGCAGAGATCGACTATGCCGAGTTTCTCCGGCGCGGCAAAAAGGCGGCGGAGTGAAACGGCAGTGGGCTGTCAGCTTGCCCGGCGAAGCGCGTAGGCCAGGCGTCACCAATGCCTGTACGCTGATTGGGCGGTTGACCTCTCTATCAAAGGAGAGTGCGTATTCTTCCTCATGAGCGGTAGTGCTCGAATAGATGGTTGCTTACTGCTGGTGAGCGGCCCTGAGGCCAACGCAGGAACACGAAAAACCAAGAGCAAAGAAAAAACAGGTCTACAAGAGAAGAAGTAAATAGTTTCTATCAACGTGCGATCACACAACGCAACCGAGAAAAGAGACTACGGTGCAGGTCCCGGGAAAACAGCCGGACGGCACTGTCTAGCGAAGTGCGCTCTTTTTCCTTGACCCGCCTTATAGACGCGCTTCAGCTGCGGCGCGCGATCATCATTCAAGCTGCGAAGAAAAAGATTATTTGAGAAGCGTGCTATCGCCCCGGCAGCTGCAAGCGTTAGGCCGCGGGCTGTGAACCTCTTTAGCCACTAGCCGCCTCCCATAAACTCCAAGGCCACTATTGCGACTCGCCACGCGCCACCTCCTGTCTTCCGTAAGACCCAGAGGTGTGTACCAGTGGCCTCCTGCATCTCGGTCTGCCCCGCACCCACAAATCGAGAGTGGTAGCCAGTGGTAAGATAAGCAACTGAGCCGCTTCCGCGGATGATAACCTCTTTGACATGGACGTCCTTGAGCTCCACAGAGCTGTCGTTTAGGTACTGCGCAATTGCTTCCTTTCCCACAAGCGGCGGGGCATTCGGTGGGATCCACTTCACGTCATCCGTGCAGAGTTCAATGACTTGAGAACTGTTTCCCGCCAGTTCTTCCCTGATCCAGCGGTTATGAACCTCTTCAATCGCGTCTACATCTTGGCCTGATAGTTCAGACATACTCATTCAGCGGCCTAACGCTGTGCATCAGCGGCGCGCACGAACTGCCGCCAGCGACAAGCCTTGCATGAGAGACTTGCTAATTGCGCGTCCGCTGCCTGCCTTTGTTATGCTTGTGGCCGATGCATTCGAGGTCAGCCAGCCCATCTTGCCTAGCATGTGATCTATGACCTTGCTGTGCTCGTCTTGCGGACTGAATAGAATGACCTCGGCGTCATTACCGATTCTCACTGTGTGTCCGGGTGGCCAGTAGAACAGGTCGCCGCTCCGGATCATTTCCTCTGTTTCGTCGGCGTAGGTGACGGTAAGCTCTCCCTGCAATAGGTAGCCCCAGTGCGGAGATTGGCAAAGGTCGCCTTCCAGCCCTTTGAGGAGCGGCGAGATATCCGCGCCAGCGCCTAGAGAAAAATACTCGCCGCTGATCTTGCCGTATCCGGAGGCATCACCAAAATTTGTCTGTTGTCGAGCTACGGCACCGGGCGCGTCGATTCTGACTGGGATGTCGTTCTTGGCTATTCGCATTTCGTGCTCCTCCTGGCGGTTGTGGCAATGTAGAAAAGCACAACGGTCGCCATCAGCCGCTTGCGAAGCGCAGCGGAGCAAGTCGGCTGCATGGCGGGGTTGGGCGCGGTTTGGTTTTGACTAACTCCACGGCGCTTTAGCGACTCTTGGGCATCCGGCAACTTTACGCCCTTCTTTCATCGTCCATGATTTCAGCCGCTTTGTTGGGCATTATACTTCCTGCACATGTGGGAGTTCATGCGATTTTAAGGGCAACAATTCCGCTATCCGTACTTTACCGGGCCGGTTTATGGCGGCCACATCCCAGTGGTCTGGCATACTCGTTACGATAACCCAGGCCTCTGGATTAAAGTCGCTGATGACTTCACGGCACCGCCCGCAGGGAGGCAGCAAGTAATGTTCACCGTTGGGATTCCTCCATACCGCCGCGATAGTCTCCAGGTCACGCTGCCCTGCCGAAACCATGCCACAAATCGCCGCAATCTCCCCACAAATATTGGCAAATCCAGTGGACGTCTCAAAATGGATTCCACAAAAAATCTGTCCGGTTGCGGTGCGCACGGCTGCCCCGACTTCTTGAATACCTTTCAGATAAAGGCGATTCGAGGCCTCGGTGGCCTGCTTCAGTACTTCCGTATCTTGTTCGCTTAAACCAGTGAATTCCATTGCACAGCTCCAGGGGAAACATAGCGCCCAACGCTGGCCTTCAGCTGCGGCGCGCGATCAGCTTCCAAGCGGAAGGAAAGAGGTTACTTGAGAAACATGCTATCGCGCCGTCAGCTGCAAGGCTTTGTTGGGTGTCGTTCTGAAATAAAGAGGGAGTCACAATTCTTCATCTGCCGGCTCCAGAGATTCATACTCAAGAATACCCGCTCCCTCATAGACTCGAGATATCTGGGTTCCATCGTAAATAAAGCGTTCGTCCCACGCGCCGCGAAAAAGGTGTGATGCTAGAGGGTTCCTGGCTAGCCGATTCTGCCAGACAATCACTCCTAAGTGCCTTTCTTCTATGTCAAAGGTAGCGCTTCTGAAGTACTCGCTTTTTGGTTAGCCGGAAGATTGCTACCGTCGCGATAGTATTTTCGATACCGCATGGAACCAATATGAACATATCTCAAGGTTATCAGAGCGCTGATGGTTGTGTTTTGCGGCTCTGATGTCTTAGGACGAATCATTTTTCCACCGTCAAGAAAGGCATGGTGCATACCTGATTCAATAGCTCTCCCTGTCTCGACGTTAATAGGCATTGTGATACCGAAGTTGCCCTCATTTTTGTAGGGCTTAAATTGCCTCTGGGCTTCATTGATCTTTTTGCGAATTGGAGTGTAATCATCGAAGGAGCCCATTGTGGGGAAAGGCTTGGTTTGAACGAAATCCTTTACTTCAAACAGAAAGTCCTCGTTCTTGATGTGAACTGTGTAATCAGGCTTCTTGCTCTTTCCATCGCACTCTTGTTCATGAACAAAAGCAGTGTAGCCCTGAGAGATAAGGTAGGCTTCAAAAAGAGATTCGCCGATAGTATCTGCTTCATTACCCATGTCGGTTCACCCCAGCGAAAGACACCCAACGCTTAATTGGACCGCCTGGCGGTAGTCGTCAGTCATTGGTGTTGTTGGACCGCCAGGCGCGGTATTTTGCGGCGGTGGGCTGATTCTTACCGCGCTCGTCGGTCTAATTCACTAGGCAGCGGTCTTTTACCGCCAATGCGGTAAGATAAGGACGCTCTTTGACCCTCATCACCCTCACGGCGGAGAGTGCTCATTGCGCCGAGATTCCCGGTGGCAGAATCCGGAAGTGGACCTACTAACGGACGCATCTTGTGCTGGAGGAAGGCGTACGTCAGAGACTCTTTGCTCGTCGGCGCTGACGCGTACCTGTACTTCTCGGTCCGTCATAGTAAATTCGCTGATACGAGCCTCCCAACGAGCGCATCATCTTGAAGAAGACCGATGTATTATCCTGTACTCCGACGAACTGCATGGCACCGGGACCGGAAGCAGTCAACGGGATGTCGCTTGACGTGTGGACCGCATTGATAATCGGTTCTCCTTCCCGATCCGAAGCGACCGATGCGACCTCCCCGTTCTCGACCTGCCCTGTAAGGAGCGTGCCATTGCGGGACGCAGGATCAGCGTCCTCCGGACCGTCGCGACGTGGATTAGCGACGACGCGCCCGTTCTTGATTATGGTTGGGGGCAACGGACGCTTGTTGCTGATCCAGTCCTCGTAGCGGTCAGTGCCCGCACCGAAGCCAATGATGAGCTTGTTTGGGGGGTCGACTTCATCTGGATAGCCGTCACCGTTGCCATCCTTATAATCAGTGAATCCGCGATAGGCCCGCGCTGCATCTCGACTCCCGCGCGGAATACGTGGATCAGGATTGCGAGCGCCGATTAGCGAAAAGCCGCTGGTCTCGTGATCGGCGGTGACGACCACTAACGTGTCATTGTTGGGATTCTCGTCAGCGTTTGTATGTTCGGCAAACCGTTTCGCGACGCCGACAGCTCGGTCAAACTCAATTGTCTCCCAGATCGCTCGGTCGGCATCTTGCACGTGCGCCTGCTTATCAATGGAAGCACCCTCAATCATGAGAAAGAAGCCGCGCGGGCTAGATGACGAAAGGGAGCTGATGGCCGCGCGCGCCATGTCGTCGAGCATCGGGACATTATCCGCTCGCTCGGCACCGTGACCCAATTTGTCGAATGCCGTCGGCATCGTGCTAGGAGCGAAGAGTCCGAGAAGCCGTGTCCGGTGTGAAGCGCTGATGGCTTGCAAAGACTTGGTGGAATCGGCAAAGGCGAATCCGGCGCTCTGGAATGCCTTCACCAGGTCGCGGGCCGGATCAACCTTGCCATTCGTCGGAGTCGAGCGACGCCCGCCTGCCTTCTGGTTTCCCTTCGGCTCGAACCACTGCCTGCCACCGCCCATTAAAACAGTGAGTCCAGTTTGGTTGCGGCGGTCAAAGTAATCATCCGCGATACGCGTGGACGCATTACGGTTAGACGTGTGGACGGCGAACGCGGCAGGCGTGGCGTCGGTCACATCGGCAGTTGTAACGAGGCCGAGATTCATGCCGCGCGCGCGGCGGAGATATTCGCTGATGTTTTCGACTTGCGGGTTGTCGAAGAAAGCGTCGCTCTCCGGGTCAGTACGGTTTAAGGTCTCACTGTCGGTGTTGTCTGGAAAAACACCCTCCTGATGATTCGCGGCTTTGTTACCTGTTGCGTAGCAACTGGCGCCGGGTGCCGAATCTGTGACCATCGCGGTCAGGGACGAAGTCGTGACCAGCCCCGTCGCCTGCATCTGGTCCATTTCCAGCATGCCATTCCGGTACTTTCCCTCGGTCAAGCCGCGCGAGACGACCCGTCCGGCGGTGCGATGGGCGACGCCCATACCGTCGCCGATGAGGAGGATAACGTTTCGCACTTTCGGCCCGGTGCCCTGCCAAGCGTGAATTTCGAATGACACCTCGCGCGGTGCGGCTCCCTCGGCAGTCGCACGCAGGGTATGATGCCCGGCGCGCGGAAAGGACCAGTCGCGTGAAAGAAAGGCTGAGGCATTGGTTATCGTTGGAGACGGCCGGAGCACGATTGGCCCACCGGTCAGATGGCTCCGGTTATTCCAATCGCTGATGTCGCGCCCGTCGAGTGAGACGTGAAGAGGACCGCGTACGCCGGCGGGGGCTTCGGCACGAATATCAAACCGCTGTTCGACGAGAAACGCCGAGCCGTCCGGCGGCATAATGCGAATGGCAGGAAGGGAGGCAGCACCTTGATTCCTCGTACCTTCTGGAACCTGTCCCTTCGATGCAACCCCCGAACAGTTGGTAACCAACGCAACAATAGAAAGAGTGACGATTCCAGAGCGCACGATTGACTTGGATCGTGTCGAGAAACGAATGTTTGTTGTTCTCATAGTTACAATCACAGTTCAAGCCCTTGTTTTTCCGGGGTATCACGAGGAAATCGTGCGGCCAAGAAGTTCCCGATTGAGATTGGCAAAACTCGGTTATGATGCGTAAACTGCCCAGCCAAAACCCAGAGACGCATGAGGAACAATGATGCCGCACTATACGGAAAATTTACTAATCAAACCAGTCCCCCCCTTGAGTTCATCGGGAGAGACGATGGTCGCTACACCGGAGTCTACCGGCTTTGAATATTTAACAATGCGTATCCGGAAGATATTGCGCGGGGAGAAGTTTTCGAGTGAAACGGGCGGGTGTGAACTAGGGCTGGTGGTCTTAGGCGGACGCTGTTCCGTGGAGTCGACAGTTGGCTCCTGGTTTGATTTTGGCAATCGTGCGCACGTCTTCGATGGATTGCCAACCGCGCTCTACTTGCCGATTAGTACTGAGTTTACCGTTGGCGCCGAAACGGATTGTGAAATCGCCCTCTGTTTCTCGCGCGCTGAAGAAAAATTCCCGGCGCGGCTCATTAAACCGGGCGAAGTTGAGGTGGAGGTCCGGGGTGGTGCTAATGCTACACGTCAAATCAATCACATCCTGACGCCGGAATTCCCCGCCCAACGACTATTGCTCGTTGAGGTCTATACCCCGAGCGGAAATTGGTCCAGCTATCCCCCACACAAGCATGATGTGCATAGTCCGCCTGAGGAGGTGGACCTCGAAGAGTTTTATTACTACAAGATTGATCGCCCCGAGGGATATGCTATTCAAAGAGTCTATACGCCGGACGGACGCATCGACCAGACGCTCACCGTGCGCGATGGTGAGCTGGTGCTGATTCCCGAAGGCTATCACCCGGTGGTGGCGGCACATGGCTACAACGTCTATTACCTCAATGCGCTTGCCGGCAGCGCGCGTTCCATGGCCGCTTCGGACGATCCCGCTTACGCCTGGGTGCGGCAATCCTGGACCGAGCAGGATCCGCGCGTGCCGCTCGTGACAGGCGTTAAGGGGAAATGATGACGGATCGAAACTTCGACATTCTGTTGATGGGGCGGAGTTCTATTGACCTATACGCGAATGACATCGGAGCGCCTTTTCACGAGATCAAGAATTTCGCCGCTTACGTCGGCGGTTGCCCGGCTAACATCAGCGTCGGCACCCGCCGGTTGGGGCTGCGCTCGGTGCTGCTGACAGCGGTTGGAGAGGACCCGGTCGGGGACTTTGTGCTCCACTTCCTCGCGCAAGAAGGTGTCGTCAACAACTTCATTCCGCGCAAAACGGGCCGGCGTACAAGCGCGGTCATTCTGGGCATCGAGCCGCCGGATAAATTTCCCCTGGTCTACTATCGTGACAATTGCGCCGATATCGAACTGACTATAGAAGATGTGTTGACGGCGCCGATTGCCGAAAGCCACCTGCTGTTGATATCCGGCACGGGGCTGAGCCGGGAGCCGAGTCGCAGCGCCACCATCTTTGCCGCCGAGCGCGCCCGGGCCTCAGGCACAAAGGTCGTCCTCGATCTTGATTTTCGTCCCGATCAGTGGCACGACGCACGGGCCTTCGGCGTGACCATCCGTTCGGTCGTGCGCTTGACTGATGTGGTGTTGGGTACAGCAGACGAGGTGAAGGCCGGCGCGCTCCAGGAAGACGTATCTGTTACGGTCGAACATTCGCAAGTCTCTGGAGCGCAAGTAAGTGGTGACCTGTTGAAAGCGGTGGAGACGATTCTCACTGCGGGCCCCGAAGCCCTTGTGCTTAAGCGCGGCGGAGACGGAACCACCGTTTACTTAGAGAGCGGCGAAAAGATCGAGGCCGCGACGTTTCCGGTCGAGGTCTACAACGTGCTTGGAGCGGGTGACGCCTTCGCGAGCGGCTTTCTTTACGGCTATCTCAAAGGTTGGGATTGGCACCGGTCGGCGCGCATGGGTAATGCTTGTGGCGCTATAGTGGTCACCCGTCATGGCTGCGCCAATTTCATGCCCTATGAACAAGAAGCCCTCACCTTCATAGAAGAACGAGGAGGATTTTAAGTGCAGCCTTTTCTCGACAGAGAATTTCTGCCGGCTTCTGCACTAGCGAAGATAACCGCAGTGCGGGTGACAGATCCCGAGTGCTCCGTGCGCGCGGCCAGGGCGCGGAAGCGACGTAGCAATCTCACACTTGACGGAAAACTCAACATCCTGGCGGCTGATCATCCCGCACGCCGTGTAACGAAGGTCGGTGATGACCCGCTGAGGATGGCCGATCGTCATGGCTACCTCGCGCGGATTGTGCGTGTGCTGCAAAGCGATGTCGTCGATGGTGTGATGGCGACAATGGATGTTCTCGAAGACTTATTGATCCTTCACCATTTGATCCTTGAAGCCGGTGGTCCTGCACTACTGGATGACCGGCTGCTAATTGCCAGCCTCAATCGTGGCGGACTGGCGGGGACTGGCTGGGAAATGGATGATCCAAGAACTGGCGCGTCGCCCGAGACCTGTGCCGCCATGGGGTTAGACGCGGCGAAGCTCTTACTACGCATCTGCGATGAAGAGGCGGGTTCGCTCAACACCATGCTCGACTCCTCTCGCGCGATCACGGAAATGAACGCGGTGGGGCTGCCGACATTTCTTGAGCCATTACCCGTCGTCAAAAGTGATGGCGGCTATCGCGTGGTTAAAACTGCGGAAGCGTTAGCGAGGATCGTTGGTGTGGCTTCAGCATTAGGTGACAGTAGCCGTTGCCTATGGCTGAAATTGCCTTATTGCGAAAACTACGAAGTCGTAGCCCGGGCCACGACGCTACCGATCCTGCTGCTCGGAGGCGAGTCGGTCGGCGACGCTACGCCCCTGTTACGAGAAATCGCGGCTGGGCTTTCGGCGGGATCGAACGTGCGTGGCGCTCTCGTAGGGCGTAACGTTCTGTACCCTGGCCAGGAAGACCCGCTGGTTGTAGCGCAGGCTGCGGGCCTAATCATTCACCAAGACTCGACCGTCGAGGAAGCTTTGACCGCGCAGGAGTCGTGGCGTGGGCGAGACATTAATGAGATGGCCGGTTATTTCCACCGTCTGCCAGTCTCAATCAATCCTTAAAAGATTGGGACGGCAACGGAAGAAGGTAAAGTCCTAAGGTGTGTTAGTTAGTCTTGGTAACCGAGTATGCTTACATCTTCAAACGCCTCTTGACTAACGCCCAAAAAACAGGCAACAACTTTAGGACACTACCGGAAAAAAGATGCTCCACGAAAGCACACGAAATGACACGAAAGACCACCACCAATTCGTGTGTCTGGTTTCGTGTGATTTCGTGGTTAATGTTTTTCTCTGTTCCAATCTCATAAGTTCGATTTAGCCTTGATAAACATCACGGTAGTTGCTTATTGGTAGGGACATGCTCAGCCATCGCATGACCCATCCAAGCCGGCTGGTCTTCAATGAAAACTGAAAGATTAACCACAGCCCAAGCGCTCATCACCTTTCTGAAGAACCAGCATGTCGAGCGCGACGAGAAACAGTTTCCGTTCTTTGCCGGTGTCTGGGGCATCTTCGGACACGGCAACGTGGCGGGAGTGGGTCAAGCGTTGCAGCAAACACCAGACTTTCGCTACTACCTGGCCCGGAATGAGCAGGCGATGGTCCACTCGGCCACAGCTTACGCAAAGATGAGCAACAGGCTTCGCGCATTTGCTTGCACGTCTTCAATAGGGCCGGGGGCGACGAACATGATTACCGGCGCAGCGACAGCGACGATCAATCGTCTCCCCGTGCTGCTGCTGCCTGGCGACATCTTCGCTCGCCGAAACGTGGCCCCTGTGCTGCAACAGCTAGAGTCGGGATCCACTCAGGACATTTCGGTCAACGACGCTTTCAAACCCGTCTCGCGTTACTGGGATCGCATCAACCGCGCAGACCAACTGCCTTTCGCCTTGATGCAGGCGATGCGCGTGCTAACGTCCCCTGCGGACACGGGCGCAGTAACATTGGCGCTCCCGCAGGACGCGCAGGCTGAAGCGTTGGATTACCCGGCAGAGCTTTTCGAGCAGCGCGTTTGGCACATCCCCCGCCCGCTGGCTGACCGCACGCTCCTTGCGCGGGCCGTTGAATGGATTCGCGCGGCGCAGAAGCCTTTCATCATCGCGGGCGGCGGCGTCATCTACAGCGAAGCGGGCGAAGCAATGGCGCGCCTGGTCGAACAGACGGGCATCCCGGTCGGAGAGACAATGGCGGGCAAGGGCACGCTCCCTTGGAACCACCCGCAAAACCTTGAAGCCGTCGGCGTGACCGGTACGTCGGGGTCTAACGTCCTCGCGCGCGAGGCGGATCTGGTAATTGCCGTGGGCACGCGTCTCAGCGATTTTACGACCGCCTCAAAAACCGCGTTCCAGCATCCCGGCGTGCGCTTCGTCAACATCAACGTCGCTGAATTGGACGCCCACAAACATGGCGCCCTGCCGCTCGTAGCCGATGCGCGCGTTACGCTCGATGAACTGCGAGAGGCGCTTGAAGGCTACGCGGTCGGCGGTGAATACGCTGCCCGCATCAGCTCCTTCAAGGAACAGTGGAGAGCAGAGGTCGAACGCTTGTTTAACCGACGGCAAGGGCCGCCGATCAGCCAGAGCGAAGTCATCGGCATCGTCAACAGTTTTTCCCAGCCGGAAGACGTGGTGGTCTGCGCCGCGGGCAGTCTGCCGGGAGACCTACACAAACTCTGGCGCACGCACGACCCTAAAGGCTATCACCTCGAATACGGAAATTCCTGCATGGGCTACGAGATTGCCGGCGGACTTGGCGTGAAAATGGCTGACCCCGCCCGCGAGGTGTATGTGATGGTGGGCGACGGCTCTTACCTCATGATGTCTTCTGAGATCGTGACCTCGATTCAGGAGGGGTACAAGTTGACTATTATCCTGCTCAATAATTACGGCTTTAGCAGCATCGGCGGGCTGTCGCAAGCGCTTGGTTCGGGCGGTTTTGGCACCGATTATAGAACGCGGCGTGCCGCGAGCGGCCAGCTGGATGGTGCGCGGTTGGAAGTTGACTTCGCAGCCAACGCTGCGAGTTTAGGCGCGCACGTGGTTCGCGCCACGACGCGCGACGATTTGCAACAGGCACTCGAGGAAGCCCGCCGTGCGGAACGAACCACCGTCATTGTGATCGAAGTTGATAAAGAAGTGCGAGTGCCTGGTTACGAGTCGTGGTGGGATGTGCCCGTGGCCGAAGTCTCAGACATGGAATCGGTGAAGCGGGCCCGCGAAGCTTACGACGAGGCGGTGAAGCGAGAGCGAAACTTTCTCTAAATCACATGAGATCGGTACACAAGAAAAGCGATCGATGAAATCACACGAAACAGCACGAAACAAAGACCACGAATGTCGGGTGTTCGCTTCGTGTCATTTCAAGGATCATGTTTCCCGTCTGTCCCAATCTCATAAGTTTCGATTTAGGTGGCGCTTAGTCGCTCCATAGTTTTTCACATCGTGGGCTTTCTTGGATTGAGGGATGAAATTGTATGACAACGAATAATCGCTTGCGTAATTACATCAATGGCCAGTGGCAGAATTCTACGGCCGCACAGTTTGCGGACGTGATCAATCCCGCAACCGGCGAGACGCTGGCACAGGTGGCGCTCGACGGAGAGGCCGACGTGGTAGCGGCAATCGAATCGGCTGCCGCCGCTTTCCCCGAATGGCGTCGCACGCCGCCGGAAGAACGCATTCAATATCTCTTTAAGCTAAAGCAGCTCTTTGAAGATCACTTGGAGGATTTGGCCAGGGTCATCACCATGGAGAACGGCAAGACGCTTGCGGAAGCGCGAGCAGAGCTGCGGCGGGCGATTGAGAACGTCGAGGTGGCCTGCGGCATTCCCACATTAATGCAAGGCTACAACCTCGAAGATGTCGCCAGAGGCATTGATGAGATGATGATTCGCCAGCCTTTGGGCGTCGTGGCCGCCATCACGCCGTTCAACTTCCCTATCATGGTGCCGTTCTGGTTCATCCCCTACGGTATCGCCTGTGGCAACGCCTTCATCGTCAAGCCCTCGGAAAAAGTACCGTTGTCGATGCAGCGTTTGTTCGAGTTAATTGAGCAGCTAGGATTGCCGCCCGGCGTAATGAGTCTGGTTAACGGCGCGAAGACTGTGGTTGACGTGCTGCTCGATCACCCGAGAGTGCGAGCGATCAGTTTTGTTGGCTCAACTCCGGTCGCGAAGTATATCTACTCGCGCGGCTCGGCCAACGGCAAGCGAGTACAGTGTCAGGGGGGAGCCAAGAACCATGTGGTTGTCCTTCCAGACGCCGACATGGAAACGACGACGCAGATTGTCACCGATAGCGCCTTTGGCTGCGCCGGACAGCGCTGTCTGGCCGTTTCCGTGGCGATCACGGTCGGCGAAGCAAAGAACACATTCAGGGATGCGATTGCGGCGAGTGCTGACTCGATCACAGTAGGCTCCGGCCTTGAAGAATCCAGCCAGATGGGGCCGGTCATCACCCGCGCGAGTAAAACACGCATTGAGGGGTTGATTGCCAGAGGAAAGGTTGAAGGGGCCTCTGTGCTACTGGACGGTCGTGGCGCAAAGATTCCGAATTACGGGCAAGGTAATTTCATAAAGCCTACGGTGCTTGAAAACGTCCCGGCAGGCGGTGAGCTGTCAAAGACCGAAATCTTCGGGCCTGTGCTCAGCCTCGTCCACGCCGAGACAGTGGACGAAGCGCTCGATATCCTGTCCCAGAGTCTCTACGGCAATGCGGCTTCGATCTTCACCACCAGTGGGGCAGCGGCGCGCAAATTCCGCTACCAGGTAGAGGCGGGCAATGTGGGCATCAACATCGGCGTGGCTGCACCGATGGCCTACTTCCCCTTCAGCGGTTGGAAGGACAGCTTCCTGGGCGTTATGCATAGCCAGGGACGCGACGCCGTCGAGTTCTACACCGAGAAGAAAGTCGTGATCGAACGATGGCCACAAGAATGGTCGCGTAAGTTTTAATCTGCGCGGCCGCGGTGGTCGAGTCTTACTGCGCGAGAAGGTCAACCCTAGATGGCAGATGCCCCCGTCCTGGAAATGCGTCATATCAGGAAGACGTTCCCCGGCGTCGTGGCTTTGGACGACGTTGGTTTCGAGTTGCGTCGAGGCGAGGTTCATATCCTCCTCGGGGAGAACGGCGCGGGCAAATCCACGCTCATGAAAATCCTGAGCGGGGCCTACCAGAAGAGCGCCGGCGAAATCATTCTCGACGGCGCGGAAGTGGAGATTAAAAATCCCAAGCACGCGCAAACACTAGGCATCAGCACTATCTATCAAGAATTCAATCTCATCCCCCATTTGTCCGTAGGGGAAAATATTTTTCTGGGCCGCGAGCCTGTGCGCCTGCTGGGATTGATTGATCAGCGCGCAATCTTTCAAGCAGCGACGCGCGCCTTAAACGGCTTGGGCCTGACCCTCAATCCTCGTAAATTAGTCAAAGAGCTGAGAGTGGCTGAACAACAGATGGTCGAAGTGGCCAAGGCGCTCTCACTAGACGCCAGAATTTTAATCATGGACGAGCCGACTGCCGCCCTCACTGAGCACGAGATCAAAGAACTATTCGCTACCATCCGCACGCTCAAGGCTAAAGGCGTATCGATCGTTTACATATCGCACCGTATGGAGGAACTGTTTGAAATCGGAGACCGGGTAACCGTCTTGCGGGACGGGTGCTCAATCGGCACCTACGACGTGCACGCGAAGAGCAGGTCCGAATTGATCCGCCTAATGGTCAATCGTGAGCTGACGGACTTGTTCCCTAAAGAGAGAGCCGTGAGAGGCCCTGAGGTTGTGCGAGTCAAAGGATTGAGCACCAAGGGCGGTTTGAAAGATATTAGCTTCACACTTCACAAGGGAGAGGTTCTAGGCATCGCCGGCCTCCTGGGCGCCGGGCGGACGGAACTGGCGCGCGCAATTTTCGGTCTCGATAAGATTACTTCGGGAACTATCTACATAAACGGCGCCCCTCAACGCATCGGCTCGCCGCGAGCAGCAATCAATTCCGGGATTGGGTTCCTCACCGAAGACAGAAAGTCACAAGGTCTGGTCTTGCCTTTATCGGTCAAAGCGAACCTTTGCCTGTCCAGCATCGACAAGTTTTCGAGGTGGGGCATCATGGATACTAAAGAGGAGCAGCAGGCGGCCGGCCGTTATGTGAATGAACTGCGTATCAGAACGCCCAGCCTCGATCAGAAGGTGGTGTTTTTAAGTGGTGGCAATCAACAGAAGGTAGTGCTCAGCAAATGGCTTTGCTCTCAGGCCGAGGTTTTCATATTCGATGAGCCCACGCGTGGCATCGATGTGGGCGCCAAAACCGAAATCTATCAGTTGATGAACCGGCTCACAGCGTCGGGCGTTGCCATCATAATGATCTCATCAGAGCTGCTCGAGGTGTTGGGGATGAGCGACCGCATACTAGTCATGCGCGGGGGCAGGATTACAGGGGAGTTCTCCGCCGAGGATGCTACGCAGGAAAAAATCTTACAATGTGCCTTAGGGGAATAGCCCTGCGAGAGAATTTTTTTTCACACTATGGGAGACAGCTCGGCACCTTGTCGGGCCTGTTAGGCCTGGTCGTCGCGCTGTGGGCTTTGACGCCCCACTTCTTAACCGTCTCAAACCTTCTAAATATTGCCGAGCAGGCTACCATCATTGCCATTGTCGCGGTTGGCATGACTTTCGTCATAATTACCGCGGGTATTGATTTGTCGGTTGGCTCGGTGCTGGCTTTTGCCGGGGTGGTTATGGCAAGTGCCCTTCACCAGGGCGTACCGCTTCCTGTGGCTTTGCTGGGCGGCCTGGGGATAGGCCTGCTCTGCGGGCTGGTAAACGGTCTACTGATCACAATCGGACGTCTTCCGCCTTTCATCGCCACCCTCGGCATGATGAGCGTGGCTCGGGGCACGGCCCTGATGTTCACCGAAGGGAGACCGGTCTCAGGCTTCTCAGAAGCCTTCCGTTCACTCGCCACCGGCGAGGTGCTTTACATCCCGACCCCTGTGATCATCATGATCGCCGTCTATGCAGTCGCCCATTTGGTTCTCAAGCGCACCAAGCTGGGCCGCTACACCTATGCCATCGGCGGCAATGAAGAGGCCGCGTTGCTGTCCGGGATTAATGTGAAATTATACAAAACGATGGTGTATGGCCTTGCCGGGATGCTCGCCGGGCTGGCGGCCATTTTGCTGACGGCGCGCTTGAATTCGGCGCAACCCATAGCCGGGATGAATTATGAGTTAGACGCGATTGCGGCTACTGTCATCGGCGGCACCAGTTTGCTCGGTGGCGAAGGGACGGTCCTGGGGACTTTGATTGGCGCGCTGATCATGGCAGTGCTGAGGAACGGCCTCAACCTCTTAGGCGTTTCCTCCTTTATTCAACAAATCGTAATTGGTTCAGTCATCATTGTCGCTGTGCTGATTGATATGGCATTAAAGAGGCGAGGGAAGTGAAGGTTGAAAGGCTGTCTGAAGAGTTGTTCTTGTCGCTGAAAGCGACAACTTCAATAGCGTCTGGCAGCGCCCGACGTTAGAGTCAGGCAAACAGTTCGACCCTATAGAGTCTGTCGGAAGACATTTGTAAAAGTTTGCAGAACGGTCAGCGCGAGCGATAGCGAGTGTGAACAAGCCTGAAAGGCATGAAGTTAGTAGCCGGGGGCAACGCCCCCGGTAAGCGAAGGTTTCAGTCCCGACCCTGGAGGGTCGCAGTCTCGACGGATGACATCACACGGTTGAATCTTTGTTTGGCACGGTGCGACCCTTTCAGGGTTGGGAGCTTTTACAGTTTTCCGGGGGCGGTGCCCCCGGCTACTGACTTCGTCCCCTTCAGGGACAAGGCGAACTCGTTGGGTTTCACCCGACGCTATTAAATTTGTACGCTTCGCGGACGAAACAATTCACACAGTCTGTAAGGAGAAACATCCATGAAGAAGGCTCTGATCCTGATGCTGCTGGGAATGCTGTCAATCATTTTCATGAGTTGTCAGCGCGGAAACGAGCAGTCTGGCGGCGCTCCCCGAATAGCTTTTGTGATGAAGACTGCTAACAACCCTTTCTTTATCGACATGCAAAAAGGAGCCGAAGAGGAGGCCAGGAAGTTAGGGGTCAATCTCGTTGTACAAGCGGCAGAGCGCGAAGTTGATGTCGAAAAGCAGATGCAGATCATCGAGAACCTGATCCAAGCCAAAGTCGCAGCGCTATGCGTCACGCCCAGCGGCTCCAGGGAGATTGTTTCGGCGATTGATAAGGCCAACCGCGCGGGCATTCCCGTGGTTATCGTAGATACGCGCGTCGATGCCAAAGCCTTAGGGGAATCGAAAGCAAAGATCGCGAGTTTTATCGGCTCGGACAACTATGAAGGCGGCAAACTAGCCGGCGAATTCATCGCCCAACGGCTGGCCGGCAAAGGGAAAGTGGTGGTGCTCGAAGGCATACCAGGCCATGAGACGGGCGACTCCAGACTGCGAGGCTTTCGCGATGCTCTCAAGGCGACGCCGGGAATCGAGATCGTCGCCTCCCAGACCGCAAACTGGGAAAGGGACCAGGGCTTCAACGTCTTCCAGAATATCCTTCAGTCTCACCCTGAGGTGCAAGCCGTGTTTGCTTGTAGTGATTTGATGGCCTTGGGAGCGGTCGAAGCAATTGCCGCCGCAAAAAAGACCGGGCAGATCACTGTAGTCGGCTTTGACGCTTCGGACGAAGCACGCAAGGCCGTGCTGAGCGGCACCATGGACGCCACCGTGGCCCAATCTCCCGCCACGATGGGCGCGATGGCGGTCGAGAACGCTTACCGTTTGATTAAGGGTGAGCAGGTAAAAGAGGAGTTCGTTGTTCCTATCAAATTGATCACGAAAGAAAATGCAGGTGCGACGGACGCGAGCAAATAGATTGTTAGGCCGCCCATCGAGGAAGAAGGTGAGAGAATTATGCGAATTCTACTAGCTGGTGTAATAAGTCTGGGCATCGCTCTTGGAGCATTTGCTCAGACTCCGCGCAAAGAGATACGATTGCGCCAAGCGGTGCAATCGTTCTATGACGCTTTCAATGCGCACGGGTTCGGGCGTGCGGCAAAATACACCACCCAAGACTGGAACCACATCAATCCGGGGGGCGGATGGAAGAGCGGGCGGGCGGCAGTGCTCAAGGAACTGAAGGAGGTGCGTTCAACGTTTCTAAAAGGTGTCTTCGACACTGTCGAAGACGTTGAAATTAGCGCAGTTGAGATAAGTGGGAGTTAATCACAGATGAGTAGGAAGCTAGGCATTGGCGTGATTGGATTGGGCCGACTGGGCAGCGCATATGCCAGGTACTTTACGGGCCGTATTGCCGGAGCAACCCTGGTGGCTCTGTCCGACGTCAACGAATCGGCTGTCGCAACGCTGGCCGCAGACTTAGGCGTCTCCAAACAATATCGCCACTATCAAGATTTAATCGCTGATGCTGAGGTCGAGGGCGTGGTCGTTGTCAGCCCCACAAGCACGCACAAGGAAATGGTGCTTGAGGCAGCAAAACATGGCAAAGCAATCTTTTGTGAGAAACCTTTATCCATCTCGCTGGACGCGGCGCACGAGATGCTCAGCGTGATTGAGCAGACTGGCGCCTTCTTCCAGATGGGTTTTATGAGGCGGTTTGATAAAGGGTATTTGGCGGCCAGGCGCAAGATCGCAGAGGGTGGGATCGGAACGCCCGTAGTCTTTAAATCATCCTCGCGCGACCCCTACCGGCCGAGTCTCGAATACCTTGACCCGGCACACAGCGGCGGGCTGTTCGTAGACTGCGGCATCCATGATCTCGATCTTGCGCGTTGGTTCATGGGCGAGATTGCGAGCCTTTACAGCATCGGCGGAACGCTGGCCTACCCGGAGATGAAAGCGATTGGGGACATTGATAACGCGATCACCAGCCTCAATTTCGCAAGTGGCGCCCTGGGCGTGATCGATCTGAGCCGGAATGGTGTTTATGGATACGACATCCGGACGGAGATCCTGGGGACTGCAGGCACACTAAAGGTCGGGTACCTTCGTGAAACACCGATTTTGGTTATGACCAAAGAGGGCATCACCCATGACACCGTGCCATACTTTACGGAGCGCTTCGAACAAGCTTACATCACGCAACTCCAGGATTTCGTGAACAACGTCTTGCAAGGCAAGCCGCCAGCGGTTACATGCGCGGACGGTGTGGCCGCCTTACTGGCAAGCGCGGCTGCCACGTTGTCATTCAAGGAGAACCGTCCCGTGAAAATACAGGGAGACGAGATCTTTTGAGCCAACGCACTATCGGGCTAAGACTTACGCAAAAAACAGGCGAAGTAGCCACAGATGGGCGCGGATGAACGCGGATCAGAGAACTAGAATGGAAAATCTGTGTTGATCTGTGTCGATCTGTGGCTGAGTTTAGTTCTTGCGTAAATCCCAAGGAAACAAAGATGAATCTAAAGGTCGGGAATGCCCCGGTTAGCTGGGGAGTTATGGAAGTTTCCGGCTGGGGCGAGCAAATACCCTTCGGCAAAGTCCTGGATGAGATAGCTGAGGCCGGTTACGCGGGCACGGAACTCGGACCCTATGGTTATTTCCCAACAGACCCGAACGAATTGATGCCGGAACTATCCGCACGCGGGCTGCAACTGGTGGCCAGTTTTGTGCCCATTCCACTGGCTCACCCGGACCGCCATGTTGTTGGCTATCAGGAAGCTATGAAGGTCGCGCGCTTGCTGGCTCAGACCGGTGCGCGGTTGATCGTGCTGGCTGATGAGATGAGCAAGGCACGCATGGCCGTGTCTGGGCGCGTTGACGAATCTCGTGACGGAATGAGTGAATCGCAATGGGAGGGCGCGGCGCAGATCCTCACGAGCACCGCCGAGGCCTGTCGTGAATTGGGGCTCTCAGCGGTGTTCCATCACCATGCCGGAACGTTCGTCGAAACCCCGAAAGAGATCGCGCGCCTGTGCGACAGTACCGATGCTGACTTGCTAGGTCTTTGCCTGGACACGGGTCATTACTTCTTCGGCGGCGGCGACCCTGTGGAAGCGGTGCGTTTGTACGGCGCGCGCATTCGACATCTTCATCTGAAGGATGTACAACTTCCGATCTTGGAATCCGTTCGTCGAGATGGGATCGACTTTCTTGAAGCGGTGCGGCGCGGCGTGTTCTGCGAACTCGGTGAGGGCGCGGTTGATCTCAAGAAAGTCATCGGGGACATGACCGCCGGGGGCTACTCGGACTGGGCCATCGTTGAGCAGGACGTGGACACTCGCCGTGAGGATGTTAAGCCCTTTGAGAGCGCCATCCGCAGCCGGCAGTATCTCCGAAACGTGATCGGGATTTGAGCTTTCACCTTCCACGGCGTACCTCGCAATCCAACCTAAATTACTTTTAATCTACAGTCGGTCTGGCATATCGGCCACGACGTAAGCCATGACGGCGAGCGCTGCGACACACGCGGCAAGTTCCTGCGCTTTGACCTTGTCGAAAGTGTCGGCCTGCGTGTGGTGTATGTCGAAGTAGTGCGTGCCGTCGACCTCGAGGGACGCGCCGGTCACACCCTCGCTCATCATGGGCTCGATGTCCGTGCCTTCTCCGTCGTCGGCGATGCGATCGGCGCGAATGCCGCTCAAAAGTTTGGCGATCTCGACAAAGTCGGCACGCGCCTGCAGGGTCGCCTTCGCCGAAAGCCCGAAGCCAGTCGGGGCGAATACCCCCATGTCAGCCTCGATTGCGAGTACGTGATTGGCTAGTTCTGTCTTGTGCGCGTCGCGGTAACCTTTGCCGCCGCGTGTGCCGTTCTCTTCATTCGTAAACAGAACGACCCGGATGGTGCGACGCGGTCGAAGGCCGAGCGCTTTGAGTAGGCGGACGACTTCCCAGGAAGCGATGCAGCCGCCGCCATCGTCGTGCGCGCCAGCGCCAACGTCCCAGGAGTCAAGGTGCCCTCCGATGACAATCACTTCCCCTGGCTTCTCGCGGCCCCTGAGTTCAGCAATGACGTTGGCCGACTCTGCGTCCGGCAGAACCTTTGCACCCATCTTGAGATGTAGGGTCAAACGCTCGCCGCGTTCCTGCATGCGCTGTAACATCTCGGCGCCCTCGACGGTTATTGCCGCCGCAGGAATCTTCGGTTGGTCTTCCAGGTAGCGGAGCGATCCCGCATGCAGTGTCTGTAAACTGATGGGCGCGATCGATCGCACGATGGCCGCTGCCGCCTCGTACTTGGCCGCGCGCGATGGTCCGGTGCTGCGATAAGGCACGGTCGCCCCATAGTTGGTGAACGGCGCATTGTAAACGACTATCTTTCCGCGTACCTTCTCGCCAAGCGCGTCCAACTCGTCGAAGCTGCGCACGACGACTGCGTCCGCCGTGATGCCTTCGGTTGTTGTGCCGACGCTATTGCCAAGACCTAGCATCGCGAGTTTGCGTTCTATGGGCGCAATGAGGGCCAGGCTCTCCTCACCGCGTACCCAGTGCGGCACCATCACTTTCTCACCCCGAACGTTTTCCAGTTCGTCACGTTTCATTTCCAAAATGCCCCAATCAATCGCGCGTTTAAGCGACTCTGAACCGCTCAAGCGGTTGCCAATGCGATCGGTTAACCATTCAAGCCGAGTGTAAGCCGTATCATTCACGAGCGCCGCGCCAATGATGCGCGCCGCGCGGTCGCGGTACTCTTCGATCTTCACGCGCGGCGGTGGCAGCGAGCTCGCGGATGGCGGCATAGCCCCTCTCATTTGGTTAGGATGTTGTGTTTTCTGCGACGCAGATTGCTGAGTTGGCTGTTGTGCAAAGATAGTCATGCGATAACAGAGAGAATTAAGTTAGGGAAGCGATGAACACATACTCGCACGCTTCAGTTTGGGCATCGATTCGCGATTAAGGTGGCTCATTGGGTTACAGGCTTCGAAGCACCTCGCGCTCTCGGTGAAAGGCGACGCCGCCTGCGACGAGCAAAATGCCAAGCGCCTCGGTTACGGTAGGTACTTGTTGCAAAACTACAACCCCGATTAAGACTGCGGATGCGGGTAATAATGCCAGCAGGAGCGAAAATGTTGCCCGCGACAATCTCGCCATCGCTAATTGATCGCAGACGTAGGGAATTACCGAGGAACAGATTCCCACCGCGATACCTGCCAACAACAGATGCGGCTGCCGCAGTGCAGGTAGCGCACCACTGAATCCTATCGGGAATACGATTACCAGCGCAATTAGCATCGCCATTCCGAGACGACCTATTCCTGCCCCGCCACCGTCTTGCGCAATTCGGTGTCCAATCGAAATGTACAACATAAAGAGCGCGCAGTTGGCAAAGGCGAAAAGATAGCCGAGCGAGTCGCCCTCCAACCGGACACCAGTCAAAACCCATCCGCCGCCTGCGGCTAGCAGGAGCGCGATGATGTTCCGCGGTGTTCTTACACCGAAAGCCGCCAGAATGATGGGCCCGATAAATTCGATGGCGCTTACTGTACTGAGAGGTAACCGCGCGATAGCTTGGTAAAAACAGACGTTCATCAAACCAAGCGCGACACCCAAGGCAAACAAAATACGTAGTTGCGCCCATGACTGTACGGCAACCCTCGCCCAAGGGCGACGCCACAGAGCGAAGACAGCGGCCGCGCTCGCGATACGTAGCCACGCCATTCCGAGGACGGATACGTGTGCAAAGAGGAGTACGGCGAATGCAGGTCCCAAATAATGGAACACGGCACTCACAAAAAAGAAGACGTGGGGAGGAACACGATCGATTGTCCGCACGGTCGGTGACGGCACAATTACAGCCTTTACGTCAGGAGCGATGGAACAATTCGACATTAGCGGTTGATCATTTGCATCATTGCTTCCGAATAGCGCGAGCCTACAGCTGCATCCAGGGGCATGCTTTCATTAATCTCTTGCAGTTCGCCATAGTCGAGCACAACGTCTAACGCGCCCACATTTTCTTCTAGATACTGCTGTCGCTTCGTACCCGGAATCGGCACGATGTCTTCCCCCTGCGCCAGCACCCACGCCAAAGCGAGTTGCGCCGGAGTACAACCTTTTTGCGTCGCCATTTCTTCCAGCCGAATCACCAATTCTATGTTTAGCCGAAAGTTCTCTCCCTGAAAGCGCGGCAGTTGACGTCGCATATCACCTTCGGGAAAATCCTGCGGAGTCTTGATCTGCCCGGTGAGAAATCCCCGACCGAGCGGGCTAAAAGGTACGAAGCCTATCCCTAACTGCCGGCAAGCCGGGAGTACCTCCGCCTCGGCATCGCGTGTCCACAAACTATACTCACTCTGCAACGCAGTAATCGGATGAACGGAGTGCGCGCGTCGCAACCGCTGAAACCTCCGAGAGACCAAGAAAGCGAACCTTACCCTGCGCCACGAGGCCACTCATGGCGGCGACGGTCTCCTCGACAGGTACTCTGGGGTCTACGCGGTGCAAGTAGTAAAGGTCTATCACCTCGACGCCCAAACGACGCAAGGAAGCCTCGCACGCTTCGTAAACATGCCGAGGGCTGCCGTCCAGTTCTCTACCTTCACCGGCTTCATTCCAGATGAACCCACACTTTGTAGCTAGCACGATCTCCTGGCGCCGCGCGGCGATAGCACGACCAATGAACTCCTCGTTTTGGCCGGCCCCGTAGACGTCTGCGGTATCCAGGAGATTAACGCCCAGGTCCAGCGCACGATTGATCGTCGCCAGCGATTCTGCATCGTCGCGCGTACCGTACGCGTCCGAGATTCCCATGCAACCCAACCCGAGGGCTGAGACTACAGGCCCGTTCCGTCCCAACTGTCGTCTCTGCATAAATCATTTCTCCTCAGTGGTGATTGCGTATGATATGATTCGGCCCAAGTGAAGTACATAGCATCATTACGGTATCAGCGTGAGTAGACCTAAGAGTTTAAGTAATAAGGAGACATTCACTTACACACCAACGGATAGTGTGTCTGGGAACCTTAACATGCGAATCCTGAGAGAGCTCAAACAGGATCCGCGTCTGGCAATGACGGAGCTTGGTCGTCGCGTTGGTCTATCATCGCCAGCGGTCACTGAGCGCGTCAGGCGTCTGGAGGAGGCCGGGGTTATAAGAGGCTACGTGCTCGATATTAATCCCGCTACGCTGGGGCTGCCGATCGCTGCTTACATACGCATTCGCCCCAACCCGGGACAGTTGCCGAAGATAGCCGACCTTGCCCGGAACATTCAGGAGGTAGCGGAGTGTCATCGGGTGACTGGAGAGGATTGCTTCGTTCTAAAGGTGCATCTGCCGAGCCTCGATCAACTCGACCGCATTCTCGATATATTCCTCCTGCATGGCACCACAACCACGTCCTTGATTCAGTCATCGCCCGTGCCGCTGCGGCCCCCGCCGCTGCCGGGCGAATGAAAGCGTCATGGGCTTGATGCTTAGCTCGTTGAGATTTTCTCTTTCATCAAGTCCCGCTCAGCTTGTGTGGCTTTCGCTCGCCCTGGTGAACACCAGTGACGCATATCAGGCCTAAGCCCGAAGCGTTTTATGCGGTCGATGAGAGAAGACATTCGCAGCACATATCATGGAGACCTGTTAGTGGGGGACGACGTGATGGGATCGAAGTTTAGCTTCATAACGTAGTTGGTGCTAATGGCCGCCCAACAAGCGCATGCGGCGGACAACCACGTCCCGATTCAATCTTCGTCCGTGGCGTTCCGGCCACCGCCATTGCTGGAAGAATGCAAGCTTCTGGTACGTGAACCTCAAGGGCAGCGCAGCATTAACCGCGCGCAGATGGCAATGATTGGATTACAACGGCAACGATAATGAAGAATCGTCCTTCGTCGCGTTTACAAGTGATGACGCGCACATTGCTTGCCACCTCGCTCATGCTCGGTCAGGCTGGGCCCGCATTTTTTCAGACGGCAAATCGCGACCAGCCTCTAATCACTTACGCCGATCCCTTCGTGGGCACGGAAAATGGCGGCAACATTGTGCCTGGCGCACAAATCCCTTTCGGCTTTGTGCACGTTAGCCCTGATACGGTAAACCCGAATACTGCAGGCTACAATCCTTATGAAAACATTCTTGGCTTCAGCCAGACACACGTCAGCGGCACCGGCGGGGCCAGTAAGTATGGAAACTTTCTTACGACGCCCCTGGTTGGCAATTTGCGCGTCAACAACCTCAGTTCGCCCAAAACCGAAGAAGCGGCCTCGCCCGGTTATTACACCGTCCGGCTCACACGCTCAAACGTTAAAGCAGAATTGACCGCGACGCGGCTCGTCGCCATGCATCGCTACACCTATCCCGCCTCGAAGCTGTCCCAGGTTTTGATTGACGTCAGCTCCGTGGTCCAACCGGAGACTGGAAAAGACGCTATCAAGAATCCACACCCGGTTGATTGCTGGGTGCGCCTCATCGCGCCGAATCGCATCGAGGGCAGCGGCAATTTCATCGGTGGCTGGAATCAGTCGCCTTATACCATCCACTTTTCCGCTGAGTTCGACCGCCCTTTTAGCGCCTTCGGTGTGTGGCGAGATAATCGGATCGAAGCAGGTATCGTTGCGGCTGCCAATGAAGGCAGGGTTGGCGCTTACGCCACCTTCGACACCACAAGTAATCAAACGGTGCAGCTAAAAATAGGCGTGTCGTTCATCAGCCCGGAGAAAGCGCGCGCAAACCTTTTGCAAGAGATTCCCCGCTGGGATTTCGACGTGGTGCGTCGACAAGCTGAAGCTGCCTGGGAGAGCGTCCTGGGACAAATTAGAATTCAAGGAGGCACTGACGAACAGCGCAAGATTTTTTATACTGCGCTATTTCATTCACATTACATGCCGCATGATCTGTCTGGCGAGAATGTCTGGTGGAATTCCAAAGAGCCGCACTACGAAGAGTTTTACGCCATCTGGGACACCTTCCGCACGCATTTCCCGCTCCTGACTTTGATTCAACCTGAGCGAGGGCGTGACATGCTGCGTTCGCTCATTGACACGTACGTGCATACCGGCTGGATGCCCGATTCCCGTATCGCCGGAGCCAACGGCATGACCCAGGGCGGCTCTAACTGCGATGTCGTGGTAGCGGATGCGCTGGCGAAAGGTGTAACTGGAATCGACTACCGGAAAGCCTATGAGGCAATGGTCAAGAACGCCGAGGTCGACAGCCCCCGTCCGCTTTATGAAGGACGCGCGCTCTCAGAATACAAGCGGCTCGGCTACTTGAGTATGAATTATCCGCGCTCTGCTTCACGCACGGTGGAATACGCCTACAACGATTTCTGTATAGCGCAGGTGGCGAAAGCTCTCGGACACACCGCCGACAGTCGCAAGTATCTTGAGCGCTCGAAAAACTGGATGAACGTCTGGAGCGATGAAACGCTCTCGGCCCGTCCGCGCTATGCGGACGGAAGCTGGCTCGCGCCGTTTGCGGCGGCCCATTTCTATCCAGACAAAGATTACAGCTACTGGGATGCGCCTTTTTATGAAGGGAGTGGTTATATCTATGGCACCTACGTTCCGCATGACGCGCAAGGACTAATTAACAAGCTTGGAGGCGACGCACGCTTCATCGCGTGGCTCGATGCATTCTTCGCCAACCCCCCGACACGCGATCCGGCCTTTAATAATGGACTCTATAATCACAATAACGAGCCGGACTTCCTGGCGGCATTTTTGTACATCCACGCGGGTGCCCCTGATCGCACGCAGGAGCTTGTCCGGAGAATTCTTGCCAGCGAATACACGACCGGACGGGGCGGGCTGCCAGGCAACGATGACAGTGGAGCGATGTCTTCGTGGTACGTTTGGGGAGCGCTCGGCCTATACCCAAATGCCGGACAACCTTACTACTACATTTGCAGTCCGCTGTTTCCAAGCTCAACTATCATTCTCGGAGGAGGACGCACGTTCACCATCGAAGCATCGGAAACTTCGGAAATGAATTTATATGTTCTTTCCGCGACGCTCAATGGCCGTGCGCTTGATCGCGCCTGGCTGAAGCACGAAGAGATTTCGGCCGGTGGCCGGCTCGTGCTCCGCATGGGCCCGAAGCCTTCCGCGTGGGGTCGCGGCGATAGACCACCTTCGATGTCACTGCCGGAGAGGAGCGATGGTGAGTAAGCCATCAAACCTATACTGCACACGTCGAGAAATGCTAAAGACCACTGTTTGTGCTTTTGGCGGGCTCACCGTGGGCTTCAGTAGTTCTTTGAGACATCTGGCGGCGGAACGGCCGATTGATTTCACGAGTCGCCGCCCAACCCTGGGCGAGCGTCGGTTTACGAGTGCGGCAGTCGAGGCGAAGATTCGGGAAGTCAAGGGTTCCATCGCGGACAAAGAACTCGCGTGGCTGTTTGAGAACTGTTTCCCCAATACGCTTGATACAACCGTCCGCGTCGGCACGCTCGACGCAAAGCCGGACACTTTTGTCATCACCGGCGACATTGCCGCCATGTGGTTGAGAGATTCGACCGCGCAAGTGTGGCCTTATCTGCAATTTGCCAGAGAAGATAAGAAGCTGAAAACGCTGCTCGCCGGTGTCATCAACCGGCAGGCGCGTTGCATCCTGATTGACCCTTACGCCAACGCCTTCAATTACGCCGCGACGGGCAGCCAATGGGAAAAAGATCGGACACTCATGAAGCCGGAACTGCATGAGCGCAAATGGGAAATCGACTCGCTCTGCTATCCGGTGCGTCTGGCTCATGGATACTGGAAGGCGACGGATGACGCCTCCCTCTTCGACCGGCAATGGCAGGAGGCGATGTCTCTCGTCGTCAAAGTATTACGCGAGCAGCAGCAATCACAAAATTTGGGTTCGTACTCGTTCCAGCGCGAGACCAAAAATCCGACCGACTCGCTGCCGTTAAGTGGTAAAGGCAATCCGTCCCGACTGTGTGGTCTGATTCACTCAGGATTCAGACCATCTGACGACGCGTGCATCTACCCGTTTTTGATTCCCTCGAATCTCTTTGCCATAGTGGCGCTCAAACACCTCGCTGAAATATGCTCGAGTGCGCTCGACAACCAGAGCTTTGCCAACGAATGCAGAGCCTTCGCCCAGGAGGTGAGCCAAGCCGTTAACGCGCACGCCAGAGCGCAGCATTTGAAATATGGTGAAATATACGCCTACGAGACGGACGGGTTCGGCAACCGATTATTCATGGATGATGCCAACGTGCCGAGTCTCTTGTCATTGCCTTACCTCGGTTGTTGTAACGCGCAAGACCAAGCCTACCGGAACACACGCGCTTTCGTGTTGAGTGAAGACAATCCCTACTTCTTTCGCGGGACCGCAGGTGAAGGCATAGGCGGACCGCACGTGGGCTTAGGAATGATCTGGCCTTTGGGTATCATTATGCGCGCGCTGACAAGTGTGGATGAACGAGAGATCGCGCTGTGTCTCAGAATGCTCAAGGCGACGCACGCAGGGACAGGCTTCATGCACGAGTCGTTTTCCAAAGACAATCCACAAAGGTTTACAAGATCATGGTTTGCATGGGCCAACACTCTGTTTGGAGAGTTGATTCTGAAGGTCGGCGCAGAACACCCAAGTCTTCTGAAAGAGTTGATCTAAATCCAGAACGCACAAGATTGGAAAACAAGGAAGAAATGATCCACGAACACACACGAAACAGCCTGAAACAAGACCACGAGTTTCGTGTGTTTCGCCGAGTGTCGTTTCGTGTGCTTTCGTGGATCAGGATTTCCATCTGTCCCATTCTCATAAGTTTCGATTCAGGCGCGTGGCCTGACGACCAGCGAACTAAGGAACCGCGCACCCGAGGACTATGCTGACGACCGCACGCTTAATTACCCTCGCTCTGATCTGCTGTGTTCTCGGGATGTCAGCGCCGCAACTTGTTTCCATTCGGCCAGACCTAAGGAACATTCAGACTCGGACGGTTGAACGGCGCATTCATCTCGATCCACCCAGCGCAGACGCTAGTCGTTACGCTTATATCCCTTTCGACGTGCCACTGAACGCCGTTCGGATCGATGTCAGCTATCAGTATGATCGCGCTAACGGAGCGAACACGATAGACATCGGGCTCTTTGACGCCCGCTCGACCGGCTCCGATACAGACCCGCGAGGCTTTCGTGGGTGGAGCGGCGGGAGTCGCCCCGAGCTCTTTATCTCCCGCGATGAGGCGACGCCGGGTTATTTACCGGGTGATCTGTACAACGGTACATGGCGCATCATTCTCGGTCTTTACCGAGTTGCTCCATCAGGCGTTGATGTTTCCTTCAAAATCGAAATTGAGACCGAGGAAAACAGATCGTCGAGTCCTGCTCCCGCGCCGCGCCAGACTGGGCTATCATCTGCGGGCGCAACAACGGTATCCGTTGCAGAGAGCGGTACGCGACGGACATCGTCGCCTCAAAAAGTCGCGGGGCGCGGTGCGCGTTGGTGGCGCGGCGATCTCCACATGCACACCGTCCACAGCGACGGCGACTGGACTATCGCCGGGCTAATTTCCAGCGCGCGCAATGCCGGTTTAGATTTTATCTGTGTCACGGATCATAATACCGCAAGCCATCACGCGGAGGTTGATCGCGCGGGCGCCGGTTCGCAGCAACCCCTCGTGCTGCGCGGCGAAGAGATCACCACTTATGGCGGTCATACGAATACGTGGGGGCTTCCTTCAGGAACGTGGATTGATTTCCGCGTGCGTGCGGGGGACTCTGCCCGCATGTCGAACGTCGCCGCGCAAGCGCGCCTGAGCGGTGCGCTCATCTCCATCAATCATCCATTCGCTTTATGCGGCGGTTGCGCTTGGAGCTACGATGCTGCGGCCCGCGACTTCGATGCGATTGAAGTTTGGAACGGCCCGTGGGATTTTACCGACGAGCAGGCGCTCGCGATGTGGGACAAGATTTTGCAGAGCCCGCGACGCATCACCGCCATCGCTTCAAGCGACTCGCACCGTCCCGACACTCCCATCGGTCAGCCGACGATGCACGTAGCGGCGAACGAGCTGTCACAAACAACCTTACTAAACGCTATCCGTCAGGGGCGCGTTTACTTGACGAGCTCAACGTTCCGGCCCGTTGTCAGTTTCGAGGCCGAGGCGAAGACGGGACAGCGCAGCTCGCGTTCGGCTATCGGCGATGAGATACGCTTGCGCGGACCTGCCACGATCCGTTTTCTTATTAACGCCGAAGCCTCGCCTGCCGACGCCACGATCTCAGTAATTTCGAATGGTCAGGTCGTTCGGAATTTTCCCGTTAGGACAGATGTTCGGCCGCAAATGATCGAGATTGAATGTCAGCACGACTCCTATTTCCGCCTGGAAATTCGTGACAAGAATAAGGCAGTGCTCGCCTTAACCAATCCCATCTTTGTCAAAATTGGAAGGGGCCGCTAGTTAGAAGTTAGAGCGGTTTGCGGATCGGTGTGCGGGTGGTTAGTGGTCAGAACCGCCTGCGGAGATTCATCTAGAACCCGCGAAGCGTGGAGAAAGCATAAAGCCTGGGGCGTGAAGTCCCAGGACAATCGCATGTGAGTTCCTAGCCCGCGACGCGGACGACAGCGGCAACGCGAATTCGTTGATGAAAACTAACGCACGGACAAGATTCTTAATCTGCTGTCGCCCACTATTGCGGGCCGGTTGAACCGTTAAGTCCGCTTTTAGGTTGGGCGAGTTTGAAAATCTTTGTTTCGCCAGCCGTAAGCGACGTCTCGGGCTCTGTTTGCAAGCGGAGCGGGCGCGGCACGTAGTTTTGGTCGAGAACTAAAGCTCGAACAACAGTGAGATGCTTGCAGCGTCTTTGGCCGGCAGGTTTTTGGCTGGCATGACAACGCGCCGTGATGGCTTCAACCGAAGTGGGCAAGACATTCTTGGGTAAACGTACAGCTGTCCGAAAATAGCCGCTCCGGTCGATCCGCAATCGAGGTTCGCTCATATCCGAAGCAAATATTTTAGATAGGCCGGCAACCGTTACGTCAAAGGCGAGCGCAGCTCCCTCTTGCTCCGAGTTGGCTTCAATGTAAAGATATTCGCGCGGATCTGCGATGGTATTGATGTCGGTTGGGGTATCACTGATGCGCTTCTCTCGAAGCAGCTCTTCGGTCATCACGCGATAGGTTTGCGGGTACTGGTCCATCACACTCTCGCGCGTCGCCTTCTCAAGTCGGGCCCGAACTGGTAGCGGAGCGAAACGGACTGCGGAGCAAGCCAGATCGGAGAAGTTGTTGTTGTCCGAGGCCACGGCGAGCAGTGGATGGCTACCACCAGTTCGAGGACCGGTGAAAACTTTGGTCTCGTGCTCAACTCCCTGATAGGTCTCCTCGATGATTTTTCCACCACGCGCGCGAATCTGATAGACCCATTCGATATCAGTCGCGCGTCCCCAGCGTGCCATCAGCGCGGCAGTCTGCGTGCCGCCATCTTCATTCGAAAAAATCGCTGTGTAACGCACGATCAGATCATCCGGGGCTTTGCGCAGAATCTCGTAGTACATCAGCAACGGGATGTCGGTGAAACGGTCGATCGTATTGGCGCGTGCATAGAGAAAAGGTGCGTGGGATAAAGCTAACTGCTCTTCATCTGCATCATTTGTCCGCGGAAGCTCAAACAGGAGCGGACGTAGTGACTTTACTTCGGCCCGGCGGGCTCCTGCGGCCGAACGCGCCGTATTGAGCACCACGGAAACCGTGTGCTTCCCTTTGGGCAAGCGTCCGAGTATGACACGATAACTAAAGAGTTCATCGCCGGCCCAAAGCAGCAAATCCTGGTTGTACTTGCCATCAACTGAAATCAAAAGCGCAGATGCTTCAGCGCCTTTGCGAACCCAGGCCGTGCCTGGAGAGCGAGCCTCGATCTCAAGGCCAACTTCCATTTCTTCCGTCAGATTAAGAATTTCAGCCTTGAGCGGTTTAGGAAGTTGAGAGATGTTTTGCGTAGTGGCACGGCTCGACGATATACAAACGAGGGTCAAAAGAAGTAGCCGAAGACTGAAAAAGTTTAGAGTGTTTTTCATCTACAGTGGGGT
>Ga0136617_10000224_pt1 | contig 45111 bp, 41 predicted proteins | sample AntDrymUQ3222106_2_FD_129672 | JGI IMG/M metagenome (GOLD analysis project Ga0136617, IMG submission 129672) | Polar desert sand microbial communities from Dry Valleys, Antarctica - metaG UQ322 (21.06) | ecosystem: Environmental > Terrestrial > Soil > Desert | place: Antarctica: Dry Valley... | reverse complement strand
CACCGCAGCAGCGTCTCACGCTCCACATCAGACAAGATCAACGGCGCCTTCGGGCGTCCTCTCCCAGCCATCCCATGATCATACCAAAATATCTAGCGAATTTCAGGCGCAGGACACTAGCGGAGGTGCCAACCGTCGTGACAACCGCGCGCGCGGGCTGGTGCACGCCGGTCGCGATCTGCCACAGTCCTCGTAGTCCCAGGGTCGGGGTTCACCGCAGGCCGTGAACACCGCCCGAGTCACGGGCGGCGGCGTCCGGCGCAGGCGTCGCCTCTGGCGTTGTCCCCGGCCCTGGGACGCCGCACGCGATGCAGGCTGCACGACGACGAACCGGTGTTGTCGCATCATCCCTAACATGGAGGCCAACGAGGTGTTACGCCGACAGTCACGACCCGCATCGCCTCCGTCAATGGCGACGATGGAAGCTGATGTCGATCTACGATGCATCGGGGAGGCTGCACGGCAGTTGCACGGGCAGTGGTCTGTACTTCACGACGACGATATTGCGCTGCTGGCACTGCGCGGGACCGTGCTGCGTCAGAAGTTGCACGAAGTCCACCATCTCGACGATCGCGGTCGTTGCCTGGCGCGCGCGTGTCGCGGCTGGTGGCCTTGGTCACGACGGTCAGCGTGCGTGACTCATCGCATCCTTGTTGATTACGGGCGAGCGGGTGTGACGACGTTGTGGACCTCGTTGTTGAATCCCACGGGTAGCCGTCCCGATGACGAGAGAGTGCACGAATGGCTCCGAGCGTGCGCCCTCCACCCGTCCCCAGCCACGCCACCTCCGGCCCAGGCGCTGGCTGGGGACTCCGCGGCGGCCACGGAACCGCTGCACATCGTATCGCTGACAGATGGTGCTGAAGGACCGCGTCACGCGCGTCGCGGTCCGGGTTCCGCTCATTGACGTAGACGTTCAACGAGGGGTAAATGGCTGATCGCGGTGGGGTCCACCTGGCTTGCGAGCACATCCGCTGTTCCCTGCGGCGACTGACGTCAACTCTGTCGCTCACCACCGGCCAACCCCGCACGGCGTAGCGCGTCGGCCATCGCGCCGCCACCGCCACCGCCGCCGCCACCACCCGTGCCGTTGCGGGCGGGCCGGGCACCGCGGTCGCCACTGCGGTGGGGCTTCTGCTGGCCCTCCTTGCGCGGGGGCTTCGCACCGACCTCGTCGTCCAGACGCAGGGTCAGCGAGATCCGCTTGCGCGCCTCGTCCACCTCCAGCACCTTGACGCGCACGACGTCGCCGGACTTGACGACCTCCCGCGGGTCGCTTACGAACTGGGCCGACATCGCCGAGACGTGCACGAGCCCGTCCTGGTGCACCCCGACGTCGACGAACGCCCCGAACGCGGCGACGTTGGTGACCGCGCCCTCCAGCAGCATCCCGGGCTTCAGGTCCGCGAGCGTGTGGACACCCTCGGCGAAGGTCGCGGTGCGGAACGCGGGCCGGGGGTCGCGGCCGGGTTTCTCCAGCTCGGCGAGGATGTCGGTGACGGTCGGCAGCCCGAAGGTCGCGTCCACGAAGTCGCCGGGCCGCAACGACCGGAGTTTCGGCGCGTTGCCGATCAGGGTGGCGACGTCGGCCTTCGTGGACGCGAGGATCCGGTGCACGACGGGGTAGGCCTCGGGGTGCACGCCGGAGACGTCGAGCGGGTCGTCGCCGCCGCGGATGCGCAGGAAGCCCGCGCATTGCTCGAAGGCCTTGGGGCCCAGGCGTGGCACGTCGGCGAGCGCGCGTCGGGTACGGAAGGGGCCGTGGGTGTCGCGGTGGGTCACGATCTGGGTGGCGAGGCCCTCGCTGATCCCGGAGACCCGGCCCAGCAGCGGTGCCGAGGCGGTGTTGACGTCCACGCCGACCGCGTTCACGCAGTCCTCGACCACGGCGTCGAGCGAGCGCGACAGCGCCGAGGAGGCGAGGTCGTGCTGGTACTGCCCCACGCCGATCGACTTCGGGTCGATCTTCACCAGCTCGGCGAGGGGGTCCTGCAGCCGCCGCGCGATCGACACCGCGCCGCGCAGCGAGACGTCGAGCTCGGGCAGCTCGGCCGAGGCGAAGGCCGACGCCGAGTACACCGACGCCCCGGCCTCGCTGACCATCACCGTGGTCAGCTTCAGCCCGGGGTTGCGGGCGGCCAGCTCGCCGGCGAGCTTGTCGGTCTCCCGGGAGGCGGTGCCGTTGCCGATCGCGATCAGCTCGACGTCGTGGGCGGCGGCCAGCGTCGTGAGCGTGGCGAGCGCGGCGTCCCAGGCCCGCCGCGGCTCGTGCGGGTAGATCGTGTCGGTGGCGACGACCTTGCCGGTGGCGTCGACGACGGCGACCTTCACCCCGGTGCGCAGCCCGGGGTCGAGCCCCATCGTGGCGCGGCTGCCGGCGGGGGCGGCGAGCAGCAGGTCCCGCAGGTTCGACGCGAACACCCCGATCGCGCCCTCCTCGGCGACGGTGCGCAACCGCACCCGGATGTCGATGCCCAGGTGCAGCAGGATCCGGGTACGCCAGGCCCAGCGCACGACCTCGGTCAGCCACCGGTCGGCCGGACGCCCGCGGTCGGCGACGCCGAACGCCGCGGCGATCGTGCGCTCGTAGTCGGTGAGGTCACCGGGCGCGGCCGGCTCGTCGGCGGAGCGGGTCTCGGCGCCGTCGGGTTCCAGCGTGACGTCGAGTACCTCCTCGGACTCTCCGCGGAAGGCGGCCAGGATCCGGTGCGACGGGAGCGTGGTGAAGGCCTGGGAGAAGTCGAAGTAGTCGGTGAACTTCGCCCCCGCGGTCTGCTGGCCCTCCCGGACCGTGGTGACCAGCCGGCCCCGGGTCCACATCCGTTCGCGCAGGCCGCCGATCAGGTCGGCGTCCTCGGCGAAGCGCTCGACGAGGATCGCGCGGGCCCCCTGTAGCGCGGCGGCCGCGTCGGCGACCTGGTCGTTCACGTACCCGGCGGCGAGCGTGGCGGGGTCGTGGCTCGGGTCGGCCAGCAGCGTGTCGGCCAGCGGTTCCAGCCCGGCCTCGCGCGCGATCATCGCCTTGGTGCGGCGCTTGGGCTTGTACGGCAGGTAGATGTCCTCCAGGCGCGCCTTGGACTCGGCGGCCCGGATCCGCTCCTCCAGCGCCGCGTCGAGCTTGCCCTGGGAGCGGATCTCGTTGAGCACCGCGGTCCGGCGCTCCTCCAGCTCGCGCAGGTAGCGCAGCCGCTCCTCGAGCGTGCGCAGCTGCGCGTCGTCGAGGATGCCGGTGGCCTCCTTGCGGTAGCGGGCGATGAACGGCACGGTCGCGCCGCCGTCGAGGAGGTCGACCGCCGCGCTCACCTGGTGGTTCCGGACCCCAAGCTCATCAGCGATCCGCTCCTGAATCGAATGCACAGTGCTACTCACGCCCCCCATGCTCCCCGACCCCCGCGAGTCGGCACGAACTGGTCCGCGAGTCGGTACGAAATGGCGGGTGTGTGGGCGGTATGCGGCGCCGTAGCCTGGCCATCGTGAGCGGCCTCCCCGACGACTGGTCCCGCTGGCGCGAGCAGGTCGACCTCGACCGCTATGACGAGCGCTGGCGGCAGCTGGCCGCGGCGGGGGAGAACCCGCACGGCGAGGCCGACCTCGTCGTCGCCTACCGGCCTCGGTCGGTGCTCGACGGCGGCTGCGGCACCGGCAGGCTCGGCATCGAGCTGGCCCGCCGCGGGGTCGCGGTGCTGGGCGTCGACGTGGACCCCGACATGATCGCTGCGGCACAGGCGAAGGCCCCGGAGCTGGAGTGGGTGCTGAGTGATCTCGCCGACCTGGACCGGCCGGAGCGTTTCGACGTCGTGGCGCTCGCCGGCAACGTCGTGCCGTACGTGGCGGCGCGGCGGCGGACCGCCGCGGTGGCGGCGTGCGCGCGCCACCTCGGGCCCGGGGGTCTGTTGATCGCGGGGTTCCAGCTGCAGGACGGCTGGCCGTCGCTGGCCGACTACGACACCTGGTGCGCGGCGGCGGGCCTGCACCTGCAGGACCGGTTCGGGACCTGGGACCGGGCTCCGTATGCGGGTGGGGACTACGCTGTCTCGGTCCACCGCCGACCTGCGGGCTGATCCGGCGCGTTCGCGCGGGTCAGCCGCGTGCAACCACCGCGGCGTCGAGCGCCGCCCGCATCTGCGCAATCGGTCCCGGGCGCCCTGTCATCAGCTCGACCTGCGCGACGGCCTGGTGCAGCAGCATCTCCAGCCCGCTGACCACCGTGGCGCCCGCGGCAGCCGCCGCCGCCGCGAACGGGGTGGGCCACGGCGCGTAGACGACGTCCAGCAGCACCGTTCCCGGGCCGGGGCCGGTCAGCGGGTCGGCGGCGCCGCGCGGCAGCGTCGAGACCACGACGTCGGCGCCGCGGATCGCCGCGCAGGCGCGGTCCGGCTCGGCGAGTGCGTCGCGCAGCGTCGGGGACGTCCCGAGCCGGTCGGCGGCCGCTCGTAGCGCGTCGGCCCGCGCCAGGCTGCGCACCAGCACGTCCACCTCGTCGACGCCCAGCTCGCGCAGCGCCGCCAGTGCGGCCTGTGCGGTGCCGCCCGCTCCGAGCACGACGGCGCGCCCGCCGGAACCTACTCCAGCGCGGCGCAGCGCCGCCACGATGCCGGTGACGTCGGTGTTGTGGGCCGACCACCGACCCCGGGTGCGTACCAGGGTGTTCGCGGCGCCGGTGGCCGTGGCCAGCGGTGACACCTCGTCGGCCACCGCAAGCGCGACCCGCTTGAGCGGCATCGTCAGCGACAGCCCCGCCCACTCGGGGCCGAGCGCCGCGACGAACCCGGGGAGCCCGGCCTCGTCGCACTCGTGCGCGGCGTAGCTCCAGCCGTCGAGGCCGAGCGCGGCGTAGGCCGCGGTGTGCAGCACGGGCGAGAGCGAGTGGGCGACGGGGGAGCCGAGGACGGCGGCGCGCATCGCGCCAGTATCGGGCGACGGCGGATGTGCCAGGCTCCCGGGCGTGACGGGAACGGTGCTGGTGCTCGGGGGTCGCAGCGAGATCGGGCTGGCGGTGGCGCGCCGGATCGCCGCGGACGCGACGGTGGTGCTGGCCGCGCGGCGCAGCACCGACCTCGACACCGAGGAGAAAACCCTGCTCGCCGCGGGGGCGGCGGCCGTGGACCGGGTGGAGTTCGACGCCGACGACCTCGCGTCGCATCGTCGGGTGCTGGGTGAGGTGGTGCGCCGCCACCACCGACTCGACGTCGTGGTCGTCGCGTTCGGGATCCTCGGCGACCAGGCCCGCGCCGAGCGCGACCCGGCGCACGCGCTGGAGATCGTGCACACCGACTACGTCGCGCACGTCGCGGTGCTCACCGAGCTCGCCGCGATCCTGCGCGCTCAGGCCAGCGGCACCCTGGTCGTGTTCTCCTCGGTCGCCGGTGCCCGGGTCCGCCGGGCCAACTACGTCTACGGCTCGGCCAAGGCGGGGCTCGACGGGTTCGCGAGCGGTCTGGCCGACGCCCTGCACGGCAGCGGCGCCCGGTTGTTGCTGGTACGGCCGGGGTTCGTGGTCGGCCGGATGACCGAGGGCATGACGCCCGCGCCGTTGTCCTCCACCCCGGACCAGGTCGCTGACGCCACGGTGCGCGCTCTGCGGGCGGGACGCGGCGAGGTGTGGGTGCCCGCGGTGCTGCGGCCGGTGTTCGCCGTGCTCAGGTACGTGCCGCGGGCGCTGTGGCGGCAGCTGCCGCGCTGACGCAGCGGCCGCATCCCCGCCCGCCCGTTGCGTCAGTGTGGAGCGGCTCGCCGGAGCCGTGGGCGCAGGTCGGTATCGGCGAGACCCGCGACGCCGGCGTGCTCGATCCGGCGGGCCAGCGCGGCGGCGCGGTCCGAGAGGCTGGCGACGTCGATCTCCGCGGGGACCGGGCCGGCCCACTCGCCCAACGGTCCCGCGGCCCGGTCCAGGAGTGCTACGGCGCCGCGGGCGTTGCCCCGCTGGGCGTGGGTGAGGCCGACCGCGAGCTGGGCCAGTGCCCGCCACAGCTCCCGCTCCGCTGCGGGCGCGGCCTTCCAGGCGCCCTCCAGTACCTCGTGCGCCGAGAACGGCAGCCCGGCGTCGAGGAGGCGCTGGGCCTCGGTCACGGCCTCGTCCGCGGTGCGCACGAGCTGCTCGTCCACCTGCTCGACGCCGTCGGCGGCGCGGGGGAGCGGGCGGCCGGACACGTCGCGGGGACGGGCGTTGCGGGCCCGCCCGGCGGCGTCCCGGTCGCGTGGCGGCTCTCTCACGTCGACACCGTGCCACGCCGCAGCGGGCGCCGGCGATCGGACAGGGTCGATGGGAGGGTGGACGTAGTCAGTGGGTGAGGGTGGCGAGGAAGGCTCGCCAGGCGGGGGTGGAGAAGGTCAGGGCGGGGGCGGTGCGGTCCTTGGAGTCGCGTACCAGCACCCGGCCCGTCGTGGCACCGCTCCCGTCGCTACCGGTGCGCCAGCCGACCTCGACGCAGGCGCCGCCGTTGGAACTGTAGCTGCTCGTGTGCCAGACGATCCCGTCCGGCTCAGACGTCGTCATCATGATCCTCTCGATCGGTGTAGAGCTCGGTTGCCAGCCTGGCAATCAGCTCCCTCGATTCTCCCTCGCTCAGCGCGGTGTCCGCCAGCGTCGCCAGGATGTCCCGGTAGGCCTCGATCTCCTGGACCGTTTCCAGGAACAGGCTGGAGGTCTCGCTGTCCAGGTAGGCCACTGGCTTGAAGTCGGCGAACTCCATCAGCATGAACCCTCCGCCGGTCGCGGCGTGCGCGCCGAGCGTGGCCGGCACCACCCGTATCGTGAGATCGGGCCGCAGGGAAAACCGTTGCAGGTGGTGCAACTGCTCGGCCATCACCGCCGGGCCGCCGACCGGAAGCCGCAGCACGAACTCGTGCAGGTAGAAGGTGAACGTTGGGGGGCGGTCCCGGCTGAACAGGCCCTGCCGGGCCAGCCGAGCCGCCACCCGGTCGTCGATCTCGTCCACCGGAACCCGTCCCGCCTCTTCGAGTAGCGCACGGGCGTAGTCGCCGGTCTGCAGCAGGCCGGGCATCAGCGTCGGCTGGAAGTCGCTGATCGCGACGGCCTTGGTCTCGTGGTCGATCAAGGTTACGAGCTGCTTGGGTAACCGGGAGCCGTGCTGCTGGAGCCAGCCGGGGACGTGCTGGTCGTCGCAGAGTCCGAGCAACCGGTCGCGCTCGGCGCCGGTCACCCGGCAGATGGCCAGGAAGCTCGCCACCTGCAGCGCGGTGGCATGACGTCGCCCGGACATCAGGCGCGAGACCAAGCTCGGCGACAGCCCGAGCTGGTGCGCGATCTGATTGCCGTTGAGCTTAGCGCGCTCCATCGCCCGGCGCAGTCCGTCGCCGAGCTCCCGGCTGCGGATCGTCGGTTCCCGGTCTCGCGTGACTGTTCCCTGTCGCAATCCTGACCGAATCATCCGCCCATTCTGCAACAGTTCTCAGTGCGGCCGGGACAGCGGGGTGTTGCTTGCCCCCTGGTCAATTGGCTACGCGCTCGAAGTGGGAAAAGAGTCCCACGAAACCTTCAGGAGGCAGTCGGTGAACATCCTCGCACCGATCTTCGCTGACGCGCTCCGCCTGAGACGTGGTCCTACACCGTCGGGGTGGTCCGTACCGCTCCCACGCCTCGACGTGAGCCCGGTCACCTCCCACGCGTCAGGGGCGTGGTCCCTCGCCGGTGTCGGATACGACCATGTGGGTGCCCCCGGTGCGACTCGAACGCACACTGGACGGGTTTTGAATCCGTTGCCTCTGCCGATTGGGCTACGGGGGCAGGCGGTGCTGCACGACGACTCGCACCGCTGTGGCAGTTTAGCCGGGTCACCCGACGCCGTCCGGTCGACCCCTGCCCGATGACCATCGATGGTCACGGGGCGGTCATGGCCCGGCGCACGCTACTGTTGAAACCTCCGGTCGAACCCTCCGGCGAAGGAGAAGCGCTGTGAACCAGCAGGTTTCCGAGGAGAACACCTCTGCGAGCGAGGCCGGACCGGTCATCAGCCTGCGGGTGCTCGTCGTGGAGGACGAGGCTCTGATCCGTCTCGACCTCGCCGAGATGCTGACCGAGGAGGGCTACGTCGTCGCGGGCGAAGCCGGCGACGGCGAGCAGGCCGTCGAGCTGGCGCGTGAGCTGCGGCCCGATCTGGTGATCATGGATGTGAAGATGCCGACGGTGGACGGCATCACCGCGGCGGCGGCGATCGTCGAGGAGCGGATCGCGCCCGTCGTCATGCTCACGGCGTTCAGCCAGCGCGACCTCATCGAGCAGGCCCGCGACGCCGGCGCGATGGCCTACCTGGTGAAACCGTTCGCGCGGCACGAGCTGGTGCCCGCGATCGAGCTGGCCGTGTCCCGGTTCGCGGAGAAGCGCGCGCTGGAGGACGAGGTCGCCACGCTGACCGACCGGCTGGCGACCCGCAAGCTCGTCGACCGTGCCAAGGGCCTGCTCATGACCCGCCAGTCGATGACCGAGCCCGAGGCCTTCCGCTGGATCCAGCGCACCGCGATGGACCGCCGTACCACGATGAAGGCGGTCGCCGAGGCGGTCGTCGAGGGTCTCGCGGCCCCGCTATCCTGATCACCTCGCGTTGTCGGGCTGGTCACGGTCGGCGATACCTTCCATTGCGGTCCGATAACGGACCCCACCCGGAAGGATGACCGTGCGGAGCTGTCGCTAACGTCCCATTTTGCGCCCCTCGACACGTGGGAGGCAGCGGCGGTCGCGGGGTTCGCCGGGGTATCCGAAGCAGTACGGAGGACATCAGGATGAGTCGGAAGCGGATGGTCGCCACCGCCGCGATGCTGGCCGGGGCTCTCATGCTCACGGCCTGTGGTAGCAGCCCCACCGGAAGCGGCGGCGGTGCGGCGCTGAAGATCGGGTTCATGGGCGATCTGACCGGCGAGAACTCGGGCATTGTGATCCCGCCACGCAACGGCGCGAAGCTGGCGGTCGACGAGTACAACGCCACCAACCCCGAGACGCCGATCGAGCTCGTCGTGTACGACAGCCAGGGCAATCCCGATCAGGCCGTGCCGCTCACCCAGCAGGCCGTCCAGCAGGACCAGATCGTCGGCATGATCGGCCCGGCGTTCTCCGGCGAGTCGAAGGCCGTCGGCCCGATCCTGGAGCAGGCCAAGATCCCGAGCGTCTCGGCCTCGGCCACCAACCCGGGTCTGGCGCAGAACGGCTGGGTGTACTGGCACCGGATCGTGGCCAACGACAACGACCAGGGCCCGGGCATCGCCGAGTTCCTGATACGCGCGGAGAGCCCGGACAACGCTTTCGTCATCAGCGACGACCAGGAGTACAGCGTCGGTCTGGCCGATGCCGTGGCCCAGGACTTCGAGGCCAAGGGCGTCACGGTCGAGCGCGACCAGTTCGCGCAGGCCGCGTCGGACTACTCCTCGACGATCTCCAAGGTCACGGCGGCGAACCCGGGTGTCGTCGTCTACGGCGGCTACTACGCTCAGGCCGGACGGTTGCTCAAGCAGTTGCGCGACGCCGGTGTGACCGCGGTCTTCGCCAGTGGCGACGGCTCGCTCGACCCGGGGATCATCTCTGGCGCGGGGGCATCCGCCGCCGAGGGCGCCGTCCTCGCCTGCCCGTGCAACATCCCCTTCGGTGCGACCACGGGTCCGCTGGCCGAGTTCAGCGAGCGGTACCGGGCGGCGTTCGACACCGACCCGGCGATCTATGCCACCGAGGGCTACGACGCGGCCACGCTGTTCGTGGACGCGGTCAAGGCCGGAAACACCACCCCGGACGCTATCAACACCTACATCTCGGGGGCGATGTTGGACGGGGTGTCGAAGAAGATAGCCTTCAAGCCCAACGGCGAGCCGGACGTCAACGCCATCTTCATCTACCAGGTGAAGGACGGTTCGCTGACGCTGCTCGGTCCGTCGACCGAGGCGACGCTGGGCTGACGCCGCAGGCGGCACAGGAGCGGGTGCTGGACGCCCGCTCCCGTGCCGCGTGTCCGGCTGTCGGTCCCGGAGAAGGCTGAAGGTCCGTGTTCGACGACTTCGTCCAGCAGTTCTTGCCGAGCACCGTCGGCGGCCTGGCGATCGGTGCGATCTATGCGCTGGTGGCGCTGGGCTACACGATGGTCTACGGCGTCCTGCGTCTGATCAACTTCGCGCACTCCGAGATCTTCATGATCGGGAGCTTTGCGGCACTGTTCGTCATCCTGTCCGTCGGTGTCACCGCTCCGCTCACCGGCGTCGCCCTGCTCGGGTTCCTGCTCCTGCTGATGGTCGTGGCCGCCGCCGTGTCCGGCGGCGCGGCGGTGCTGCTCGAGGTGGTCGCCTACCGGCCGTTGCGCCGCCGCGGCGCTCCCCGGCTGGCTGCCCTGATCTCCGCGATCGGCGCTTCGCTGTTCCTGCAGGAGCTGTTCGCGCTGTTCGTGATCCCCGATGTGTTCGACCGGCCGGGCCGCATCGACACCGCGGTGCCCCGCATCGTCGACCGCGACGTGCTGTTCTCGATCGGCAACGCCGACGTCCGCACCGACCAGGTGATCGTCGTCATCGCCGCGGTGGTCGTGATGATCCTGCTCGACCAGACGGTGGCCCGCACCCGGATCGGCCGTGGCATCCGCGCCGCCGCCCAGGATCCGGAGGCGGCCGTGCTGATGGGCGTCAACATCGACACCGTCGTCCGGCTGACGTTCTTGCTCGGCGGGGCGATGGCCGGTGTCGCGGGCGTGCTCTACGCGATGGAGTTCGAGAACCTGCGCTTCAACATCGGCTTCATCCTCGGCATCAAGGCGTTTACGGCCGCGGTCCTCGGCGGCATCGGCAACATCCGCGGCGCGTTGATCGGCGGTGTCGGGCTCGGCCTGGTGGAGAACTGGGGAGCGATCTTCTTCGGCTCGCAGTGGAAGGACGTCATCGCGTTCGTCATCCTGGTCGTGGTGCTGCTGTTCCGTCCGACCGGCATCCTCGGTGAGTCCTTGCAGAAGGCACGCGCATGAGCCACTACGCGAAGACCGAGCCCGGCGTGCTCACCCGGTCCCTGACCGCAGCCGGCAGGGTGCCCGACGGGGTGCGGGACTGGTGGGCGGGCGCGTCGCGCTGGCAGCGTTGGGGGATATACGGCCTCGCCCTGCTGCTGGCGATCATCGCGCCGCACCCGATCATCGCCTCGTTCATGTCGCCGTTCACCGACTGGACCTCGTTGCTGTTCAACCCGATCGGCACGTTCGTCCTGCTGGCCATCGGGCTCAACATCGTGGTCGGCCAGGCCGGGCTGCTCGACCTGGGCTTCGTCGCGTTCTACGCGATCGGCGCCTACACCCTGGCCTACCTGGGTACGGCCCACGGCTTCCCGTTCTGGCCGACGCTGATCATGGCGATCTTCCTGGCCGCGGTGTCCGGGGTGATCCTCGGGTCGCCGACGCTGCGACTGCGCGGTGACTACCTCGCGATCGTGACGCTCGGGTTCGGCGAGATCGTGCGGATCACCGCGGTCAACACCGACGAGATCGGCGGTTCTCGGGGCATCACCCCGATCCCGCACCCGCCGAACCTGTTCGGCGTGGAGTTCCTGCTCGACCCGCTGCCCTACTACTACCTGATCCTCGCAATGATCATCCTGGCGATCGTCTTCTCGTTGCGGCTCGAGCGCAGCCGGGTCGGGCGGGCGTGGACCGCGATCCGGGAGGACGAGGACGCGGCCGAGCTGATGGGCGTGCCGACCTTCCGCTTCAAGCTGCTCGCCTTCGCGATCGGCGCGATGGTGGGCGGCCTGGCCGGCTCGGTGTTCGCGAGCAAGGTTATCTTCATCGCGCCGACGAACTTCCCGTTCATCCTGTCCGCGACGATCCTCGCCGCGGTGCTCCTGGGCGGCGCGGGGAACCTGCCGGGGGTCATCCTCGGGGCCTTCCTCGTCGCGTGGCTGCCCGAGCGGTTCCGCGGGTTCGCCGACTACCGCATCCTGGTGTTCGGGGCCGCGCTCGTGCTGACGATGGCGCTTCGTCCGCAGGGCCTGCTGCCCTCGCGGCAGCGCAGCGCGGAACTGAAGGGCGGCACCGGCGGCGGGACAAAAACCACGGTCCGCCGCCGAGATCGCGACGACGACACCGTGGAGGTGTCGCGATGACCTCGTTCGACACGGGGACCGACGGGGTCCCGAGCAACGGTGCCGCGCCCCTACCTCCGGCCGTCCTCGAGCTCGACGATGTCACGATGCGCTTCGGTGGTGTCGTCGCGCTCCGTGAGGTGGGGATCCAGGTCCGCGCGGGGGAGATCTTCGCCCTGATCGGTCCGAACGGTGCCGGCAAGACCACGGTTTTCAACGTGATCACCGGGGTCGTCCGGCCGACGGAGGGGGTGGTCCGCTTCGACGGCAGGCGGATCGACGGCATGAAACGCTTCCGCATCACCAAGGCCGGTATCGCACGGACGTTCCAGAATATCCGCCTGTTCCCCAACATGACCGCCGTGGAGAACGTGCTGGTCGGCGCGGACGCCCATCACCGCACCGGCGCGGTCGGCGCGGCACTGGGGCTGAGCTGGCACCGCCGCGAGGAACGCACGGGTCGGGAGCAGGCCGGGGAGCTGCTCGACTTCGTCGGGATCTCGGCCCGCGCGGGGGAGGCCGCCAAGAACCTGTCCTACGGCGACCAGCGCCGGCTGGAGATCGCCCGCGCGCTGGCCACCGAACCTCGCCTGCTCCTGCTCGACGAGCCCGCCGCGGGAATGAACCCCGCGGAGAAGCAGTCGCTGCAGGCCCTCATCCGCAAGATCCGGGACAGCGGCCGGACGGTACTGCTCATCGAGCACGACATGGGTCTGGTGATGGACATCAGCGACCGCCTCGCGGTCCTGGACTTCGGCGAGAAGATCGCCGAGGGGCTGCCGCGCGAGGTGCAGCGCAACGCGAAGGTCATCGAGGCCTACCTGGGGGCTCCCCGTGCTTCTTGAGCTCACCAGGGTTGCGGTGCACTACGGCAAGATCGCTGCGCTGACCGACGTCACGCTCGGCGTCGACGAGGGTGAGATCGTCGCCCTGATCGGAGCCAACGGGGCGGGCAAGACCACCACCCTGAAGACCATCTCAGGGCTGCGGCCGCTGTCCGCGGGGCGGATCGTGTTCGAGGGTGTGAACATCAGCCGGATGCCCGGGCACAAGCGGGTGGTGGCGGGTATCGGGCAGGCGCCCGAGGGCCGGGGCGTGTTTCCGGGCATGACGGTGCAGGAGAACCTGCTCATGGGTGCCTACACGCGCAAGGGCAGCGTGGCCACGGAGCTCGCCGAGGTCTACGAGCTGTTCCCCCGGCTGGCGGAGCGCAAGACCCAGAGCGGCGGCACGATGTCGGGCGGCGAGCAGCAGATGGTCGCCATCGGGCGAGCGCTGATGACCAAGCCCCGGGTGCTGCTGCTCGACGAGCCGTCGATGGGCCTGGCCCCGATCCTGGTGAACCAGATCTTCGACATCATCAAGGAGATCAACAACCGCGGCACGACGGTGCTGCTCGTCGAGCAGAACGCGCAGCAGGCGCTACAGCTCGCACATCGGGCGTACGTCCTGGAGACCGGTCGCGTCGTGAAGACCGCGAAGGCGTCCCAGCTGCTCGACGATCCGCAGGTCCGCGCGGCCTACCTCGGTGGGGATCTCGACGTGGAGGGGGCGACCGGCTGACGGTCGCGTTCAGCTTCAGGATCAACCGGCGGCGATCGGGATGTCGACTCCGGTGCGGTCGCTGAAGTCGGCTAGTGTCGGGCCGCCGAAGGCGCGTAGTGCCGCCGGTACCGCGTCCTTCGCGACGTCGTAGTAGAGGTCGAACTCCAGACGGTCGTTCGCGCCGACGTCGATTCGGCCCGGTTGCCGCTTGATGAGCATCGCCTGGCTGTCGGGAGCGTGCTGCGCCGCGTCGGAGGTGATCAGCAGCTGCCGGTTCGCGTCGAACGGGACGGTGGTGCGTCCGGTGTTGGTGATGACCAGCCGGATGCGGACGAACTGCCCCTTCGCCGGCCATTCCGCGTGGCTGCCCAGCACCGAGGTCATCCCCGTGGTCAGGCCGATCAGTTCGAAGACGGTGTCGCCCTCGGTCGTCGGCGCCGCTACCAGCGGTTTCTCGTGCGGACGGACGGTCCGGGGCACGAGCGGGTACACGGCGGCAGGAGGTTCGGCTGGGGCGGAGCATCCGGCGAGCACGATACCGAGCACGAGTCCGGCTGCGGCGATCTTCCCGGTGAGAACCATCTCTAGCCGGCCGGTCAGCCGCCCAGCGGGCGCGTGTCGCGGTGCAGGCAGGTGAGCTTGGCGGTGCACGTCCGCCGGCCCCGCTCGTCGGTGAGGACGATCTCGGTGGTCGACGTGCTCCGTCCGATGTGGATCGGCCGGGCCACGCCGGTCACCCGACCCTCCGTGACCGAGTGGTGGTGTGTGCACGCCAGCTCCAGTCCGACCGGGAACCGCTCGGGCATGGCGTGCAGCGCCGAGAGCGTCGAGCCCAGTGTCTCGGCGAGCACCGCGCTCGCGCCACCGTGCAGCAGCCCGTACGGCTGTCTGTTACCGGTCACCGGGAGCGTGCCGACCACCTCGTCGAGGCTGAACCGCACGAGCTCGATGCCCATCCGGTCGGCCAGCTGCTCGATGTGCTGGACGGACGAGAGGTTATGCGGATCGACGGGCATGCCCGGCACCCTATGGCAGACATCCGCGCACGGCGCCGATCCCACCGGACCTCCAGACCGGGCCCCACGCGACCCGGCGGCACGGAGACGAAGGAACGTCGAGAACCTCAGCGCTGACGGCCGTGGCGGTGCCGCTCGACCGCGCGCCGCACCGAGGCCTGCGGTGCAGCGAAGGCGCGGATGGTGATCGCCAGCCCGTCGCCGGCGACCGCGTGCGCCCAGACCCGGTGACCGCTCCGTCGACCACCAGCACCGGCGAGACCCACCCGGCCGGACGCGAGACCTCGGACTCGCGCCCGGCCGGCACCGCGCGCTTCCGGTGGCTGATCGGCGCGATCACCCACGGGTCGAAGCCGGGGAGCAGCGCGACGGCACCCGCCGGCTCGTCCGGTGTCGCTCCCAGCTCGTCGGCGTCCTCGGCGTGGACCACGAATCCGGCCTCGCCGTCTACCTCGACGGCGGTGATGGCTTCGCGTGCCTCGCGGATCCACCGCTTCGCCGGGGCGGGTTGCTCACCCCACCAGCGCGCGACGTCACCCGCCGTCGCGGGGCCGTTCGCGGCCAGGAACCGCAGCAGCACCTCGCGGTTCGCCACCTCGGGCTCGACCGGCGCGAGCGGGCGACCCAGCCACGCCGCGGGGCCGACGAACGTGACCGTGCCGTCGGCGGCGGGCCCGGAGCAGAGCAGCCCGCGCGTCGCGGCGGGCTTGAGCAGCGCGCCCCATCCGGTGGACAGCGGGGCGGCGAGAGCGGGATCGCCGAGGTGGCCGCACACGGCGTCGGCGAGCTCGGCCCGGGTCATCGGGACCTCGCCGAGCACCTCGCCGACCGCGTCGGTGATCGTGTGCAGCTGCGCGGCGCTGACCCCGTGCTCGCGCTCCCACGAGGGCGGGAACCGGCGCCGGGACTCGCGGTCGGTGAGCGCGCCGACCCACAGGTCGAGCTCGTCGGCGGGGAGCAGGTGCAGGGTGCCGCGCATCGCCCAGGTGCGCACCAGGGTGTGGTCGGTCCACAGCGCCGCCTCCAGGGCAGCGGGTGCGGCGCTGCGCACGCCGGTGATCAGGGTGGTCGACGACGCGACCTGGGCATGCAGGCCGCACAGCCGCCGGGCCACGGCCAGCGCGTCCGGGGCGGGTTCCACCAGGAGCTGGCGCCGCAGCCGCCCGCGCGCCACCTGCTGCCACGTCACCTTCACGGGGTCACCTCCCACGCCAGGTATCCCAGCACAGGGGACCGACACGATCTGGCCCTTGGCCCGGATCACCGATCCCGCCCGACTCGTGCGCCGTTTCGTACCGACTCGCGCACCACTACGTACCGACTCGCGGGGGGTCAGGGGGGTTTGTGGCAGCTGAAGATGGCGGTGCCGGGGAAGAGGGCGCCTCGCAGCGGGGACCACTGGCCCCACACTCGCTCCCGGCCGGTCGGCCACTCCGGTTCCACGAGGTCGTCGAGCACCAGCCCGGCGGCGACGATGTCCCGGATCCGGTCGCCGAGGGTGCGGTGGTGCTCGACGTAGGTCGCCGCGCCGGACCCGTCGATCTCCACGTACGGCGTGCGGTCGAAGTAGGACTGCGTGACGGTCAGCCCGTCCGGCCCCGGGTCGTCGGAGAACACCCACCGCATCGGGTGGTTCACCGCGAACACCCAGCGCCCGCCCGGCACCAGCACGCGGGCCGCCTCGCGCATCACCCGCTCCGGTTCGGCCACGAACGGCACTGCCCCGAAGGCCGAGCAGGCGAGGTCGAAGGTCGCTGCGGCGAACGGCAGCCGCTCGGCACCCGCGTGCACGAGCGGGACGGGCACCCCGGTCGAGGCTCCGAGCGCCGCGGCGTGTCGGAGCATCTCCCCCGACAGGTCCAGCGCGACCGCTCGGGCACCGGCGCGAGCCAGCCACCGCGCGCACGGCGCCGAGCCCGCGCCCACCTCCAGCACCCGGAGCCCGGCCACGTCCCCGAGCAGGTGCGCGTCGGCTTCGCGCAGGCCCTCGGGGCACCAGACGAAGTCCGCGTCGCCGATGTCGCTGCCGTGCTCGGCCAGGTAGTCCTCGGCGTCGGCGTCCCACCACGTGCGGCTCGCGCGCTCCGACTCGGGCCCGTCCACGGCGCGTCGGGCGACCCCCGTCGTGCCCAGCCGCTCCTCCGCGCTCACGGGAGGATCCTGGCAGCTCGCGCGAACACCCCGCATTGCCCTACTGATCGGGACCCGCGTAGCATGAGGAGAGCACTGTGGTCAACGTCGCGGGCCTCGAACATCGCAGTAGGGCGCGCGCTTCGCCCGGCCATGTCTCGCACCGCCGTTCATTCTTCCTGAGCACGTCCTGTCCGCCCCGCCGCATCCATCCATCACCGGAGCACCCCACTACATGTCCACCGACACCACCGCCGTCCCGACCACAACGCCGCAGGTCGCCATCAACGACATCGGGTCGGAGGAGGACTTCCTGGCCGCAATCGACCAGACGATCAAGTACTTCAACGATGGCGACATCGTTGACGGCACCATCGTCAAGGTCGATCGTGACGAGGTCCTGCTCGACATCGGCTACAAGACCGAGGGTGTCATCCCCTCGCGGGAACTCTCGATCAAGCACGACGTCGACCCCGCGGAGGTTGTGTCGGTCGGTGAGTACGTCGAGGCCCTCGTCCTGCAGAAGGAGGACAAGGAGGGTCGGCTGATCCTGTCCAAGAAGCGCGCTCAGTACGAGCGCGCCTGGGGCACGATCGAGGCGCTCAAGGAGGCCGACGAGCCGGTCGAGGGCACCGTGATCGAGGTGGTCAAGGGTGGTCTGATCCTGGACATCGGGCTGCGGGGCTTCCTCCCGGCCTCGCTGGTCGAGATGCGTCGCGTGCGTGACCTGCAGCCCTATGTCGGCCGCAAGATCGAGGCCAAGATCATCGAGCTGGACAAGAACCGCAACAACGTGGTCCTGTCTCGGCGCGCCTGGCTGGAGCAGACCCAGTCCGAGGTGCGCAGCGAGTTCCTCAACCAGCTCGCGCGCGGCCAGGTCCGCAAGGGCGTCGTCTCCTCGGTGGTCAACTTCGGTGCGTTCGTCGACCTGGGCGGCGTGGACGGGCTGGTGCACGTCTCGGAGCTGTCCTGGAAGCACATCGACCATCCGAGCGAGGTCGTCGAGGTCGGCCAGGAGGTCACCGTCGAGGTCCTCGACGTCGACCTGGACCGCGAGCGCGTCTCGCTGTCGCTCAAGGCCACGCAGGAAGACCCGTGGCGGCTCTACGCCCGCACCCACGCGATCGGCCAGATCGTGCCGGGCAAGGTCACCAAGCTGGTGCCGTTCGGCGCGTTCGTGCGCGTCGAGGAGGGCATTGAGGGCCTGGTGCACATCTCCGAGCTGGCCGAGTGTCACGTGGAGATCCCCGAGCAGGTCGTGCAGGTCGGCGACGACGCCATGGTCAAGGTCATCGACATCGACCTCGACCGGCGCCGCATCTCGCTCTCGCTCAAGCAGGCCAACGAGGGCATGACGGTCGACACCGAGTTCGACCCCACCCGCTACGGTATGGCAGCCGAGTACGACGATCAGGGGAACTACATCTACCCCGAAGGCTTCGACGTCGACTCCGGCGACTGGCAGGAGGGCTTCGACACCCAGCGCGAGGCGTGGGAGAAGGAGTACGCCGAGGCGCACCAGCGCTACGAGCAGCACATCGCGCAGCTGAAGAAGTCGGCCGAGGCGGAGGCTGCGGAGGCAGAGGCGGGGACCGCCACCGACGACAGTGGTAGTGGTAGCGGTAGCGGTAGCGGTAGTGCCGGCAGTGGCACCAACTACTCCTCGCAGGGTGGCGGCGAACCGGCCGAGTCCGGTGGTTCCCTCGCCAGCGACGAGCAGTTGGCCGCGCTGCGGGAGAAGCTCTCCGGCGGCGCGTGACCGGTGGGCCCCGGGGCCCGGAATCAGCGTTTCTGATGGTGCATGGTGGAGCGAACGCGGCACCTGGGTTACGGTTGGGCTGCGGTCGGTGTTCGATCGGACGCGTGGGGTGAGATCGAGGCCCGTTCGCTTTACCGTGGGAGTATGCGCGCAGGGGTGGGCCGATGGGGTGGGTCCGCGCGGCGGAGGCGGTCGCGCTCGTGCTGGCTCTGAGCACGGCCTGCGGTAACTCCACGCCGGAACCGACCGCAGTGCCGACGTTTCCCGCGGCGTCCGCGGGGCCCAGCGTGTCCGCAGTGTCCGACACCGGTGGGCTGCCTGACGACTGTGCCGAGCTTCTCACGGTCTCCGACCTGGGGGCGCTGCTCGGCCTCCCGCTGGACACCGTCGCCGTCCGCACCACGATCGGTGTCGCGGAGCCGTCGGTCGCCCGCACCGAGCGGGTGGCCTGCCGCTACACCGGGACCGCCGGTGGTCCGGCGCGCGGTACCACCCTGCTCGAGCTCAACGCGGCCAGATACACCGATGCGAATGCGGCGGCCGGGCAGTGGCGGACCAACGCCGACGCTGAGGACGGCGACCGTCGCGAGCTGCCGATCGGCAGGGCCGCCGGGGTGCTCGTCGAACGGCCCGGTGACGCCGTGCTGCTGGTCGTCTACGGCGCGACCACGCTCACCGTCGCCCAGCCCGACCAGCCGCTGCCGGGCGACCGGCCCCGCGCCGACGCGCTGGTGGACCTGGCGCTGCGGGTGCTGCCCGCGGTCGCCGACCTGCCGCCACCCACCACCCGGTCCCAGCCGGCCGGCGTCGCGTCCTGAGCGTGACCGCCGTGCTGCGGGTCGGGCTGACCGGGGGGATCGGTTCGGGCAAGTCGACGGTGGCACGGCGGCTCGTGAAACGCGGCGCGGTGCTCGTCGACTCCGACGCCCTGGCACGCGAGGTCGTCGCCCCTGGCACCGACGGGCTCACCGAGATCGTCACGGCGTTCGGTGACCGCGTCCTCGACGCCGAGGGTGCCCTCGATCGGTCGGCACTGGCCGCTGTGGTGTTCGACGACGCGGCGGCACGCGAGCGGCTCAACCGGATCGTGCACCCCCGGGTCCGTCGCCGTTCGGACGAGCTGATCGCCGCCGCGCCCGCCGACGCCGTGCTGGTGCAGGACGTGCCGCTGCTGGTCGAGGGGGCGATGGCGGCGCTGTTCCCGCTGGTCGTCGTCGTACATACCGACGCAGCGGAGCGCGTGCGGCGGCTCGTCGCGCAGCGAGGGATGTCCGCGGCCGACGCGCGCGCCCGCATCCAGGCCCAGGCCGACGACGGGACGCGTCGGGCCGCCGCGGACGTCTGGCTCGACAACGGCGGCGCGCGCGGCGATCTGGACGCGACCGTCGACGCGCTCTGGGACGACCGGCTCGTCCCGTTCGAGGAGAACCTGCGGTTGCGGCGGACGGCCGATTCCGGTCGGCCGCGACTGAGCGAGGCCGACCCGGACTGGGCGATCCAGGCCGTGCGCCTCGGCGCCCGGATCGCGGCCGCCGCGGGACCGCTGGGCCGCGCAGTGGCGCACATCGGCTCGACTGCGGTGCCCGAGCTGGCGGCCAGGAATGTCATCGACCTCCAACTCGGGGTGGCCGAGCCGGCCGATGTCGAGATCGTGCGCGACGCGCTGGACGCCGCCGGCTTCCCCCGGTGCGCCGACGACGACTATCCCGTACCGCGCAGTGGTGCGCCGTGGCCCGAGCGCTGGCATGGCGCGGCCGATCCCGGCCGGGTGGCGCACCTGCATGTGCGGGCGCTCGGCTCGCCGGGCTGGCGCCACGCCCTGCTGTTGCGCGACTGGCTGCGGGCCGATGCGGCGGTTCGCGCCGAGTACCTCGCGGTCAAGCGCGCGGCGCAGGACCGCTGTGGCGACGATCTCGACGCGTCGCGCTACGTGCAGGTGAAGCAGCCCTGGTTCGACGCGGCCCACTCCCGCGCCGAGGCCTGGGCCGGATCCGCTGGGTGGACCCCCACGTTACGCTGATCGGGGGTCGACAGCCGGTAACGTATGGCGGCTGGCTCACGATGGAGGGTCAGGACTGGTCGAGGTCTGTGTGACCGGCGGTGGCGTGGTGACACCAGGATCGAGGCAGGGCAGGAGAGCGGGGGTGAGCGCACTGGTCGACCACCGTGCAGGCTCCGGTGCGGACGTGGCCGCCGTCCAGGACGGCCCCGCACTGACCTCTGCCCAGCTTCGGGCCGACTTCGGCGCCCACCTCGAGGCCCACTACCCGCGTCTCGTCGCTCAGCTCTACGCGATCACGCTCGACTCGGGCGAGGCCCACGACGTCGTCCAGGACGCCTACTCGCGGGCCTGGCGCGACTGGGCGACGATCAGGTGCTCGCCGGACCCGAGCGCCTGGGTCCGGCGGGTCGCGGTCCGTTCCACCATCCGCAGCTGGCAGCGGGTCCTCGCCCGCTTCGGCATCGGCCGACCGTCGCCGGTCGGCGAGAGCGTGGACCCCCGCACCGGCGCCCTGCTCGCCGCGCTCGGACGGCTGCCGGCTGGGGAGCGACGAGCCGTCGTCCTGTTCCACATGGCGGGCGCTGGACTCGAGGAGATCGCCGCGGTGGAGCGGGTCCGCACCGACACCGTGCAGGCGCGGCTGGTGCGGGCCCGACACGTGGTCACCGAGGGGATGGCCGACGTCCTGCCCGCCGTGCTGGGCCTGGCGGTCGAGGGTGACGACGGGTACGACCAGGACGAGGAGTACCGGTGACGGACACGATCCAGCGGGTGACCGACGAGCTCCATCGCCTCGACGACGAGCTCGCTGCGGCCGTCCCGTTGCCCGCGGTGGACGCGGTGATCCGGCGGGCCGGCATGCGCAACCGCACCAGCACGGCCGCGGCGCTCGCCGTGCTCGCCGTCGGCACGGTGGGCGTGGTGACGGCGGTCGCGCAGGTCACGGTGCCCTTCTCCGCGGCCGATGCCACCGGAGCCGTCGTCCTGGCCCCCGCGGTGGTGTCGCCTCCCGCTACCGGGCAGGCCTCGGTGCCAGCCGTGGAGGCGCCTGCTCCCGTCGCACCTGTCGCACCCGAGGCACCGCAGCGCGCCCGCCCCCGGGTGCCGGGTGGCGTTGTCGAGGCCGAACCGACCCTGCCGCCGCCGCGCCGGGTGAACCCGCCGGTCGTGGTGCCGCGGACCACGACGACACCCCCATCGGACGATCAGAGCGGTGGGCCGACCGAGCAGCCCACGACGCCGTCGGAGACGCCCACCGGCGAGCCCACAGCGCCTCCGTCGAGCCCGGGCCCCGAGCCGAGCTCGAGCACTGACCCGCCCTCGGACCCGAGCACGACCGGCGAACCGTCGGGTTCGGCATCCGACGCCGCGGGTCCCACCTCGGCCAGCTCCACGCTCGTCTGAGCCGGTGACGCCGCCCTCGCGTGCTCAGGGGCGCTGCTTCCAGCTGAGCGCGATCCCCAGCTGCCCGAGCCAGGCGTCGAGATCGTGGCCGTGCGCGGCCAGGCCGTCCACCGCCCGGTACGTGCGGTGCATCGCCGTCTCGGCCGTCACGGGATCCAAAAGGCCGCGAGCGACCGCGGCCACGAACTCGTCCACGTCGATCACCTCGGCGCTCCGCCGCTGCTGCACCACGATATCGAGGTAGTAGTCGGTGAGCAGCCAGCGGTCGCGGTCCCGGATGATCTCGCAGACGTCGAGGTAGAAGTCCTGGTCGCGGGCGTGGCCGGGCTTCCACCACCAGTCGGTGACGCACAGGCCGAGATCGGGCAGCAGCCACGACTCCACCCAGTGCGTGGTCTCCCGATCGACGATCGCCCGGCTCATGTAGAGGCCGAAGGGCGTGACCCGGAACTCGTCCACCGCGCGTGCGATGCCCTTGTTGTCGATGTTGACGAGGGCCGGGACGTCGAAGCTCGAGATCTTCGGCGGATGCACCGTGCCGATGCTGTCAGAAGTGTCGGTGCCGGCTCGTACCCTGGTCCCCGTGGCATTCGCAACCGAGATCCCTGGCAGCGCCTCCGAGCCGACCGAGCTTCCGCTGGCCCACTCCGAGCACCGTCCGGTGGGGGAGATCCCGCGCACCGGCGGCCGCTTCGAGGTGGTCAGCGAGTACTCCCCGGCGGGCGACCAGCCCGGGGCGATCGAGGAGCTGGAGCGGCGGATCCGGGCCGGGGAGCCCGACGTCGTGCTGCTCGGCGCCACCGGCACCGGCAAGTCGGCCACCACCGCCTGGCTCATCGAGAAGCTGCAGCGGCCCACGCTGGTCATGGCGCCCAACAAGACACTCGCCGCACAGCTGGCCAACGAGCTGCGCGAGATGCTGCCCAACAACGCCGTCGAGTACTTCGTCTCCTACTACGACTACTACCAGCCCGAGGCCTACATCGCGCAGACCGACACCTACATCGAGAAGGACTCCTCGATCAACGCCGATGTCGAGCGGCTGCGGCACTCCGCCACCCACAACCTGCTGTCGCGGCGCGACGTCGTGGTGGTGGCGTCGGTGTCGTGCATCTACGGTCTGGGCACGCCGCAGTCCTACCTCGACCGCTCGGTTCGGCTCGAGATCGGTACCACGGCCGAGCGTGACGCGTTGCTGCGCGCGCTGGTGGACATCCAGTACACCCGCAACGACGTGGCCTGGGGCCGCGGCACGTTCCGGGTGCGCGGCGACACCGTGGAGATCATCCCGGCGTACGAGGAGCTCGCCCTGCGCATCGAGCTCTTCGGCGACGAGGTCGAGGCGCTCTACTACCTGCACCCGCTCACCGGCGACGTCGTCCGCCAGGTCGACGAGCTGCGCATCTTCCCGGCCACCCACTACGTCGCCGGGCCCGAGCGCATGGAGCGGGCGGTGCGCGACATCGAGGCCGAGCTGGCGGAGCGGCTGGCCGAGCTGGAGCGCCACAACAAGCTCCTGGAGGCCCAACGGCTGCGGATGCGCACGCAGTACGACGTCGAGATGATCCGCCAGGTCGGGTTCTGCTCGGGCATCGAGAACTACTCGCGCCACATCGACGGCCGTGGCCCCGGCTCGGCCCCGGCCACGCTGATCGACTACTTCCCCGACGACTTCCTGCTGGTCATCGACGAGTCACACGTGACGGTGCCGCAGATCGGCGGCATGTACGAGGGCGACATGTCGCGCAAGCGCAACCTCGTCGAGTTCGGGTTCCGGCTCCCGTCCGCGGTGGATAACCGGCCGCTGACCTGGGAGGAGTTCGCCGATCGGATCGGCCAGACGGTCTACCTGTCGGCCACCCCCGGCCGGTACGAGCTCTCGCGCACCGGCGGTGAGTTCGTCGAGCAGGTCATCCGGCCCACCGGGCTGGTCGATCCCCAGGTGGTCGTCAAGCCGACCAAGGGTCAGATCGACGACCTGGTGCACGAGATCCGCACCCGCTCCGAGCGCTCCGAACGGGTGCTGGTCACCACGCTCACCAAGAAGATGGCCGAGGACCTCACCGACTACCTGCTCGAGCTGGGCATCCGGGTGCGTTACCTGCACTCGGAGGTCGACACGCTGCGCCGGGTGGAGCTGCTGCGCCAGCTCCGGCTCGGCGAGTTCGACGTGCTGGTCGGCATCAACCTGCTCCGCGAGGGCCTCGACCTGCCCGAGGTGTCCCTGGTCGCCATCCTCGACGCCGACAAGGAGGGCTTCCTCCGGTCCGGCACCTCGCTGATCCAGACGATCGGCCGGGCCGCCCGCAACGTGTCCGGCGAGGTGCACATGTACGCCGACAAGGTCACCGACTCGATGCAGCACGCCATCGACGAGACCGAGCGGCGCCGGGACAAGCAGATCGCCTACAACACCGAGCGCGGCCTCGACCCGCAGCCGCTGCGCAAGAAGATCGCCGACATCCTCGACCAGGTGTACCGCGAGGCCGACGACGAGGTGCCCGTCGGCGGGTCGGGCCGCAACCAGTCCCGGGGCAAGCGGGCGGCCGGGGAGCCCGGGCGGGCGAGTGCGAGCTCCGGCGTGGTCACCGGGCGCGATACCGCCTCCATGCCCCGCGCCGAGCTCGCCGACCTCGTGGCGCAGCTGTCCGACCAGATGCTCGCCGCGGCCCGCGACCTCCAGTTCGAGCTTGCGGCCCGGCTGCGCGACGAGATCGCCGACCTCAAGAAGGAGCTGCGGGGGATGGACGCCGCCGGCATCCGCTGACCGGCGGCCGGGTCGGGTGGACGAGGGCGGACGCGAGGGCCCGCAGGGGCGGTCGGTCGGGAGGTGTCGGGCGCGGGTTACCGTGGCGGCCGATCGGACCGGGGGAACGGAGGGGCACAGCGTGACGGTTGTCGGCGTCTCGGTCGCGCGCGTCGAACAGAGGTTCCTCGACCTGCTCCGCGCTCCCCGTCGCGTCCTGCTGGTCACGGTCCCGCTGCTGGCCCTCGTCCTCGTGGGCCTGGTGGTCCACACCGGCGGGCGGCACATCGACCTCGAGGTCTACCGCTTCGGCGTGCAGGCCTGGATGGCCGGTGGTGATCTCTACGGACCGCAGCCCGAGACCGCGGCGCACATCGCCCTCCCTTACATCTACCCGCCGTTCGCGGCGCTGCTGATGGTGCCGCTGGCCGTCGTCCCGTGGGTGGTCGCCTGGGTGGGGCTGCTGGGGTTATCGGTGCTGGCCCTGGGTGCCACCTGCTACGTCGTCACCCGCCGGTTGTGGCCGGCTGGCGGGCCGGGCGCGGCGCTGTCGGTGGCCTCGATCGCGTTGCCGCTGGCGCTCGCGGTCGAGCCGGGCAAGGCGATCGACCTCACCGCCCCGGTCGCGATGATCGACCGGGCGCCGCTGGCGTTGGAGCCGGTGCTCTCGACCATCGAGTTCGGGCAGGTCAACCTGCTGTTGATGGCGCTGGTGGCGCTCGACTGCCTGGTGGACCGGCCGCGGTGGCCGCGCGGGATGCTGATCGGTATCGCAGCGGCGATCAAGTTGACGCCGGCGGCGTTCGTGCTGTTCTTCCTGCTGCGCCGCGACTACCGGGCCGCGGTGACGGCCGCCGTCTGCGGCGCGGTCGCCACGGCGCTCGGTTTCGTCGTCGCCCCCGGGCAGTCGTGGACGTTCTGGCTGGCCAACCCGGCGGGCGGGGTCAGCGGCTCGCCGTTCTTCACCAACCAGACGTTCGAGGCCGTGCTCGTGCGAGCGGGCATCGATGGCACCGCCCGCACCGCGGGCTGGCTGTTGCTGTCAGCGGGGCTGCTGGCGCTGGCGGTGCCGGCGATCCGGCGCGCCCCCGCACCGCTCGCCCTCGTCGCCACCGCGGGCGTCGCGCTGCTGGTGTCGCCGACGTCGTGGTCGCACCACTGGGTGTGGGTGGCGCCCGCGCTGCTCGTCACCGCGGCGACGGCCTGGCGGTTGCGCTCGGCGGTCTGGGCGGGGGTCACGCTGGCCATGGCCGCGGTGTTCGTGATCGCCCCGCACCAGCAGCAGCTGCCCCGGGCCGAGAACCAGGAGCTGGCCTGGACGCCGGTCCAGCAGGTCCTCGGAAGCACCTACGTCTGGTTCACAGTGCTGCTCTACGTCCTGCTGTGGCTGGCCTGGCGGTCCCGCCCGGCGCCCAGTCCCGCTGCGCGAGCGACGCTCTCGTCCGAACCCGTCTCGTGTCGGGGCTAAGACCGGCCCCGACTACCCTGACGCCATGCTCCGCCGCACCGACCTGCGCTCCACGCCGTTCCCGACCCGCGCCGCGCTGCGCGGCCTGCTGCCCCGCGCCGAGGTGGACGTGGACGCGGTGCTGCACCAGGTGCGCCCGATCCTCGACGCCGTGCGCGAGCGCGGGGTGGACGCGGCGCTGGAGTTCGCGGAGCGGTTCGACAAGGTGCGCCCGAGCGGGGTCCGGGTTCCGACCCAGACCCTTGCCGGAGCGTTGTCCGCGCTCGACGGGGGAGTTCGCGCGGCGCTGGAGACGTCCATCGAGCGGGCTCGCACGGTGCACGCCGACCAGCGCCGCAGCGACATCGTCACCGACGTCGTGCCCGGTGGCACGGTCACCGAGCGGTTCGTGCCGGTGCGCCGCGTCGGGCTGTACGCGCCGGGCGGGCTCGCGGTCTACCCGTCGAGCGTGATCATGAACGTGGTCCCGGCGCAGGAGGCGGGCGTCGCGTCGCTGGTCCTCGCCTCGCCGCCGCAGGCCGAGCACGGCGGCCTTCCGCACCCCACGATCCTCGCCGCCGCGGCGCTGCTCGGCGTCGAGGAGGTGTGGGCGGTCGGCGGCGCGCAGGCCGTCGCGCTGCTCGCGTACGGGGGCAGCGACACCGATGGTGCGCCGCTGGAGCCCGTGGACATGGTCACCGGGCCGGGCAACGTCTACGTCACCGCCGCCAAGCGGCTGCTCCGCGGCCTGGTCGGCATCGACGCCGAGGCCGGCACCACCGAGATCGCCGTGCTCGCCGACCACACCGCTGACGCGGGGCACGTCGCCGCCGACCTCATCTCCCAGGCCGAACACGACCCGAACGCGGCGTCGGTGCTGGTGACCACGAGCTCGAAGCTCGCCGACGCCGTGGACGCGGAGCTGGAGCGGCAGGTCGTGACCACCAAGCACACCGATCGGATCCGCACCGCGCTCACCGGGCCGCAGTCCGGCGCGGTGCTCGTGTCCGACCTCGCCGACGGCGTCGCGGTCGTGGACGCCTATGCCGCCGAGCACCTGGAGATCCAGACCGAGGACGCCCGCGCGGTCGCGCTGCGGGTGCGCACCGCCGGAGCGATCTTCGTCGGGCCGTGGGCGCCGGTGTCGCTGGGCGACTACTGTGCCGGGTCCAACCACGTCCTGCCCACCGGGGGCTGCGCGCGGCATTCCGCGGGGCTGTCGGTGCAGACGTTCCTGCGCGGGGTGCACGTCGTCGAGTACACCGCCGACGCCCTGCGCGACGTGGCCGACGCCGTGGTCACGCTCGCCGCCGCGGAGGACCTGCCCGCCCACGGCCAGGCTGTGACGGCGAGACTGTGACGGGACAGACCACCGTCGGGGTCGGCGTCGGTTCCGAGGTCGTCATCGATGACCTCCCGTTGCGCGCGGACCTGCGTGGGACGAGTCCCTACGGTGCCCCGCAGCTCGACGTGGCAGTGCGGCTCAACACCAACGAGAACCCCTACCCGCCACCACCGGAGCTGGTCGCCGACGTCACCGAGGCGGCCCGCGCCGCCGCCGTCGAGCTGCACCGCTACCCGGACCGGGACGCCGTCGAGCTGCGTGCCGATCTCGCCGCCTACCTGACCGCCGCTACCGGCGTGCCGCTGCGGACCGCCAACGTGTGGGCCGCCAACGGCTCCAACGAGGTGCTGCAACAGGTCATGCAGGCCTTCGGCGGGCCGGGCCGGCTGGCCGTCGGGTTCGCGCCGTCCTACTCGATGCACCCGATCCTCGCCGCCGGCACCCACACCGAGTGGCTGCCCGCCCCGCGGCGCGCCGACTTCTCGGTCGACATCGACGCCGCGGCCGCGGTGCTGCGCGACCGCGCACCCGACCTCACGTTCCTGACCAGCCCGAACAACCCCACCGGGCAGGCCCTGGAACCCGACGAGCTGGCCGCGCTGATAGACGCCGCGCCCGGCATGGTCATCGTGGACGAGGCGTACGCCGAGTTCTCCGACCGTCCCAGCGCGATCACGTTGCTGGGCACCCGCGGTGCGCGGTTGATCGTGGCCCGCACGATGAGCAAGGCCTTCGCCTTCGCCGGGGGCCGGCTGGGCTACCTGGCGGCCGCGCCCGCGGTGGTCGACGCGTTGCAGCTCGTCCGGCTGCCCTACCACCTCTCGGCGCTCACCCAGGCCGCGGCGCGGGCGGCGCTGCGGCACGCCGAGGCCACGCTGGGCTCGGTCGCCCTGCTGCGCGCCGAGCGCGACCGCGTGGTGTCGCAGCTGGCCGCGACCGGCTACGACGTGGTGGGAAGCGACGCCAACTTCGTGCTGTTCGGGCGGTTCACCGACGCGCCGCGGGCGTGGCGGGCGTTCCTCGACCGCGGCGTGCTGATCCGGGACGTCGGGATCGCGGCGTGGCTGCGCGTCACGGTCGGCACGCCGGTGGAGAACGACGCGTTCCTGGGAGTGGCAGCCGAGGTCGTGGGGGAGAAGTCGTGAGTCGGATCGGCCGCGTCGAGCGGGTCACCAAGGAGTCCACGGTTCGCGTCGAGATCGACCTCGACGGTACCGGCAGCACCGAGATCGCCACTGGTGTCCGGTTCTTCGACCACATGCTCGACGCGCTGGGTACGCACGGCGCGTTCGATCTCACCGTGTCCGCGTCCGGTGACGTCGACGTCGACGTGCACCACACCGTCGAGGACGTCGCGATCGTGCTCGGCCAGGCGATCCGGCAGGCACTCGGGGACAAGAACGGCATCCGCCGCTTCGGCGACGCCTGGATCCCGATGGACGAGACGCTCGCACACGCCGTGGTCGACGTCTCCGGCCGGCCCTACACCGTGCACACCGGCGAGCCCGAGGTCATGGCGGGCTTCGTCGTGGGCGGGCACTATCCGACGGTGCTGAACCGGCACGTGTTCGAGTCGCTGGCTTTCCACGGCCACCTGGCGCTGCACGTCCGCGTGCTCGACGGGCGCGATCCGCATCACGTGACGGAGGCACAGTTCAAGGCGGTGGCCCGCGCGCTGCGTGCGGCGGTGGAGCCGGACCCGCGGCTCACCGGGATCGCGTCCACGAAGGGCGCCTGGTAGCCGACCAGTTGTAGCGTAGCGAGGCGACCAGCCGTAGCGTAGCTGTCGGCAAGACGGCCACTGCCTCCCGGCGGGCCGCGACGGTGCACCGCCTGGACGACGCCGCGCAGCGTGAGGTGCTGGCGTCGGATCCTTCCAGGCTCGTGTCCGGACCTACTCCCGTCCTCGTCGACGAGTGGCAGCGGTTCCCGCAGAGCTGGGACGTCGTCCGGCGTGTGGTCGACGACGGCACGGGCGGGGGCCGGTTCCTGCTGACCGGGTCGGCCGCTCCGGTGGAGCAGCCCACGCACTCCGGCGCGGGTCGGATCGTGACGTTGCGGATGCGACCGCTGAGCATCTCCGAACGCGGACTGGTCGCACCCACCGTGAGTCTCGCCGAGCTGCTGATCGGTATCCGTCCCCCCATCTCGGGACTCTCGCCGCTGCGGCTCACCGACTACGCGGAGGAGATCGTCGGCTCCGGTCTGCCCGGGCTCCGCGAGACGCCCGGGCGGGCCCGGCGGGCCCGGCTCGACGGTTACCTCGACCGTATCGTCGAACGCGACTTCGCCGAGCAGAGTCGGCGACTGCGCGATCCGGCCGGGCTGCGCCGGTGGATGACCGCCTACGCGGCGGCTACCGCGACCACAGCGTCCTTCGAGACCGTTCGGAACGCGGCGACCGGCGCGGATGGGCAGGTACCGGCCCGGTCTACGACAACCCCGTACCGGCAGGTTCTCGAGCGGCTCTGGATCCTCGACCCTCTTGAGGCCTGGCTGCCGACCCGCAACCACCTCGCGCGCCTGGCCGCACCGCCCAAGCACCATCTGGCCGATCCGGCGTTGGCCGCGCGGCTGCTCGGTGCCGACGTCACCGCGCTGCTCGACGCCGATGCGCTCGGCCCGCCGGTTCCCCGGAACGGGCCACTGCTGGGATCCCTGTTCGAGTCCCTGGTCACCCTGGGCGTGCGGGTGCAGGCGCAGGCGGCGGAGGCCGTCGTGCGGCACCTGCGCACGAAAGGCGGAGAGCGGGAGATCGACCTGATCGTCGAGCGGGCCGATCACCGGGTCGTCGCCATCGAGGTGAAGCTCGGCGCGACCGTCGACGACGCCGACGTCCGGCACCTGCGTTGGCTCGGCTCCGCGCCCGGTGCCGACCTGCTCGACGCGGTGGTCGTGACCACCGGAGCCGAGGCCTACCGGCGTCGCGACGGCATCGCGGTCGTACCGGCGGCGTTGCTGAGGCCGTGACAGCGCGGTCATCGACGTTCACCTAACGGTCTGAGCTGGGCTTCGACGGCGTTCTCGCCGCCGAGATGTTCACGTGTTAGAGCCTGTTGGTAAACGCCTCAGGCGGCTGATGTGGGACTCTGCGAGAACCCGGGGCTGAAGTTCTCTGGCTACTCGACTGATGACACGGACTGCTGAGAATTGCAGATCAACACCTGACATCCCGGCCCCTCACGCCCCCGAACGGGTGACCTGAACAGCTACGATCGACAGGCAAGCTGCGACCACCATGAGGGGGGCCGATGGTCGGCGCCAGGATGCTGCTGGAGCGGGAGGACGTCACCGCTGCCGCTGCCCGGCTGCTGGATGTGGTGGAAAGCGGCGGGTCGGGAGCGTTGTTCGTGCTGGGCGAGGCCGGGTTGGGTAAGACCTCGCTGGTGGAGCGGGTCTGCGACCTTGCTGACGGACGGGTGCGTGTCGGGCTCGGGCGGGGTCATCCGATGGACACCGGGCTGGCATTCGGACTGGCCGCACAGGTGCTGGACAGCGTCGAGGGCTATGACGTGCTGGCTGCCGATGAGGCGGTTCCCTCAGGGGAGACCCGGACGACACGCTTGTACGGCGCACTGCGCTGGCTGGCCCAACCCGCCAAGCAGCCGCTGCTTCTCGTGCTCGACAACCTGCACTGGGCAGACCCGGACTCGCTGGTCCTGGTCTCGTTCTTGTGCCGTCGGCTGGCAAGGCTGCAGGTGGGGTTGATCGTGACGATGCGGACATGGCCGTCGGCCGCCTACGACGTGGCTATGGAACTCAAGCATGACGGATACGGCGAAGTGGCATGGTTGGCGCCGTTGAGCCAGGCGGCCGCCGGGGTATTGCTGTCCGAACGGACCGACCGGGCACTGCCGGGCGAGGTGGTCAAGAGGGCCTGGCGAGCGTGCGGTGGGAACCCGTTGCTGCTGGAGCAGGTCGCGGTGGCGATCAACCAGGGTGAAGACGTCCCGGAGCCGCTTGCGGACGGCTCGCCGATACCGCCCGTGGAGATCGTGCTCTCGCGGTTCGCCGGGCTGTCCGCGGCGGGGCTGCGGTGCGCGGAGGCTGCGGCGGTACTGGGCCAGTCGTTCCTGCCGGGGCTGGCGGTCGAGATCGCGCAGCTGACGGAGGGAGAGGTGGACGCGGCGCTGGATGCCATGAGCCGCAGCGGGCTGGTACGCACCGCGCCGGACGGGGGCACCGAGTTCGTGCACCCGCTATTCGCCCAGGCGCTCTACCGTAATCTCAGTGGACCGCTGCGGACCCGGTTGCACGCCCGGGCCTTCGCTGCGTTGGTCAGCCGAGGCAGGGAGGCCGAAGCGGCCGAACACGCCGTACAGGCCGAGCTGTTCGGCGATCCGGCCGCGGTTGGCGTGCTGGAGCGGGTCGGATTGGCGGCCCGCCGAGTCGGGGCGGTGGCCAGCGCCGCGGACCGACTGCAGGCTGCCGCCAGACTCGCCGGCGACCGAGCCGAGCCCGGCCTGCTGCTCGCGACGGGCGAGACACTGCTCGACTCAGGCCGTCCGGCCGAGGCGATCGCGGCCTATGAGCGGCTGCTCGCCCACCCGGACTGTCCAACCCCCGTGCGCATCAAGGCGTTGCGGTTGCTGGGGCGGACATTGGCGTTCACCGGCGCCTACGAGCGCGCCGAGGCCCGCCTGCGAGACGCAGGCCTGCTGGCCGAGGCGAGTGATCCGGCGACCGCGGTCGAGGTGTTGCTGGACCACGCGATGATCTTCTGGTTCGGGACCGGCCCGAGGGCGGCGCTGCCGCTGATCACCCGGGCACACAAGATCGCAGCCGGTGTTCCCGGTGGTCCACACCGCGGGGTCCAGGCAGCCTGGACCAACATTGCGTTGCAGCGCGGCGACCCAGCCGACCCTGAAGAGCTCTCGGAGACGATCGAGTGGCTGCGCACCGCGCTGGACGCCGACGTCACTGAGCTGGGTGGCATGTTCGGCATCGTGCAGAACACCGCGCTCACCGCAATCTTCGTAGAGCAGTTCGCGGAAGCCGAACGACTACTCATCACGGGTCGAGACATTGCCGAGCGGCGGGGCGCGATCGAGGCCGTGGTGATCCTCGGAATCCTGCACGGCCGGGCGCTTTTCCAAATTGGCCGCCTGAAGGAGGCCATGGAGATCATTGAGGTCATGCTCGGCTATACTGATGTGTTCCCGATGCTCGGGTTTCATAGTGGTGTCGGCACAGCGTATGTGTCCCACTATCTGGGTCGCTTGGAGCACAGCGCGGACTGGTGTGACCGGGTCGAGGCACTCGCCCCCGGTCAGGATCTCGTGCTGTTGTTTGTGCAGGAGCTCCGCGCTCAGCGGTACCTGCGGGACGGCTGGCTGGAGCAGGCCAGCGAGGCGTACTTGCGGATCGAGGAAACGATCCATCGGATCGGCATCGGCGAGCCATGTGTCTTGCGCTGGGCGCGGCACGCGGTCACGGCTCATGTGGGTTGCGGACGAATGGCCGACGCCGAGCGGGTCGTCGACTGGCTGGCCGAGCACAGCGCCGTGCTGCCCTGCCGGTGGCCACGTATCGCCCTCGCGACCTCCCGGGCGACCCTCGCCGACGACGGCGGGGACCACCCGCGCGCCGACGGATACTTCCGGGAGGCGCTGGCCTTGCACGACGAGGTCGAGTTGGCGGTGGAGAAAATCGAGACACTCCTCGAGTACGGCTCCTTCCTGCGGCGCAGCGGCCAGCTCACCAGGGCACGTCCGGTGCTGACGCAGGCCCTGGACCTGGTCGAGTCCACCGGCGCCCGGTGGTACGCCGCACCGATACGGGAGGAGCTGAGACTGGCAGGCGGTCGGCGTCGTCGACCCCGAGAGAATCCCGATCAGCTCACCGCCGCTGAGTCGCGGGTCGCCCGGCTGGTGGCCACCGGCCGCAGCAACCGGCAGGTCGCCGCCGCACTGTCGCTGTCGGTGCATACCGTCGAAGGTCACCTCGACCGGATCTACGCCAAACTGGGCATCCACTCCCGGGGAGAACTCATCGCGCAGACCGCCCAGTCGGCTGGCCAGGCTCCTGGCCCGGAGCCTGCTAAAGAATAGGGAAACTTCCCGGTGCTGCTCATGGCGTCGGCAGCTAGTCTGGCCCCCTCGTCCCATGAGATCGGTCGTCATGCCCGCTCAGCCCAGCCAACCCACCGCCAGCGCCGGAATCCCCGCCATGGTGCGGCTGGCTGCCTCATGAGCGCCCTCACCACCTTGTGCGCCAGCACGCACACGCCGAGACCCTAAAGATCCAGTCCGCGGCGCTGTAATTTCAAGCTTAAGCACAGTGGGTTTCCCTGGTGCTAGGCAGGACCAGAGCTGGGATGGTTATGTAAGAGGGCAGCACATACCATCGCGAAAGCCCGGGCACCCCTTACGGCAACTGGCCGCCGCGAGTCACACAGGAAGGAGTTCACATAGTGTTCAACCACAAGCCATGCACCGGCGCCATTCACCGAGGCAGGTGGTCACGATGATCATCGTAGTCGTCGTGGGCATCGATCTCCTTGTGGTCATGGCGATCGTCGTCGGCATCATCGATGCCATGCAGACTCCGGCGCTGCGTCGCATCGCGGCGCAGCGCCGGCGAGACTGGGAAGCCCGCCAGCGCGAACTCCATGACATTGACCCCGATCCTTTTGACACGAGAGAAGACGGCTAGGTAGATTCGTCGGCGAACTTCAGGTCACTGGCCCCTGACGAAAGGCCGGGAACCTGCATACTCTCGCTATAGATCTGCATGACTCCTTCGAGGCGTTCGACGCACTCACACGCCACACGTTTGGCCGGTCACCGTGCGGTCCACATCTCGGTTCTCCCCGACGACGGAGGCCACCCGGGACGGTGACGACGCGGTCGTCCAGCTCGAGCTGCCCATCATGACCCCACCTGACTCGGTCTGCACACGGCGCTGTGGGTGCTGGCCGTTGCTGCGACGGTGATGCTGGTGTCGATCGCACGCTCAACAGTCAACAGGCTGCAGGAGCTGCCGCCCCGTCACCACCCGAGCATCAGCGACTCGACGTGCCTCTCCGCGGGCATCAAGCACAACCCCACACGGGCGTGCCGCGGCATACCCGGGCATCCCGGTGCCGAGGAATTGAGTCGAGTCGACTCATGTTGAAGGGAGCTTCGAGGCGTTCGACGCGCTCGTGCGCTACGCCTTCGGGCCAGTCACCGCACGGCCGACCTACCGGTTCGTCCCGGCTGCAGAGGCCAGCCGAGACAGCGACGCGATCATCCGGCTGGAGCTACCCTGGCTGGACGTCGCGAAGGACGTCGCAGTCGAAGTCGAGGACGGCCAGCTGGTCGTGCGCGGTGAGGCACCCCCGCCGTCGAGACGGGCACCGAAGATCGTCCCGCCGCCTGAGAGTGCACTGCGGCTCCGCACCGTGACCAGCTAACAGCACCGAACGTCACGCTGTTGCCGCTCGCTCATCCACGACTCGACGCTGCCGAGCTGGGCCGCGAACCGCTCGTCGATCTTCGTAGCGAACCGGGCAACGACGACGTCTCGACCAGCCGCTCGAGAAACTACCGGGAGCGGGCAAGCCGGGGACCGGGCCGAGGCGAGATCATCGGCTGCCGTGTCCAGCTCCGCAAGCCGCGGCTGTTCTTCCAGCGAGTATCCGAGCCGAAGACGGCGAAGTACCGGGTGCACCTGGACCTGCAGGTGGACGCAGAGCACGCCGCAGCCGAGGTCGACCGCCTCGTCGCGCTCGGCGCGACCGTAGCCTGAACCACCTCAGAGCGCGGCCCCGTCACAACCACGCTGCGCGACCCGGAAGGCAACGAGCTGTGCGTCAGCTGACTGGCAGGGTCACGGTGCCCGAGAACCACCCGCAGCGGATTCACCCGGAGACGATACCCCTCCGGAGCGATAGGCTGCGCTCATGGCGTTGTCTGTCCACGAGCGCGAGCAGTTCTTGGCGAGCCGCACATCGCGGCGCTGTCCGTCTTGGCCGGTACGAACCGCGGACCGCTGACCGTCCCGATTTGGTATCAGTATGCTCCTGGGGGCGAGGCGTGGGTGTTGACCTCGGTCGGGTCCCGGAAAGCTCAACTCATCGAGGCAGCCGGGCGCTTCAGTTTGATGGTCGAACGGGTCGAACCGAGCATACGTTACGTCTCAGTGGAGGGGCCGGTCACCCGAATGGTCCCCGGACCGATGAGATGATGTGGGAGTTAAGCAACGCTGCCACGCCATGTTGACGGCCCCGTAGCCTGCGTTGGTGGAGACCATGCTGCGAATGTCGTGCTGCGGCATCGAATGGGTCGGCCCGATCGGGCCCACTGCTGTCGACATACCGCCGGGTGCGGGCAGGTCTTCGACGACGCGCAACTCTGGGACATCCACCGGGACACCGGGACCTGCACCGACCCCGCACGCTAGGCTGGGTACAGACCCGCAATGGGATCTGGCTGCGCACCATGGACCACGCCCCCACCCGGTGAGCAGGACAGTGCCCCCTCTGCGACGGGAGCCGACGTCGTAGCAGGAACTTGACGACCGAGCAGGACGGCGCTACGCACCGCACCGTGGCGGACTCAGCGCGGCAGATGACACGCCGGTGTCGGGAATTGAGTCGGGTCGACTCATGTTGAAGGTGCGCTGGTCAGATCGACCGGTGCAGAATCCCAGGAGGACATCATGAGCACGCTGTCGCTGTGGACCCGGCACGACCCCTTCGAGACGCTCGAAGCGTTCCTGCGTCACACCTTCGGGCCGGTCCCCACGCGGCCCACGTCCCGGCCGCAGAGGCCGATCGGGATGGTGACGACGCGGTCATCCGGCTCGAGCTACCCGGGCTGGACGTCGCAAAGGACGTCGCGGTCGAAGTCGCGGACGGCCAACTGGTCGTGCACGGTGAGCGTCGCGACGAGCGGACCGAGCAGGAGGGCGGCCGTCGCCTGCGCGAGCTGCGGTACGGGTCGTTCCGCCGGTCGTTCGCCCTGCTGGCGCATGTGACAGCCGAGGCCATCAACGCCTCGTACGACGCCGGCGTACTAACCGTGCGAGTCACGGGGGCCTACGCGGGCATCGGGTCACGCAAGATCGAGGTCACGACCGGAGGCACCCCCGCGGTAGAGACGGGCCGAGGAGCGCCCCGCCGCCTAACATGTCCGCGGGTCCGCTGGTCTGACCACCTAACGGCACCGAGCACCGCACTGTTGCCGCTCAACCGTGGTTGAGCGGCAACAGTGCGGTAACCCGTGCCAAGCCGCCCGGTGCGGCGGGTCGTGGCTCGCTAGAATCGTCGCGCTGTCGGGGCAGATCGTGGGGTACTGGATGGCAGTCCCGAAAGTGGGAGCTTGCGTGAGATCTCGCGCTCCCCGATGACCGCGGAACCCCGGCCGGTTGTCTTCTGCAGCCATGCGTTGGTGGACAAGCCTGCGGTGCTGGACTTCGTTCGGCGGTTGGAGCGCGATGGGCTGGAGGCCTGGGTCGGCCGGTGGGAGATCGACAGCGGGGACGATCTGGTCGTCCGGCTCAACGACGGGCTGGACCGCTGCCCGGCCGGGCTGGTCTCGAGGCCGACGCGCCCGCCTCGCCGCTGCTTGCGCGCTACGTGCGACGATCGGTGGAGGAGTACGAGGCGATTCGCGACACGCTGCTCGGGTGGCGACCGCGTCCGGGACGCTGTCCGCGAGCGCGGGCCGCGGGCGGGCGTGCCGACGAAACATCTCCCCGCAGCTCGGTCGCCCTCATCGCGAGTAGTGGTAGCGGCAAGCGGCGATGCGGATCTCGTCATCGACGATCTTGTACACCAGGCGGTGCTCGTCGGTGATCCGCCGCGACCAGTACCCCTGGAAGCCGTGCTTGAGCGGTTCGGGCCTACCCATCCCCTCGTTGCCGTTGCGGGCGATGTCGTTGCTCAGAACGTTGATCCGCTTGAGCACCCTCCGGTCCTGGGCCTGCCACCAGAGGTAGTCGTCCCAGGCGCCGTGGTCCCAGGTCAGCTTCATTCGGCGAGGTCGTGCAGGGTGCCCTGCCCCGACTCGAGTCGCTCGATCGCGGTGAGCAGCCGCCGGGCGTTCTCCGGGCTGCGCAGCAGGTACGCCGTCTCCTTCAGGGACTGGTAGTCCTCCAGCGAGACCATGACCACCGGTTCGCGACCGGCGCGGGTGATGACGACCTCCTCACGGTCGTCGATCACGGAGTCGAGCACCTCGGCGTACCGGGCGCGGGACTCGCTGTAGCTCATGGTCTTCACGGCAACCCCACCTCGTCAACGTACAAGAAACTGTACGCCCTACCCGGGTGGGTGTTACGACACCGGTCGCTGGAGGCTTGTGGGTCGACCGCCCTACCCTCCGATCTTCGGCCAGTGCTGACCGACGTAGGGATCGGAGTGGCTGCTCGCCCACGCGTCGAGCAGATCGGCCAGCCCCGCACTCATTCCCTGCGCAGGCAACTGCGACTTGAGTACGCAGACGATGACCAGGTCGCGCTCGGCGGCGAAGTCCTTGACGTTCTCGGTGACCAGAACCCTGTCCTCCCGAGCGGCGACCGCAGCGACCTCGTGATCGGGGCGGGCGTCGACGCCGCGGTCGCGGACGTGCACGGCGTCGTGCCCGAGCTCGGCCAGCCGTACGCAGGTTCCCGGCGGGAACATCTCGTCGATCAGAAACCGCACCGGTCAGGACGCCATGAGGGCCGCACGGCGCTCCGTGGCCTCGCGGGCACGCTCGGCCGCCGCGTCGTTCTCCGCGATCTGGGCGTCGATCTCGTCGCGGTGGGTCGCTGCGAAGTCGATGGCCGTCCGAATGTGCCGCGGGTGCAGAGCGAACTGCTCGGCCAGCACCGTGACGCGCTGCTCATCGGCTCCGCTGGTGTATCGGAGCGCCGAGACCACCTGCCACACATCCGGACCGACAGCCAGGGCCGCGCGACGACCGGTCGGCCCGTCCCGATAGACGATCCCGGGGTGATCCACCATGTCCAGACCCTCGGACACCAACCGCTCCAGCAGCGATCTCTCCGTGATGGCCTCGGCTGCCGAGCGTGCCTCCAGACGAGCCTTCACAGCGGGGTCCAGCCGGTAGGACGTCGCGCGCGAGACCATGGAACCTCCAGTCAGTGAACCACAGCCAGTCAGCGAACCGCAGCGTACCGCAATCGTAGTATCGACGGGGCTGGAGCGCTCCATTCGCCGTCTACCGATGACGAGCGCGGCTGTCGCTGTCAGTTGCGCAGGGCGGTGGCAACGTCACCGAACAGTGCGCACGGCCATCGACTTCGGCGGCCCCACGAGCGCCAGCACCGCGGACACCGGCCGTCGTCGTCGGGCAGGTGCGCCTCCAGCAGGCCGTCCCAATCCAGCACGTTCCGGTGGAGTGCCTCGCGTAGCTCCGGATCGCTGGTCCGGTCGGCCAGCAGGCGCCAGTCGACGAGCTGGTAGCGCAGCTCGCAGGCCAGAGCGCGGCCGACGGTCGTGATCGTCTCGGGCAGTTGCCCAACCGGTGGGCCGGACCACCAGTCGCGGTGGCTGATCGGCCACGAGCTGCGCCGGACGCGGCTGTACGCCCGGCGCACCCAGGCCGACGCGGCCAAGACGCTCGACTGCACCCCAGTGAAGATCAACCATCTGGAGATCGGCCCCAACCAGCAGCAACCTGACGAGGTCACCGCGCTGATGCGCCTCTACGGCGCCGACGTGGCCGACGTCGACCGGCTCGCCTCGCTGGCCGTCCGAGCCGACCAGGGCACCTGGTGGGCGCCGTTCAGCGACGTGCTGCCCAAACTTCGTCGTTCGAGCCGCTGACCAGCGAGTAGTCATATCCTGTCGTGGTGACCCGGTAGGGACCGTAACCTTCTCGGGCGTCCTCGATGACCCGCCACCACATGTGGGCGAAGAACTCGATCTTTCCGGGTAGCCGTTGCCTCACGGTCGGGCTACGCCGCAGGGCGGCGCCGCCACCGTCGTTGAGAGACCACTGCTGCTCGTCACCGACTCGTGGTCTGTCTCCGCCACGCCGAGTGGTGATCTTTCCCTGAGCGACGCAGCTCAACGCCTGTTGGAATGGGGCGAGGAACTCCGTCACGGCCTCGGTTGGGGAGGTTCCCGGCATCAGTCCAGTAACGTGGCAACGGCCAAGACCCGGGTGAACCCAGGCCAGCGCTCCAGGCCTTCCAGTGTGCCCTCCGCACGTCGGCGCAGGAACTCGGAGCCGCTCATCGACAGGAACTGCCGGGCCAGCATGTCGAGGTTATCCAGGGCGACCGATTCCTCGACTTCGCCCACGGCGACACCCGTCTGAGATTCCGCTGCTGCATCGAGAGTCATCGTGTCGGCCCCTTCCTCGACCTTGGCTGCACTGTCGCACGACCCACCGACAGCGCGCTCGTCCTTAACCCGTTCGCCACCGGGTCTCGCCCGGTCTGGTCCAGCGGTCGGGTTCTTACGGCCACTCGGTAGGCCGGTCAGCGTACCGTGATGCTGACCAGGCGTGGACGTCCCACTATCGATCCCGGAGACGGCGACCAAGACGGTGCGAGCCCGGAGGTCACGGATCTCGGCCAGGGACACCCAGATCAGCCATGGGGTGTCAGCAGGCCGGGTCCTCTCGGACCTGGTACCCGTTGAGACCGTTCGTGATTGCCGATGCTCATGGCGACGCGACCGATGCTCAGCCCTGGCAACCGCACCGATCCGGTCGCCCCGGACAGGTTGCAGCGGGTGCGCAACTCCCGCGCGCGCAGAGCCGTGGGACATCTCCGCCGCTGTCCGCTGCAGCTGGACTGCGGCATCGGCCTTCTTCCGGGCTTCCTGCAACTCGGCGGAGGGGGTCGGGTCGATCTCGGGTGTGATCGCGACCTGGAAGGTGGCGTTGCTCACCCATCTGGACCAGACCACGCCGCTGACGCAAGCCGGGTCGGCCTGGAAGCTGACCTCGACGCCTCGCGCTACGTCGTGGCATGGCCCCACAACCTGGTCAAGTCCACAAGCACTCCAGGGGCGCCGCGTACAGCCGGTCGCCCAGCGGTCTCGCGAACCGGCCGGTGTGCAGGAGGACGCCACCCCGGAACCGATCACCGAGTTTGTCGCGCAGCCGGCCGAGCGGCCGAGCATCCGCGGGTCTCACGAGCTCGCCCGACTTGATCTCTATGGCAACGACGTCGCCGCCCGGTGACTGGAGCACGATGTCCACCTCGTCGCCGTCGTGGGTCCGGTAGTGGCCGACTCGCACGGTCTCGTCCAGCCAACCGACCTGTTTCAGGATCTCGTTGACCGCGAACGTCTCGAGCAGGTGTCCGAACTCGGTCAGGGCGGACGGATCATGACGATCAAGGTTCTCCAGGGTGACGTCGAGAACCCAGCCGCCGACGCCGGTGTCCATCAGGTGGATCTTCGGCATGGTGTTGACCCTCGCGCCGAGTGTCGTACCCCACGCCGGAAGTCGATGCAGCAGGAACACCGCCTCCAACAGGTGCGCGTAGTCGTTCGCCGCCGACAGCTGCAGCTGCTCCGCGCGCGCTGACCGCGCGACGTTGACGATCTGCCCGGTTTGGGCGGCAAGCCGCTGGAACAGACGTGGAAGCACGTCGCGCTGTCGGATTCGTCGGATGTCGAGCACGTCCCGCTGGATGACCAAGTCGAGGTAGTCGGCGAACCAGCCGTCCCGCGAGCGCCGACCGTGACGGCGAAGCGGGATGGGAAACCCGCCCGACAGCACTCGCTCGGCGTAACCGAGACGATCGGTGGACGTCGCCACACCGTCGACGACGCACGCCGGGTCGACACGCACCTTCTCGACAAAGGACTCCCGCCTACCGTCGATCTCGCCCTGCGACAACGGCCAGACCGTCATGACATGAGCTCGCCCGGTGAGTGCCTGGGCGGCCCGCGGGATGGTGGTGTAGCTGGTCGAGCCCGTGAGGACAAATCGGCCTGGCCGCGAGTCGCGGTTGAGCTCCGCCTTGATCGCGTCGAGGAGCTCGGGGACGTGCTGGTACTCGTCGATCAGCACAGGTCCGGTACCGGCGACCGCGAAGCTCGGACCACCGGCTACGAGCGCTCGGGTCTCGAGATCGTCCAGATCGACTACCCGGCGACCGCACCGACCTGCGACCCGGCTGAGCAACGTGCTTTTCCCCACAGCGCGGGGCCCGTGCAGGATCAGCACAGGTTCGGTGCGCATCAGGTCGAGCACGACCTCCTCCAGACGACGCGTCACGACGTCGGTCAACACGGCCATGAGCAGTAAAATAGCATGATCCGAGCCACTTCTGTCGCATAGTTCGAGGGCAGTTGAGCGCAAACCCCGAGCCGGCTGGCAACAGGTCACCCAGTGGGGGAATCGGGCACGGCGCAGATCATGCACCGACGGCTTGTTGAACTCGACGATGTCCTCGAAGCGTCTCCTCAGCGCAACGTCCAGCAGCACGGGGTGGTTGGTCACTGCGATGATCAAACTCGGACCTTGCTGCGACTCTGGCTTTCGTGCTGACGACGAGCTAAACGAGCATCGGCACGCTGTGGGCCCTGGCTGGGGACCAGGAGGTGCGCCGTGGCGGCTCGTTAGACTCAACGCTGGATGACCAGATCGTGGGGTACCGGATGCCGGTTCAGGACGTGGGCTCCTGCGCGAGATCTCGCGCTCGCCGATGACCGCGGAATCCCGGCCGGTTGTCTTCTGCAGCCATGCGTCGGTGGACAAGCCGGCGGTGCTGGACTTCGCGCGGCGGTTGGAGCGGGACGGGTTGGAGGCCTGGGTCGACCGGTGGGAGATCGACAACGGGGACGATCTGGTCGCCCGGCTCAACGACGGTCTGGACCGCTGCACCGCCGGGTTGGTCTTCTTCTCCCGGCACACCCCGCGGTCGGTCTGGGTGGACACGGAGGTCAGCGCGCTGACCTACCGGGCGGTCCACGGGCTGCGCGTCGTCCCCGTCCTACTCGAGGCCGACGCACCGGTCCCGCCGCTGCTCGCGCACTACGTGCGACGCTCGGTCGGGGAGTACGAGGCGATCCGCGACACGCTGCTCGGGCGGCGACCGCGCCCGAAGCGCGGAGCACTGCCCGAGCGACGCTGGGACGAGCTGCTCATCCGGCTGACCCCGGACGACGGCGAGATCCATGTGGAGGTCTGGCAGGGCGGCGCGGTGCTCGCCGATGAGACGGTGCGTCGTCCGGCGCTGCTGGACCCGTCCTACCGAGCGCCGCGCACCGATCAGGCGCTCACGGAGGTCGGCCGCGCCTGCGGGTCGCTGCTGTTGCCCGGCACGACGGCGGAGCACCTGAGCGTCACGTTGTCGGATCATCGGAAGGGAGACCGGCTCGACGTCGTGGTCGAGGCGGACCCGAGCCTGCTCCGGTTGCCGATCGAGACGACCCGGCTCCCCGTCCCCGGGCTTCCCCTGCTGGTCGGGCTGGACGGGATCAGCGTGTTCCGCCGGCCACTCGCACCACCGGCGCGGCTGACCCCGGCGCTACCCGGGCCGTTGAAGATTCTCATCGCGGTCGCCGCGCCGGACGAGGGCACGACGTCGGCGGCCGTGCTGGACGGCGAGCGCGAGCTGGCGCGCATCCTGCGGGCACTGCCGGAGCACGGCGCGCAGGCCCGGGCGCTGGAGGTCGCCTCGCTCGAGGAGATCACCGCCGCGCTGCGACGGGACTCCTACCACGTGCTGCACCTGTCGGGTCACGGAAATACCGACGGAATCATGCTGGAGGACGAGGACGGGAACCCCCACGTCGCGACGCCCGACGCGATCGCCGCGGCCGTCGGGCGCGGGAACCATCCGCTGCCGCTGGTGTTTCTGTCCTGCTGCGATCCCGTCACCGGGGACGACACAGCCCCCGGTCTCGCGCTCGGGCTGCTTGCCGCCGGCCTGAGTCAGGTCGTCGCAATGAACGGCGAGGTCTCCGACCAGTACGCCACCGAGCTCGCCGCCCGGTTCTACCGCGACCTCGCCGACGCGCGGGACGCCGAGCCCGCGCACGCGCTGGCCCAGGCCCGCCGTGATCTCGAACGGGAACGGCAGCAGGCCGCGGAGGGCGGCGCGGCGAGCGTCCCGGAGTTCGACACCGCGACCATCTACTGCTGGGGCTCGCCGCAACCGGTCGTCGGGCCCGGCGATCTGGAGCCGCTGCGGCTGCGCGCGGCCGTCGTGCCATCCGGGCCGGTGCCGCGGCTGGGGGTGGACGACCTCGTCGGCCGCCGGGCGGAGGTGCGCGAGTCCCTCCGGGTCCTGCTCGACGAGCCGCGTTCGGTGCGCGAGCGCGGGCAGCGGGCGGGCGTGACGCTGTGCGGTGTCGGCGGTGCGGGCAAGAGCACGGTCGCGGGCCGGGTCATGGCGCGGCTGGCGGAACGGGGCTGGGTCGTCGCCGCGGTCGCGGGCCCGCTCGATCTCGGTGCGCTGTGCTCCGCGGTCGGCGCGGCGCTGGACGAGCTGGACGACGACGGGGCACGCCGTCTCGTCGGGCAGCTCGCCGAGCAGGCCGATGACAAGGTCCGGCTCGCTCGGCTGGGCCGGGCCGTGAAGGACCACCGGCTGCTGCTGGTACTGGACAACTTCGAGGACAACCTCTACCTCGGAGGGGAGACCTTCGCCGAACCTGTGACCGGCGCCGTCGTCACGGCACTGGCCCGGTCGGCGGCGACGGGCCGGCTCCTGGTCACCAGCCGGTACCCGGTCGGGCCGCTCGCGGGCCTGTTGCACGACGTGCGGGTCGTCCCGCTCAGCCGGGCCCAGGCCCGCAAGCTGCTGTTGCGGCTGCCGGCGCTCGACCAGCTCTCCGGGTCCGACTCCGCTGCGGTCCTGCGCGTCACCGGCGGGCATCCCCGGCTGATGGAGCTGGTCGACGCCGCGATGCGCGGCAACACGAGCCGCCTGTCCTCCATGGCCGACCGTCTCGACCGGTACGCCATTGAACTCGGCGTCGACCTGGACCGGCCGCGCGACGACCTGGACGCGTCGATGGCCGTGGCGATCGAGGTGTGCCTGCGCGACATCGCCCTCACCGACCTCACTGGTGAGCTGACCGGAACCGAGCGGGACGTCCTGATGCAGGTGGCGGTCTCGACGATCCCAGTGGCCGGTGAGGCGGTGGCAGCGATCCTGCCGGTCGAGCCGGCCGTCATCGTCGCCGCCCTCGAACGCCTGGTGCGTCTGTCGGTCATCACGCCGATGCGCCACGGCACCTTCTTCGTCGAACGCTGGACCGCCCAGGGGCTCAAGCAGCTCGCCGACCCGGACGAGTGGCGCCGCCGCAACCGGGACGCCGCCCACCAGCGCATGGTCCCGCCCGATGATCACGGCGTAGACCTCGGCGACGCCATGGAGGCAGCCCGGAACCTCGTGGCGGCCGGGGAGGAGCAGGAGGCCGCCGAGCTGGCGTCCCGAGTCGCGAAGTTTCTGGAGGAGAACGGTCAGCTGGTGATGCTCGCCAGCTTCGCAGCCGAGATCCTCGCCCATCTGCAACTCGACGGCCAGAACGCTCGGATCCTCGCCGGGCAGGAGGCCGACGCACATCTGGCGATCGGTTTCACCGACGACGCCGAGGCGCGCTGGCGCACCATCGCCAGCGCGCTGGCTGGCCTCGCCGACCGCGAACCCGACCGCGCCGACTACCAACGCGACCTGTCGATCTCCTACAACAAGCTCGGGGACCTCATGGTCGCCGTCGGTCGCGGCGAGGACGCCGCCCGCTACTTCCAGCAGT
>Ga0136617_10000223_pt1 | contig 45151 bp, 56 predicted proteins | sample AntDrymUQ3222106_2_FD_129672 | JGI IMG/M metagenome (GOLD analysis project Ga0136617, IMG submission 129672) | Polar desert sand microbial communities from Dry Valleys, Antarctica - metaG UQ322 (21.06) | ecosystem: Environmental > Terrestrial > Soil > Desert | place: Antarctica: Dry Valley... | reverse complement strand
CGGTCGCCGTCGCCGTCGAACGCGAAGCCGGCGTCGTGGCGCCCCTCGCGCATCCTCTCCGCGAGCCGGTCGACGTGGGTGGAGCCGCACCCGTCGTTGATGTTGCGGCCGTCCGGGTCGGCTGCGAGCAGGTCGATCTCGGCGCCGAGGCGGCGGAAGATCTCCGGGGCGGCGCGGTAGGTCGCGCCGTTGGCGCAGTCGAGCAGCACGCGCTTGCCGCTCAGGTCGAGCCCCGCGAAGCGCTGGTGCAGCCCGCGCAGGTAGTCCTCGAGCGCGCCGTGGAGCCGTCGTACGGCGCCGATCCCGTTCTGTGGCGGCGGGACGTCGAGCGCGGCTTCGATCTCCATCTCGGTCTCGTCGTCGAGCTTGAAGCCGTCACCGGCGAAGAACTTGATGCCGTTGTCGCGGTACGGGTTGTGCGAGGCGGAGATGACGACGCCGAGGTCAAGTCCGTAGCGACCGATCAGCAGCGGGGCGCCCGGCGTCGGCAGGACGCCGCCGAGCAGCGCCTCGCCACCCGCGGCGGCGACGCCGGCGGCCACCGCCGCCTCGAGCATCTCGCCCGACTCGCGCGTGTCCCGGATGACGAGCACGCGCGCGGGGCGCGGCGGGGAGGCCGCGCGCGCCGTGGCGGCGCGCGCGAGGGAAAGTGCAAGGTCGGCGGTGAGGAACTCGCCCGCGACACCGCGGACGCCGTCCGTGCCGAACAGCCGGCGGGACAAGCGCGTTAGCGCTTCGAGAACTGCGGCCGCTTGCGGGCCTTCTTGAGGCCGGCCTTCTTGCGCTCCTTCACGCGCGGGTCACGCGTGAGGAAGCCGCGGCGCTTGAGCTCGGAGCGCAGGTTGGGGTCCGCGTCGATCAGCGCGCGCGAGACACCGTGGCGCAGCGCGCCGGCCTGGGCCGAGACGCCGCCGCCGTGGATCTTGGCCACGACGTCCATACGCTCCTGGTAGCCGACCGTCTCGAGCGGCTGGCGAATGTTGCGCTGGAGCGTGAAGCGGGGGAAGTGCTGCTCGAGCGTGCGGCCGTTGATCAGATAGGCGCCCGTGCCGGGCTTGAGGATCACGCGGGCGACCGAGGTCTTGCGCTTGCCGGTGGCGCGATAGCGCGCGCCGGCCGCGAGGTTGATCTCGACGGCGATCGGCTGCGACGCGACGTCGTCCTCGTCGCCGTCGGAGTCGGCGCCGTCCTCGTCATCCTCGTCATAGCCGGAGCCCTCGCCGCGCAGCGGGGTCTCGCCCTCGCGCACGATGTCGACCTCGAGGTCCATGCCGGGGATCGCGGGCTTCTCGCGGGGAGCGGTCTCCTCCTCGTCGTCGTCGTCCGTGTCCGGCTCGGCCGCAGGCTCCTCGGCGACGGGGGTGGGCTCCTCCGCGGCGGGGGTGGGCTCCTCCGCGGCGGGGGTGAGCTCCTCCGCGGCGGGGGAGGGCTCCTCGGCAACGGGCTCTGCGGCCGGAGCGGGCTCCTCGGCGGGCGTCGGCTCCTCGGCGGCGGGCGTCTCGGGCGCGGCGTCGTCGCCGGCGGGCGGCGTGGCCTCGGGCTCGGTGTCCTCGGGCGGCTTCTTGTCGGCCATCAGGTCTTGATCTCCAGGGGTTGCGGCATCTGCGCGGCGTGGGGGTGCTCCGGACCCGCGTAGATCTTGAGCTTGGTGATCTGCTTGCGCGCGAGGCGGTTGCGGGGGAGCATGCCGCGCACGGCGAGGCGGATGACCTCTTCGGGGCGGCGATCGAGCATCTCGTTGAGCGTGCGCGACTTGAGGCCGCCGGGGTAGCCCGAGTGGCGGTAGTAGCGCTTCTCGGCGCGCTTGTTGCCCGTCACGGAGATCTTCTCCGCGTTGATCACGACGACGAAGTCGCCCGTGTCGATATGGGGTGTGTAGGTGGGCTTGCGCTTGCCGCGGAGCGCGTCGGCGATCTGGGTCGCGAGACGGCCGAGGGTCTGGCCCTCGGCATCCACGAGCAGCCAGTTGCGCTCGCGGTCAAGTGGGGTGGCGACGTAGGTCTTCATGGCAGGCAGGCAAGCGCCACGCGAGACCGCGTGGCGGCGGTCGATGATAGCGGCCGATCCGCGGGCGGAGTTGCCGCCCTGCTCACGCGTATACTGCCGCCGGTCCATAAGTCTGCCGAGTCCGCTTATGAGAGAAGCGGAGCGGGGGAACCGAGTTCAGGGGCGAATCCAGGTAGTGCCACCTGGTAGCGCGGAGACGCGCGAGCCCGTCAGCTAACCCCGTAGGCGAGACAGGTCAAACACAGAGGGGCGCTTTGCCGCATTCAGCGGTGGTCGCTGGCCGCATCCGGCCACGACTGACATCCGCATACGTGCTCGGACTGGTCATCGCCGCGCTGGCGAGCGTCCCGGCGACCGCCGCCACCCCGCCCACCGGCGGCGCACAGGCCGGGCCGACGCCGAAGCTGCGCGCCCTGCTGTGCCGCACGGCCTGCGCCGGCGTGAGCGCCGCCCGCGCCGGCTCGCGCATCCGCGTCAGGGGCCGCTCGCTCGCCGCCGTCGACTCCGTCGTCTTCCTCGGCCTCCGCGGCGGCGCCGATGACGTGGCGGTCGCGCCGCTGCGCGCGCGCAAGACGTACGTCGACGCGCGCGTGCCGCGCACTGCCGTCAGCGGCCGGGTCGTGCTCGTCTCCCGCGATGGGGCCGAGTCGAAGGCCTCCGCGGTGCCGCTCGTGATCGACGCGTCGGCGCCCCCGGTCACCAGCGGCGCCGGCGACCGCCTCGCGATCGACGTCGAGGTCCAGGGCAACCGCGTCTTTTACGGCGCCGAGCGCGAGGCGCAGGTGTCCTACCTCGTGCGCGGCGCGCAGCCGGCGAAGGTCGCGGTCGAGCTGATCCGCCTCTCCGACGGCCTCGCGATCACGCGCTGGGAACCGACCCTCGTCGCCCCTGAGACGCCCCAGACCGTGACCTGGGACGGCACCGCGGGCGGCAACGTCCAGCGCGACGGCCGCTACGCCTTCCGCGTCTTCGCTCAGTCGGCCTCAGGCGCCACCGCCTCCCAGGTCCCGGCCGCCACGGCGCCCGCCTCCGCCCCGGGCGCCTTCCTCTTCCAGCGCCACATCTTCCCGATCCGCGGCGCCCACACCATGGGCACGGGCGCAGGCGCGTTCGGCGGCGGCCGCGGCCACCAGGGCCAGGACACGTTCGCCAAGTGCGGCACCCGCCTGGTCGCCGCCCGCGCCGGCGTCGTCAAGTTCAAGCAGTACCACTCGCGCGCGGGCCACTACATCGTCATCGACGGCGACAACGAGGGCTACGACTACGCCTACATGCACCTGCGCGACGCCTCGCTCGTCGACCAGGGCGACCACGTCTACACCGGCCAGCCGATCGGCTACGTCGGCGACACCGGCCGCGCCTTCGGGTGCCACCTGCACTTCGAGATCTGGAAGGCCCCGGGCTGGTACAGCGGCGGGACCGCGGTCGACCCGCTGCCGTTGCTGCAGGCCTGGGACAAGGCTTCGTAGGTCTGTCTTCCGTCGGCGTTCGTGGCTTGACCGGCGAACGTCAACGGCGGCTGGGTGGGAGGACGTTCGAGGGGGGAGCGGCGGAATTCGGGGGGTGTGCTCCCTCCGTCGCAATAATTGCGATGAACCGAGCACACCCGGCCTCGCGAGCCGCCGCGGCAGCTCGCACCCACTCCTCACTGCGCAGTTGAAGTTATTCCCGCGGCGACGTGACCAGCGCCTCCCGCGCCGCCACGTCCCCCCGGTCGACCATCGCCGACGCCGCGTCGAACAGCGGCACCGGGTCCATGCCCACCTTGCGGGCCGCGAGCATGACGCCGCGGACCTGCTCGCGGAAGCCCTCCGGATCGTCGCCGGAGCCCGCCACCGCCAGCACGACGACCGCGCGACGGACCGCCGAAGGCTCGAGCTCGCGCCCCGCGCGCTCGGCCTCGTCGCGTGCGTGGGCCCAGAGGTCGCGGACTGTCTCGGGAGCTATTCCCACTCGATCGTGCCCGGGGGCTTGGACGTGATGTCCAGGACCACCCGGTTGACCTCGCGGATCTCGTTGATCATGCGCGAGGCGATCCGCTCCAGCAGGTCGTAGGGCAGGCGCGCCCAGTCGGCTGTCATGGCGTCGTCGGAGGTGACGGCCCGGATCGCGACGACATAGCCGTAGGTGCGCTCGTCGCCCTGCACACCGACGGTGCGGATGTCCGGGAGCACGCAGAAGGACTGCCACAACTCGCGGTACAGGCCGGCCTTGCGGATCTCGTCCTGGAGGATCGCGTCGGCGTTGCGCAGCGTGTCCAAGCGAGCCTTCGTGGCCTCGCCGCCGACGATCCGGATCGCGAGCCCCGGGCCGGGGAAGGGCTGGCGCCAGACGAGCCGCTCGGGCAGCCCGAGCTCGGCGCCGACGGCGCGCACCTCGTCCTTGAACAGCGCGCGCAGCGGCTCGACGAGCTGGAACTCGAGGTCCTCGGGCAGGCCACCCACGTTGTGGTGGGACTTGATCGTCGCGGCGCCGGTGCCGCCGCCGGACTCGATCACGTCGGAGTACAGCGTGCCCTGGACGAGGTAGTCGGCGCCCTCGAGCTTGGCCGCCTCCTCCTCGAAGACGCGGATGAACTCGGCGCCGATCGCCTTGCGCTTGGCCTCCGGCTCCGACACCCCGCTGAGGCGGGCGAGGAAGCGGTCCTCGGCGTCGACGGCGACGAGCGGGACCTTGAAATGGTCGCGGAAGGCGGAGATGACCTGCTCGCCCTCGTTCTTGCGCATCAGCCCGTGGTCGACGAACACGCACGTCAGCTGGTCGCCGATCGCCCGGTGCACGAGCAGCGCGGCGACGGAGGAGTCCACGCCGCCGGACAGGCCGCAGATGACCCGCCCTCCGCCGACCTGGGCGCGGATCTTCTCGATCTGCTCCTCGATGATCGAGGCCGGGCTCCACGTCCGGGCGCAGCCGCAGATCTCCTCGAGGAACGTCGTCAGCACGTGCTGGCCGTAGGGCGTATGGACGACCTCGGGGTGGAACTGGATGCCGTACAGGCCGCGCTCGACGTCCTCCAGCGCCGCGACCGGCGACTCCGAGGAGCTCGCGAGCTCGCGGAAGCCGGGCGGCGCGGAGTAGACGGTGTCGCGGTGCGACATCCAGCAGCTCTGCTCCTCCGGCGTGCCGGCGAGCAGCCGGCCGGGCGCGCTGACGGTCAGCTGCGAGCGGCCGAACTCCCCCACCTCGGCGCTCTCGACTCGACCGCCGAGCGTGAGCACGAGCGCCTGCATGCCGTAACAGATGCCGAGCACGGGGATCCCCAGCTCGAGCAGCTCGGGATCGAGCCGCGGCGCGCCGTCCGCATAGACCGAGGCCGGGCCGCCCGACAGGATCAGGCCCTTCGGCCGGCGCCGCCGCACCTCCTCCACGCCCACGTGGTGGGGCAGCAGCTCGGAGAACACGCCGCATTCGCGCACGCGGCGCGCGATCAGCTGCGAGTACTGCCCGCCGTAGTCGAGGACGACGACCTCGTCGGTCGCGACCTCGCGCTCGAGCGCGAGCTCCGCGAGGGGCTGGTCCGCCGCGACGGCGGACCCGGGCCCCTGGGAACGAAGCTCAGTCGGCGACAAGCGCGACCCCGTTCGACCGCGCTCCCATGCCGATCTGCTGGTCACGCTGGAGCTGCTTGCCCTCCGTCTGCAGCGACGGCGCGATCATCAGCTCCGCGCGGTTGAACTCGGCGATGTCCTGGTAGCCGCAGGTCGCCATAGAGGTCCGCAGGCCGCCCATCAGGTTGAACGTGCCGTCGTTCTCGTGCGCGGGGCCCTGGACGATCTCCTCCATCGTGCCGTTCTGCACCGTCGAGACGCGCGCGCCGCGCGGCAGCGAGGAGTGGAACGTCGCCATCCCCCAGTGGTAGCCGTGGCCGGGAGCCTCGTACGCGCGTGCGAGCGGGGAGCCGACCATGACCGCGTCGGCGCCGCAGGCGATGGCCTTCGCCACGTCCCCACCGGTGCGCATGCCGCCGTCGGCGATCACCTTGCAGTACTCGCCCGTCTCCAGCATGTGCTGCGAGCGAGCGGCCGCTACGTCGGCGATCGCGGTCGCCTGCGGGACGCCGATGCCGAGCACGCCGCGGGTGGTGCAGGCCGCGCCGGGACCGACGCCCACGAGCACGCCCGCCGCGCCGGTGCGCATGAGGTGCAGCCCGGTGGAGTAGCTGGCGCAGCCGCCGAGGACCACCGGGACCGGGACCTCGCGCACGAACTCCTTGAGGTTGAGGACGTGACCCTGCGTCGAGACGTGCTCGGCGGAGATCACGGTGCCCTGGATGACGAGGATGTCGAGCCCGGCCTCGAGCGCGATCTCGTGCCACTGCTCGACCTTCTGCGGGGTCAGCGACGCCGCGGCGACGACACCTTGCGCCTTGATCTCCTCGATCCGCTGGGCGATCAGCTCCGGCTTGACGGGCTCGGCGTAGATCTCCTGCATCTCGCGCGTCGCGTCGTCGGGATCGAGCGTGGCGATCCGCTCGAGCAGGGCGTCCGCGTCTTCGTAGCGGGTCCAGATGCCCTCGAGGTTCAGCACCGCGAGGCCACCGAGGCGGCCGAGGGTGCCCGCGGTCTCGGGCGAGACGACGCCGTCCATCGCCGACGCGAGCAGCGGCAGCTCGAAGCGATAGGGCCCCAGCGTCCACGTGATGTCGACGTCGTCGGGGTCGCGCGTGCGCCGGCTCGGGACGATCGCGATGTCGTCGAATCCATAGGCGCGGCGCGCCTTCTTGCCTCGGCCGATCTCTACTTCCATGGCGGGATCCTAGGTTTCGCGGCGGACGGAACTCGAGCCGTCCATGCTAGCCGCCGGCCCAGGGGCCATAACCCGGAAGATCACCCAACTTCCGCCGGGAGCGCCGGGCGCTCGACCTCGATCTCCGACAGCAGCCGGCCCACCCGCTCGGGGTCGACAAGGCCCGCCCCCAGGTGCTGGGTGGACTCCGCGCCGCACGCGACGCCGTAGGACAGGCACTCGACCGGGGAGCGGCCCGCGTAGCGGGAGGCGACGAAGCCGGCGAGGAAGGCGTCGCCCGAGCCGACGGTGGCGCGCGGCTCGATCGAGCCGGCCGGCATGCGCACCCGGTACAGCGCCCGCGGCGCCCCGGGATCCACGGGAGCCATCAGCGCGTAGCAGCCGTCGGGCGCGGTCATGATCCCCTCGCGCGCGCCGAGGCCGACCATCTCGCGCACGGCGATCGCGTGGTCCTCGTCGTCGTTGAACTCGTGGCCCACCAGCTCCTCGGCCTCGAGCACGTTGGGCGAGATGACGTCCGGCTCCGCGCGCACGGCGCGCCGCAGCGGATCGCCGTCGGTATCGACCACGCAATGCACGCCGAGGCGCTTGAGCTCGCGGATCATCCGCGCGTAGACGTCGACGTCGACGTCCCGCGGCAGCGAGCCCGCGAACACGCACACGCTCGCGCCCTTGGCGAGGTAGAGCAGCTTGTCGACGAACAGCTCGACCTCCTGCTCGGACACCCGCGGCCCGCGCTCGTTGATCTCCGTCTGCTCGCCCGTCGTCGGGTCGATCACGGCGGTGTTCGTGCGCGACTCCTCGCGGACGCGCACGAAGTCCGAGAGCACGGAGAGCTGGGTCAGCTGCTCGACGATCCGGGTGCCGGTCGCGCCGCCCGCGAAGCCGGTGGCGATCACGGGCTGGCCCAGCGTCTTCAGTACGCGGGCCACGTTGACGCCCTTGCCCCCCGGCATCGAGGTCTGCTCGACCGTGCGATGGCGCCGGCCGAGGCGGAAGTTCGGCACGGCGAGCGTCTTGTCGATCGCCGTATTGAGCGTGACGGTGATGATCATGCAGCCTCCGGCTCGGAGTCCGTGCGGGACCGGCGGCGGCCATTGGGACCGCGACGTCGCGCCCGCGCAAGCAGCACGCTACCGCCCAGCCCGAGGAGCACCACGAGCACGAGCGTCAGCGGCCGCGTGAACCAGTCTTTCGTGCGCACCGCCGCGCCGGCCTCCGGCACGTCCGCCGACGCGACCACGGGCAGCGTGGCGATCGTCTCCTTTCCGCGGCAGACCTTGAGCGTGCCCAGCTTCTGCCCGCGGCGGATCGGGCCGGTCACCTCCGCGGGTGCGTCGAGCCCGCAGCGCCGCAGCGCCTGGCCCTTGCGCACGATGAAGCGGCGCGAGTTGTCGCCCGCCACCAGGTCGAGCTCCGCCCCGCGGCGGTAGCGGATCGGCGCGCTTGCGAGCACCTCGCCCGGCGCGACGGCCCGGACGCGCTGGTAGAGCGTGAACGCCCACGCGAGCAGCCGCCGCGTATCGGTCTCTCTCGCAGCCTCGCTGGGGGCCCCGAGGACGGCCGAGACCAGCGTGATCCCGCGCCTGCGGCCGGAGCCGATCAGCACGTAGCCCGCCTGCTGCGTATGACCGGTCTTGACGCCGTTCACCTGCGGCAGCCGCACGAGCCGGTTGCGGTTCTCGAGCGTGCGCGGGCGGTCGCCCGACCGCAGCGTCACCGACTCGCGCGCGACGGTCCGGCGGAAGAACTCGAACGCGCGCAGGCGCAGCGTGAGCCGGACGAGGTCGCGCGCGGACGAGTAGTTGCCGGGGGCGTCGAGCCCGATCGGGTTCGTGTAGTGCGTGTCGCGCAGGCCGAGCTGCTGTGCGCGCACGTTCATCGCCTTCACGAAGGCGGGGCGCGAGCCGCTGACCCGCTCCGCCAGCGTGACGGCCGCGTCGTTGGCCGACTCGATCAGCAGCCCGCGCAACAGGTCGGCGACGGTCATGCGCTCGCCGGGCCGCAGGTTGATCTTCGACTCGACCGGCAGGGCGCGATAGCGGACGGCGCGGAAGACCGCCGACGGGCGGCTGCGCTCGAGCGTCAGCAGCGCGGTCATCAGCTTGGTCGCCGACGCGATCTGGCGGCGGCCGGTGGGCGCCTTGTCGTAGGCGACGTCCGCCGTCGAGGCCTCGACGACGAGCGCGCTCGGCGCCGAGACCTCCGGCGACTTCGTCGCGGCGGCCGCGGTCGCGGCGCCGGCGAGGGCGAGCACCAGCACGGCGGCGAGCGCGCCACCCCTGAGGAGGGCGCGGATCATCGACGGAGCTTGATCTTGTCGCCGACCGTGAGCGTCTGATCGTCGAGATCCGGGTTGAGCTCGAGGATCGTCGCCAGCGGCACGCCCGTCCTCTCCGCGATCCCCGACGGCGTGTCGCCGGCCTTGACGGTGTAGCGCTTGCGTCGCTTGCGGGCCTTCTCCTTGCGCGTCGGCGTGGCCGTCGCCGTCGCCTTCGAGGAGCCGGGCCCGCTCGTCTTCGGCGAGCCGTCGTCCGATCCGGCGCCGTTGATGATGAGCAGGAGTGCGACGACAAAACCCACCAACGCCAGCGGCGCGAGCAGGCGCGCGGGGCTGCGACGGGCCATCGCGCCGATGATACCCCGGCCTCAGGCGAGATCCCACGCGAGCCCGCGCAGCCGTTCCGCCTCCGCGCGCGCCGCGTCGGCCGGGTCGCCCCCGTGCTGGTCGTAGGCGTTGGCGATCGAGCGCGACGCGGTGACGAGGCCGGCCGCGCGCCCGGGGGCGAAGGCGGGGGCGAGCGCGCCGACGTCACCGCCCTGGGCGCCGACTCCGGGGAGCAGGAACGGCGTGCGCGGCATCAGCTCGCGCATGCGCGCGAGGTGCTCGGGAGCCGTCGCGCCGGTGACCGCGCCGACGTCGGCGAGCCCGTCCGGCACGCCCTCCCCCAGCTCGCGCGCGAGGGCCGCGAGCCGCTCCCACAGCGGCTCGCCGCCGGCGAGCGGGAGGTCGAGCAGGTCCGCGGCGCCGGGGTTCGAGGTGCGCACGAGCACGAACACGCCGGCGCCGGCGGCGCGGGCGCCCTCGACCAGCGGGACCAGCGCGTCGCGACCCAGCAGCGGGTTGGCGGTGTAGGCGTCGACGTCGAGCCCGGCCACGGCGCCGAACGGAGAAGGGGTGCTGCCCACGAGGCCCTGGGCGTAGGCCAAGGCCGTGACGGGCACGTCGCCGCGCTTGCCGTCGGCGAGCACAAGCAGGCCGGCGGCGCGGGCGTGAGCGCAGGTCGCCTCGAGGGCGAGCCAGCCGGCCGAGCCGAGGCGCTCGAAGCAGGCGAGCTGCGGCTTGACCGCGACGCAGGCGGGCCCCGCGCCGTCGATCAGCGCGCGGCAATGCACGAGCACGGCGGCGGCCGCCTCGGCGGCGGCGGGCGCGGGGCTCGGGGCGCGCGCGGCGTCGGCGGTGCCGACCAGCGCGACGGCGAGGCGCTCGCGCTGCTCTCCTGTCGCCTCGTGCGGGTCCGGCCACAGGCGGGCGGGGTCGGGGTCGATCCCGAGGACGATCTGCGACTCGCGGGCCGCGACGGCCGCGGCGAGTCGTTCGCCGAACCCGGGCGCCGGTGAGCTGTCACCGGCGCCCGGCATGGCGATCGCTACTTCTTGACGGCCTTCTTGAGGCCCGAGCCTGCGGTGAACCGCGGGACGCGGCTGGCGGCGATGGTCATGCTCTCGCCCGTGCGCGGGTTGCGCCCTTCGCGGGCACCGCGGTCGGCGACATGGAACTTGCCGAAGCCGGTGAAGTTGACGTCCTCACCACGCTTCAGCGAGACCTCGATCGTGCTGATGACGGCGTTGACGGCGCTCTCGGCGTCCTTCTTGGACAAACCGCTCGTGGACGCCACCTTGTCGACGAATTCCGACTTCGTCATGCGCTCCTCCTTTGCCGGGGGATGGACACCCGGGGGCGTACATCCCGCGCGGGGTCGTGGATTGCGCGAAGCTAACAGTGCATTCGGACGGGGAAAGGGCGATTGGACAGAGAAACCCGCAAAGTGCGGGTTTTTTGCGCTGCGAATCAGACCTCGGAAGGGCGCTGTGCCGCCGAAATCAGGCCTTCGGCGGCATCCACGAGGCGCCGTGCGGCCGGGTCCTCGGGCGCGAGGGCGCGGAGGTCGCCGTGCTCCGTTCGCACCACCACGCGCGGCTCCCGCCCGGCGCGGCGCCGCGCCAGCGAGGCGCTCATCGCGCCGACCGGCCGGGGTGTCCGGGGCCGCTTCACGCGGCGTCGCTCCGGCTGCCCGCGAGGTCCCCGAGCACCATCCGGAGGTCGAAGCGCACGAGCGCCGGGAGTGCGAAGCGCCCGCAGACGAGAACGACCGCGTGCGCGTCCGAGCGTGCGGCGAAGACGCTGCCCACCGCGGTCGAGACCTCGACGTCCTCCGCCTCCGGCGCGGCGGCGAGCAGCGCCCTCGCCGGCTCCGCCAACTCGGCGGGTCCCGCGAGCAGCGAGCCGTCGGCGCCGAGCACGGCGGCTTCGAGGATGTCGGCCGAGAGGGTGCGCAGGTATTCGAGCGCCTGCGACGGGGTGAGCGCGTCCGTCATGGGCGGTGCGAGGATACCCGGCGATGCCCCTGTCCCGGATCGCGTGGCTGACCACCGTCGCCATCTGCCTCATCACCTGCGTGCTGCTCCTGCTCTCGGGCTATCTGGGCTATGCCGGGGTGCTGCTGGCGGTGGCGCTGTCGGCGGCGATCAACCTGCGGTAGGCGTTGCTGCGGGCGTTCGCGGCTTGACCGGCGAACGTCAACTGCGGCTGGGTGGGAGGAGGGTTCGAGGGGGGAGCGGCGGAAATCGGGGGGTGTGCTCCCTTCGTCGCAATAGTTCCCACAAACCGAGCACACCCGGCCTCGCGGGCCGCCGCGGCAGCTCGCACCCTCTCCTCACTGCGGGTGTTTCGCGCTGCCGATCCCGCCCACGCCCAGCTCCGATCCCGGCCTGACCCGGTCCTGCGGCTCGAGGTGGATGAGGACGTCGGCGCCCCGCAAGCGGGAGCGGATCGTGTCCTGGAGGCTGTGCGCGATCCTGTGCGCCTCCTCGAGCGTGGTGCCGGAGCGGAACTGGACGTGCATGTCGACGTAGCGGCGGGGGCCCGCGCGACGGGTGCGGAGCTCGTGGTAGCCCACCACGCCGCGCTCTGCGAACGACTCGATCGCGTCCTGGATCGCGACCAGCTCGTCCTCGGGGAGGGCCTCGTCGACCAGCACGCGCCACGAGCCCGCGACCACGCGGAGGCCAGTGAAGACGATCGCGACGGCGATCACGAGCGCGACGACCGGGTCGATCCAGGTCTCGCCGGTGACGCTGACGAGCGCGAGGCCGATCAGCACGCCGAGCGAGGTGACCGCGTCGGTGCGCAGGTGCACCGCGTCGCCAGCGAGCGCGGCCGAGTCCGTCGCGGCCGCACGCCGGTAGAGGTATTGGGAGACGACGATGTTGACCGTCATCGCGAAGGCGACGACGCCGATGCCGAAGCCGAGCGACTCGATCTCCGTGCCGTCGACCAGGTGGTTGACGGCGGTGTAGACGATCACGCCGGAGCCGACGAGGATCAGCATGCCCTCGATGCCGGCCGCGACGTTCTCGAACTTCTCGTGGCCGTAGCGGTGCGAGGCGTCGGCCGGCGTCTCGGCCTGGCGGACGGAGAAGAACGCGACGATCGAGGCCAGCAGGTCGATCGCGGAGTGGATCGCCTCGGAGATGATCGCCACCGACCCGGTGACCGCCCCGGCGACGAGCTTGAGGACGATCAGGACGGAGTTCGAGACGATCGAGAGGGCGGCGGCGCGCGAGCGCGACCCCTGGCCCCCCGTCATCCGCCAGGCCGGCGCCCCCGTCATCCGCCGGCGAGCCATGCTGCCGCCTCCCGTGCGGCGCGCCCGCGGTGCGAGATCCGGTCCTTCTCGGCGTCGGACAGCTCGGCCATCGTGCGGCTGCCGTCACCGTCGGCGGGCACGAACAGCGGGTCGTAGCCGAAGCCGCCCTCACCGCGCGGGGCATCGGCCATCCGACCCTCGCAATGGGCCTCCGCGAGCCGTGGCTCCTCGCCGGGCGCGACGTAGGCCACGGCGCAGACGTAGCGCAGCCCCGAGCCGGGCGGCACCTCGGCGCGCAGCCGGTCGCGATTCTGGGCGTCGGTCGCGGCCGGGCCGGCGTAGCGGGCGGAGTAGACGCCGGGCGCGCCCCCGAGCGCGTCGGCCTCGATGCCCGAGTCGTCGGCCAGGGCCGGCGCGCCCGTGGCCGCGCTGGCGGCGCGCGCCTTCTCGAGCGCGTTCTCGGCGAACGTCTCCCCTGTCTCGGGCGGCAGCTCGACGCGCTCGGGCAGCGGCTCGAGCGCGGTGTCCGGCAGCAGGCGGCCGAACTCGCGCAACTTGTGGGCGTTGCGGGTGGCGAGCACCACGGCCATTGGAGCTCCTACCGCGTCGCGGCGGCCTGCACCGCGCGCAGGTCCTCGATCCCCGTGGCGGCGAGTGCCAGCAGATCGTCGAGGTGCGCGCGGGAGAGCGGGGTGCGCTCGGCGGTGGCCTGGACCTCGATGAGGCCGCCCTCGCCGGTCATGACGACGTTGGCGTCGACCTCGGCGCTCGAGTCCTCCGGGTAGTCGAGGTCGAGCAGCGGCTCTCCGTCGACGATGCCGCAGGAGATCGCCGCGACGGTGCCGGTCAGGGGCAGCTCCTTCAGTTTGCCCTCGCGCATCAGCCGCCGGCAGGCCAGCTCGAGCGCGACGTAGCCGCCCGTGATCGAGGCGCAGCGCGTGCCGCCGTCCGCCTGCAGAACGTCGCAGTCGACATAGACCGTGCGCTCGCCGAGCTTCTCGAAGTCGACGACGCCGCGGATCGAGCGGCCGATGAGGCGCTGGATCTCGACCGTGCGGCCGTCGGGGCGGCCCTTGCTCACATCGCGTTGCTTGCGGTCGCCGGTGGAGGCCGGGAGCATCCCGTACTCGGCCGTCAGCCAGCCGCGGCCCTTGCCCGCCATCCAGCGCGGGACCGACTCCTGGACCGACGCGGTGCAGATCACGCGCGTCTCGCCACACGAGATCAGCGCCGAACCGGTCGCAGGGCGGACGAACCCTGGCTCGATCGTGGTCGGCCGCAGGTCGCCCGCGGCGCGGCCGCCGCTGCGTTCGCGCACGCTCATGCGGCCGCCCGCTGGCGCAGGTCGACGTGCTCGACGGGGCCGAGCGGCATCTGCAGGAAGCGCGTGCCGAGCGCCTGGAAGGCGTCCACGTCGCCGGTCGAGACGAAGGCGTAGTCGCCCTCGCCACCGGCCGGGTTGCCGAGCCCGCGCGCGCCGAGCACGTGCTCGACCTGGCGGGCGAGCGGCGCGCCAGAGGTCACGATCTCCACCCCGCGGCCGAGCGTCCGCTGGAGCATCGGGCGCACGAGCGGGTAGTGGGTGCAGCCGAGGATCACGGTGTCGACCCCCGCCCCGCGCAGCGGCGCGCAGTAGCGGCGGACCGTGTCCACCACCCGGCGGTCGAACGGGAAGCCGCCCTCGATGATCGCGGTCAGGTCCGGACACGCCACGGCGGTGACGTCGACGAACGGGTCGGCGGCGGCGATCGCGCGCTCGTAGGCGCCACTCGCCACGGTTGCCGGCGTGGCGAGCAGCCCGACGCGGCCGTTGCGCGTCGCCGCGACGGCCTGGACCGCGCCCGGCTGCACCACTCCGAGCACGTCAACGCCGAGGGTCGTCTCTATCAGGCGGTTGCGCAGCACCGGCAGCGCCGCCGCGGTGGCCGAGTTGCACGCCACCACCAGCAGCTTGATCCGGCGCGCGATCAGCTCCTCCGCGACCTCCAGCGCGAACCCCTGCAGCTCCGCCGCCGAGCGCTCGCCGTAGGGGAAGCGCGCGGCGTCCGCGAGGTAGACGAAGTCCTCGTGGGGCAGCTGCACGAGCAGCTCGTGCAGGACGGTGAGCCCGCCGACCCCCGAGTCGAACACGCCGACCGGGCGCCGGCGCAGCTCCTCGGGGAGGGCGCGCTGAGGCACGCCGCCAGTGTGCCACGCCGGGCGGTCCCTATTTACCCACTCCGTCGATCGCCGCCTTGAGCTTCTTGACCACCGCCTCGGCGATCCCCTTGTCCGAGAACGAGCCGCTCGCCTTCACGACGCCCGCGAGGATCACCGCCACCAGCAGGATCAGCCCGACGTACTCGACGGTTCCCTGCCCGCGCTCGCGCGCCCACGCGCGCACGACCCACGCGTGCAGCCTGCCCATCGCCTCGTAGCCCATCGCCACTCCGATCCGTTCGCATTTCTCCGCCTCGCGGAGCTGAATCGGAGTCTTGGGCGGCGGCCGCCACGGCGCTACGGGCGAGTGTGACGAAAGCGTGCCGGTTGTGCGTAGGCTCGCCTCGTGCTGCGCGCGCTCGTCGTCACGAACCTGTACCCGACGCCCGAACGGCCTGCGTCAGGGCCGTTCGTCCGCGATCAGGTCGAGGCGCTGCGGCGGCGCGGCGACGTCGAGATCGAGCTGTTCGCCTTCCCCGCCGGGACCCGCAACTACCCGCGCGCCGCGCGCGAGCTGCGCCGGCGCTACCGCGGGCAGCGCTTCGACGTCGTCCACGTCCACTTCGGGCTCGTCGCCTGGCCGGCGCTGCTGGCCGGCCTGCGCCCGCTCGTCGTGACGCTGCACGGCAACGACCTGCTGCACCCGCGCTCACGCCCGTTCACCCGCGCGGCGCTGCCGCTGATGGCGCTGCCCGCCGCCGTGTCGCGCGCGTTCAGCCGCAACGTGCCGGGGGCCGGACGCAGCCGCCGCGTCGCGATCCTGCCCTGCGGCGTCGACCTCACCCGCTTCCACCCGATCCCGCGCGCCGAGGCGCGCGCCCGCCTCGGCCTCGACCCGGCCGGCCCGTACCTGCTGTTCCCGCACGAGCCGTCGCGGCCGCTGAAGCGCTTCGACCGCGCGCGCGAGGCGGCCGGGGACATTCCGCTACTCACGCTCGGCGGCGTGCCCGCGGAGGAGGTGCCGTACTGGATCAACGCAGCCAACGCGGTGATCGTCCCGTCCCAGGACGAGGGCATGGGCCTCGCGGTGATCGAGGCGTCGGCATGCGATGTGCCCGCGTTCGGCACGCCGGTGGGCGCGCACCCCGTGGCGCTGGCCGGAATCGAGGGATCGGCATGCCTGGAGTGGGACGCCGAGCGCTGGCGGGCGGCGCTGCGCCCGCACCTGGAGGCGGAGGACCCGCGCGTCCACGGCCGGCCCGCCGCGGAGCGGTTCTCGGCCGACCGGATGGCCGCGCGAGTGGTCGCGGCATGGCGGGCGTTGCTGGAAGAAGCCGCGTAGCGGGCACCTATACTCGCTCCGACGGGACGCCAAGCGTGTTCCGGACATGCATGAGCGGCCTCCTTCGACGCATCAGACGCCCGGGCGCCGCCGAGGAGACCCGGACGGAGCCCAGCGCGCTTCCCGAGCCGGCCCACGGATCCGCCCCCATCGCCCCCGACGGCACGCCCGCCGTCCGCGCGGAGGGGCAGCCCCTGCCCGCCGGGGTCGACTCCGAGGACCTCGAGCGCCGCGCCGGCGCGGGCCGCCGCGGCAAGCTGCGCCGCCGCGCGCGCTTCCTGCGCCGCGCCCGCGAGCTCGCGCTCCGAGACCTCGGCGGTCTCGTCTACGAGGCGCACCGGCGCGAGCAGGACGGCGGCGCGCTCGTGAAGGAGAAGGTGCAGCAGCTCGCCGTGCTCGACGAGGAGCTGCGCGGCCTCGAGACCGCGCTCGGCGCGCCGCGAGGGGACACCGTCGTGCGCGAGCCGGGGGTCGGCGGCACCTGCTCGCGCTGCGGCGAGCTCCACGCGAGCGACGCGCGCTTCTGCTCGCGCTGCGGGCTCGACCTCACGGCGGCGCCGGCGCAGCCCGAAGCAACGGCGACGGAACCCGCCGGGACCGCCCCGGCCGAGGCAACGGCGGCGGAACCCGCCGCGACCGCCCCGGCCGAAGCAACGGCGAAGGAGGCCGACGCGGCGGCGGCCGAGGCAACGGCGGCGGAACCCGCCGCGACCGCCCCGGCCGAAGCGCCGGCGGCGGAGCCCGCCGAGCAGCCGGCGACCGAGGCCGCTCCCGCCGGGGCTGCCCAGGCCGGCAATGGCCGCGCGCCGACGAGCGCCGACACCGCCGCCCACCCCGAGCCGGCCTCCACCGAGACATCCGAACGGCCCGCATGACCGAGGTCGTCGCTCCTCCGCCAACCTCCGAGCGGGCGTGCCCTCGTTGCGGTGCGTCGCTCGCGCCCGATCAGGAGTGGTGCCTGAACTGCGGGACCGCGGTCCGCACGCGGATCGCGCCGACGCCGCGGTGGCGCGTCCCGGTCGTGCTCGTCGGGACGCTGGTGGCGCTGATCGCCGCCGCGCTGATCCTCGCGCTGGTCGAGCTCTCGGGCGATCCGCAGCCGATCGCGAAGGCGCCGGTCACCACGCCGACCCCGACGCCCGCCGGCGACGGAGGCAGCGCCGCCCCCGTGGTCGGCGCGACGCCGACGCCCGTCCCCACCGCCGCGCCGAGCGTCACGCCGGCACCGACAACCACGCCCGGCGCCGCCTCGGCCCCCGGCGAGCTCGCCGAGTGGCCCGCCGACAAGACCGGGTGGACCGCGGTGCTGGCCTCCACCCCATCGCGCTCCGAGGCCGAGAAGAAGGCGCGCGCCGCGGGCGGTGGCGAGGTCGGCGTCCTGCAGTCGGACGACTTCTCGTCGCTGCGCAAGGGCTACTGGGTCGTCTTCTCGGGCCAGTTCGACTCCCGCAGCGCGGCGGAGAGCGCGGCCGAGGCGGCCAGCAGCGGCGCCTACGCGCGCCGAATCGTCCCGCGCTAAGGGCCTACCCCACTGGGGCGACGGCCGGAGGGAACCACCCCGCGGCGCCAGTCACCATCCGGCCGATCACGAAGGCAACCAGCATTGGTCTCACGGCCGGATGTCGCCTGGCATCCACGGTGCGGCACCCTCCGACCCCCGCCCATCAGCGGGGTAGACCCTGAGCTTCTCCGACCCCCGGCCACCACGGCGCCAGCCGCCGTGCCGCCGCCTCGGCGAGCGGGTGCACCGCGACGGCTTCCGGGAGAGCGGGCGGCGAGTCGGCGACGAGCACCGGCATCAAGGCGGTGACCGATCCCGTGAGCGCCTCGAGCGAGTAGCCCCCCTCGAGCAGCATCCCGAGCGGCGCGCCGATCTCGGCGCACGCCCGCCGCAGCGAGGCGGTCATCGCCGCGTAGCCGTCCTCGGTCACGCGGCAGCTCGCGAGCGGGTCGAGCGAGTGCGCGTCGAAGCCCGCGGAGACGAGCACGAGCTGCGGCTCCCACGCTGCCATCAGCGGCAGCACGACGTGGTCGACCAGTGAGCGGAAGGCCTCGTCGCCGGAGTGCGCGGGCACCGGCAGGTTGACCGTGTAGCCCTCCCCCCGCCCCGAGCCAAGATCGCTCGCCGGGCCCGTGCCCGGGTACAGCGGCGACTCGTGGATCGAGACGAACAGCACGCTCGGATCGCTGCGGAAGATCTCGTTCGTCCCGTTGCCGTGGTGGACGTCCCAGTCGAGGATCAGCACGCGCTCAGCGCCGTGCGCCGACGCCGCGCGGCGCGCTGCCACCGCCGCGTTGCCGAAGAAGCAGAAGCCTATCGCGCGGGAGGGCTCGGCGTGGTGGCCGGGCGGTCGCAGCGCGGCGAAACCGGTCGCGGCCTCGCCCGTCATCAGCGCGTCGACGAGCGCGACGCCGCCGCCGGCCGCGCGCAGCGCCGCCGCGTAGGTCGCCTCGACGGCGATCGTGTCCATGTCGACGCGGCCGCCGCCATGAGCGCTCAGCTCATCGATGTAGCGAATGTGGCGCTCCGGGTGCACGGCGCGCAGCGCCTCCTGGGAGGCCTCGGGCGCCTCCCGGAGCTCGCAGCCGAACCACCCCTCCCCCTCCATCGCCGCCTCCAGCGCGAGGATGCGCGCGGGACGCTCTGGATGGCCGGGGACATCGTGCGCGAGCGAGAGCTCGTGGCGCAGCCAGACGGTCCGGGGCACCCGGGTACCGTACGGCTTTCGTGGAGCGGGCCGACCTCATCGTCGTGGGTGCCGGCGCCGCCGGGCTCTACGCGTCCCTGACCGCCGCCCGCGAGGGCGCCCGCGTGGCGCTCGTCTCCGCGCGCCCGCTCGCCGAGACGGCGTCCTACTGGGCCCAGGGCGGGCTCGCCGCCGCGCTGGCGCGCGACGACTCGCCCGAGCAGCACGAGCAGGACACGCTCGAGGCCGGCCGCGGGCTGGTGCGCCCCAGCGCCGCGCGCGTCCTGTGCGCGGAGGCGCCCGAGCGCTTCCGCGACCTCGAGGCGCTCGGCGTGCGCTTCGACGCCGACCGCCACGGCAACCTCGCGCTCGGGCTCGAGGGGGGTCACTCGCGACGCCGCGTTGCCCACGCGGGCGGGAGCGCGACCGGCCGCCGGATCCTGCGCGAGCTGTCGGCGGTGGTCGCGGAGCACCCGCGCATCGAGGTGCTCGAGGGGCGGCGAGCCGCCGCGCTGCGCCTCGACCTCAACGGGCGCTGCGCCGGGCTCGACACGGACGATGGCGTGACGCGAGAGGCGCGCGCGATCGTGCTCGCCACCGGCGGCGCCGCCGCGCTGTGGTCGCGCACCACCAACCCGCCCGGCTCGTTCGGCTCGGGGCTGCTGCTGGCGCGCGCGGCGGGTGCGTCGCTCGCCGACCTCGAGTTCACGCAGTTCCACCCGACCGCGGTCACCGGGATCCCGGGCCGCGAGGGCTTCCTCGTCTCCGAGGCCGTGCGCGGGGAGGGCGCGACGCTGCACGACGGCGACGGCGAGCGCTTCGTCGACGAGCTCGCCCCGCGCGATCACGTGGCGCGCGCAATCCGCACGGTGATGGATGAGCGCGGACAACCGTGCGTCCACCTCGACATGCGCTCCGTCGACCCGGGCCGCTTTCCCAACGTCATCGAGGCCCTCCGCGACGCCGGCCTCGACCCGATGCTCGAGCTCGTCCCGGTCGCCCCGGCCGCGCACTACGTCATGGGCGGGATCGCGACGGATCTCGAGGGCCGCACGGCGGTCGGCGGCCTCTACGCGGTCGGCGAATGCGCCTGCACCGGGCTGCACGGCGCCAACCGGCTCGCCTCCAACTCGCTCTCCGAGTGCTTCGTGTTCGGCTATCGGGCGGCCAGGGCCGGGCTCGCGGGCCCGCCGTCGAGCACACCCTCGGCGCCCGCCCCGGCCGACGTCGAGCCCCCGGCGCGCGCCACGCGCGAGGCGGTCTGGCGCGACGCCGGCCTCGAACGCGAGGCGGCCGGGCTGCGGCGGCTGCTCGAGGACCCGCACCCGCTCGCCCGAATGGTGGCCGCGTCGGCGCTGGCGCGCGAGGAAAGTCGCGGCGCGCACCTGCGGGTGGACCATTCAGGGATCGATTCCGCTCTGGATGGGTACCACTCGATGATCGCCGCAGGAAGCGGCGAGATCACTCACGAAGAGTGGGGCTGACTCGGCGTCGGTCTTAATGCCAACTCAACATCCAGCTCGTTCCCACTAAACAGGACGAGCGCAATCTGCCAGATTGAGGACTGTCCGCCATGACGGCGGGCCGAGTGGGAGGAGCACGAACGCATGTATCAACTGAGCCGCTCGATCTACCGGGAGCTGGCGCCGGAGATCCTCGAGGACCATGTCGCCGCCGCGGCCGGGTCCAACCACGAGCGCGTCCTGCGTGCCTGTGAGGCGGCGATCTACCGGCTGGCAACGGATCGCCACTACTTCGCCAAGCCGTCCAAGACGCTGTTCCGCGAGATCCGGATCTACTTCCCGATGAGCGCGCAGGACCGCGTTTTCCGCGTCGTCGACCGCTATATGACGTTCGCGCGCCAGTGGCTCGAGGCGCAGCCGTCGCATGGCTTCGACCTCGCCGGCAACCGACTCGAGTGCCGGGCGACCACGCGCAGGGGCACGCCCTGCCAGCGCATGCCGCTTCCGCTCAACGGCTACTGCCCGTCCCACCAGCACCTGGCGGACTGCGAGCGCATCGAGCCCGCTCCGGGGTCGTCCGGCACGCGCGTCGCCGCCTGACTAATCTGCCGCCGATGCGCATCGGCTTCATCGGCCTCGGCATCATGGGCTCGCGGCAGGCGGCGAACCTCGTCCGCGCGGGCCACGAGCTGCGCGTCTTCAACCGGACGCGCGAGACGGCGGAGGCCTGGGCCTCCGAGCACAAGGCCGAGGTCGCCGACAGCCCGCGCGCAGCCGCCGAGGGCGCCGACGCCGTGATCACGATGGTGGTCGACGGAGCGCAGGTCTCCTCGATGCTGCTCGGCGAGGACGGCGAGGACGGCGCGGTCGCCGGCGCACCCGCGGGAACGCTCTTCATCGACTGCTCGACGATCGCCCCCGCCGACGCACGGCGGCTCGGCGAGACCCTGGGCGAGCAGGGCCACGGTTTCGTCGACGCTCCGGTCACCGGCTCGGCCCCGAAGGCCGAGGACGGCACGCTGACGATCATGGCCGGCGGCAGCCCGGAGGACGCCGAGCGCGCGATGCCGCTGCTCGAGGCCATGGGCAAGCTGATCGTGCACTGCGGCGACGTCGGCCAGGGTCAGGCGGTGAAGGTGATCTCCAACTCCGTCAGCGCGATCAACTGCGCAGCGATCGCGCAGGCGCTCGTCGTCGGCCGGAGCGCGGGGGTCGACCTCGAGTCGCTGGTCGAGGTCATGGGCGCGGGGTCGGCGAACTCGACGATGCTCGAGCTCAAGGCCCGCCCGATGCTCGATCGCGACTTCTCCCCCCTCTTCAAGCTCGAGCACATGCTCAAGGACGTCGGGCTGTGCCTCGACGAGGCGCGGAGCGCCGGGGCGCCGTTCCTGTTCGCCGCGCTGGCGCGCGAGCTCTACGGCGCCGGGGTCGGCCGGGGCCTCGGCGAGCAGGACTTCGCGGCCGTCCTCGAGGTCATCGAGGATCTCGGCGGCGCGAAGGTTTGATCATCGATCCTTTAGCAACTTTTTCGGGTCAGTCATATTAGAAGTAACTTGGCAATTTGCAGGAAGATTATGAGTTTTCCTGACTTTGTGCATAGTATGTGACGTCTCGTCATCAGGTGTTTCTTCCCTGGCGAGACGGGGCAGTACGCAGGCGTCCCGGTCCACCCTCTCTCTACGGACTTAATGCCAATCGCTTTCAAGGAATGGGCTGTCACTGTGCGCGCTCTCGCCGAGGGCGAGCAGCTGGTCACCCTGCGCAAGGGCGGCATCCGCGAGCCCAACAAGCACTTCGAGGTCGAGCACGACCGCTTCTTCCTCTACCCGACCTTCGATCACCAGCGCCGTGATCTGGTGCGCGAGTCGCACCAGCCGGAGCTTCGGCGTGCGCTCGAGGAGGGCGTCTGGGCCGAGGGCGAGCCGCCGGCGCACGCGCTGACGCAGGACGGCGGGATCCACCAGCCCGATCGGGTGCGCATCCGCGCCTGGGCCGAGGTCGCGGGTTCCTGGACCGTGACGGATCGCCGCGCGGTCGAGGAGCTCTCGCCGTTCTACGTGTGGACGCCGGACTACGCCGAGAAGCGCCTGTCGTGGAAGCGCCACCACCCGCTCCATGTGCTGTTGCTTCGCACGTACCGGATCCCTCGCCCCGTCACGGTCAAGGTCCGCGACGACCACGGCGGCTGCCGCTCGTTCCTCGAGATCACGCGCGAGCTCCCGTTCGAGGGCACGCCCGTGCTCTCCGACGAGGAGTTCGAGCGCGCCTCCGAGGAGATCGCCGGCATCGCCGACGGACGCGGCGCCCCCGCCTACGCTTAAGGCGCCGCCCAATGGCGGAGCCGTCGCTGATCGAGTTCCCGGCCGACGATCCGGAGCGCGCACGTCGCTTCTGGTCCGGGCTGCTCAACACCGAGCTGGAGCCCCGCGGGGCGGGCGAAGGCGAGGGCTGGCAGACGCACGCGGGCGCCCCGGCGGTCGGCGTCCACGCGCGCGGGCGCGGGCCCGGCGACTCCTTCTCGCTGCCCTACTTCGCGGTCGGGGACGTCGGTGAGGCGCTCGAGCGCGTCCAGGCGCTCGGCGGGAGCGTGGTCCACCCGGGCGAGGCGTGGGCGATCTGCAAGGACTCGGAGGGGAGCCCGTTCGGGCTCGCGCGAGGGTGACGTGAGCGACCCCGTCACCGTCGCGCCCCTTCCCGCCTCACTCATGTGGGATGTCGAGCCCGCGAGCTGGAGCCTCGACGAGGGTCCGCTGGTCACGATCGCGGCCCCGGCGGGGACCGACCTCTTCAGCGACCCGGCCGGCGGTGCACCCGTGGATAACGCGCCCCGGCTGCTGGGCCCGGTAACCGGCGACTTCCAGCTCTCCGCGCGCGTGCGCTGCACCTTCGCGGGCACGTTCGATGCCGGTGCACTGCTGCTGTGGGCGGGCGAGACGCAATGGGCCAAGCTCGCCTTCGAGGTGTCGCCTCAGGGCGAGCCGATGGTCGTCTCGGTCATCACCGACGGGCGCTCCGACGACGCGAACGCCTTCGTCGTCCCCGGCGACGCGGTGTGGCTGCGAATCTCGCGGATCAAGGCGGCCTGCGCGCTGCACGCCCGGCTCGGCGACGAGCCCTGGCGCTTCGTGCGCCACTTCCCGCTCCCCGCGTCGGACGGCCTGCGCGCGGGCTTCCTCGCCCAGGCGCCGATGGGCGAGGGCGCCACGGCGCGCTTCGACGAGATCCGCTTCGTCGCGGAGCGCCTCGCCGACCTCCGCTCGGGTGTCTAGATGGCCGTCCCGATCCTCCTCGACTGCGACCCCGGCCACGACGACGCCGTCGCGATCCTGCTGGCGGCGGGCCACGACGCGATCGACGTGCGGGCCATCACCACCGTCGCAGGCAACTGCCCGCTCGAGCTCGCCACCCGCAACGCGTGCGGCGTGGCGGCGCTCGCCGGGCTCGCCGACGTCCCGATCGCCGCGGGCGCGGCCGGACCCTTGCAGGGCGAGCTCGTGACCGCGCCGGACATCCACGGTGAGTCCGGCCTCGACGGCTACACGCTCACGACGGGCGAGGCGCCGCTCGACCCGCGGACCGCGCTCGAGCTGATGACCGCCACGCTCGAGGCGGCGCCCGAGCCGGTCACGCTCGTGCCCACGGGCCCGCTCACGAACGTCGCGCAGCTGCTCTCCGCGCGCCCCGACCTGCACACCCGGATCCGCGAGATCGTGCTCATGGGCGGCTCCACGGGTCGCGGCAACACGACGCCGGCGGCCGAGTTCAACGTCTTCGTCGACCCGGAGGCGGCCGCGCTCGTGTTCGAGAGCGGCGTGCCGCTGACGATGGTCGGCCTCAACCTCACCCATCAGGCGCGCGCGACCCCGGAGGTCTTGGAGCGGATCCGCGCGCTGCCGGGCGAGCCGGCGCGCGCCGTCGCGGGCTGGATGGCGTTCTTCGGCGGGGCCTACGAGCGAGTCCATGGCGAGTTCGCCCCGCCGGTGCACGACCCGTGCACGGTCGCGATGCTGATCGACCCGAGCGTGATCCGCTGCGTGGACACCTTCGTCGCGGTCGAGACCGCGGGCCGCTGGACGCGCGGCGCCACCGTCGTCGACCTCAACGGCCGCCTCGGGCGGGCGCCCAACGCACGGGTGGCGATGGAGCTCGACGCCCCGCGCTTCTGGGAGCTCGTAATCAGCGCGCTCGAGCGCCTCGCCTGAATCGGCATCGCGGCGCCGCAAGCAATCAGGCGCGCCCGCGCGCGAGATCGATCAGCCGCCCGAGGATGCGATCGCCGTCCGCGCGCAGGCCGTTGTGCTCGTACTCGCTGGTCACCCAGGCGTGCGCGCCGCGGAGAAGCGCGGCGGTCTCCTCGGAGAAGGCCCGCTCGACGTAGGGGTCGTTGGCATAGATCGCTGCCGCGACGGGAACCTCGTTCGCCCGCAGCCTCTCGGGGTTGTAGAGGCGCGGCCACTCGTGCGCGGCGAGCAACTCCGCCGCCTCGCGCAGCGGCGCGAGCGCTCCGTAGTCCTCGAACATCCAGGGATAGACGTGCTCGCCGGTCAGCAACTCCGGCGTGTCCGCGTACCCGGGCGGCATCACCCGCTCCGCCGACCAGCGCGTGGCGACGCCGTCGGCGTAGGACGCCTCATGCAGAATCGCGTAGATCGGGTTGCGCTCGAAGCCCATGACGTCCTGGACGTCGTGACGGAAGGCGGGGGAGTCGGCGGGCAGCTCCACGAGGGCGTGCAGCTGCTCCGCGCCGTCGCTCATGCCCAGCAGCGTAGTACTGCCGGTCGCGGTCGAGGATCCGCTCGTACGTCGCGCGATAGATCTCGTCGGTGTGCCGCCCGACCGGCGCGAGCCCGCCCGTCACGAATGCCTCGCGCAGCCCCTCGGGCGCGAGCGAAAGGTAGGTCATCACGCAGAAGCCGCCGAAGCTCTGGCCGAGGATGCTCCAGCGGTCCGCGCCCAGTTGGCTGCGGAGCAGTTCGGCGTCGCGCACGATCGAATCGGCGCGGAAGTGCGTCAGATACTCGGCCTGCTCGGCCGCGGTGAGGCCGGGCAGCGTGCCGACTGGCGTGGAGCGACCCGTGCCCCGCTGGTCGATCATCAGGACACGAAAGTCCTGCAACGCGCGGTCGAGCCAGCCGGGGGAGGTCGGGTGCCGCGTCGGGCGGGCGCCCTCGTGACCGGGCCCGCCCTGGAAGAAGACGAGGAAGGGGCGGTCCGCGCCGTCCGGATCTGCGATCTCGCGCGCGAACACCTCGATCGACGCTCCGCCCGGACGGCCGTGGTCCAGCGGCACGACGAGCTCGTGCTCGGTCAGGACGAGGCCGCGAGTGGTGTGTGATGTCAGCGCTAGTCCCGCCCGGCCGCCGCTGCGAGCGTACGTTCGAGGTTGTCGAAGGCGGAGCTCCATCCTGCTTCGTGCGAGCGCACCGCTGCCTCGTCCCAGAGCCCGCTGTGGGTGAAGCGGACCGTCGTGACTCCGTCGGTCTCCTCGAAGTCGAGCTCGATCAGCTGTCGCGTCGGGTTGCCGTCCCAGAGCCAGGTGAACGCGAGGCGGGCCGGAGGCTCGATCTCCGTGTAGCGGCCGCCGCCGCCGTACTCCACGTCCTGGTGAGGGTTGCGCATCACCACTCTCACGATGCCGCCGACGCGCAGGTCGACCTTGGCCTCGGTCGTCTCCCAGTCGTGCTCTGCGTGCCACCACCGCCGCATCACCTCCTCGCTCGTCCATGCGTCGAAGACCGCTTGGGCGGGTGCCTGGAAGGTGCGTTCGATGCGCAGCGTGGTCTCGGTCATGGCCGCCGGCGTCGCAGGCGCTGCCTTATCCAGACACGCGCCACCAGCAGCCCGGCGCCGGCGCCGGCGAGCGACGGGAGGAACTCCTCCAGCGGGACCCCTCCCACGTGCGCGACGATCACGCGCCGTTGCCGTACTCGTCGTGCAGGTTCCACCACTGGTAGGACGGGGTCTGCGGGTAGCCCTCCGGCGAGTCCTCCCACTGCTCCTGGCGCCCCAGCGCGGAGAGGTCGAGGTAGCTCCACGTGGTGCCCATCCCCTCGTCGCCGCGGTTGTTGACGAAGTAGGTGCGGAAGATGCGATCGCCGTCGCGCACGAAGGCGTTGGTCCCGTGCCACTCGTCCACGCCGAAGTCCGTGTCGAAGTCGTCGGTGAGCGTGAACCACGGGATGTCCCAGCCCATCCGCGCCCTGTAGCGCTCGATGTCCGGCTGCGGCGCGCGCGAGACCTGCGCGAACGTGGTGTCGCGGGCGTTGAGGTGAGCGAGGTGGCCGACCTGGTCGGCCATGAAGGAGCAGCCCGGGCATCCGCTCTCGGGCCACTTGGCGACGCCGGGCTCGAAGAAGAAGCGGTAGACGATCAGCTGGCGGCGCCCGTCGAACAGGTCGAGCAGGCTCGCCGGCCCGTCGGGACCCTCGAAGCGGTAGTCCTTCTCGACGGCCATCCGCGGCATCCGGCGCCGCTCGGCGGCCAGGGCGTCGCGGGCGCGCGTGAGCTCCTTCTCCCTGCCCAGCAGTTCCTCGCGGGCGGTCTCCCACTCCTGCGGCGACACGATCGGCGGGGGGTTCATCGTTGGTCGTCCTCCTTCAAGAACTCGTCGACTACATCGAACAGGCGCCCCCAGAGGGCGCGTTGGCGATCCATCCAGTCGGCCGCCTCGCTGAGCACTGCGGGTTCGAGCGAGAGCTGGTGCGTGCGGCCCAGGACCTCGCGCCTCAGCACGCCCGTCTCCTCCAGCACCTTCAGGTGCTTGGAGATGGCGGGCTTGGACACACCGAAGCTTCCAGTGGCGTCACCCACGGTCGCAGGACCGGCGGCGAGGCGCTCGACGATCCCGCGACGGATCGGATGCGAGAGCGCCCTGAACGGATCATTTACCATATGGTTAACAGTACCAGGCGGACCCTTCTGCGCGTACGACGCTGAGTACAACTCCCGGGACATGGCCGCCTCCGAAGCGACGACCGTCGACGCCGGTGGGCGCGAGCTGCGCGTAACCAGCCCCGATCGCGTGATCTTCCCGGCGACCGAGCGCTCGGGTCCGCTCACCAAGCTCGACATCGTGCGGTACTACCTCGCGGTCGAGGACGGCATCATGCGCGCGCTCGCACGAAGGCCGACGACGCTCGAGCGCTGGCCGAAGGGGGTGCACCCGGGCATCGTCGTCTCGACCCGCGAGAAGGGCGGCGGCGACGCCTTCTTCCAGAAGCGCGTCCCGCGCGGCGCTCCGGACTATCTCGAGACCGCGCGGATCCAGTTCCCGTCCGGCCGCCACGCCGACGAGATCTGCCCGACCGAGGTGGCGGTCGTCGGCTGGGCGGCGCAGATGGGCACGATCACGTTCCACCCGTGGCCGGTGCGCGGCGACGACGTCGACCATCCGGACGAGCTGCGCCTCGACCTGGACCCGCAGCCGGGCACGGACTTCGCCGACGCGGTGCGCGTCGCCGCCGAGGCGCGGGTGCTCCTGGGCGAGCTCGGCTACACCGGCTACCCGAAGACCTCGGGCGGGCGGGGCGTCCACATCTACGTGCGCATCGAGCCGCGCTGGTCGTTCACGGACGTGCGCCATGCCGCGATCGCGTTCGGGCGCGAGCTCGAGCGGCGCCTCCCGGGTCAGGTGACGACGAAGTGGTGGAAGGAGGAGCGCGGCGAGCGGATCTTCGTCGACTACAACCAGAACGCGCGCGACCGCACGATCGCCTCGGCCTATAGCGTCCGGCCGAAGCCGGGCGCCCCGGTCTCTGCGCCGCTGACCTGGGACGAGCTCCCCGACGTCGCGCCGGAGGACTTCACCGTCGCGACCATGCCCGCCCGCTTCGCGGAGGTCGGCGATCGCCACGCCGCGATCGACGACACCGCGCACTCGCTGCAGCCGCTGCTCGACGCCTACGAACGCGAAGAGGCGGGCGACATGCCCTATCCGCCCGACTACCCGAAGATGCCGGGCGAGCCGAAGCGCGTCCAGCCGTCGCGCGATCGCGACCGGCCCCGGGACTAAGGCGCCTGCGGCAGCTTCTTCGCGCCGCGCCTGGTCACCGGCGCAGAGGGCGGCGGCACGACCGGCCCGATGTCCCCGTCCGGCGCTTCGTCGAGGTCGACGATCACCGGGGCGTGATCGCTCGGCCCCTTCCCCTTGCGGGCGTGCCGGTCCACCCATGCCGCTTTGACGCGCTCGGCGACCGGCGCGCCGGCCAGCACGAGATCGATCCGCATCCCGAGGTCCTGGTGGAACATCCCCGCGCGGTAGTCCCAGTACGTGAACACGCGCTCGTCCGGCCAGCGGTCGCGCACGACGTCACGCAGGCCGAGGCTCTGGAGCTCCGCCAGCGCCGCCCGCTCGCGCGCTGTCACGTGGGTCTGGCCGATGTAGGCGTCCGGATCGAAGACGTCCTCATCGGCCGGCGCGATGTTCACGTCGCCGCAGACGACCGTGTCAGCGCCGGCGGCGGCGACGGTCTCGCCCAGCGACGCCAGCCACGCGAGCTTGTAGCGGTAGTGCTCCGAGTCCGGCACGCGCCCGTTCGGCACGTAGACCGAGACCACCCGGATGCCGCCGCACGTGGCCGCCACCGCGCGCGCCTCCGGATGCGGGAAGCCCGGTCCGCCTTCAAGCCCCGCCACCACATCGTCCAGCCCGGCACGCGAGAGGATCGCCACGCCGTTCCACGCCGGCTCGCCGTGCAGGGCGACCTCGTACCCGCGCTCGGCGAGCTCGTCGCCCAGCAGGGCGGCGAACGCGTCGTCGGCGAGCTTGGTCTCCTGCAGGCACACCACGTCCGGCCGGCGCTGGTCCAGCCACGGCAGCAAGCGCGGGAGCCGCTGCTTGACCGAGTTGACGTTCCAGGTCGCGATGCGCACCGCGCCCACGGTAGCGGCGCCCAGATGATGAGCGCCAACGCGCCAACCACGTGGCCGATGTCGAAATCGCCGAGGCCCATTCGATGCCGAGATAGACCCCGTCAGCCACTCGAGGAGAACCCCATGGGCACGCTCACCGTCACCAGCTTCATCACACTCGACAACGTCGTGGAGGACCCGCAGCTGTGGTCCGGCCAGTTCCAGAGCGACGACACCGGCGAGCTCAACGACGCCGTCCTGCGCGACGCGGACGCGATGCTGCTCGGCCGGGTCACCTACGAGGGCTTCGCCGCGGCGTGGCCGTCGCGCTCGGGCGACCCCTTCTCAGACAAGTTCAACGCGATGCCCAAGCACGTCGTGTCGAGCTCGCTCCAGACGGCAGACTGGAACAACTCGACGATCATCGCCGACGACGTGGTCGAGCGGGTCCGCGCGCTGCGCGACGAGCAGAACCTGCTGGTCTGGGGCAGCCCGACGCTCGTCCAGACGCTCGTCGACCACGACCTCGTCGACGAGTACGTGCTGCTCGTGTCGCCGATCGTCCGCGGCACGGGCATCCGGCTGTTCCGGGACGGCGCCGGCCAGCAGGACCTGCGGATCGCCGAGGCGACGGTGCTGAGCGGCGGCATGCTCGGTCTGCGCATGACGCCGGCCCGCGCATGAGCCCCCTGCGCCGCCGCGGACTCCGGTCCGTGGCGGCGTACACTCGCGCCGATGCGCTTCATGCTGTTCGTGTATCCGAGCGAGACCGGCGAGGGCGGGGGCCCCACGCTCGAGTTGGTCGAGGCGATGAACCGCTACAACGAGGAGCTCGCCAAGGCCGGCGCGCTGCTCGCGCTGGACGGGCTGCACCCGCCGGCGACCGCGACGCGCCTGAGCTTCGCGCCCGGCAGCGAGCGGCCGACGGTCACGGACGCGCCGTTCACGGAGTCCAAGGAGTTCGTCGGTGGCTACTGGATCATCCAGGCGCGCTCGCAGGAGGAGGCCGTCGAATGGGCCTCGCGCGCCCCGGTCGGCGACGGCACGATCGAGGTCCGTCGGATCGCCGAGGGATCGGACTACCCGCCCGAGATCGAAGCCGCGGCCAGGCTGTCGCAGGAACCGCCCGAGCAGACGCTCGCCGAGTAGCCGGGAGCGCCTGGGTTGCGGCCGCAGGGCACCCGCGCGCAGATCGACGCGATCTGGCGGATCGAGTCGGCGCGCGTGATCGCGACCGTCGCGCGGATGGTGGGTGATGTCGGCCTGGCCGAGGACGTGGCCCAGGACGCGGTCGTGGTCGCGCTGGAGCGCTGGCCCGCGACCGGCATTCCGCCGAACCCCGGGGCATGGCTGACGGCGACCGCGAAGCACCGGGCCATCGATCTCATGCGCCGCAGCGGGACACGCCAGGACAAGTACGCGCAGATCGCCCGCGACCTCGGCGTGGCCGAAGCACCGGACCTGGACGCCGAGCTGGACGACGACATCGGCGACGACCTGCTGAGCCTCGTCTTCACGTGCTGTCACCCGGTCCTGCCGCTGGAGGCGCGGGTGGCGCTGACCCTGCGGATGCTCGGCGGCCTGACGACGCCGGAGATCGCGCGCGCGTTCCTCGTGTCCGAGCCGACGATGGGCCAGCGGATCTCGCGCGCGAAGCGCGCGCTCGCCGCGTCGGGCGTGCCGTTCGAGGTACCGGCCGGGGACGAGCTGCAGCCGCGCCTGGCGTCGGTGCTCGAGGTCGTCTACCTGATCTTCAACGAGGGCTACTCCGCCACGGCCGGCGACGGCTGGATGCGCCCGGCGCTGATCGAGGAGGCGCTGCGGCTCGGGCGCATCCTGGCCGGCCTGGCGCCGGAGGAACCGGAGGTGCACGGGCTCGTCGCGCTGATGGAGATCCAGGCCTCGCGCCAGGCGGCGCGGACGGGCCCGAGCGGCGAGCCGGTCCTCCTGAGCGACCAGGATCGCCTGCGCTGGGACCGGCTGCTGATCCGTCGCGGCCTCGTGTCGCTCGAGCGAGCGCAATCCCGTGGGCGGCCGGTGGGGCCGTACTCCCTCCAGGCCGCGATCGCCGCCTGCCATGCACGAGCGAGGACCGTGGAGGAGACGGACTGGGTGCGGATCGCCGCGCTCTACGAGGCGCTCGCGCACGTCGCCGGCTCACCGATCGTGGAGCTCAACCGGGCGGTCGCCGTCGGGATGGCGTTCGGCCCGGAGCTCGGCCTGCAGACCGTCGATGCGCTCGCCGCCGAGGGAACGCTCGACGACTACCACCTGCTGCGGAGCGTCCGCGGCGACCTGCTGGCGAAGCTCGGGCGCTGGGCGGAGGCAAGGGCGGACTTCGAGCGCGCGGCCTCGCTGACGCAGAACGCGCGCGAGCGGGACCTGCTGCTCGCGCGCGCGGCGGACTGCGCGCGGATCCGCCTGGAATAGACGCGCCCGCGGTGGCGTCTAAGCCCCCAGTCCTCCCCACCAGCGTCCCAGACAGGGACCACGGCGGCCTGCCACGGTCGCTGCTCTCGATAAGGAGAAACGATGAATCCCAGCCGTCCCCGCGGCAGGCGACGCGCTGCGCGCCGCCTGCTCGCAACCGCAGTGCTCTCGGCCGGTGTGATCGCCGGGTCGAGCGTGCCGGCACACGCCGCCGTCACCGCGACCTTCACCAACGGCACGCTGTCCGTGTTCGGCGACAGCCTCGACAACTCGATCACGATCAGCCGCAATGCCGCGGGCACGATCCTCGTGAACGGCGGCGCGGTAAGCGTCAGCGGCGGCGCGCCGACGGTCGCCAACACCGCGCTGATCCAGGCCTTCGGCCAGGGCGGTCAAGACGTCATCACGATCAGCGAGGTCAACGGCGCGCTGCCGGCGGCCAAGCTGTACGGGAGCGTCGGCAACGACGTTCTCACCGGCGGCTCCGGCGCCGACCAGCTCTTCGGCCAGACCGGCAACGACACCCTGCTCGGCAGGGGCGGCGCCGACGTGCTGTTCGGCGGCGACGAGAACGACACCCTGACCGGCGGCGACGCCGACGACCAGGCCTTCGGGCAGAGCGGGACCGACCGGATGGTCTGGAACCCCGGCGACGACACCGACCTCAATGAGGGCGCATCCGGCACCGACACCGTCGAGGTCAACGGCGGCAACGGCGCGGAGCAGTTCACCACCACGGCCAACGGCACCCGGGTCCGCTTCGACCGCGTCACCCCGGCGCCGTTTGCGATCGACATCGGCACGTCCGAGAAGCTCGTCCTCAACGCCAACGGCGGCGACGACCGGCACTCCGCGACCGGGAACCTGGCCGCGCTGATCGGCATCACCGTCGACGGCGGTGCGCAGAACGACACGCTCCTCGGCAGCAACGGCGTCGACGTCCTGCTCGGCGGCGACGGCACCGACTTCGCCGACGGCAACCAGGGCAACGACGTCGCCCTGCTCGGAGCCGGAGACGACAGCTTTCAATGGGATCCGGGCGATGGCAGCGACGTGATCGAGGGCCAGGACGGCCTCGACGCGATGCTGTTCAACGGCAGCAACGCCTTCGAGAACATGGCGGCCTCCGCCAACGGCGGCCGCGTGCGGTTCACCCGCGACGTCGCGAACATCGTGATGGACCTCAACGACGTCGAGTTGATCGTCGCCAAGACCTTCGGCGGGGCCGACAACGTCGTCGTCAACGACCTGTCCGGGACCGACGTCACCCGCGTGGTCTCCGACCTCGCCGCGATCGGCGGCGGCGACGACCTCGCGGCCGACAACGTCATCACCAACGCCACGAACAGCGACGACATCGTGAGCGTCGTGGGCGCCGGGGCGAGCACCTCGGTCAGCGGTCTCTCCGCGCGGGTCACGGCGGTCGGCGGCATCGCCGGCAGCGACCGGGTGACGGTCAACGCGCTGGCCGGCGACGACGTGGTCGACGCCACCGGGCTGCTCGCCACGGCAGCGCTGTTCACGGCAGACGGCGGCGCCGGCGACGACGTGCTGCTCGGCGGTGACGGCAACGAAACCCTGCTCGGCGGCGCCGGCGACGACGTCCTGCTCGGCGGGCCCGGCATCGACGTGATCGACGGTGGGGACGGCGACGACGTCGACATCCAGGGCGTCAGCGGCGAGACCGCGACCTCGGCGACCGCCGTCGGCGCGCAGTGGCTGCAGATCCACGGCCGCAGCGTCAAGGGCAAGACCGTGCTCAAGGTCAACGGCCAGAAGGCCATGCTGCCCCAGGCCGACCTCGACCGGCTCGCTCGCGGCGTCGCCGCGAGCTGATTCGCACCTGCCGGCGCCAGGACCGCAGGCTCGGTCCTGGCGCCGGCTCGTGACCTCAGGGCGCCGCGCCGCGCCGGGCCGGTACGACGAGCCGGGCGGCTTCGGTGCGGTTGTGCACGCCGAGCTTCATGAGGATGCGGCTCACGTGATGGCCCGCGGTCTTCTCGGAGATGACGAGCGTGCGGGCGATCTGCGCGTTGGACATCCCCAGCGCGACGAGCTCGAGGACCTCACGCTCGCGCGCGGTGAGCTCACCGGAGACGCGGCCACGGCCGCCGGTGGCTCCGCCGAGGTCGCGCAGCAGCGCGGCGGCGGCGTCCAGCCCTCGGGTCGCGCCGAGCGCGCGGAACGCGGCGATCGCAGCCCGGGCCTCGTCGACGGCGACCTCCGGCGACGGGCCGGCGAGCGCGCGCGCGAGCTCGAAGCGCGCCTCGCCGACGTCGAAGGGCATCGCGAGCGCGCCGAAGGCGGTCAGCGCGCGGTGGGCGGACTCGGCCGCGTCGCCTTCGTCGCCCGCGGCGAGCGCCACTCGGGCGGCCGCGAGGTCGGCGCGGGCGGCGATCAGCCGGATGCCGGACGCGGCCGCGATCGCGGCGAGCTGATCGGCGGACTCGCGCGCACCGACCACGTCGCCGCAGGCGAGGCGGGCGTCGACGAGCGGCGCCAGCATCTGGGCGCCCCGGACAGCGTTGCCCTCGGTGCCCCGCAGGCCTCGCTCCAGGAGCGCCGCCGCCACCCGCGGCCGGTCCTCGGCGAGGCGAAGCTGGGCGAGCGCGCGCAAGGTCGAGGACTCCTCCGCTGCACCGGCCAGGAGCTGCGCGGCCTCCGCGAGGCGCCCCTGCCGCACGCGCAACTCCCCCATCCTGGCGATCGCCGCCACCCCCATCTGCGGTATGTAGCGCTCGTGCGTGGCGAGGGCGCTCTCGAGGGCGTGCTCCGCCTCCGGCCAGCGCCCGGCCGCCACCAGGACGTCCGCGTGGACGGTGCGGCAGGCGCCGAGCAGCGGGGCGGTCGCGTGCGTGCGGGCGAAGTCGTCGACCAGCTCGCACCACTCCTGGGCCCGCTCCCACTCCCCCGCGCCCGCACACGCCTCGATCAGGTTGCAGTAGGCCTCGGCCAAGGTATGGACGTCGCGGACGCGGCCGGCCGTCGCCGCGGCCATCGCCTCCTCGAGCAGCGCCATGCCCTGCGCGTGCCGTCCGGCGTTCACCTCGGCGCGGCCGAGCAGGCTGAGCGCGAACACCTCGAGGTCGCCCGCGTCGTGAGCGCGCGCGATCTCCATGGCCAGGCGCGCGTAGGAGATCTGCTCCTCGACGCTCCCGGCGTGCCGGGCCCGCTCGACGGCGACCCAGCCGTGACCGGCGCAGCCGTCGACGTCCGCCAGCGCCCGCTCGGAGCGAGCCAGCCAGCCGCGGGCCGCCGAGGCGCGGCCCGCGATGTAGTGCTGGTGCGAGATCCACACCGCGATGCGCGCGGCCTCGTCGCAGCGGCCGCTGCGGACATGCTCCTCGAACGCGCGCTCGCGCATCCCGATGCCGCCCGCGATGTCGCCGAGGAACCACAGGGCGTGCCCGAGGCCGTCGCGCGCGTCGGCTGATTCGCCCGACGCGAGCACGGCCTCGAAGGCGACCCGGGCGGCCTCCCAGTCCGCCCGTTCCATCGCCTGCATGCCCTCGATCAGGGACTCGCTCACCGGCAGCTTCTGCACGGGAGCGAGTATCCCCGATCAGACTCTCGTGCCCACCGCGAGCAGGTACTCCATCTCGAAACGCGCGCCGTCAGCGGCGCCGCGGTCCCACTCGTCGCAGAACCGGTCCAGCGCGTCGTCGAACTCGGCCTCGCGCCCCTCGCGAGCGGCGTTCGCCCTGGCCGCGATCGCCGGTCCGTAGAGGGTCTTGAAGTGCTCGCCGTAGTCGCGCGGGCGTTCGAAGGCCGTGATCTCGAGCACGTCGCGCTCGAGGGTCTGGAACTCGACGCGGCCGCCCATGAGCGCCTGCAGGTGCTCCTCGCTGCCCCACAGCGGCGGCGGCTGCGCGCCGGGGGGCGGCGGCGGCATGAACCCCTTCATCATGCGGAACAGCGCGCCGAGCATCCCTTCCGGGGTCCAGGAGAGCAGCCCGATGGTGCCGCCGGGGCGGGTGACGCGCACGAGCTCGTCGGCGGCCGCCTGATGGTGGGGGGCGAACATCACGCCGATCGACGACATCACGACGTCGAACGACCCGTCCGCGAACGGAAGGTTCTCGGCGTCAGCCTGGGTCCACTCGAGCTCGAGGCCCTCCGCGTCCGCGCGACGCCGGCCCGCTTCCAGCAGCTCCGGGGTCAGGTCGCTCGCGGTCACGTCAGCGCCGCGCGCGGCGGCGGGGAGCGAGGCGTTGCCGGTGCCCGCGGCGACGTCCAGCACCCGCGTGCCCGTTGTGATGGGAAGCGCGCCGACGAGCCGCGGCCCGAGCGGCAGCAGGAACGTTTCCACCATGTGGTCGTAGTCACCCGAGGCCCACATCGCGCGGTGCCGCGCCTTGAGGTCCGAGTCTGTGACGTCGAGCGCCATCTTGCTCCTTCATCCGTTGACGGTGTGAGGAGAGGATCGGCGAGCGCGCCGCCCGGCACATCGGGAGTTCTCCCTATCCGCTCCCTTGCCGGGACTCGCGGTGGCACCGGTGACGAGTTCGGTTACCCCGAATGCGGCCATCCCCGCCAGGCTGCACAGTCGGCCCCATGACACGACGCTTCCTTCTCGCCCTCCTCGCCGTCCTCGTCCTGCCGGCGGCCGCCCTCGCCGCGCCCGTGAAGATCAGTCCCCGCGCCTCCGCGGTCTCCGCTTAGCCGCCTGAGGCGGAGAAGTGCGTGGAGTCCTTGGTGGTGCCGGCCCAGGCGCCGCCCCAGCCCCAGCCGATCAAGCCGAACGCCGCGACCGCCCGCCCCGTCACGATCCGCTTCCGGTGGCGGGAGCGGTCGCGGTACAGCCCGTACAGCTCGCGAAAGGCGCGACCGAGCGGCCGCGCGGCACGCTCGGCGCCGTGGGAATACTCCGGGGCGCGCTGTCGTTACAACACAGTACGGCGGGAAGCGGAAGGCTGGGAGGCGCAATGCGCAGGATCACAGGGATTGCAGCTGCGGGGCTAGCGGCGGGGCTCACCGCGATGGCTCCCGCGCCGGCGCGCGCGGACGCCTGCGCGGCCGATGCGAGAGCGAGCTACGCCCGCGTCCAGCTGTTCCGTGACGGCGCCTGCACGGGCGCGTCGGTCAGCGTCGGCTTCACGGGCAGCGGCGATCGGCCCGATTTCGCCGCCTTCACGAACTACGAAGGCAACGTCTACGACGTCGATGACTCTCGTGACTCCATGGCCGTCGCGCCGGCGACGTGCGTGCGGTTGTTCGACGGCCGGAACTACCTCGGCGCGTCGTCCGGGCTGCTGTGCGCGGCGGCGAGCGCGGACGGCTTGTTCGCGGATCTTGGCGCGATGGTCAACCGCGCGTCCTCGATGCGCGTCTGCCCGGCATCGGCGCCCAGCGGATGCAGCGCGGCGGCGGCCCCGCCACCGCCCGCTCCGGCGCCGCTGCTCAACGGCAGCCCGGCGAGCCCGGGCGCCCGGCTCTCCGCAACGCTCGCCGGCGGGCGCGCGCGCAGGGCGGTCCGCTTCGGTCGCGGCGCCGCGGTGCGGGTCGGACTCGCCGACGAGGCCGGGCGGCCGATCGCGGCGGCGGCGCTGCAGCTCCTCACGCGCGAAGTCCGCTCGGGCTCGGAATGGCGGCTCGCTCCCGCCGTGACGACCGGCGCCGACGGTCGGGTGCTGGTCGCACTCGCCGCAGGGCCGTCTCGCCGTGTCCGCCTCGAGTACCGGGTGCACACCGGCGACGTGCGACCCGCCGTCGCCGCCGAGGTGCGGCTGGACGTGCGCGCCGGCGTGACGTTGAAGGTCCGCCCGCGCGACCTGCGCGGCCGCCGGACGATCCGACTGCGAGGGCGATTGCTCGCCGCCCCGGCGACGCGCCTCGGCAAGGTCATCACGCTGCAGGCGCGCGAGCGCGGCCGCTGGCGCGACTTCACGAGCGCCCGCACCCGCCGCGGCGGCCGCTTCGCCACGCGCTATCGCTTTACGAGCGGCGCGCGCGGCACCTTCCCGATCCGCGCCGTTGCGCGCGCCGACGCGTCCTACCCGTACGCGACCGGCCGTTCGCGTGCCGTCCGCGTGCGGGTGGAGTAGTCCACCCACGCACTGACGGGCAGCCGCAACGCAGGCCCGCGTTAGTCGGCAGATCCCGGATGGTGGGCCGCGGTGGCTGGGTCGGGGCCGCCGGAACGCGCAGCCGTCAGACGGGCTTCCTCGAAGAGCATCATCACGAGCGCGATGTCCTTGGTCTCGCCGGTGTGGGGGTTGAGCGCGATGCGCTGCTTGGAGGCCTCCTCGATGCGGTCGACCTGGGCAAGGATCCGCAGGCAGGCGCGGGAGAGCTCGTTGAAGCCGCGGGCGTCGAGGTGCATTGGGGTGCGGGTGACGTGGGAGTTGCCGTGGTCAAACCCGCCGGCCGCGCCGGCGGCGCGCGTGTAGGCGCTGATCGTCTCCAGCGAGGCCGAGACGGCGGCCTGCTTGACGATCGGCGGGGCGGCAGCCCACGCCTCGTCCGACACGCTCGGGCGCTCCTTGGCGCGGTAGTGGTGCTCGACGGCGCCGCGCACGCGCGTCTCGCGCACGAGCTCGATCAGGCCGATGCGCTCGAGCGTGCGTACGTGGTACGCGACGGCCCCGAGCGTCGCGCCCAGCCACCCCGCCAGCTCAACCGGGCTGGCGGCGCGCTCATCGAGCAGCGCGAGGATCCGCACCCGCAGCGGATGGCTCAGCGCCTTCACGTACCGCGGATCGTCGATGTTCGTGACTGGTTTCATGACTCCACCAACGTATCGGCCACGGATCACTTGGCGAGCGCTGTAACAAACTGCCCAGCCAAGTCGGTCTACCCAAGTATGGCCCCACTCTCAGATCCGTCTCCGCGCGAGCCTGTGCGGTATTCGCTCCCGACGAGCTGTGGCGGCGCTCGCTGAGCCGCCACGCGCCCGCAGATCCGGTAGCTCGCCGCGCTGGCGCATGGCTTCATCACCCGACGCGAACGGAGGCCCTGATGATCTGGCGCCCTTAGAACCCGTTCCGGCAGCGGCGGTGGGCGGAGGGCCGCATCGGTGGATGCCAGGCCCCCCACCCCGCCTGCGCGGATGCTCGCCAAGCCAGCAGCGCGGTGACGCCCGCTGAGCAGACGGTGATGCGGATCGCCCAGGGCTACCAGCTCTCGCAGGCGTTGTACGTCGCGGCGAAGCTGGGGGTGGCCGACGTTCTCGATCCGCAGCCGCTGGCTGCCCGGGAATGCTCGAGCTCGCGGAGGAATACCTCTCTGAGCAGGGCGTAGCCGATCGTTGCCAGCTCGTTGCGGGCGACTTCTTCTCGTCGGTCCCCGCGGGCGCGAGCGCACCGAGGCAGAATTCACGCAGCTTCTCGATCAGGCGAGCCTCCGCCTGACACGCACAACTGCGCTGACAGCCGGGCCGCACCTCCTCGAGGCCGTCGCCGCGTAGCTCCTTCCATGACCCGCAGTGCCTCGCGCGTGGCCTGCCACCGGCTCAGCGAGAGTTTCGGTGCCGCGCGGCCGGCGGCCACACGTTCGCGGCGCGCCTCGTCTGGCGGCGCTCCGCGCGGTGGAGCTCGCCGGCGCGGTCGATCAGGCGGAAGGCCAGTTCGCCGGACGGCCGGAAGGGATTGGCGATCAGGTGGTTGTCGTCGAGCGAGACCGCCGCCCACAGCTCGCCGCCCACCTCGGCGACGAGGATCGCTCCGCGCGGCGGGTGACTCGAATCCAGCTCGGCCAGCACGGCAAGCGCGTCAGCGTCAGCGGGGCGGGCGCGGCGAATGGTGAGGTCGGCGCCGGCGGGTACGGATTGGATCGGCCCGGCCAGCTTCTTGAGGAGGGTGGTGATGTGTCGCATGCCACTTGATGTTCGGCGTAAGGGTCGGCTGTGACATCAGGCGGATGGAGCGCGTTCGGCCGTGCGGCCCCTTAGCTGCCGCGGAGCACTCGAGTCGAGTCGTCGCAACGCCTCAGATTCGCGCGGCTCGAACTCGGCGTGTAGGTTGCGACCGTGGAAGTCGTTCGCGAGAACGGCATCGAGATCGCCTACGAGCGCGTCGGCGAGGGTCCACCGCTCGTGCTTGTGCACGGCGCTGGGGTGGACGGCCGCGTGTGGCGGCCGCAACTCACCGCCCTGGCAGACGAGTTCACGGTGGTCGCCTGGGACGAGCCGGGCGCGGGCCGCTCTGACGATGTGCCCGCGGGCTTCGGCCTGGCCGACTACGCGCACTGCCTCGCGGCGGTTATCGACGCGCTCGCTCTCGGTCCAGCACACGTCGCGGGTCTTTCCTGGGGCGGCACCGTCGTGCAGGAGCTCTACCGTCACCACCCCGAGCGGGCGGCGACCCTGATCTTCGCCGACAGCTACGCCGGGTGGAAGGGATCGCTTCCGGCGGAAGAGGTGCAGGCCCGGATCGAGGGCCTGCGCGCGATGCTTACAGCAGAGGAGCGCTATGACCCTCCCGGGCTGTTCGCCGGGGAGCCTCCGTCCGAGTTCGCCGCCCTTCTGGAGGAGATGACCGTCGCGGCCCGCCCGGCGAGCCTCCGGGGTCAGCTGTCCGCGATGGCCGAGGCCGACCAGCGCGATCTGCTGCCTCGCATCGCCGTGCCGACCCTGCTGATCTGGGGTGATGCGGACACGCGCTCTCCGCTCAGGGTCGCACGCCAGTTCGAGAACGCGATCCCGGATGCCGAGCTCGTGGTGATCCCGGGCGCAGGTCACGTCAGCAATCTCGAGCAGCCCGGCCCGTTCAACGACGCACTCCGCAGGTTCTGCCGCGATCACCCGCCTCACGCAGGTTGAGCGGACCAATCGCCACGGGAATGGGCACGGCCGACGCGCTTGCCGTACTTGACGCCCTTTCACGCGCAGGCTGCCGAGCATGGGTTGCAGGTGGCTGGGGCGTCGATGCACTCGTGGGTCGCCAGACCCGCGCCCACCGGGACCTCGACCTCGCCGTCGACGACGAGGTCGTCGCCATCGAAGCCCTCGGACGTCTCGGCTTCGTAGTGGAGACCGACTGGCGTCCCGCTCGCGTTGAGCTGGTCGCCGAGGCCAGCCGGTGGGTCGATCTTCACCCTGTCGTCTTCGACGCCGACGGCAACGGGCGCCAGGCCGACATCGACGGTGGCCACTTCGAGTACTCGCGTGAGGGCTTCACCGCCGGCTCGATCGGCGGCGTCGCGGTCCCGTGCCTGTCAGTCGACCAGCAGCTGCGGTTCCACGCCGGCTATCAACCCCGAGACACCGACCGCCACGATCTGGCGCTACTGCACAGCCTCGGCGCGTGACACGCTCGCGCCGGCGGCCGCTAGTCATGGCTTGCGGGCTGGGCGATCGCCGAGCTGGCGTGTTCATGGCCGCGCAGCAGCGGGGCGGTGAGGCAGGTCGGCCCGCCGTCGCCCTTGAGGGAGAGTTCCGAGCCGTCGTAGACGTGCACTTCGACGCCCTCGCGCTCGAGCGCGCGGCGCACGGCGGGGACGCCGTCGATCATCACCGTCACGCCTGGGCGGACGGCGAGGATGTTGCAGCCCATCGCCTCGTAGCTTTGGCGGTCGATGGCGATCCAGCGGATCGCGCGCTCGCGCAGGTCCTGCAGCAGCCGCGCGGGCGCGAGCGGCTCGTAGATCACGCAGAGCTGCTCGGTGACGGCCGAGATGAACGACTGCAGATGCAAGACGTGCGCCGGGCCGCGGTCGTGCGGGAGATCGTAGGTCTCGACCGCCACGCCCTCGGGCACGGCGAGCGCAGCGACGGCTGCGGCGCCCGCACGGTTGGTGCGGTAGCCGAGGCCGATCGCCATCAGGCGATCGTCGATCCAGAAGCGATCGCCGCCGTCCGCGTAGGCGCCCTCGGGCAGCTCGCCGAGCACCGGCACGCCGAGGCGCGCGAGCTCCTCGCGCGCGTGCCCGGGCTCGCGCGCACGCGCGGGCTTGTGCATCCGCAGCGGGATCGCGCCGCGCGCGGTCATGAGCAGCGGGTCGTGCATGTAGACGGCGTCGAGCTGACCGTCGAGCGCGTCCGCGAGCTCCACCCGCACCCCCAGGTCCGTGAGCAGTGCGCAGAACGCCTCGTGCTGGCCGACCAGCGCCTGGGCGTCGGGCACGCGCCAGCCCGCGCCCGCCCAGTCACCCTCGGTCGCCGGACGGCGCACCAGCACGCGCCGCAGCGGCGCGCTCATCGAGGTCACCCCGAACAGCATCGCGCCCCAGGGTACGCGGACCGGCTCCGGGCAGCGGGCCGGCCGTCATGCCCGCAGCGGTAGCCTCCGCCCGGTGTTCGACCACGTCGGCGTCGCCATCTCGGACCTCGCGTCCTCCGAGCGCTTCTACCGCACCGTCCTGAGCGTCCTGGGCGTCGAGCCCAGCCATGCGGACGCCGGGCTGGTCGAGTGGGAGGACTGGGCCATCGGGCCGACCGACCGCGAGCACCCGGTGACCCGCGGGCTCCACGTCGGCTTCCGCGCCCGCGACCGCGCGCAGGTCGACGCGTTCTGGCAGGCGGGCGCCGACGCTGGGTACCGCGACGACGGCGCGCCGGGGCCGCGGACGCAGTACGGCCCGACCTACTACGGCGGGTTCCTGCTCGACCCCGACGGCAACAGCGTCGAGGCGGTCCACGGCGACCGCGAGCACGCCGTGCCCGACGGCCGCGTCGACCACCTGTGGCTCCGCGTCCGCGACCCGCAGGCCTCCCGGCGCTTCTACACGACGATCGCCCCCCACGCCGGGCTCCGCCTGTCGTACGACGAGCCCGGCCGCGTGCAGCTCTCCGGCCCGGACTACAGCTTCTCGCTCGTCCGGGACGAGCGGCCGCTCACGGAGCACGTCCATCTCGCGTTCCCCGCGCGCGAGGACGCCACGGTGCGCGCGTTCCACGCCGCAGCGCTCGCGGCGGGCTACGAGGATCACGGCGCGCCGGGCGAGCGCGCCGTCTACCACCCGGGCTACTACGGTGCGTTCGTCCTGGACCCCGACGGGCACAACGTCGAGGTCGTCAACCACAACCAATGAGCCATGGCCGCTAGGCGCGCGCCTCTCGCGCTGACAATCGCCTGCGCCATGCCAGAGCGCCCGCCGCGGCGGCCGAGAGGATGAGCACCAGAGCGAAGATGACTGCACCGTCTTCACCCGTCGGCTTGATCACCATCGCCGCCACCACGATGTAGAGAACCGCAAGCTCGATGCGGCCGACCGTCTTGAGGTTGGTCATACGGCGGCGCACCTCGGGGTGGCCGATACCGTGGCGCTCGACCGCGGCCATGAGCCTCTTGCCCTCCGGCTCGAAATAGCCGACGCCGACCGCGAACGAGACTGCGAATCCGGCGAACCCGATGATGATCCACAGCGCGCCGAAGTCCCAGTTGCCTTCCAGCGCGGCCAGGATGCCGAAGACGAGAGTGCCCATCGACGCGGGTATGAAGAGGCGAGGTGCGAGCCAGTTGGCGTCGTCAGTGTGGCCTTCCTCGCGCTCGATGTCCCCAGTGAGGTTCTGTGCGAAGCTCGAGCATGAAGAACATGGTCGCGGCCCCCACCCACGTGATCGCAGCGACGATGTGCAGGAGGAGCAGCGTCTCGTAGAGCGTCATGTCGACCTACCATAAACTGGTCGTCGGGTCGCGACAACCGCCGACGGCCGATCCCCTAGGTCGAACCGCGACAATCGACAGCGACGATGGCCTGGCTCGAGACCGCCTCCGAGACGTTCGTCGCGCGCCACGACGAGCGCGATGCGGACGACGCCCGGCGGGTGCTCGCGCAGCTCGAGTACGCGCGCCCGCGCCTGCAGCTCCGGCTCGGGGCCGAGGTGGGCGAGCTCGCGGTCGTACTGCACCCCACCAGCGCCCAGCTCGACGCTGCCCAGCCCTGGCTGCCGCTGCAGCGCGCGCGGACCGCTCCTGCGGCGCGCCGCTATGTCGTCGGCCGGGTGGCGGACGGCGCGCTGCATGTGCTCGCGCCGCGCGTGCTCGCGGCGCGCGCCTCCAATGTCGAGGGCTCGCTCGAGCTGTTGATGCTCGCCCCCACCGCGCTGCTCGCCAAGCGCCTGCTGACGCCCGCGCGCGGGCGCCGTGTCCGCCGCGCCGCTCCCGGAGAGGTCCCGTGGCGACTCGAGGGCGCCGCGCAGTTCTTCGCCGGCCAGACCCGTCACGTGCGGCCAGCGGTCGTCCTCCGCACGCATGACGGGCCCGAGCCGAGCTTCCCGCCGTCGCGCCGCGACGCGCTGCTGCTCGGCGGCACCGTGTTCGACCTGCTCGCCCGCGAGGAGGGCGAGGAGGCGTGCGTGGAGCTGGCGCTCGCGCCGGACCCGGCGCAGGCGCTCGAGCGCGCCTTCCGCGGGCGCCCGCTTCGCCAGACCGAGCAGGCCTGGCGCTCGCACCTCACCCGGCTCGCGCGACCCGCCTAGGACGACTCGTCGGGCCAGCGGCCGTGGCGCGAGAAGTACTCGCGCGCCTCGTCCTCGGCCCGGCGCTCCGAGTCCCCCTCGGCGCCGAAGCGGAAGAGCACGTTCATGAGCAGCACGGCGAGCCCGGCGCCGACGCACATCGCAAAGCCGTCCCACTTCAGCCCGTCGCCGGCGGCGAACAGCATCACGAAGCCGGCCAGGACCAGCACCGCGGGCAGCCCGTAGCGCAGCCAGCTCATGGCCACACCGCCGCCATCACTCCCGCCGCGACAAACGCGATCACGAGCACGGCGAGCGCCGCCGCCAGCGCGCGCACCCACGGCCGCGCGTTCCCGTTCAGCGGCAACGCCGCGGAACCGACCGGCGGCGCGGTGGTGCCCAGCGCCTCGCGGGCGGCGAGCGCGCCCGACTGCGGTACGAGGACGTCGCGCGGTCCGGCGGCGAGGAAGTCGGGGACGTCGAAGCCGCCCGAGCGCCGCAGCATCGACGGGATGCCCTCCTCGAGCAGCAGCCCCTGCAGGAACTCCGCCTCGGACTGGTGGCGCGCCGCGGCGATCCTGACGAGCGGGCCGTCGGCGTAGCGGGCCTGGACCTTGCGGGCACGCACCTGCGCCGAGGTCGGCGCCGGCGCCGCGGCGGCGACCGCAGGAGAGTGCACGAGCGGCATGCCGCAGTCGGGGCAGAAGCGCTCGCTCAGCGCGTGCGGCGTCGCACACGTGGAGCAGATGAGCGCCTCGCTCATCCGACCACCTCGAGCGGCTGCTCGCTCACCTCGCCGTCCACGATTCGGAACGCGCGCACGTCGGGCTCATCTTGCGCCAAGCTCACGATGATGTATAGCGCCTCGGGATAGAAGGCGAGGTTGATGTCCGTTGGAGACGGCTTCGCCTCTGTCGCGGGGTGCGAGTGATAGATCGCCCCGAGCTCCTGCCGGGCGTCCTCGATCCCCTGCTGGATGCGGTACTGCTCCATGCCGTCCATCTCGTAGAGCTTTACTGGCGTCGCTGCGGCGTTGCGAGCGGGATGTACCGCAACGGCCCTACCGTCCTGGGCGGCGATGATGCCGCAACACTCGTTCGGCGCCTCGGCTTGCGCCTGCGCGACGATCTGCTCGAGCAGGGTGCGGTCGATCCGCACCTAGTGGCCGCTCCGGCAAATTGTCTGCCGGTTGAAGGAATGGGTTGGTGTGCAGGCGAATTGCCTTGTCGTCCGGGTTGGGTGACGATGGAGGCGGCGATGGCTGCGCATGCGAAGCGGAT
>Ga0136617_10000222_pt1 | contig 45165 bp, 2 predicted proteins | sample AntDrymUQ3222106_2_FD_129672 | JGI IMG/M metagenome (GOLD analysis project Ga0136617, IMG submission 129672) | Polar desert sand microbial communities from Dry Valleys, Antarctica - metaG UQ322 (21.06) | ecosystem: Environmental > Terrestrial > Soil > Desert | place: Antarctica: Dry Valley... | reverse complement strand
CGCCCTCTCCTTCGACGGAGCCGACCGCAACACCGTCGCCGACGACAACACCTGCGCCGACCGCGACGCCCTCTCCTTCGACGGAGCCGAGCGCGCCGCCGGCGCCGACGACAACACCTGCGCCGACCGCGACGCCCTCTCCTTCGACGGAGCCGAGCGCGCCGCCGGCGCCGACCGCAACACCATCGCCGACCACAACACCCGCGCCGACCGCGACGCCCTCTCCTTCGACGGAGCCGAGCGCACCGCCGGCGCCGACCGCAACACCATCGCCGACCACAACACCCGCGCCGACCGCGACGCCCTCTCCGACCCCCGCACCCGTCGCGTCCTCCCTCGCGCTGACTAGCTCTTCGCAACAGGCCGATGCCGGTTCGAGCGTGACCGTCACGGTCACCGCGATCGGTGAAGGTGCCCCGGTCGCAGGTCTCGAGGTCACGTTCACCGCGACGGGCGCCACGTTCGGCGGGGCCTCCACATGCACCACCGACGCGTCCGGCACGTGCACGGTCACGCTGAGCAGCGCCGAGTACGGGTTCGTGAGTGTCACCGCCTCGGCCGCAGGACCTGCAGCGTCTACGACGATCAGCTCGCCGCTCGCCATTACCTTCCGGTCGGTCTGGTCCATCAGCGCATCAGGGACGATCCGAGTCAGCGTTGCCGGCACCGATCTCGTGGTCACGAAGAGCGGAATCACTGCGACGAGGCCGATCGCGACCGTCACGCGCCTCGAGATCGTCGGGGCAGCAGGCGGGGCCGCGCTGACGATCGACGCCGGGGCGGGTCCGATCTCGACGCCGATCTCGTTTGATGGCGGCGTATCGGGCGCCGCCTCGTTGGAGGTCGTCGGGAGCGGCGCCACCTGGACGATCGGCAATCCATCCGGGATGGTCTCGGGGCCTGCTTCTGTCTCCTTTATGAATGTCGGCACGCTGACCGCGACCGGCGCCGGCCACAATCTGGTCGGTTCGAGAGGCACGACGACCTGGGTCGTGAGCGGCTCGGGCGCCGGCACCGTGGGCGGGTTGTCGTTCGGGGGCTTCACCGGTCTGACCGGGGCTGCCAACAACGAGGACACCTTCACGGTCTTGGCCGGCGGCTCGGTCGCGGGGACCATCGACGGTGGGGCGGGCGGCTTCGACACCCTCGTCATCGACGGGCGCCGGGCGACCGTCGTCTCGAACCCCACCGGCTCGAACTCCGGCACGCTCCTCGTCGACGGCCAGACCGTTACATACGCCGGTCTTGAGCCGGTCACGTTCTCCGCGGCGTCGGTGACCGTCGACGGCACGGGCGGCGACGAGACCTTGCTCCTCCACCCGGACCCCACGAGCAGCGCCAGGCTGCAGGTATCGAGCTCGAGTGGCTCATTCGAGACCCAGAACTTCGACATCGCGGGCACGACCTCCCTCACCGTCCGCGGCAGCGGCGGCACCGACACGGTGACCGTCGACGGAGACGTGAACCTGCCGGGAGGGAGCCTCACCATCCAGAGCGAGACCATCCAGGTCGGCAGCGGGGTCACCATCGACACGACCTCCGCCGGCGCGGGCAATGGATCGATCACGCTCGAGGCCTCCGACACTCAGGGGGGCTCGGGCACGCTTGGACTGGTGACACCGACGGCACTGTCGCTCGTGAGCGTCGCCTCCGCGACGCTGCGGAGCGGAACGATCACGCTCAGCGCCACGGCGCTCGTGACCCCGACCTCACCGACCGGGCGTTTCATCGCGCTCATCGGCAATTCCACTGCGACCGTCGAGGTCCTCGGCGCGTCCGTGATCCGCAGCGCCGGCGACGTCTCGCTCGCGGCCAGTTCGACCGTGACGGCGGCCATGGCGGCCGCGGGAGACTCCACCCAGAGCGCGACGAACTTCGACGCCGCGATCGCCGGGTCTCTCCTGACCAGCACTGCGAGCAGCCGCATCTCCGGCAGCAGCATCCTCGGCGGGCTCGTCGCGTCGACTCCGCTCGGGGCGCTCTCTGTAACGGCGACGAACCGGGTGGACTCAGCGACGGGCGGTGATGCCAGCTCCGCTGCCGGCGGTGCCGGTGTCGCGATCGCCAACGTCACCCAGACGACGCGGGCGTACATCGACGGCAGCGTCTCGGTACGGGCCGCGACCTCGACCCTCACCGCGGACGCCGATGGGTCCAGCCGGAGCACCGCGAAGGCCAGCCCGGACGGCTCCACCGGTAACGACGACGGGGACGCCGCCACCGACGACACGCCGAACGGCCGGACCGGTCAGAACGCCAGCACCGCCGAAGGCGCCGTCGACAAGGCCGGTGCCCTGGCGTTCAGCCGCCTGGTCAGCAACACGGAGGCCTTCGTCGCCGGCAGCGGTGGCGGAACGCCGAGCCTGACCACGTCCGGGCAGCAGAAGATCTACGCCAAGTCCAAGGCGCACTCCTCCGCCGTCGCCGACGGGAGCACCGTTGGTTCCACCGGATCGGGCGCCGGCATCGCGGTGGCGGTCAACCTCGCCGACATCACCACCCGCGCACACGTCGGGAACGCAACGCTGACCGGCAGCGGGGTCGTGGTCGAGGCCAGCAACCCGGCCACCGCGACCTTCGAGGCCCGCTCGGTGTCGGGCGTGAGCAACGGCACGGAGATCACGGTGGCCGGCTCGCTCGCGGTCGGCGTCGTTACCTTCGCGACGAGCACCGGGGTGGACGCCGCCACGACAGTCACGGCCCTCGGGACCGACCTGTCGTTCGTCGCGACCTCCGCGGTCGGCAGCACCGTCGAGGCGACGGCCACCGAGGCCCCGGGCGGCGAGAAGACCGGCATCGGCGCTTCGGTCGCAGTGCACGTGGTCAACGGGACCACCTCCGCGACGCTCGGCGACGGCTCGACCGTGACCGCCGACGACCTGACGCTCCTCTCCACCAGCAGCCACACGCTCGTCACGAGCGCGGTCGGCGGCGCGGGCGGCGGCACGGCCATCACGCCGGTCGTCTCCGTCACGATCTCGAACCTAAGCACGACTTCGTCGATCGGGACCGGGGTCGGCCTGACCCTGACCGGCAGCTTCGCCGCCCGGGCCACCGACCTCTCGACGCCCGTCACGACCCGCGCCGACGGCGACGCCATCGGGACTGACGCTGCCATCGGCGCCTCGGTCGCGGTCGGCATCGCGACGCACACGGTGACCGCCACGACCGGGAGCAGCTTCCTGATCCCTGGCACCGCCGAGTTCCGGGCCTCCGGGGCTTCGACGACCGGGACGACCGCGACCGCGAGCGCGAACGGCTCTGCCCCCGCCGGCGGCGCCGCCGCAAGCCCGGACCTGCAGGTCGCGGGTCAGCGCGGGCTCGGGAACTCCGTTGCGGCCAACAACTCCGCGGTCGGGTCCACCCAGACTCCGCCGCCGGCGAGCAGCTCGAGTGGCTCTGTAACGGCGGCTGCGGCCGTCGCGGTGAACCTGGCCAGGACCACGTCGAGCGCCGACCTGCCGTCTGGGCTCACGATCGGCACCTCGGGCCTCACCCTCTGGTCTTCCGCAAGCACCGACGCGATGGCGAACGCCGACGGGTCGGCGACGTCAGCCCGCGGCCCTCCAGCGACGATCGGCGCGGCAGTCGCCATCAACAAGGCGAACGTCACCAACGCCGCGACGGTCGCTGGCACGGTCAACGGGCCGGTCACGGTGCGGGCGCTGGTCACGGGCACCGGTGATGGCAGGCACGACCTCACCGCAACGGCGACCTCGGGCTCCGGCGGCGGAGACCTCAGCGTCGCAGGCTCCCTGGCCCTCAACATCGTCAACCTCAACACCATCGCAACGATCACCGGCACGGTCAACGCCGGTCCCGCAGGCGACGTCGCGGCGAGCGCCGCTTCGAACGCCGCATCGATCGCGGACGCGAGTGCCGCTCAGGCTCCCGCGGACGGCACGGGTGCCGCGTCATCGCTGGGCATCGGCGCCTCGGTCGCGATCAACCTGATCGACGACAACACGACCGCCTCGCTGACCGGAACGGTCGCCGGCGGTCACGACGTCACGCTCACCTCGACGGCGGTGGACGGCGCGAGCAGCCACGCGAAGACCGGCGCCGCGGGCGGCAACGTCACGATCGTCCCGTCGGTGGCGATCACGCTCTCGAACATCACGACGACGGCGTCGGTCAGCTCTGGAGCGGCGCTCAACATCGGCGGCGCCTTCACCGCGAGCGCGGATCAGTCCGCGTCCGCCGGTACGAACGCCGAGGGCAGCGCACAGGGCGGCGACGCCGCGATCGGCGTATCGCTCGCACTGACGATCGCGAACCACACATCCGCCGCGACGCTTTCGCGTGACCTCACCGCCGGCGGGGCGGCCACCCTGTCCGCGGACGGCTCGTCGGACAGCTCCGCCAGCGCCACGGCGTCCGCCTCCGGTGCGCCTGGTGACGGCACTGCCGGGGGTCAGCCGGGCACGGGCGTCGACGACAAGGTCGATTCCGAGCGCAGCTTCGCCGACGCGACCTCCTCCTCGAATGGCGGAAGTGGCACCGGCGCCGGCCAGACGCCGAGCGCTTCGACGAGCGCAGGTGGCGTGAACGTCGCGGCCGCGATCGCGATCAACCTCTCGAACACGATCTCTCGCGCGACGCTCGGCGGCCCGATCACCATCGTCGCCGTTGGACGCTTCACGCTCGCGACCTCGGCGAACACGGACGCGTTCGCTGGGGCCGACGGCAGTGCGGTCAGCGCACCCGCAGATTCGACCGCAGGTGGATCGAGCGACGCGCCAAGCGACGCGAGCAGCAGCGTCACGATCGGCGCCGCGGTCGCGATCAACTACGTGAAGATCCGGAACGAGGCGATCCTGCCCGCGGGCAGCACGGTCACCGCGACCGGAGCCACGCTCCAGGCGCTCATGGCCTCGACGCACGAGCTCGGCGCCTCGGCCAAGTCCGGCGCGGGCGGCGGGAACGTGAGCATCGCCGGAAGCGTCGCCATCGACATCGAGAACATCGAGACGACCGCGTCGGTCGCCGGCACTCTGAACGCCGGGACCGGCAGCGTTTCGATCATCGCGTCGTCGAGCTCGTCCAGTGACGTCGCGGCGCTGCCGCTGTTCACCACGACCTCCACGCCTGTGCCGTCTGGAACGCAGCCATTCACCGTCGTGATCACCGACGTCAGCCCGAGCAGGTCCGATCTCGCCGACCCGAACGGCGCCACCGGGGGCCGGGTGAACGGCCTCGCCGCCGTTCCCGGTGACAACGAGGTCTTCTACGCGGCGACCGAGTGGGGCGGGCTCTACAAGACGACCGACGGCGGCCGGACCTGGACATTCCTGTCGGGACACCGGCCGCTCGCCACGTGGGACGTCGAGGTCGATCCGAGCAACACGCAGCGCGTCTACGCCACGTCGTTCTATGACGGCCGGGTCGACAGCCTCGCGGGGATCAACGTGAGCACCGACGGCGGCGCGACATGGGCACGTCCTGCCACGGCCACACCGGCGGGCGCATACAACTGCGTCGCCGCGCGGAGCGGCGAGCCGTCGGCGTTCGGCATCGCGATCCGGCCGGACGCGACTGGCACCGTGGTCATCGGCACGAACTGCGGCGTCGCGATCAGCTCGGACTCGGGCGCGACCTGGAGCTTCGTCGACCCGACGCCCGCGACTCCCGCGAGCGACATCTGGGACGTCGTCGTGCAGGCCGGCGGGCCGACCGGTGAGGGCGTCATCGACGTCTGCGGCGACGACGGCCACTTCCGGTCGACGAACGGCGGCGTGACGTGGACGGGCGGGACCGGTGGTCTGCCCGGCGGGTTCTGCTCGATCGCGGCGTCGCCCGACGAGGCCTACGTCCTGTTCGTCACCTTTGGGCTCACCAATCCGCAGATCTTCGAGTCGGACAATGCCGGCCTCTCCTGGACGATGCTGCTGAACCCGGAGGCCAGCCCGCAGGGCCGCATCCCGTTCCTGCAGACGAACCAGCGCTCCGACGTGGCGGGCGCGGACGTGTTCGAGCTCTGGTACGGGGACATCGGGCTACACGTCCGCGTGTGCCGCACGCCGGACGCGCCAGCGATCGGCGGACTGCGGCGCTGCGGCAACATTCCGTGGCGCGTCGCGGGCACCGGTGCGCACGCCGACGCCGGCGATCTGGTCTTCGACACCGAGACCGCGATCGACTCGTGCCCGCGCATCTTCGCGGCTGACGGCGGCGTGTACCGCGCGACGAACACGGGCGCGGGATGCGTCGGCGGCGAGCCGGGTTGGGCCCAGCCGGAGCGATCGCCACACGCCCTCTGGCTCTTCGGCATGACGGGGGCGCATCGGTCGGGCAACGCGGGTGAGGACCTGTACTTCGGTCTGCAGGACAATGGCGTCTTCGGAACGCGCAACGCGGGCGCGCCGTCCCCGACCTGGACGAACATCGTGTGCTGCGACGGCAACAACATCGTCGCGGACGAGAACCGCGTCGTGTACATGGTCTGCTGCTACGCGACCCCGCGGTCGTTCGGCATCTACGTCGCCGAGCCCGGGCTCGTGAACCCCATCGCGTTCGAGGAGCGTGACTATCCGGCAGGGAACCTCATCGGGTTCCGCCCGACATCGTCCCTCGATCGCTTCGGGGACAAGCGCTACGTGATCGTGACCTCCGCCGGCGTGTTCGTGACCGAAGACATCACCGCCGCGGACGTCGAGTGGACCGAGCTCACGGATGTCAACGGCAGCCTGCTGAACGGATGCCAGGTGACCGCCGCGGACAAGGCGGGCACCCCGACCTTCTTCGTGCAGGTCGGCAAGTGCAACGAGCGTGACATGGCACTGGATGGGGACGAGCTCTGGCGTTATGTCGGCACATCCGGCGGCACGTGGGAGCAGATCGACATCAACGGGGGCCAGGAGGGCGGCATCGGGATCTTCGCCGTCGACCCCTCGAACGCCGACCGCCTGTATGTCTCGAACATGCGCCCCGAGGCTGACGGTGGACCGCGCATGGCCTTCTCCACCGACGGCGGCACGGTCTGGAACGCGGACGCCGATCTCGACCAGCGCATGACCGGAAATGGAGTCTTCAAGTACGCGACCGAGCGCGGTCCGTCGAACTTCACCGGGTTCGTCGGCTACCCGCAGCCGACGCTCGTCGCGTTCGACCCGCACGACAGCAACATCATCGTCGCTGGCGGTCGCGACTCGGGTGTGTTCCTCAGCGTGAACGCCGGCGCCGACTGGCACCTGTTGACGGATCCGTTCACGTCGGATGTCTCGGGCGTGCCCCACGTGCCGCGACCGTGGCAGGTGTTCTTCGACCACGACTCGTCGGGCAACGTCAACATCTACATCGGCACGCAGGGCCGCGGGGTATGGCGCTTCAAGGTCCGCCTCAACGATGGCCAGACGTCGAGCGGCGTCGGCATCGGAGCCTCGGTCGCGGTCGGCCTGGTCGACGACACGACCACCGCCTCGGTCACGGGCACTATCAACGGCGGCAGCGACCTGGTCGTCTCCGCCTCGACCCAGCACGCGCTCGACGTGAAAGCAAAGATCGGCGCGGCCGGTGGCAACGTTTCGGTGACGCCAGCGGTCGCGATCGCGCTCTCCAACATCACGACCCGGTCGACGATCGCGAGCGGGGCCGCGCTCGACATCACCGGCAGCTTCACCGCCAACGCGGACCAGACCGCCTCCGCCGGGACCAGTGCCTCCGGCGACGCGCAGGGCAATGACGCCGCGGTCGGGGTATCGCTCGGGCTCACGATCTCCAACCACCGCAGCGAGGCGACGCTGGACCGCGACCTCAGCGCTGACGGCTCGGTCACGCTGTCCGCGAACGGCGCCTCCAACAGCGCAGCGTCCGCCAAGGCTTCGGCCGCGGGCGCGCCGGGCGAGTCCTCGGGCGGCGCGAGCGGGTCGGGCGTCGACGACACCGTCTCATCCGAGCGCGGCTTCGCGAATAGCACCTCGTTGAGCAACGGCGGCGCGGGGACCGCCGGGTCCAACGACACACCGTCAGCCTCCACGTCCGACGGCGGCGTATCCGTCGCCGCCGCCGTCGCGATCAACCTCGCGAAGAGCAGCTCGCTCGCGACGGTCTCGCCCGGCAGGATCGTGAGTGCCGGCGGACGATTCACGCTCTCGACGTCCGCGAGCTCGGATGCCGACGCGCTCGCCGATGGGAGTGCCGTCCAGCCGCCGAGCGACTCGACCGGCGACGGCTCCGCCGAGGATGACGACGGATCCGACGGCGCTTCCATCGGCGTTGCGGTCGCGATCAACTACGCGCAGGTGCGGAACGAGGCGATCCTGCCCGCGACCGCGTCGGTCACCTCGAACGGCGCGATGATCGAGGCGCAGAGCAGCGGGACGAACGAGCTCGGTGCGCATGCGACGTCGGGCGCTGGTGGCGGGTCGGTCGGCATCGCCGGATCCGTGGCCATCGGCATCGAGAACCTCGAGACGACCGCGCGACTCTCCGGCACGCTGAACGCGGGTACGGGTGACGTGAGCGTCGGCGCAACGTCGAGCTCCATCAGCAAGGTCGAAGCGCTGCCGCACGAAGGCGGCGTCAGCGGCGCGACGGGTGTCGGCATCGGCGCCTCCGTTGCAGTGGCTCTCATCGATGACGCGACGGTCGCCGAGGTCACGAACACGCTGACCGGCGCCGACGACGTCGCTCTCGTAGCCGCCACGACGCACCTCGCGGACGTGAAGGCCAAGACGGGCGCCGCGGGTGGCGACGTCGCCATCGTGCCGAGCGTCGCGATCGCGCTCTCCAACATCACGACGATCACGCTTCTCTCGAGCGGTGCGCCGCTCGCGATCACGGGCGCGTTCTCAGCGAGCGCGGACCAGACCGCGTCCGCCAACACCACCGCCGAGGGCGAGGCGCAGGGCGCCGACGCCGCGGTCGGTGTCGCGCTGGCCCTGACCATCGCCAACCACGTCGTCCAGAGCACGACGGACCGGAGCGTCACCGCGACCGGCGCGGTCGAGATCAGGACATCGCAGTCCTCCGACAGCTCGGCCACCGCGAAGGCCGGTGCGGCCGGTGCGCCGGCGGACGATTCCAGCAGTGCCGCGCCGAGCGACTCGACCAGCGGCGTCACGCGGCAGGTGGACCAGCAGCGCTCCTTCGCCGATGCGCTCTCGACCGAGAACGGCGGAAGCGGCGACGGTAACGCCGAGGGCACGCCGAACGCCGAGACCTCCGAGGGCGGCGTCAGCGTCGCTGCTGCGGTCGGCATCAACCTCGCGAAGACCATCTCGCGCGCCACGCTCGGCGACGGCATCGCGATCGGCACGACCGGCGGCGCGTTCAGGCTCACGAGCAGCGCCGACAGCGACGCCCACGCCACCGCCGATGGCAGCGCGGTACAGCCAGGCGACTCGAGCGCTCCCGCTGGTTCCAGCGGATCCGCCGGCGCGCCCGACGACTCGTCGAGCGACGGCGTCTCGATCGGAGTCGGTGTCGCTATCAACTACGCGCGCATCACCAACGAGGCGATCCTGCCCGCGACGACGTCGGTGACCGCGCAGGGCGTGACCATCGAGGCCCTCATCAACCCGGCGGGCACGCCGACCGCTCTCCCGGAGCCGGCGATCAGCTGCACGACCCGGTCGTGCTCGAGGCGCGGGGCCATCGCGGAGCTCCTGCCCGGCGCGCCTCCCGTGAGCGGTCCCCTCTCCGTCTCGCATGAGCTCGGCGCATCGGCGAAGAGCGGCGCGGGCGGCGGCTCGGTCGGCATCGCCGGCTCGGTCGCGATCAACATCGAGAACATCCAGACGACCGCGCGCCTCGCGGGCACGGTGAACGCAGGCGCCGGTGACGTCGGAGTGAGCGCGCAGTCGCGCGCAACGACCACGACGAGCGCGCTGCCGGCAGGTGCGGGCGTCCGCGGTGTCGACTCCGTCGGCATCGGGGCGTCGGTCGCGGTCGCCCTCATCGACGACCTCACCATTGCGGAGCTCAGTGGAAGCCTGAGCGGTGGAGATGACGTTGCCATCGCCGCGAGCACGACGAATGTCGCTGAGACCAAGGCGAAGACCGGCGCGGCCGGCGGCGACGTGGCGGTGGTCCCGTCGGTCGCGATCACGCTCTCGAACATCAAGACGCTCGCCTTCGTGACCGCGAGCGCGACGGCCCTATCGGTGGGCGGCTCGTTCAGCGCGAGCGCCGACCAGATCGCCTCCGCGCTCACGTCCGCGGCGGGCGACGCACAGGGCGCCGACGCGGCGGTCGGTGTGGCGCTGGCCCTCACGATCGCGAATCACATCGCCGAGGCGTGGACCGACCGTGACATCAGCGCGACCGGTGCGGTCTCCATCACGACGACGCAGTCCTCGGACAGCGCGGCCGACGCGACCGCGAGCGCCGCCGGCGCACCGGCCGACTCGTCCCCGAGCGGCGCTCCGGCGGATCCAAGCTCGAGCGGCGTCACCGAGCAGGTCGACGGTCAGCGTGGCTTCGCGGACCAGCTCTCGCTCGGCAACGGCGGCAGTGGCGACGGCGACTCCGAGGGCACACCGGACGCCGAAACGTCCGATGGCGGCGTGAGCGTCGCGGCCGCGGTCGGCATCAACCTGGCGAAGACGATCTCGCGTGCGACGCTCGGCACGGGCGTGGACATCACGTCTGCGACCGGCGCGTTCACGCTCTCCACTAAGGCCGACACGGACGCCGGCGCGAGTGCCGACGGCAGCGCGGTATCGCCGGCGACGGCCGATGCATCGATCGGCATCGGCGTCGCGATCAACTACGCACGTGTCATCAATGCGGCGATCATCCCGTCCACCTCGACGATCAACGCGGTCGGCGCGACGGTGAGCTCGACGATGAACTCGAGGCACGAGTTCTACGCGAAGGCGTCGAGCGGCGCGGGCGGCGGGGATGTCGGCATCGCCGGCTCGGTCGCGATCAACATCGTCAACCTGCAGACGTCCGCGGTGCTCCCGGCCGGCGCGACGATCAACGCGGGCACCGGCAACGTGTCCTTCGCGGCGGCTTCGGACTCCAGCTCAAGCACGACCGCGCTCCCGGCCGAGGCGCCCGCCGACAGCTCCGCCGGCGGCGGCGCGATCCCGTCGGGCTCCGTCGGCATCGGCGCCTCGGTCGCCGTCTCGCTGATGGATGAGGTCACGGTCGCCGGGATCGACGGAACGCTGATCGGCGGCCACGATCTCTCCATCACCGCGAGCACCGTGAACGAGCTGCGCACGGACGCCAAGACCGGCGCATCGTCCGCCGAGGTTGCCGTGGCGCCTGCTGTCGCGATCGCGCTCTCGAACGTCACGACGCGCGCGTACTTGTCGTCTGGCGCACCGGTCGTGCTGACGGGCTCGGCACAGATCATCGCGACGCAGCGCGCGTCCGCTCTGACGACCGCGCGCGGCGACACCGCTGGCAACGACGCCGCGATCGGCGTCGCGCTCGCGCTCACCATCGCCAACCACAAGGTCGAGGCGTGGACCGACCGCAACATCAGCGCCGTTGGCTCGATCACGATCTCCGCGAACGGCGTCTCCGACAGCGGTGCCGCGGCAGTCGCCTCCGCCGCAGGCGCTCCCGAGGACTCCTCGCCGAGCGCGGCTCCGGCGGACCCGAGCTCGAGCGGCGTCACCGAGCAGGTCAGCGGTCAGCGTGGATTTGCCGACCAGCTCTCGCTCGACAACGGCGGCTCCGGCGACGGCGACTCCGAGGAGACGCCGGAAGCGGAGACATCCGACGGCGGAGTGAGCGTCGCGGCAGCCGTCGGCATCAACATCGTGAAGACCATCTCGACGGCGTCGGTCGGCATGGGTGTCGTTAGCGGTGTGGTGATCTCCGCCGGTGGCCCTGTTTCGCTCACGACCAAGGCCGGCACCGACGCAGCGGCATCTGCTGACGGTTCCGCGGTCACGCCCGATGGCGGCGACGCCGCGATCGGCGTCGGCGTCGCGATCAACTACGCGCGCGTCACGAACCAGGTGCGCATCCGCTCGCCGTCAACGATCAGCTCCAACGGGATCACCATCAGCGCGACGATGAGCTCTCGGCACGAGTTCGCCGCGAACGCATCGAGCGGCGCTGGCAACGGCGATGTCGGCATCGCCGGATCCGTCGCGATCAACCTCGTCAACATCAGCACCAGCGCGGTCATCCCAGCAGGTGTGACCCTCAACGCAGGCACCGGCGACGTCTCCATCGCTGCGGCCTCCGATTCCAGCACGAGCACGACCGCGCTGCCCGCGGAGGCCCCCGGGGACAGCACCGCGGGCGCCGGTGTCTCCGGCGCCGGATCCGTCGGCGTCGGCGCGAGCGTCGCGGTCGCGATCATGGACGACGTCACCACTGCGGGCATCGACGGCTCGCTGGTCGGAGCACAGGACCTGTCGATCACCGCCACGACCACGAACCTGATGACGACCGACGCGAAGACGGGCGCGTCCGCCGACGAGGTCGCCGTCGCGCCGGCCGTGAGCATCGCGCTCTCGAACGTCACGACGTACGCGTACCTCAACACCGGCGCCGCGCAGCTCCTCACCGGCGGCGCGACGATCAGCGCATCCCAGACCACGTCCGCTCTCACGGGCGCGCGCGGCGACACCGAGGGCAATGACGCCGCTATCGGCGTCGCGCTCGCGCTCACCATCGCGAACCACAAGGTCGAGGCGTGGACGAACGACTCGATCACCGGCAGCGGCTCGATCACGATCTCTGCGGCGCAGTCGTCGGACAGCTCGTCCGGCGCGATCGCGAGCGCCGCTGGCGCTCCGGAGGACGACACGAGCGCGGCAGAGCCCGAGGATCCGAGCTCCAGCGGCGTCACCGAGCAGGTGGACGTGCAGCGTGGCTTCGCCGACCAGCTGTCGCTCGAGAACGGCGGCGAGGGCGATGGCGAGGACTCCGCCGAGACACCCGACGCCGAGACATCGGATGGCGGCGTGTCCGTCGCGGCTGCCATTGGCGTCAACATCGCGCACTCGATCTCGCGCGCGACTCTCGGGAACGGCGTGAGCATCACGTCGACCGGCGGCGCGTTCGCTCTCACGAGCAACGCCGACACGGACGCGACCGCACGTGCCGACGGCAGCGCGGTCACCGCCGAGGGCGGGGACGCGTCGATCGGGGTCGGAGTCGCGATCAACTACGCGCGCGTCATCAACACCGTGGTCATCCCGTCGAACGCCGCGATCGACGCCGTCGGCGTGACGGTCAGCGCGACGATGCACTCGGTCCACGAGCTCGCGGCCCAGGCCTCCAGCGGCGCGGGCGCGGGCGACGTCGGGATCGCGGGCTCCGTCGCGATCAACATCGTCAACCTGCACACGAGCGCGGTCATCCCCGCCGGTGCGGTGGTGGACGCGAACGGCGGCAACGTCAGCGTCGCAGCAGCATCCGACTCGACGACGAGCACCACCGCGCTTCCGGCTGAAGGAACCACCGGGGTCAGCGGTGCCGGTTCCGTCGGGGTCGGCGCATCCGTGGCGATCGCGATCATGGACGACGTCACCACCGCCGCCATCGATGGCACGCTCACCGGCGGCGCGAACCTCAGCGTCACCGCCGCCACGACCAACGGTATGTTCACCGACGCCAAGACCGGTGCGTCAGCGGCCGAGGTCGCGGTCGCGCCGGCCATCTCGATCGTCATCACCAACGTGACGACACGGGCCTCGCTCGGAGCGGGCGCCGGCGTCAACGTGTCCGGAAACGTCCTGATCAGCGCGCAGCAGACCGCGGAGGCGATCGGCAGGGCGCGCGGCGACACGGAGGGCGGCGACGCCTCCATCGGTGTGGCCTTCGTGCTGACGGTCGCGCATCACACCGTCGAGGCCTGGACCGCGCGCAACATCAGCGCCGGCGGGTCCGTGAGCATCCTCGCCTACGGCTCGTCCGACACGCGGAGCGACGCGACCGCGTCGGCCGCCGGCGCGCCCGCCGAGGACTCGAGCAGCGCCGAGCCCCAGGAGTCCACCAGCGCCGGCGTCACCGGGATGATCAACAGCGAGCGCAGCTTCGGCGACATGTTCGCGCAGGAGAACGGCAGCACCGGCAGCGGCGAAGAGGGTGGCGACACCACCGCGTCGACGTCGGACGGCGGCGTGAGCGTCGCGGCTGCGGTCAGCGTCAACATCGCGATCACCAAGTCGCGCGCGTGGATCGTCGATGGCCTCACGATCAGCGCGGGCGGTCCGCTGAGCGTGAAGTCGTCGGCCAACACCGATGCGTTCGCGAGCGGCGACGGGTCCGCGGTCAGCGTCGGTGATGACGGCACCGCGATCGGCGCCGCGGTGGCGATCAACTACGTCGAGATCACGAACACCGCTTCGACCGGGAACACGACGATCACGTCGGTCGGCCTCGCTGTCGAGGCGACGATGACCAACGTCGGCGGCGACACGACCCACACGACCGGCACGGTCACCAACTCGGGCGCCGGCTCCGAGGGCACGGGCGTCGCGGGTTCGCTCGCGATCAACATCGTGAACGGCAACCGCACCGAGGCTGTCGTCGAGAGCGGCGCGGTCGCGAACGTCGGGTCCGGCAACGTCACGGTGAAGGCCGAGAACAACGAGAAGGACGTCGCCAGCGCGACCGCCTCGGCCACGGGTGGCGACACCGGCGTCGGCGCCTCGGTCTCGCTGAACATCCTGCTCGACTCGATCACGCGCGCGGAGATCGAGGACGGGGCGCGCCTCACCGGCGGCAACAACGTCACGATCACCGCCGACGCGTCGCGCATCGTGGAGACCGCCGTCGCGGCGGGCGCGAAGGGCGGCACTGCCGTCACGCCGGCGGTGTCCCTGGTCGTCCTCAAGAACGACCGCGCCACGGCGCGCCTCGGCACGACGCCGGACGCCGGCACGCTCGTCGTCGGTGGCAGCGTCACGATCCGCGCGACGCACACGGCCGACGTGTCCAAGACCACGGCGAAGGCCGAGTCCGAGGGTGAGACCGCGATCGGCGCGGACGTCGCGATCAACGTGATCCTGGAGTGGTCGACCCTCGCCGAGATCGCACGCAGCATCAGCGGTACGTCTGTCTCGATCATCGCCCAGACGCGGATGGACAGCGGCACGCGGGCCGACGCAAGCGCGTCCGGTGCCAGCGGTGAAGAGGACGAGGACGGCAACACCAAGGATGACGACGCGGACACCAAGGCGAACAAGCAGGTCAGCGGCAACGACAACACCAAGAACACGGGTGTCGGCACGCTCCCGACCGCGAGCTCCGGTACGACAGAGGGCAACTCGACATCGAGCGAAGAGACCGGCAGTGAGGGCGGCGGTGTCGGCGTCGCGGCCGCGATCAGCGTCAACTGGGTGGACACGCGCAACACCGCGAGCATCGCTGGCGGCATCACTGTCATCGGCAGGACCGGCGCCGTCTCTGTCAGCGCTCAGAACCACACGGACGCCACGGCGAAGTCGGTCGGTCTTGCTCTCAACACCGATTCGCTGACGTCGAGCGAGTCCTCGAACCAGATCGGCGTCGCGGTCGGCCTCAATGTCGCGCTGATCAAGAACGAGGCACGCATCGGCGCGGGCGCGATCGTCACGGGCAACGGCATCACCGCTGAGGCCATCACGCCGGTCGGCGCGCGCAACGACTTCACCGTCTGGGGCATGGCGGCCGCCGGCGGGAAGTCTGACGTCAGCGTGGCCGGCTCGATCGCCGTCCAGTTCGTCGACTTCCAGACCAAGGCCTCCGTCGGCAAGGGCGCGCGCCTGACCTCGACGGGCGCGGTCAACGTGGTCGCCACCGCGCCGCTCGGACTGCAGAGCCTGGCCCTCGCCGGCGCGTTCTCTCTGGACGGCAACGCGGTCGGCGCAGCGATCGTCGTGAACATCCTTCGCGACGTCGACACGCAGGCGTTCATCGACTCCGACACGACGGCGGGTGGCACGACCCACGTCGACGCGACCGGCGCGCTGTCCGTGACAGCCACCGCGTCGCTCGCGCCGATCGTGCCCGACAGCGGCCTGGACTTCCTCACCTTCCCGGCCATCACATCGGTCGCAGTCTCGGGTGGCGCCGGAACGGGTGACGCCGCGGTCGGCGTCTCGCCGATCGTCGACGTCTTCTTCCTCAAGACCAAGGCGTACATCGGTGATGGCGCGCAGATCAACCAGGCCGGCGCGCTCGGCGGCACGGGTCAGTCGATCACGGTCCGTGCGCAGGACGACACCGAGATCGTCAACATCGCGGGCGCGCTCGGCGCGACGACGGGTAGCGCCGGCGTCGGTCTCTCGATCATCGTCGAGATCATCACCAAGGACGTCACCGCGTACATCGGCGAGAACGCGAACGTGCGCTCCGGCGGGAACATCACGATCAGCGCGATCGCGAGCGAGGACATGTTCGAGCTCGTTGTCGCGGGTGGCGCGTCTACGAGCGCGGGCGTCGCCGGCGCGATCCTGGTCGTGCTCATCAACGCGGTGGACGACCACGGCACCCGCGCGTACATCGACGACAACGCGACCGTCCACGCGGGCGGCAGCCTCGATGTCGTCGCGACGGACACCGTCGACAAGCTCGAGCTGGCGGCCGGCAACGTTGCGTTCGGCAGCGAGGCCGGCGTCGGCGTGTCGGCGATCGTGCTCGTGCGCAACGGCACCGTGGACGCGGCGATCCACCAGGGCGCCGACATCCAGTCGAACGGCGGCAGCGGACTCGCCGTCGAGGCCCTGCAGTCCGAGGACATGCTGCTGATCGCCATCGGCGGCGCGGGCGGCGGCACGGCCGGCGTCGCCGGGTCGGTCATCGTCAACGTCTCGACGAACAACACCACCGCGCACATCGACCAGGACGTCGACATCAGCGGCGCCGGCGCCAAGGTCGCGGCCCGCGACACGACGACGATCTTCAGCCTCGCCGGCGCGCTCTCGTTCGGCGGTACTGCGGGAGTCGGTGCCGGTATCGACGTGGAGGTCATCACCAAGGTCACCGAGGCATGGATCGCGCGACGCGTTCAGGCCGTCGTCACGGGCAACGTCGTCATCGACGCCGCCTCGAGCGAGAAGCTCACCTCGGTCGCCGTCGGTGGCGGCTTCGGTGGCACCGCCGCGGTCAACGTCAACGTCGGCGTGTCGGTGATCAACATCACGACGAAGGCATTCGTCGCGGACGCGGCGACCGCTGCGGACGGCGCCACGATCAGCGCGGGCGGCAGCGTGATGATCGCGGCCGACGAGAAGCTGAAGCTCGACGTCATCGGCGGCAACATTTCCGGCGGCGGCACGGCCGCGGTCGGCGCTGCGGCCGCGGTACCGGTCGTCACGAAGAACACTCACGCGTACATCGGCGACAACGCGAAGGTCAACGCGGCCGGCAATGACGCGGTCAGCGTCAAGACCGGGGCGTTCACGGTCACGCCGCTCGACACCCGCTTTGATCCGCGAGGGACCAGCGTGTATGACTCCGCGAGAGACACGATCGACCTGGGCTATGCGCACGGCCTCGACACCGGCGAGGCCGTCCTGTACGACGACGGTGGCGGTGCGACCATCCCGGGTCTCACCGACGGCGGGACGTACTACGTGATCAAGGTCGACGCCACTCATATCAAGCTGGCCAGCAGCTACTGCCGTGCCGTCGGACACAGCACCAACGCGAACTGCACCGAAAATCTGACGCCGCCGACGACGCCTGGCGATCCTTCGACGGACCCGAATCACGCCGACGATCACACGCCGATCGCGGTCACGATCGTCGACCTGGGTTCACTCGTGGGCGGCACGTTGTACGGCGAGAGCCACCGCATCGTGCCGTCGGACCAGGCTGGCGTCCGCAAGGACGAGTCGCCGCGGTTCAACCCGCAGAAGGCCGGCGCCGTCAACACGTCGACCGAGACGATCACGCTACCGTACGAGCTAGACGACATCGACCCGGGCGACAAGCTCGTTTACAGCTCAGGTGGTGGCGAGGCCATCCCGGGTCTGGTCGACGGCCAGACGTACTACGCGATCCGGATCTCGTCGACGGAGTTCAAGCTCGCCCGGACCTACTGCGACGCGGTCGGTGGTGCCTTCGCGACGGACGATGACTGCGTTGCGGCCCACGCGATCACGCCCGTTGACCTGTCGTTGCCCGGCACGAGTGCGGGCAAGTCGCACAGCCTCGTGAAGAGCGGCACGACTCCGTCCGGCGACGCGAGCGCCTCCGGGCCGCGCACGATCACCGCGGTCACAGAGTCGTTCCGTGGCGTGAGCGTCACCGCGACCAACAGCGACGACCTCGCGGCTGTCGGTGTGAGCGCCGGCTTCGCAGGTACCGCGGCGGTGAACATCTCTGGCTCCGTCGACGTCGTCTCCGTCAACACCTCCGCGCACATCGGTCGTTCCGCGAAGGTCAACTGCGGGGTCACCTGCGCCGACAACGTCGCCAGCCCGAACGCCGCGCAGTCGGTGCGCGTTGCCGCCGGCAACAACTACTACGCGCTCGGCATCGCCGCGACGCTCGCGATCGGTGGGACCGCGGGCGTCGGCGTCGGCGTGGGCGTCCACATCGTGACGCTCAACACCGATGCCTACATCGACGACGGCGCGCACGTCAACGCGGCCAAGGACGTCTTCGTCACCGCGACGGCGAAGGACTCGATCATCTCCGTCGTCGCTGGCGCGAGCGGCGGGCAGGTCGGTGTCGCGGGTACGTTCACCGTGACCCTCCTGAGGACGCACACGTTCGCCTGCGTCGGCGCCTGGACGGGCGACGGCCGCGGCTGCAACAACCCGAGCGCCGGTGTGACGATCGTCGCCGGCAACAACGTCCTCATCTCGGCCACGGACGCAACGAAGCTGCTACAGATCACCGCGAGCCTCGCGGGCGGCTACGTCGGCGTCGGCGTCGCGGTCGGCGTCGCGAAGGTCGACAAGGACACGCAGTCGTTCATCGGCCAGAACAGCCACGTGGACGCAAAGGCCGAGGGTGCCTCGTCGCTGGTCGGCGTCTACGACGGTCGTGTCACGGAGAACGGCTTCGGAACGTACGAGACGCAGACGGTCCCGGCGCAGTACCACGGCCTCGCGGTCATCGCGACCTCGCTCGAGGACATCTTCGGTCTCGCGGCGAGCGCGGGTGGCGGGTTCGTCGGCGTCGCCGGCGGCGTCGGCGTCACGCTCATCGCTGTCGCGACCGCGGCGTTCATCGCCGAGAGCACGCGCATCAACCAACGCGCGACGACCAGCACCACCCAGTCCGTCAATGTGAGCGCGGTCGACAGCTTCAAGTCGCTCACGGTCGCGGGTGGCGTGGCCGGTGGCTTCGTCGGCGTCGCGGGTGGCATCGACATCGGCGTCGCGAACTCCAGCGTCACTGCGTACATCGGCAACGGCTCGCTGGTCAACGCCGCGGCGAACGTGGACGTGAACGCGCTGTCGCGCAAGGACGTCTCGACCTACGCGGTGAGCGTTGGCGGCGGGTTCGTCGGCGTGGCCGGCTCGGTCTCGGTGTGGACGATCGGCACGCAGTCGACGACGACGTATCACGACGCGCCCGCCGGTCCGGATCGCGGCCCGTGGTCGTCGACGACCGCCGGGTCGTCCGACCCGAACGTCTACTACAACAAGGGCGACGTCGTGACCTTCGGACCCGGCAGCAAGACGTACGCGGCGAAGGTCGAGCGTCCACTCAACAGCCCCACCAACACGACCGAGTGGCAGGGCGAGACGGACTCGCTCGCGCCGGCCGACGGCGAGGACATCGATCCCGACGCTCCGGTCTGGTCGTCGAGCGCGACGTACGCCGAAGGCGACGAGGTCGTCGACAACGATGGCAACCACTACCGCGCGCGGACCGACAACCCGAGCACGCGCCTCCGGCCACGCGAGAACCTCGACGAGTGGCTCGGTGTGTCCGGCGGCGGCAGCGCGCAGGGCAGCGCCGACGAGGTCGCGTCCGGCAACGACAGCGCGAACGGCGCGCCCGGCTTCAAGAACGTCCTCAAGGGCACGACCGCTGCCGCGCCCGCGGCCTGGAGCCCGACCGCGGAATACGCCGAGGGCATGATCGTCACGTTCGGCGAGGACGACCGCCACTACCGCGCGAAGATGGCCGTGACGTCGGGCGAAACCTCGCCTGACCTGAACACGACCAAGTGGGAGGACTACGAGCAGCAGTTCCAGAGCGATAACAAGCTCAGCAACCGCATCGGCGGCCACATGACGTCCTCGTCGTCGACGATCGCCGCGCGCGCCCCCCCGAGCGGCGTCGCGAGCAGCGCGATCGCGGCCACGACCGTGAACGCCGGAACGTTCGCCGCGATCAACGGGACGATCGTCGCCGGCCGCAGCGTCCGCGTTCGCGCCAACGACGATCTCAAGGTCGTCGGCCTCGCCGGCGCCGTTGCGGGTGGCTTCGTCGGCGTCGGCGTCGCGGTCCTCATCCTCAACGTAGAGAGCGCGACCGAGGCCAAGATCGGCGCCGGCACCATCATCACCGCAGGCAGCGGGTCCACCGACGTCGTCAGCGTCAACGCGGACATGCACGAGGACTTCACCGGGATCGGCCTCGCCGGCGCGGGCGGCTTCGTCTCTGTCGGCGCGCAGGTCGCGGTGATCAACGACCGCGGCAGCCAGTGGGCACACATCGATGACCTCGCCGAGATCCGCCGCGCCGGCGGTGGCGTGGACGTCATCGCGAACGCGGTCCGTGACGTGAAGACCTACGCGATCGGCGTGGGCACCGGTGCCTTCTCGACCGGCGCCGCGGTCGCGATCACCAATGTCTCCGGCGACAACGTCGCCGAGATCGGGAACGTCGCGGTCGGCGCGCTCAGCCCGATCGGCCACCTGACCGTCCAGGCCACCGACCACATCACCGCCCCGACGCTGTCGATCGCGGTCCAGGGTGGCGTGGGCGCCGGCGTCAGCGGCGCGGTGTCGTTCGTCAACCTGACCGGCGCGACCCGAGCATCCGCTGGAGCGCACGGTCGTGTCGGTGCCGGTGGCGTGCTCATCAACGCGGACGGCACGCACGAGGCGAGCTCCTTCACGGTCAACGTCGCGACGGGCATCTTCGCGGCCGGCATCACGGTGTCGCGTGTCAACGAGGCGCGCTCTACCGATGCGGCACTGACAGCCACGGCCAACCTCGCCGTCACCGGCGCGGTGGTCGTGAAGGCCGAGGCAACGAACCGCGCGACGGCCGAGGCACCGGGCGGCGTCGCCGGCGGCGTCAGCATCGCGATCATGGTCCCGGTCGCGCTCGTGACGGGTGACACCCGCGCGCGGATCGACGGCGACATCACGAGCTCGACCGGCGTGACCGTGCAGGCGATCGGCGAGAACGTCGCGATCGCGCAGGTCATCGTCATCGGCGTCAGCGTCATCGGCATCACGGGCGCGATCGCGACCGCACGCGTCGACTCCGACGTCGAGGCCATCGTCGGCGCGAGCGCGTCGCTCGCGTCGTCCGGCCTCGTCAAGATCGAAGCGAAGCTCAAGGGCGAGAAGAACAAGGTCGACGCCGAGGCGCTCGCCGGCTCCTTCGGCGGCATCGGCACCTTCTCGATCATGGGTGGGGTCGCGACGCTCAACGGCGACGTTCGTGCCCAGCTGGACGGCGACATCACCTCTTCGTCGGCGGTCGATGTCATCGCGACGGGCCACTCGACCGCGGACGCGCACACGTCGGTCATCGGCATCGGCGGCTTCGCGAGCGTCTCGGGCTCGCGCACGCTCGCGACGCTGAACGGCGACGACGAAGCGATCGTCGGCGCATCCTCGTCGATCACGTCGACGGGCGCGGTGCACGTCCAGGCCACCGGCGACAACGACGCCATCGCGGACTCCGACGCTGCCTCTGCGAGCATCGGCATCTCGCTCGCCATCTCGCTGCCGACCGCGCGTGTCACACGCGACACCCGCGCGCAGGTCAACGGGGACGTCTCGGCTGCGAGCCTGCTCGTCGACGCCTCGGCGCCGTACAACGCGACCGCGACGTCGTCGCCCATCGCTATCGGCATCGTCAGCGGCTCGGGCGTCTCGGCGGTCGCCACCATCACCGGCGTCGTCGAAGCGCTCGTTGGCGAGCGCGCGGAGGACGCGGCCACGTCGAACGTGCCGAACATCAGCGTCGGCTCGGGCTTCGTGAAGATCAAGGCGAGCTCGACGATGGATGCGTTCGCCGAGGCGAACGGACTCAATGTCGGCCTCGTGTCGATCGGCGTGATGCTTCCGACGGCCACCGTTGACGGCAAGACGCGCGCGTACGTCCGCGACGGCGTCAGCATGACCGCGGGCTCGCTCACGATCCTCGCGACGCACACCGGCGAGGCTCTTCCGGTCGCGTACACCGCGACTGCCACGTCGTACGCATTCGGTATCGGCCTCGTGAGCGGCGCGGGCGTCCTCGCCACCGCGACAGTGTCCGGGACCGTCGAGGCCTACGCGGGCGCGCCGATCGGACGCGCGGCTGGCGGAGCTGCCGGCACGACGCTCGCCATCACCGGCGGTGCGACCACGATCAAGGCGCTGTCGAAGATGACGGCCGACGCGGACGCGGACGGCACGGCTGCGGGTCTCGCGAGCGCGAACATCATGCTGCCGACCGCGATCGTCAGCGGCCTGACGACGGCGTACGCGGGTCAGGGCGCCGACATCACCGGGACGACGCTGACCGTCCTGGCCGACGCGATCGAGTACAAGTCGACGGCGACCACCGTCGCGATCACCGTCGGGCTCGGCGCGGGCAACTTCGTCAACGCGACCGCGATCGTGTCCGGCGTCGTCGACGCCCACCTTGCCGCAGCCACGGGCGCGGTGCCGTCGGGCGCGACCTCGAGCATCAGCCTCTCCGGCGCGGCGAGCGTGGTCGCGAACTCGATCATGAAGGCCTACGGAATAGCGAACGGCGCCGCGGTCGGCGTCGGCGCGATCTCGATCATGTTGCCGAGCGCGTCGGTCGCCGGCATCACGCGCGCGTACATCGGCGAAGGCATGAGCATCACGGCCGGCAGCCTGAAGATCGTCGCCAACGGCAAGCAGCTCTACGCCGAGGCCACGACGGACGCTGACCAGATCGCGCTCTTCGGCGCCGGCGCCGGCCTGGTCGCGAGCGCCACCGTGTCCGGCATCGTCGAGTCCTTCATCGGCGCGCAGGCCGGCACCGCGTCGAGCCTCACGCCGGGCACCGTCAACGCCGGCTCCGGCGCCGTCATCGTGGAGAGCGGCTCGGACATGCAGGCGTACGCGAAGGCCGATTCCATCAACGGCTCGCTGCTCGTCTCGATCGCCGTCGTCTACCCGAGCGCGACGGTGAGCGGCATCACGCGCAGCTACGTGCGCGATGGCGTCGACGTCACGGCCGGCTCACTGCGTGTGCGCGCTGGCATCGACGATCCGCTCACCGGCGCCGACGATCCCGCCGCGGTCCTCTACCGCGCCACGGCTGAGTCGTACGTGATCACGCTCGGCACCGTCGCTGGCGCGCTCGTCAACGCCGACGCCACCGTCAGCGGTCTGGTCGACGCCTTCATCGGCGCGCCGACCGGCATCAGCGCCGGCGGAGCCGCGGGCACCGATCTGTCGGTCAGCGGCGCGATCAACGTCGCGACGCTCTCGAAGATGTACGCGGTCGCGAACGCGAACGGCGCCGGCGGCGGTCTGGTGACCGTCGGCGTGATGCTGCCGACCGCCGACGTCGCCGGCACGTCCCGCGCGTACATCGGAGCCGGCGCGGACGTGACCTCGACGTCGCTCAACGTCAGCGCCGACGCGGTCGAGTGGAAGGCCGAAGCGACGACGGTCTCGGTCGGCATCGGTGGCGTCTCCGGCCAGGGCGCCGACGCCACCGCGAAGGTCACTGGCACCGTCGACGCGCACATCGGCACGCAGGTCGGCGCGACCCCGATCGCCACCACGGTGAACACCGGAAGCGGTGCGGTCACCGTGCGCGCGACCTCGGTCATGAAGGCCTATGCCCTCGCCGACGGCGCGGCTGTCGGACTGCTCGGAGCTGTCGCGATCATGCACCCGACCGCGGACGTCCAGGGCAAGACGCGCGCGTACATCGGTGACGGCGCGACCGTCAACGCCGGGAGCCTCAAGGTCATCGCGAACGGTGCGGACATGTACGCCGAGGCCAAGACCGACGCCGACCAGATCGGGCTGTTCGGATCCGGCTCCGGCCTCATCGCGACCGCGAAGGTATCGGGCGTCGTGGAAGCGTTCATCGGTTCGCAGGCCGCAATCGCCTCGAGCATGTCGCCGGGCACGGTGAACGTCGGGTCCGGCGCGGTCATCGTGGAGAGCGGCAGCTCGATGAGCGCGTACGCGAAGGCCGACAGCACCAACGGCTCGCTGCTCACGGCGCTCGCGCTCATCTTCCCGGACGCGACGGTGTCCGGGACGACGCGCGCATACGTACGCGACGGCGTCGACGTCACCGCCGGCAGCCTGCGCATACGCGTCGGTCTCGACGACCCGACGACAGGCGCGGACGACCCGGCCCGCACGACGTACAGCGCGACCGTGGACTCGCTGGTCGTCGCCATCGGCGGTGTCGTGGGCGGCACCCTGATCGACGCCGACGCCAAGGTCACCGGTGTTGCGGACGCGTTCATCGGCGCACCGACCGGCATCGCGGCCGGCGGCGCCGCCGGGACCGACCTCCAGATCACGAACGCGGTGGACGTCGAGGCGCTCTCGACCATGACCGCGGACGCGGACGCGGACGGCACCGGTGCCTCCGGCGGCGTGACGGTCACCGTCATGCGGCCGAAGGCGGATGTTGCCGGCACGACGCGCGCGTACATCGGCGCGGGCGCCGATGTCTTCGCGGGCTCGGTCGACATCGACGCCGATGGCGTCTATACAGCGACGGCGGACACGGTCGCGGTGGCCGTCTCCGGTCTCGTGGCCGGTGTCGGCGCCACGGCCAACGCGATCGTCAGCGGGATCGTCGACGCGCACGTCGGCACGCTCGCCGGCGCGGCGCCCGGGTCGACGCTCACAGTCGTCAACACCGGTTCGGGTGCCGTCACCGTCGACGCGCGCTCCTCGATGAGCGCAACGCCGACGGTCACCGCGATCGCGATCGCCGGTGGCGTGTCCATCTCCGACCTGACGATGTTCGCGACCGTCAGTGGCAAGACGCGCGCCTACGTCGGCGAGGGCACCGACCTCGACGCGGGCAGCCTGCGCGTCGCCGCCGACGCGCCGACGATGAGCGCCACCGCGAACCTGCAGACCGTCAACATCGCCGGTCTCGGCGCGGGCTCCGTGCTGAAGTCCACCGCGCTCGTGTCCGGCGAGGTCGAGGCCTTCATCGGCGCGCACGCGGATGACAACGCGCGCGCGGTCACCACCGACATCGACGTGAACGGCGGCGCGGTCACTGTCGACGCCGACGCGAACATGACGGCGACGGCGACCGCCAACAGCGGCGGCTTGGCGCTCGGCGCCGTGATCAGCGTGATGCTGCCGACCGCCACCGTCAGCGGCGCCACTCGGGCGTACGTGCGCGACGGCGTGAACATGGACGCGGGCAGCCTCGACATCACCGCGGGTACGACGTCCGACCGCGTGACGTATCGCGCGAGCGCGACCTCGTTCGTGCTGCAGATCTCGATCGGCGGCACCGGCGCCGGCGCGAACGCGACGGCGACCGCCTCGGGCGTCGTGGAAGCGTTCGTTGGCGCGGCCACCGGCAGGACGCGCGGCGGCCTCTCCAACTCGAAGCTTGATATCGAGAACGCGGTCGACGTCGACGCGGCATCGGACATCGACGCCATTGCCCGCGCCGACGGCACCGGTGCCGCGGCCGGCGTCTCGGTTACGGCGATGCTTCCGACGGCCAACGCGGGCGGCGCGACGCGCGCCTACGCCGGCGACGGTGCCGACATCAGGGCCTCGCAGCTCGAGCTGAACGCGGACGGCGACATCACGGCGGATGCCAAGACCAAGGCCGTCGCGGTCTCCGGTCTCGCCGGCGGCGTCGGCGCCGACGCGAACGCCACCGTGTCGAGCATCACCGAGGCCTTCGTCGGCGAGCGCGCCGACACGACCCGTACGACGCTAGCGATCATCACCATCAACAACACGAGCGGGACGCCCGGCACGGTGATCGTCGGAGCGACGTCGGCGGCGCAGGCGCTCGCGAAGGCCGACGGCGGTGCGGGCAGCGCGGTCAGCATCTCGGTCATGCTGCCGACGGCGAACCTGAGTGGCTTCACGCGTGCGTACGTCGGCCCGTGGACGCAGCTGAACGCGGCGAGCGCGACCCTGACCGCGACGGACACCGTGGCCACCGCCGACGCGGAGACCTTCGTCGTGAACATCGGGCTCCTCGTCGGCGTCGCTGGCACCTCGGCGACCGCCAACGTCACCCGCACGGTCGAGGCGTTCGTCGGTCACCACGCCGACGTCAACCTCGGCACCGGCGCGCTGTCGGCGACCGCCATGTCGCCAGCCACGAAGGCCGATGCGGATTCGAGGGGCGGCGGCGGCGGAACGGTGAACGTGACGGCGCTGAAGTCGCTGGGCGACGTGGACGGCCTCACCAGCGCATACGTAGACTCGAACGCTGCGGTCGACGCGGGCAGCCTGACGCTGACCGCGACCTCGACGACGCGCGCGCTCGCCACGACCAACTTCATCGGCTTCTCGGCGATCGCGGGCGTGACCGGAAGCAAGACGACCGCGAACGCCGGCCACGACACCGTGGTCCGCATCGGCGACGACGCGGTCGTCAACGTCGGCAACGGCGCGATCACCATGACCGCGACCGGTACCTCGACGGCGACGCCGACGATCGAAACGGTCGGCATCAGCCTCGCGGTCGACGTCCAGCTGCTCGACGCGATCTCGCTCGTCGACGCGACGACCGCGGCGATCATCGGGGACGGCGCCGACGTGGACGCCGGCCGGCTGACGATGACCGCGACCGGCACGCACAACGTGAGCGCGAACGTCGACTCGACCGGTGTCTCGCTGCTGGTGAGCATCGGCGACATCAAGGCCGACGCGAAGGACCAGGGCAGTGTCGAGGTCCGCATCGGTCCCGCCACCGGGCCCGGCGACGCTGGTGACCCGACGACCGTGGACACGACGCAGGCGGCCGGGATCTCGGCGACCGCGGCCCTGACCTCGACTGTTCAGGCGATCACGAACCTCAAGGGCTTCGCGATCTTCGGCTCGGGCGCCAAGACTGACGCCTTCGCCACGAACCTCGCGACCGTCTCCGCGCTGGTCGGCGCGCGCGCCGATGTGGACGGCGGCCCCGGCGATGTGCGTATCAAGTCGAAGTTCACCGGTCGCACGTCGTCCGACGGCTCGACCTTCGGTGGAGCGCTGGTGTCTGTTGGCGCGGCCACAGCCAACTCGACGCACACGCCGACGGTGACGACGATCGTCGCAACGAACGCGATCGTGTCCAGCTCCGGTGCCGGCGCGACCGTCGAGCTCTTCGCGGAGCACAACCACAACGCCGGCGTCTTCCTGGCGGACAAGGGCGCCTTCGCGTCGACCTCGACAGCCAACTTCGGCGCCGTCGCCGGCAGCACCTCCAACGTGCTCGCGACGGCCAACGCCACGACGAAGACCGAGGTCCAGGCGGGCGCGACCCTCAAGTCGACGAACGGCGTCGTCGATGTGATCAGCAAGGCCGGCAACGTCGCCGAGGCGAGTATGTCGAGCGTCACCGGCGGCCTCGTGCAGGTGTCCACCGGCACGACGACGCCGACCGCGAGCGGTCAGACCTCGACGCGGCTGCTCGGCCACGTCCGCAACGGCAGCGCGATCGGCGCGGGCACGCTCAACGTGACGGCCGACGGTTACTCCGTCGCGGCGAGCCGACTGGACGCGGACGGCGGCGGCCTCGTGAGCGTCGGTGACGTGACCGCGCAGGCCCTCGCGAACCCGACCGTCATCGTGGACTTCGGGAGCTCGAGCTCGGTGATCAACGTCGGCTCGACGATCAACGTGACCGGCTCCGGCACCACCGACGCCGACTCCGCCGCGACCGGGTCATCCGGCGGCCTGGTGCGCGTGAGCGGCTTCACGTCGCGCGCGACCATCACGCCGTCGATCAACGTGAACGTCGGTGGCGCGGATGTCACCGCCGGCACGATCAACATCACCGCGATCCACAGCGTGGCGCCGAGCCCGTCGTCAGACGGCAGCTTCTCGGGTACCTCGAGCGGCACACACATCGGCGATCCGGCCCTGGGCAATGCGCTGCCGCTGGCGACGAACTACATCAGCTTCAGCTTGCCGCACAAGCTCAACGGCGGCGAGGTCGTGACCTACCTCCGCCAGGGCAACACGGCGGTGGGCGGCCTCGCTGACCTCCGCCCGTACGGCACGATCGTCCGTGACAGCCTGTCGCTCCACCTCGGCGCGACGTTCGAAGGAGTTCGCGTCGACCTGCTCACCGACACGATCGAGTTCGGCTCGCTTGTGCCTGATCTCGACACGGCCGACCCGACAGACCTCAAGTTCCTGGCGGGCGCGCACCGCCTCGAGACCGGCGACTCCGTCTTCTACTTCTCGAACGGCACGGCCACCGTCGGTGGACTGACGAGCGGGAAGAAGTACACGGTCCGCAAGATCGACGCGAGCCACTTGAAGCTGATCGATCCCCTCATGTCCACGGCCTTCGCCACCTTCGGCGTGTCCGCGACGACGGTTTCGGGCGACATCATCACCGTGCCGCACTCGTTCGTCGACGACGACCCGGTCACGTACCGTGCGCCGGCGGCGAAGCTCTTCATCAGCACGCTCGTCGACGCGACCGTCTCCGGCAGCACGATCACGCCGACAGACAACGACGAGATCCGCATCGCGAGCCACGGCTTCACCTCGACGGGCGTGAGCGTCGTCTACCGCGTGAGCGGCGGGCTCGCGATCGGGTTCGAGGGCGGCGGGGCGCTGGCGAACGGCGGCACGTATTACGTGATCCGCCATGACGGGAACCGCATCAGCCTGGCGGACAGCTTCTGCCACGCCGTCGGTACCTGCGTCGACGACAACGGCACACCGAGCGATCCGGACGACGACACCACGATCCCGCAGGAGATCCTGCAGCTGGCTCCGGACAAGACCAATCCGGCCAACCGTGCCCAGCACTCGCTCCGCCGCACGATCTTCGAGCCGATCGGCGGTCTGGTGGACGGTCGCGTGTACTTCATCACCGACGCCGACATCTCGGCCGACACCTTCAAGCTGCGGTCGAGCAAGACCGACCTGACCAGCGTCATCACGTTCAACACCACCGGCCTCTCCGGCGGGTCGCACCGGCTTGCGATCGAGGGCGCGGACCTCACGAGCCTCGGCGGCAGCGGTGCGGATCACCTGCTCGTGATCGACCTCACCACGACGCCCGGCGGTACGCACAAGCTCGACGGCATCGGTGGCGCGTCCGCGGTGTCCGGCGCGCCGAGCGGCGACCGCGTGACGACCGCATCGGCAACGGGGAGCGGCGGCGGCTTCATCGACGTGGGCTTGAGCTCGGCCGTGGCGAGCGCCACCGTGACGACGAACGTCACGGTGAACAACGGCGCTGTGCTCACCGCGAACGACGTCAACATCACGACCGCCTCGCGCCTCGACCTCTCGGCGACGGCGAACGGCAGCGGCGGCGGCTTCGTCTCGATCGGCGACGCCACCGCGACCGTCAGCGGCGCGAACAACAGCAAGATCGGCATCAAGGACGGCGCCACGATCACCGCGATCGACGACCTGCTCATCGAGTCGGCCACGACCTCGTTCCTCGACGCGCTCGCGGTCAGCGGCAACGCCGGCTTCGCCGGAGCCGCGGACGCCGACACCTCCGCCACGCTCACCTACCGGACGCAGACCGTGATCGGCGGCGACCTGATCGCGGGTGACGCGCTGACGGTGTCGTCGCGCACGTTCGTCGACGCGGAGACCGACTCCGAGGCGGACGTCGCTGCCTTCGGCGCCGACGGAGACACCGACGCGAACACCAGCGTTGGTGGCTTCGACAGCGGAACGCCGCCCGAGAGCCTTGGGTTGACGCGGACGACGATCGCCGGAACGTCTGACCTGACCGCGAGCACCATCGTGATCCGCGCGATCGTCGACAGGCTGCGGTTGGACGCCGACTCGGAGACCGACGTCGACGCCTTGGGTGGCTACGCCAGCGCGGACTCGAACGTGTCCGCGACGACCCTGACCGAGGTCGTCCTCGACACGAGCTCCGAGATCACCGGCAACGTGAGCATCGCCATCCGAGCGGAGAACGTGGTGGTCGACATGCAGCCGAGCGCCGACGCGGACTGCGACTGCCTGTTCGGGGACTCCGACGACGACGCCGACGCGAACGTCCAGACGACCGCGAAGGTGATCGGGCGGGACGAGGCGCTGCTGCGCACGGCCAGCCTGACCGTCGAGGCGCTGCAGTCGACGCTCACGCTCGGCGGCGACGTGACCAACAACGCCCGCCGCGACATCTTCTGGGAGTCGACGGTGATCATGCTCGGCGAGCCGAACCCGTGGCTCGAGATCGACGCGGGCGGCACGATCGTGAAGAAGATCAACGTCGAGCTGCAGGGCGGCTATCAGGTGGGCGACACGATCCCGGTGGGCGACATCGTGGTGCTGGACATCGATTACAACCAGAGCTCGTCCGTCACCTTCTACGCGAACGAGCCGTCCGGGGCGCCGAACGGGCACATCTTCGGCAACCGCGGCCTGTTCCAGCTCCAGCACACGTGGGACTTCGTGCGGATCACGAACAACTCGGACCGGCGCCTGATCACGAACGTCATCGACGTCGTCGACGGCGGGGTGAACATCGACGTGCGGGTCACCTCACGTCCCGGCCCGGTCGACGCGCCCGCCAATAACGCGGCTCTGACCGGTGGCGAGACGGCGCCCGGCCTGACGTTCGAGTTCGACATCGCTCACACGTTCCCGGAGACACAGGTGGAGATCCAGAACCTCACCGCGGCCTCGGGGGGCTCGGACATCGTCATCGACGGCAACATCGAGAACCCGATCGGCACGACGGTGATCAACAACGTCCGCGGCAACATCCTGTCTGGCACGGACAGCACCGTCGAGGTGATCCGGACCAACCGCCTCGACCTGGACGCGTCCGCCTCGATCGGCACGCAGGCCTCCGGCCGCATCCCGGTCTACGTCGAGCTCATCCGCTACCAGAAGAAGGACTTGACGTATCGCGACTTCTTCGTCCAGGTCGACGCGGCGGGCGACGTCGTCCTCGACCTGACGGCGAACCGCCGCACCGGCGAGACCGGCACGTACACGATCACGATCGACCGCATCCGCGCCGGCGACGACGTCGACGTCGTGCTCAACGACAGCAAGGCCGGCACGAACATGGGCACGATCGCCGAGATCAACGTCCGGCTCTACAACCCGCCGGCTGGTCCGCCGTCCGGCACGCTCCAGACGGACAGCGGTCCGTACGAGACGCACTTCCGTCCGGACGGGAACGACGCCGGCCTGGACGCGATCAAGGTCGCCTTCGGCCAGATCACGTCCGAGCTCGACACGACCTACTCGTTCACCGACCTGCGCGCCGGCGACGACATCGACATCTGCCATGTCACGACCACCGCCGACTTCGAGGACCCGAAGCCCTGCAACACGACGGTGCGCGGCGGGACGACCGTCTACACCTACACGGTCGGCAGCGACGTTCCCGACGTCCTCGTCCACATCGTCGCGAACACCGACGTCGACTGGACCGGCGGCACGCCGCCGGACGGCACGCCACAGATCTTCCTGACGACGAACGGCGATATCACGATCACCGAGGAGAACGGCGATCTGCTTGCAGGCCACATCCACTCGACCGCGAACGACGTGACGCTCAACGCGTACCACAAGATCCTCGACGCCGACGGCGCGGTGACCGCGGATGTCACCGGCGTGAACATCACGCTGACCGCGGGCATCGCTGCGACGGACGGCGGCATCGGCCTCCCGGCCGACTTCCTCGAGATCAACGTCGACCGCAACACCGGCACCGGCGCCCTCATCGCGACAGACACCGCGGCCCAGACCACGATGACCAGCGGCATCTTCCTGGACGACGTCCTCGGCCGCATGCGCGTCGACCTCGTCCGCACCCACGCCGACGTCTCGCTGCGCACGTTCGAGGGCTCCATCCTGGACGGGCAGCAGGACAGCGCGAGCGGTGACGACGCCGCCGACGTGATCGCGCAGAACATCGACATCGACGCGAACGGCACGGGCAGTGACATCGGCGCCTCTGGCGACGACCTGGACATCGACTCGTCCTGCGCGTCGGCAGCGTTCGGCACCGCATGCGGCACGGGCGACGTCGGGCTCGAAGCGACGGACGCGATGTACGTGACCGAGACCGACGCCACGCTGCGTCTGGCGCTCGCGCATACCTACACCGGCGACATCCGGCTGACGGTGCGCGAGACGACCGACACCGACGAGCACCTCGACCTGCTGGGCTGCACCGTGGCCGCGCAGTGTGAGGCCCGCTTCGCCGAGAGCGCCAACCGGCTGCCCGGCCAGGACCCGGACGCGCCGCGGGTCATCACGCGGGCGCAGATCTTCGCCGAGGCCGGCAACGTCCTGCTGCGCGTCGGCGACAACGTGACGACGCACCAGAACAGCGAGATCCTCGCCGACCTCGCGATCGATATCCGCGGCGACGCGCCCGAGGCGGCGCTCCTGCCGGCCCACCGCGACGCCGGCCGCGGCACGACCATGACGCTGCGCGGCCGCATCACGGCCGACTGCGTCGTCACCGCCGGCGACCCGGTCGGCACCTGCGCCGAGACCACGGTCAACCCGGTCTCCGGTCGGATCACCCAGATCTGGGGCTACGACGACATCGACACGATCCAGCTGGGCGACGCTTCCGGTCTCGACACGAACAACACGAAGGTCACGCACGGCAGCGACGGCTACATCTTCCTGGGCAGCAAGACGATCGTGCGCGGCAGCAACAACGCCACGGCCGCCGGCGACGCGGCGGGCAACCCGTCGATCGCGGACGGCGAGGACAACCTCATCGTCTTCTACCTACAGTCGATGAACGTCGTCACCGACCCGCTCGGCCTGAGCACGCTCGGCGCTGGCGCCGGCCACGCGCTCACGCTCGATGGACAGGCCGACACCGACTACTACCGCATCTACACGACCGGCAGCCACGGGTCGCGCCGCAACTACGTCATCAACGTGCTCGACACCGGAGCGCCGAACGATGGCCAGGACGAGCTCGCGATCTTCGGCTACGACAACCTTGCCGCGGAGTTCAACGGGTACGTGCCCGGCACGACGACGCGCAACAAGACCGACGACATCTTCCTGCTGCGCACCACGAAGTGCATCGACAACGAGGGTCCGTACGGCGTGACCGCGACGAGCGCGGGCGTGCCGACGACCTGCGTCTCGCCGAGCGAGAGCGCCGACCGTCCAGCCTTCGTCGCCCTGCTCGCCGGCAACACCGATCCGGACGGCGGGCTCGGCCTGTACCGCAACCGGACCGCGGGCGACGAGCCGACGTCCATGGTCCAGCGCGTGAACTACGACACCGCCCTGAACGGACGCCTCAGCGTCTACGGCCTCGGCGGCAACGACTCGTTCTTCGTGGACGACAACAGCGCCATCACGACCCTGGACGGCGGCGCGGGCAACGACCTGTTCCAGATCGGCCAGATCTTCGGCAGCAAGCGCGACAACGCAGACGGCGCCCTGCTGCCGCAGGACACCTTCACGTCACTCGTCGCGACGACGCGCGGCTGGCTCAGCCCCGGCACGCACCTGCCGCTGATCGCGACGGGCGGCACGGGCAACGACGAGTTCGTCGTCTACTCGAACCAGGCCGAGCTGCGCCTCGACGGCGACGACGACAACGACCTCTTCGTGATCCGCGCCTTCGCGCTCGCCGCGGTCTGCGACACGAGCACGGACAACGACAGCGACTGCGATTGGAACGACGTCAACATCGTCGCGAACGAGGCCACCGGCGCCTTCCCGACCTCCAACGCCTCGTTCGTGTGCACGATGGGCACGGCCGTCACGACGGACGACCGCAAGGACAACAACCGTGACGGCGTGTGCAACAACGCCGACGCTGAGATGACGCGCGACGACGACTTCCACACCACGTGGGAGGACGACGTCATCCCGCTCAACCCGGCGACGGGCGCGGCCGGCCCGAAGATCGGCCTCGGCTTCGCGGTCGCGCGTCCGCTGGACATCCGCGCGGGCGGCGGCGACGACGAGGTCCAGTACAACGTCACCGCTCCGGTGTCGGTGGACGGCGGCACGGGCTTCGACAAGCTCATCGTCCTCGCCACCGAGTTCGCCGACGACATCGTCATCACCGCCACCGGTATCTTCGGCGCCGGCCTGAACGTTCGGGCCCAGGTCGAGGTGATCGAGGTCGACGGACTCGAAGGCGACGACGAGTTCTTCATCCTCTCGACTGCGTTCGGGACCGCGTACCGCGTCATCGGCGGCCTCGGCTCGGACACGATCAACGTTACGAGCGATGTCACCGAGGACATCGTGACGCGCGAGCTCGAGGGTCTGTCCGGCACGATCGACCACCGCCTGAGGTCGGCGCTCGACGCGCTGTACGACGGCCTGCCGGTCGACGGCATCGACTACAACCTCGCGACGCCAGACTCCGGCGTCGTGGTCATCGAGGAGACCGGCACGGGCACCTCGATCCGCGAGGGCGGTTCCACCGCCATCCCCACGGTCGACTCGTACAAGGTCTACCTGGCCGCGGACCCCGGCGCCGGCAAGGTCGTCTACGTCACGGTCTCCGGAGCGCGCTCGCCCCAGCAGGAAGCCGACAACGCCTTCCTCAACCCGTCGCCGCTGGCGAACGGCAATGCGGACACGCTCTGGCTTTGCCGCGGCAACGGCACCGGGGGTGAGTGCTCGGCACGCACGCAGTTCCAGCGGCACAAGACCGTGAACGGCAACCCCGTCGACGAGGCGGGCCGTGCGGTGGTCCTGACGTTCGACAACCTGAACTGGGACGACGCGCAGTGGATCTACCTCTTCGCCGAGAACGACCCGCGCTCGGAGGGCGACCGTGTCGTCGTGACCCAGCACAGCGTGATCTCGAACAACCCGCTGTTCGACCGCGCCCGCGTGCGCAACGTCGAGGTGATGGTCCGTGACAACGACACGCCGGGCGTGGCCGTCACTCCGGTCGGCCTCGGCACGAACATCGAGGACAACGGCACGATGGTGGTCGAGGGCTCGAACGACCCGGCCGCCGGTGGTGCCTACACCGGCACCGACGACGACATCCTGGTCCAGCTGGCGATGGCGCCGGCCGCAGGCGTGACCATCGTCGTCCGCCTCGACCTCGACGCCGACAGCCAGCAAGCCCTGACGCTGTCGGGCGACGCGACGCGCCTCACGAGGGTCGTCGTGGGCAGCTCGACCCACTACACGATCGCCTTCACCGGCGACTGCACCGCCACGTCGACGACCTGCTGGGAGACGCCGGTCCGCGTCACCGTGAAGGCGCGCGACGACGCGACGCGCGAAGATCCGCAGACCGCGGTGATCTCGTTCGTGCGCGACGCCACGACGACGGACCCGACCAACACGTACGTGTTCCCGAACCTGCGCTCGGGCACGGGCCTGTCGCCGGTCACGGTCATCGACAACGAGACCTCGGGCCTCATCGCGATCGAGACCGGGACGGGCACGCTCGTCGTGCGCTGCGGCAACACCGGCTGCACGATCGCCGGCCCGACCGACGACTACTCCATCCGTCTCACGCGTCGGCCCGACGGCAGCGTCGAGTCGGCGATCCTGACCGACGGGCTCGTCGACGTGAAGTCGATCGGCACGCACGTCATCGACTACGCGTCGCTGACCGACCCGGTCCTGCAGCCCATCGGCGGCTACGTGCCGTCGCGCCTCTTCCTGGGCAACGTGTCGCTCGCCAACGCGGGCGCCTTCGCCACCCTGACGCGCGTCAACGGCAGCGAGATGGGCAGCTTCGTCGACGAAGGCTTCGACGCCGGCCAGTTCATCCAGATCGCTGGCGCTGGCGCCGGCTTCGACGGTGACTACTACATCCAGGGCGTCACGCACACGGTCATGACGCTAATGACCGCCTTCGGCGGCGGCTCGGCCTCGGTCGAGGGCGCCACGATCAGCCGCATCACGAAGTCGGGCAAGTTCGAGGGCGCCGCCGCAGTCCAGATCGTCACCAGCCCGACCGGCGGCATCGAGCGTCGCCTGGTCCGTGATGGAACGAGCTCGCTGTCGTCCAGCTGGCTCGCCGATGGCTTCCTCGAAGGTCAGCGCGTCGAGATCTGCGACGACCTGAGCAACTGCGCGCGGTTCAAGATCGCCGTGATCCGCGGCGACAACACGACCAAGGACAACAAGATCGAGTTCACGCCGGAGAACGCGTTCCCGACGGCCTGGACGGACGGCGCGACGCTCGTCCTGACCGTCACGCGTCTGGCGCCCATCGCGACGTTCAGCGGCTCCGACTGGTACCAGCCGCAGCGGATCGTGCTGGTCGCGGACGTCAAGTACCTGCAGCCGCTCACGCGCGAGGGCGTGAAGAACTTCCCGGTGTCCACGCACGTGCTCTCGAAGCTGCAGGGCCCGCTGGCCGTCGAGGGCGGCGTCACCGGCGCGGACAGGTCGCTCCAGCTCGGCGTGAAGCTGCCGGGCGAGCGCGACAGCGGGCTGATCGGCATCGGTCCGCAGGCCGCCGAGTCGAAGCAGATCGACGTCCTGAACATCTTCAACGACGGCAGCCAGGAGGACGGCACCGGCGTCATGACCTCGACGAGCCTGTCCGGCTTCGGCATGGCGAAGGAGCTCAACTTCGGCCTGGCCACGAGCACGAACGGCCAGACCTTCGGCGAGCCCGCCATCTTCCCGGCCGGCATCACGTTCGGCACGGTCGCGTTCGTCGACGGTAAGTTCCAGACGAACGGTGCGAAGACGACGATCGAAGTCGTGAACGTGCTGCTCGGCCAGGGCAACGACAAGCTGACGATCCTCGGCACGATCGACCCGGACATCGCCGTGAAGCTGACCGGCTCGGTCACCATCACCGGACGCGCCGCGGGTACGCGCAGTCCGAGCGACCTCGGCGGCATCGACCTCACGCGCGCGACGCCGTTCGACTGGCGTTCACAGGGCTACGTCGTGGGCCAGCCGATCCACATCACGGGCTTCCCGAGCGGAACGTGGGTCGTCAGCGGCTTCAGCGACAGCGACCCCACCGACACGACCGTCAACACGGTCATGCACCTGAGCGGCACGATCCTGTCTGCTGGCGCCATCGTCGCCGCGCCCTTCGACGTCAACATGACGCACACGGTGCCGGCGGTCACGATCGTGGGCGGCGCGACGGGTGGCACCGTGACCCGCGCGGCCGGCGACTGGCTCGCCGACGGATTCATCGTGGGCCAGACGATCCAGATCGCGGGCCAGACCGGGACGTGGCGCTTGCAGGCCATCACGAACATGAACAAGACGCTCGTCCTCGGGAGCGGCCCGGCGCTCGCGAGCGCCGCCGCCGGCAGCGTGACCGTGAACGCGGTCGTACGGACGGTCGTGGCGGACGACGTTCCGGTCACGTCAACGGGTGCCTTCACGATCGTCGGCGGCGACGAGGGCGGCACCATCACCCGCGCGAGCGGCACCTGGAGCGGCCTCGGCTTCGAGGTCGGTCAGCTCGTCCGCATCGACGGCGTGCCCGGCTCGTGGCGCCTGATGGAGATCACGGGCGGCGGCGCAACGCTGCGGCTGTCACGCGGCTCGCTGCTGCCGAGTTCGACGACGACGAAGACGGTCTTCGTCGCCGGCCCCCACGGTGGACTCACCGTCGTGCACGGCGGCGGCAACCAGCCGCTCTCCACCAGCTTCGGCATGGTCCGCGACGCGAGCGGCCCGGTCACGACCCCGAACAGCCTCACGCGTGGCGACGGCCTCGCCTGGACGGCCGACGGCTACGCCACGACGTTCGCGAACGGCCAGCCGATGCACCTCCAGATCGCGGGCGAGGCCTTCACGCGTCAGATCGTCGGGTTCGGTGACACCGAGTGCACATTCGGCGATCCGTTCCCCGGCTGCGGCGTCGGCAGCGTCATGCTGCTCGGCGGGCCCGCGATCGCGACGAGCGGCGGCACGGCCATCGCGACGACCGTGCACGTCAACGAGCCGCTGAAGATCACGACCTCGGCCCTCATGAACGTCTCCATCCAGGGCGCGCTCGGCACCACGCTGCCGACGAGCACGCTCCACTGCGCGACGTGCGACTTCGTCACCGCCGGCTTCAAGGTCGGCATGCAGGTGACGGTGAGCGGCGTCACGGGTCCGCTGACGATCGCCGCGCGCACCGCGACGACGCTCACGCTGCACAACGTCGCGCTGCCGCCGACCCTGACCGGGCTCGCGAGCGCTCCGACCCTGCTCACCGTCACCGGCTACGACCCGCTGCGCGACGGTGGCGTCCGCATCGGCGGCGACACGATCATCGTGGGCGGCGTCGGCAGCAACCCGGTCCTGGCCGGGCCGAACTCGCCGCTCGTCGTCTACGGCGACACGTCGCAGGACGGCGCCTGGTACGGCGGGCGTCCGGACGACACGCTCGGCTACGAGTTCGGGCCGAAGCCGTTCGACCCGTTCTCGGCCATCACGGACGACCAGAACGAGGACGACGAGTGGGTGTTCCCGCTCGCGGACCCGTACAGCTACGCCGGCAACGACGTCATCGACGCGCGCGCGCTGTTCGCGAGCGTGGTCTGCAACACGACCTGCAGCAACCTGCCGACGGTCGGCTTCACGGCCTACGGCGGCGCCGGCAACGACATCATCTTCGGCAGCCAGGCCGGCGATCACCTCGCGGGCGGCTCGGGCGACGACGAGATCCACGGCGGCCGCGGGGTCGACCACATCTACGGCGACTCCGGTGTGAACGTGGACATCCTCACGCGGGCGCTCGAGATCGCGACGACGAACCGCAGCCCCGAGCCGACCATCACGCTCGTCGGCTTCATCAACAACGGCACGACCATCGAGCCGACGCCGTCGCCGGTGGCGGACAACATGGACGCCGGTCGCGACCTGCTGTTCGGCGAGGGCACGGGCACGACGGTCGGCAGCCCGCAGGTCGCCTACGACGACATCATCTTCGGCGACCACGGCTCGGTGACGCAACAGACCGTCGATCCGAACCTGCCCGACGCGCGCCTGCAGAAGATCCAGACGACGCTGCTGTCGTCGGTGCGCCGCATCGAGTCGATCGCGTTCCAGAACGGGAACGACGACATCGTGTTCGGCGGTCCCGGCCGCGACGTCATCGTCGGCGGCGCGGACAACGACATGCTCGACGGCGACGAGCAGGACGACCTCGTCTTCGGCGACCAGGTCTTCCTGACCCGCCGCGTCCTCGAGACATACAACACGGACATCACGGCGACCGGCGACATCACGAGCCTGCGGTTCCAGGCGCTGTGCGGCACGCTGCTCTACAGCCGCACCGACCGTCCGAACGCTTGCGGTGGCTCGGTCAACGCCGACAACAGTGGCGCGCTGCTCACCGACGGCGTCGCTCGGAGCTTCCGCGACGCCGACAGCCCCGGCATCGACACGTTCCCGTGGTGGGCCGAGTACGCGGTCAACTTCAACGACGGCGATCCGGCGCACCACTTCCACGACTTCCTGTCGGACGACGGCGACGCGGGCGAGAACAGCTTCGGCAACGACTACATCGCCGGCGGCGCGGACAACGACCTCCTCTTCGGCCAGCTGGGCAACGACACGATCCTGGGCGACGCCGGCATCGACACCGCGTTCGCCCGGATGGTCGACGACGCGACCGTCGTGGTCCATGTGAGCGCGTCGCGGACGCCGGATGGCTGCGCCGCGGGCGTCTGCGACTACGTCGGCGATCTCGACATCGTTCCATCGGTCGAGTCCGTCACCGACGGCGAGGATTACATCGAGGGCAACGCCGGCGGCGACCTGCTCTTCGGCGGCCTCGGCCAGGACGACATTGTCGGTGGCAGCTCGAGCTTCTTCAGCCTGATCGACCGCCTGCAACGGCCGGACGGCTCCGACCTGATCTTCGGCGGCGCCGGCAACCGCATCGGCCGCGACGACGACAGCCTGGCCGGCGCGCTGCCCGGAACGATCACCAACCTGCACGCGCGCGACGCGGACACGATCGCGGGCGACAACGCGAACATCGTCCGCATCGTTGGGGCGGCGCCCACGCTGATCACCCCGACGACGGCTACGTCGCCGCGCTACGTGACCTTCAACTACGACAACTACGACACGACCGCCGGGTACGGCCCGAACAAGAAGATCGTCGTGCGGGGCGTCGACCTGCTCGACTACACGCCGGGCGGACCGGACTTCAAGCCCGCCCTCTTCGGCCAGACCGCGAACGCCGCCGGCAGCGCGACCGTGAACGTCGCGACCGGCCGCAACGGCGGTCCGGGCACGACGTGGTCGGTCGACATCGGCGGGAGCGACGAGCTGCACGGCGACTCCGGCGACGACCAGATCTACGGCATGGTCGGCCACGACGTGCTGTTCGGCGACGCCCAGGACGACGACCTCATCGGCGGCTGGGGCAACGACTGGATCTCCGGCGGCACCGGCCAGGATGGCGTCATCGGCGACGACGGCCGCGTGTTCACGAGCCGCAACACGGGCTGCACGGCGCTCTCGAGCGCGGTCTGCACCGAGCTCGCCGAGCCGCTCTACGGCATCAACGCGTTCCGCCGGATCGACCCTGACACGCGCACGAGCCAGGGCGACGTGCTCAACGAGTTCATCTACACGCCCGGCCAGGTCCAGACGGCCACGATCAACGTGAACGGCGCGTTGGCGAAGGCAGTCGACCTGTCGCCGTTCAACCTCACGCCGAACTCGTTGAACCTGGGCGACGTCCCGCTCTACGACGCCAACAATTCCGACGACATCTTGTTCGGCGGCTGGGACGACGACTTCCTGCACGGCCACGCCGGCGACGACGCCATCCTCGGCGGCGAGGCGCTGGGCCAGTCCTACATTCAGAGCTACACCGCGACGTGCGTGCAGCAGGTCAACTGCGCCACGGGCCTGGTCCGCACGGATTGGACCCGCCCGTACATCCCTGGTGACGTCCTGCACTTCGGTTCCGACACGAACAGCTGGCATCGCGACCACCGCGGCCGCCTTGGCGAGTTCCTGCTCTACGACGAGTACGACCCGCGCCGGACGATCCTGTTCAACGCTGACGGAAGCGTCTGGAAGACTGGACTGGCACCCGTCGAGCGTCAGTACTTCCTGAACTTCGATGCTGCCGATGGTCGTGACACACCGCCTGGCTGCGTCCAGCCGACGAACCAGGGCTGCGCGCTGATGGCCGTGGTGAAGACAGACGGCAACGACGTCATCTTCGGCGACCTCGGCAACGACTGGCTCGTCGGCGGCACCGGCAAGGACACGATCTGGGCTGGTTGGGGTAACGATCTGTCGAACGCCGATGACGACTTGCGCACGAACGGGTGGCTCGATGACCTGCCGGACACCCACCCGACCTACGAGGACCGCGTCTACGGGGGGGCCGGCCTGGACATCCTCGTCGGCAACACCGGCGGCGACCGGCTCATCGACTGGGTCGGCGAGTTCAACTCGTACCTCGTGCCCTTCGCGCCATTCGGCATCGCGACGGTGAGCCGCCAGGTGCCTCCGGGCCTGTACGAGTTCCTCTACGCGCTGTCCCGGGCCCAGGGCGCCGACCCGACGCGTGCGTCCGACACCGGTAATAGCGCCGTGCGCAATGGCGAGCCCGACGGCGAGCTCGGCCTCATCACCCAGAAGGACCACGGCCTGTGGAACACCCAGACCGGCGGTCCGACCGATCCGCAGCCGGGCAACATCCCGGGTGGCCGGCGCGACGTGCTGCGCACTGCGGACTTCAACGACGGAACGACCTCGGGCTTCGCGACCGACAGTGGGTCCTTCACCGTGGAGGGCGGCACGCTGCGCGTGTCCGCGGCGTCCAACAACATGGACGCCGCGAGCGTCTTCTACATCGACCAGTACCTGCCGATCTACTACGAGATCAACGCCCAGGTGGCGATGGACAAGCCGACCGCCGGCTGGAAGGCGAACTCGTACGTGATCTTCGACTACCACTCGCCGACGGACTTCAAGTTCGCCGGCCTCGACCAGTCGACGAACAAGGTCCAGCTGGGCCGCCGCACGTCCGCGGGTTGGCTCGTCGACGCGCAGTCCCCGCTGAAGATCTGGGACAACCAGTACTACAACGTGCTCGTGTCCATCAACGGGACCTACGTGACCGTCGTCGTCGACGGCCGGAAGGCGTTCAGCCACATCTTCCCGAACCGGATCATCGACGGCGAGTCGTACGGCCTGAACAAGGGTCTCATCGGCGTCGGCTCCGACAACGCGCGGGGCTACTTCGACAACATCACCGCGCAGATCCTGCCGCCCGCCTTCACGCTCGACACGACGGAGACCTACGCGGACGGCGTGGCCGACCTCTTCACCGGCGCGCAGGCCGGGACCTGGCAGGCCGCGTCGGGCCGCTACAGCGGCACGCCGGCGAGCGGCCAGACCGCCTACGACCTCGTCGACCTCGGTATCGGTCGCGGCCTCACTGCCGACTCGTACCTCGAGCTCACGACGAACGTCCGCGGTGCTGCCACCGGCGGCATCACCTTCGACCAGTACGCGGGGAACGACTTCAAGTTCGCCGCCATCGACGTGGCAGCCGGCCTCGTGCTCATCGGGCACGTCGACCCGCGCCGCGGCTGGGTCGTCGAGAAGGCCATCGCGAAGACCCTGTCGGCGACCTTCGACAACACGCTCCAGCTGTCGCTGAAGGGCGCCTCGGTCGCGGTCCTGGTGAATGGCTCGATGATCGCGAGCTGGGGCTTCAACTCGGCCGTCGTCGACGGTGGCTTCGGCCTCCTCGCGCGCACCGCAGTCGCCTCCTTTGACAACACACGCATCCGCACGGACGACCGCGCCTTCATCGCCCCGGCGACAGCCTCGACCGCGGATCGTGGGGCGACCGCGACGTCGACGGGCGACACGCTTTCCGAGACCGAGCTCGCGCGCGCGCTCGCGGCCGCCAAGCGCGCGTGGATCACACTCGGGGTCGACCCAGCTGCATTCGACGGAGTGCGCGTCGTCTTCGCCGACCTCGCCGGCACGATGCTCGGCCAGACCGCGGGCAAGACGATCTACATCGACGCCACGGCGGCCGGACACGGCTGGACCGCGAGCGCGCTCCTCGAGGTCCTCGAGCACGAGCTCGGGCACGTCCTCGGCTTCGCGCACGACGACGCCGAGCACGCGGTCATGCGAGCGACCTTCGGGTCGCTTCCCGGCGCGCCGGTCCTCACGGCGGCCCCGCGTGCCCTCACAGGGACGACCGCGCTCTCGGCGACGACCGCGCTCTCGGCGACGATCGCGCTCTCGGCGACGATCGCGCTTCCGAGCGTGCTCGCCGCGCCGACGGCACGGCTGCCCCTCGGCGGCCTCACGCCCGCGGCCTTCACCGCGGCCGGACCGACCACGCGCGCGACGAACCTGCTCAGCCCGATCCAGCCGCGCCTCAGCGCGGCTTCAGCGGCGGACGCCCGTCAGGCGGTCGCCCCGTACCTGACGCTCGCCTCCCTCGTGCCGACCGCGATCGCGCTCCCGCAGCTGCACCTCACGGTCAGCGGCGGGGTGGTCGGAGGCCTCGACACCTTCATCACCCGCTAGCTACTCGGTCTCGCCTCCGTAACGGTCGGTCCGCCGCTCGCCGCGAGAGCTCGAGGCGCTTTCCGTTGTCTTTCCCCCTTAAGCGACCGTTACATGCTGTGAAACGAAAGAAGTGACGAACGGCGCGCCCGGGATGACGGCATCGTCATGCGGAGCGCAGCGGGGCAGCCTAGCGTCGCCCAAAGCCACTTGACCCGGGTCGAGTGGGGGAGCGGCCGCTACCCCGGAGGGCAGCGACCAGGAAGTTGGCACCAGATGACGAGCCAGATCCGTGAGCGTGCTCTGGCGCTCGTAGCCGGCGGCGCGCTGATCTTCGCGATCAGCCTCTCGGTCCTTCCGAGCGTGAGTGCGAGCCACATCCCTCCCGTCGGACTCGGGACCGCGACGTCGTTCGCGATCCTCGCCGGCACGGGCGTGACGAGCGTCCTGAGCTCGACCATCAACGGCAATCTCGGCGTCAGCCCGTCGCCCGGTGCGTCGATCGTGGTGACCTGCGCCGAGATGGGCGGGACGATCTACGCGGTCGACGCGACCGGCCCAGCCTGCGCGATCATCGATCCCGGTCTCCTCACGTCGGCGAAGAATTCGCTGACCGGCGCCATCACCGACGCCGCGGGCCGCACGGGCGGCCAGCCGGTCGCCGCCAATGAGCTCGGCGGCAAGACCCTCACGCACGGCGTGTACAGCTCCGGCAGCGCCATGGCGCTCTCGGCGGGCACGCTGACGCTCGACGGAGGCGGCGATCCGAATGCCGTCTTCATCTTCCAGCTCGGCAGTGACCTCACGGTCGCGAATGCCACGAGCGTGAGCCTCACGAACGGCGCCCAGGCCTGCAACGTGTTCTGGAAGGTCAACTCCGCCTTCATCGGCTCGACCGCCACGTTCGTCGGGACCATCCTCGCTTCGACCCAGATCACCGTCGCGAACGGCTCGACGATCACTGGCCGCCTTCTCGCGAGCACCGCGAACGTGACCCTCATCAACGACACGATCAACCTGTCGACGTGCGCGGCACCACCCGCGCTGATCCCGCCGACGCGGCCGCCGTTCACCGTGGCGCCGTCAGCGACCGCGACACCGACGGCGACTCCCGTCGGCCCGACGGCCACACCGGCCGGCACGCCCGTCTCGTCGACCGCGACCCCGGTCTCCTCGACTGCGACCCCCGTGGCCGCCGTTGCACCGACCGCGACGCCGGGCACCGGTGCGACCGTCAGACCCCTTACCTCGCTGCCCAGCACGAGCACCGGTCTCGACACGGTGCCCACCTGGGCCCTGGTGCTCGCGCTCGCTGGATTCGTTCTCATGGTTCTCGTCACGCGCATGCGCTCGCGGCTGCGCGCGGCGAACGCAACGGCCGGCACCGGTCCCGAGGTGTAGCCGCGGCGAATCTGCACGATTTCCCTCGTCTGACCTCTAGTCGCGACCGCTTCGACCGGTAACACTGCTCAGGTACCGCCGTTCCCCTTGAGAAGGAACGCGACACCTGTTCGCTCGCCGGACAAGCACTGCGGAAGGGGCT